>JAABUS010000414.1_pt1 | contig 108957 bp, 105 predicted proteins | sample 5560161 | NCBI WGS metagenome assembly JAABUS01 (sample SAMN10711885, study PRJNA513376) | rock metagenome | isolation source: Antarctica rocks | place: Antarctica: Victoria Land, Trio Nunatak nord | collected 2016-01-04
GAACGAAATTCTCTCTACTAATATTCGATTGTTGATTTAAAGAAGATTTCTACTCTTTTTTAGAGTTGATTGTATTCTTTTTTTATAGCTCTTTTATATAGTTTGTTGTCGAAATCGATAACTACTTCGATAAGATCGAACATATCGTTAAAAGTTTTTTTATTACATATAATTCTGTTCTTTAGATTGTTTTTGAGATTTCGTCGAAACATTGTTATAAATGTCATATTGTTTTACTTGATTAAATTGATATACTTCTAGAATCTAGCGATATAATCTATTGCAAAGATTTGTTAAGTTAGATGCTAAATTACTCTTTTCGCAATTTGTTTCTTGTTAGATGTTTCAAAGATTCTTCGAAGCTCTCTCTTGAAATTATTGAAGTCTATAAATATCGCACGAGGGTTTTTGCTATTATTTTTTAAGTATTTTCGTAAATTTGACTTGAGTCAATGTTAGACTCTCTTTTTGAGAAATGTCGATGCAAAAATTGTCTTTTAATTCGTTAAAACAAGATAGAAAATAAAATAAATATTTATTTGTATAAGTTAGTTCTCTAGATCGATACGATCTTTATAATAGATATCGAGTTTATTAATCTTGATTTTGTTGTTTCTTATAATTGATAATCGACGTAATGTTAATAAGCTAGTGTTCGAAATAGAAGCGCGTTGATCTAATATAAATATTCTTAAGATGTTCAAAGTGTTACGCTAGTACTTTCTACGAAAATATTAGAGTAAATTGTGTTGTTAAAGAAATTTGTAGACGTCTTTAGGCAATGCAAGCAATTACTTAATAATAAGAGTTTGCAACTATAGACAATTTTTATGTTTAATAAATTTTAAAAAAGATTCGATAAACTAGAGTAACAATAAGTAAAAATCTATAATAAGTTGAACACAATTTATAAGAAAGTCGTGTTCGAAAATCTATATACTAAGAAAAATTTCTTTTGTTCGCTTTGTTCATTGTCGAACATGTCGAACTTTGTTTGCTTTATTTGTTGTCGAACACGTCGAGTTCGCTTACTAGTGCGTCGAACAATGCTCGCTTGCTAAGTCGTCAAGTATGCAAATAATCGTACTCTATGCTATAGATTGCTTTGTAGATTATATACTAACTATAACGAGCTAGGGTCGTAACATTTTGTTAACAATATAAATATAGTTATTTATTAAATCTACAAAGATAAAAATCTCGCAATAGATTGTTTTCTTATAAACAAAAATAATAGATTTTATATTGTAGTTTTCGAGAGTATCTAGATAAAAGAATTTAATATTTGTAGTTTTAAATTTGATCAACAACTATTTGTTATTAACAATCGAAAACTTTTTTTTATAAAAACAATTAATCTACTATTTAGCGCAATTTTAACAAAAAGATTTTTTGTTAAAATTTAAAATAAATTGTCTAATTTTGTTACGCATAATATTTTAAAATTAATCAACTATTTAAGAAGTAAAAGTAAAGTTCTTTTGTTAAAATCGATTTTAACAAGTATATTCTAGTTAACTAAAATATTGATCGAAGTTCTAATTTCTATATTGTTTTTTGTTTTTTGTTTGCGTATTTAGTTGTTTAATCGAATATAATTTGCTATTTAATTTGTTGTTCAAAAGTAATAGCAATAACTAATTGTTTGTAGTTAGCAATCGAAACTAGCTATACAAAGATAGCAATTAAGACTAACTATTGTTCAAAAGTAGCAATAGAGATTAATTGCTATATAAAAGTAGTAGAGACTAATTATTATCTAAGAGTAGTTGTTGTTGCAATAATTAATTGTTTGCAATTATTTATAGAAAGAAACAAAGAAACAAAAACTTTCTATTCTTAAGAACAATCTTAAGTGTTTGTTTTAAAGAAAAACTAGATTGCGAAACCAATAAATACGAATAATAGAGAGAGAAAACACTAGTTGGAAAGCGTTCTAATTCTATTAATTGCTTGTTAGTTATTTGTTCTATTAACAAAACTTATCGATAAATAGATTTAATATTGTTTCAATTATCAAATACTATCTATTAAAAACAAGAGAACAATTCTCGCAATTTCTAGACAAAAACAAAGATAAATTTTCTCGATTTAAACTTGCATTTTTATCGATTAAATAGTTGTCAAATCTTAAGATATTCTTATGCTAATAATTATTATTTGATAAATTCGAAAATTAATTCTTAGCAATCTAAAAAAATAAAGATTTAGTTCGACTATCTATTGTCAATAGATTAAAATATAAAAAAATAGATAAATATTCTATTAAGTTAAAACTACTAGTCGAATAAGTATTAACAACAAGAGCAACAATGTCGATCGAAAAACGTTTTTAAGATTTGCTAGATAATTAATTGAGAACATTTCGACTACTTTTAATTTTTTAAGATTTTTCGAATAGCAATTGATGTATTGTATTTTAAAAATTAAAAGATTTCTTGTCTAAAGATATTAAACTAATAAAAGAACAAGATATAGATTCGAATATTTTAACAATATTTACAAAAGAAGAAATTTTAGATTCGAAAGTCTTAACAATAGAGAGATTGTTTAAGTTAAATATTTAACTATTAGTTGTTGCTATGAATCTCTTTATAACTTTTCGAAATAAAATTTTGTCAATTGTTTATTTCGATAATTAAATAAATAACCAATTAATATTTCTATTGTTTTGTTGTTCTTCTAACTTTACAAAAATAGAAAACGAAGCTTGTCGAGATAGTTTCTTAGCTAGCTTAATAGTAGATAAAAACAAAAGAAATTTAAAAGAATAATTAGTTTTTTTTGAAACAAGAAGTTGATAGACAAGTTAAGAAATTTTTAATATTTGTTAGCTTAACAATTGTCTAGTTTGCAAAAATCTTCGAAAAAATCTTCTTAATAGTAAATATTAATTTATAATAGAAGCTCGAAAAAAAGCGCTAAATAACTAAAAAGATATTGATAAACTATGTCGACAATATTGTTGTCGACATTTGTCTAAAACTAATACAATAAATTAATTAACAATTTTAATAAGATAGATATCTAATACGAAAATTTAGATATTTGAAGTTTGCGTTGTCTTATACGTTCGAACAAAAACAAAGAAAATAGTAATTAATAGTATTTGTCAATTAATGCAAAGATTTAGAGAATGAGAGCTATTAGTTTTCGAACTCAATTGAAGCTATTACTTGACATAAAAAGAAAGACAACTATTGCAAATACGAAAGAAGCAAGACAACTAGTTGTATAATATAGTTATAATTGATAATTAAACTAGAAACAAATACTAGCTAGAGAAAATCTAACTAATATAGATTCTAACTAATAGCAATTAACTAGATAGTGTTTGCATCAATTACAAAGAATATAGAAGCAAATAGACTAATTGTTGGGTCGGGTTTCGGTTCCAACTTTTGGAACCGATTCGACTCGACGATTCCAACATTAGAAATCGATCTAAAATTCGATTCGATTTCTATTATTTTAAAATCGAATCGATTCGATTCGACTCAATTCTCGATTTCAACGTTAGAAATCGAATCGAATTGTCAAGAACGCCAAGAATACTAAAAATAATATAAAATAAGTTTAAATTTAGATTTTTAATTATTTTTTAGATAATGTACAATAGTAATGCATAATATAAAAATAATCTACTATATTTATTTATTAATTAAATCAAATAAATTAATTATTTTTATTAAATTATTAATTAATTAATACTAAAAATAAAATAAATTACTAAAAATAGTAGTCTTGGCGATTCGGGTCGGTTTTTTTGGATCGAATTTCGATTCCAATTCTAGGAATCGATCCAAATTGTCGATTTCAACATTAGGAATCGAATCGACTTTTCGATTCCAACTTTTGGAATCGACCCGACCCAATTCGGGTCGAATATCCGACCCGAACTCGATAACCTGACCCGACGCGGTCAGTCTAGAAGCAAATAAAAAGACAATATATAATTAGAAACTTTATAATGCTTTGTAAACTACACAAAAGTTATCTAACAAAAAAAAATTAATGCAAACGTGTACAACTACTTTAATCTCTATTTATTGTTTATTATATTTTAATATACTAGTTTGTATGCAACAATAATCTTATCTAGCAATACAAATATTTTAATATTATTTATAAATATTAATGCAACAATAAAGAATATTATATTTGAAGAGATAAAACAACACTATAGAATGCATAAATATTAGACACATTACACATTTAATAGTTTCTTTTTCGAATTGTTCTTTAGATTGTTTTTTATTTATTTATAAAGCTTATAGATACTTAATTTGAGCAATTCAAATTACGTTTAAATATGTTTGTTATTTCTTAATAATTAATTGTGTTAAGAGATTTGTTTTTGATTCTAAAAAGTCTCTTCTCTTGTTATCTTAAACTCTATTATTTCTTATCTAAATTATTAACTTTTGATATATAAAATGTAGTGTACGATTCTAGCTTTTATTCGACTTTCTAATAGCATAAATCGAGATTAATCTAATAATGTAATAGCGATATGTAGAAAAAACATCTTAAAATTATTAATGCAAGTAATATATTAATCTAGGTGGCACCCGCCAAGAGACGAGACGATAAGGGACGAATTTAGTTACTAACCGGCGATTATAGTATTACTAGCAGAAGGTCCCTGTTGGCACTCCCGCACCTCCCAAACGAGGGAAGATAAAGTACCAACTCTGATCTCTAATCTACACCTAGCCCGGAATCATTCTTCCGGCGACTTTTTCAAGGGACAACTGCGTTGAGCCCATCTCAATCTAATCAATGTTTTCGCACGAAACTCTTCTTTAATCTCAGAATAGCGCTTGAAAGAGATAGAAGAAACTCTTCATAAGCATCGACTGGCAAAATAGTGTTATTGTGGGGGGGGCGAAGTCCAAGCAAAGTAGATTGGAGTATACGGAGTAGCCTCCTAAAATCTATCAAATGAAGATCTACAGCTGCTTGTCCAAGCGTTCGGTGATTTTGATGTCTCGACAATGATACGGGGCTTGAAAGGATTTGGAAAGTGATTCCTAGAGAGCTAGTCTCAATAAGTCACGGCATTCCTCGGTCGAAACATGCACAACGAGGTGTGGCGCATTCGAAACAAACTCATGGGCTCAATGTGACACATTGACCTACCTTACTGACAAATAGGTGCAGAGCTCACCAGTATTTAATAAGTCCTGTCTGTTTGGTACGGAAGTTCATCACCCTCAGCCAATAGTCACATGCTGAAGCAGGAATCCGTAACAATGAACTTGCTCGTCCTGCTCGCACCTATCCTGTTTGCCTGCCCAGCAGCCCCGCTCCAGATCCTTCTACCACTATACGAATACCCTGGCGCCTCCGCCTCCGCCTGGGCCAATGCCACTGCCGCGATCGCAGCCTCCCCGACAGTCCAATGGCAAGTCATCATCAACCCCAATAGCGGACCGAACACGACATCCTACCCTACAGATCCGAACTATGTCACCGGCATCGCGAACCTGAATGGCTACCCCAATGTCATCACCCTAGGCTACGTCGATACCGCATATGCTACGCGAGCATATTCGGCTGTTGTGAAGGATGTGTCAATCTATGCGGGATGGGCGAGCTATACTCAGGCCAACATCTCTATTGGTGGAATCTTTTTCGATGATGTTGTCGGCAGTAGTGGGACTGCTGCAATGGAGAACGTGTTGGAGTACTACCACAACATCTCAGCCTACGCTTATGCGGTAGTCCCCTCCACCATCACCCCGGTTGTCTTCAACCCCGGCGCTTTAGGTCCCCAGCAACTATTTCCATATTGCGATACGATGGTGGAGTTTGAGGGTTCAGCATCGAGCTATCACGATGATATCACTATCAAGACTCTTCCTAGCGGGAATCTAGGGCAGAGTGCAATTATTATCTACGACACGATGACGACGACGGATGTGAAGAGTCTGGTGCATACGATGGTGGAGTATGGCGTTGGGCAGATCTATTTTGACCATGGAAGTTGCTTCTATAAGGGGCAGCCGACGGGCTGTTACAATCAGTCGGGTGCTGAGGAGCTCGAGGCGCTGGCCGCGGCTGTGGCGGCGGGGTGATTGAGGGAGGAAGTGGCGGGGAAAGAACCATCATGGTCCCGAGTTCAGCTATTCAATTGTCTGTTGCTTCGTGGAAATAACAGAGATGATCCGCCGAGAGAGACTTGACAACAGCATGAAGTAATGTTGCAAGGTGTGGTTGCTCCAAGCAAAACTACTAAGGAAGGGCGCAGAGTGAATTTCCAAATGGTAGAACAAGAAATACTTTGACAGAAGACACCAGCTAAACGCATACCATACGCTCGAGCCCCGGATACTCTGTAGCCAAATACAGCCAGGCACCTGTTCGCTATACCCAGGATGGTGGATAAGGTCGACCCACGACTGAGCGGCGATTTTCTTTCAGCAATCGCATCCTACAAAACATGGAACAGAATCTGATTGAACAACAATATTCGGCCATGTTACGTACTTGTGACTGGCAATCCACTTCAATTTGATGCAGGATCCTATTGCAGTCCGTCCTACATGAACTGTTCCTGTTTAGGATGATCCACCGCGTGGGCCAGCTAGGAGTACCGCGTAGTCTACATGGGACAAGGTTGATCTCCTCTTTCCAGCTGGCACGCGACAGTTGAGTAATTGGCGGTCAACCAATCCCGGCTCTATGGATGATCCAAGTGTATTTGGGCCGGAGACGGAAACCAGCTCATACCTGCTACAACTATATTTGAGCGCTTTGGTCCCCGGTCCTTCGGCGAAGGACGGGTTCGAGGTTTTGATCCTCAAGAAGAGATCAAGAGAAGCGCCGAACCGCCAAATCGAACCACGTTGCTCGCAAGATCTTGCATGCGCGAGCTCTATGAGCCTATTGACTGCTCGTCATGCCTGTTCAAAAGCAGCTGCCCGACCTCTCTCAGAGCTATCGACCGTCATTATATGCGGCAGCATTTGTAACTTACGCAGTGACGGTGAGCGCGGTCATCCTTCACTTCACTGCGCGACGTTTGACTCACCTCAAATTGTGGTATGATGACTGGCAAGCTGTCGTGGCATTGGTACGACACCCCTGGCAGCTGCACGCCTTGATCGTTACTGACTCGATGTCCGGCTCGCCGCGACGGCTTTCTTCATTGATTCAATGATTTGTAAGTCCTCACTGGGAAAGGGCTGCCAAGGACATCTGCACTCCACCGCTACCTCCTCACATTCAGGAAACGGGACTCTTTTGACCAGCGTATATGTCCAGGGATACACTTTGGCCTCGGCGTACTTTATATTTTCAAGCAGTATTAGCTAGCTATGACACAATCGTACGCAATACGTTCTTGAATCTTGTTGTCGAAGAGCTTTTCTATTACATCGCCACGGCCTTTATGAAACTATGTCTGCTCTCACTCCATTGGCACATCTTCAATGTCGCCAGTATCTGATGGCTAATTAGGGTTTTGGCAATCGCCGTGTTCGGTTGGCTTGTTGCGAGGGTATATCATCCTTTCTCGGTATACTGCTCTACATGAACCAATTAATGATATATCGAATTAGTGTATTGCTATCGTCTTGCATTGCATCCCGGTGGCGGGCTAATGGAACAAGAGCATACAAAATGCTACTTGCGACGTGAATGATGGACTGTTCTTCATTCGCACCAAAACCGCCACCTTTACTCTGGATTTCGTTATATTCAACCTCCCCCTGCCGTACGTTCAGAAGCTGCAGGTTCAACGATCTCAGAAGCTCGTTGAACCACCATATTCACTCTTGGTGGACTGTGAGTTAGATCTTCTTATTAACACAAGCATCGAGGGAAGGCTACTATCTCCCTTCATCATTTAGCTTTGTCTCAGTTTCCATTGTTCTCTTAGTCGTTTGCTACAAGCTAGATAACACTTCTCCGTATGTCTCCTGGACGATTTCCCAATCGTGCTCTGGGCCGGCACCGAGATTAACCTGGGCGTCGTCGCTGCATGCCTGCCTTCCCTTCGAACAATCTTTCTCCTCGTCCGCATAGGGTCCGCAAAGCCACCCTTAACAAAGGGTTCCCAGCGTTTTGAAAATACCTACGCCCTGAAAAACAGCGCGGTTGCCACGTTCGCTTCCAGAGGTCGCAATGTCAAGGCCTTCTCTGGAACCGACACCGAAGACGAGCACCATCCGTTTTCGATTATTCAGAGTTATGAGGATACTGTGGACAAGCAATAAATCACCGAGGACTCAGCTGCTCCCGACTCCAATATTGACCGTGAAGAATTTCATCCACCGCGGGATTAAGGTCATGGTGCGGGGGGAAACCGATGTGAAATACTCAAACGTATAACAAGGGAGATGTAAATATGGAAGTATCTTAATAAGGTGTGATGCTCTTTCAGGTAAGGATAAGAGCTATTCCTAGCGCAAAGCCTCAAACCGATTGCAGTTATACCGAGCGACTGCCGATCGTACATCACCCCCAGCTAGGTGTGAATATCATCCTCTACAATCCATTTAATATAACAGAAAAAAGGCATTGTCTTTTCACTTCTGAGAATTATAGGGGGTTTTCGCTACGCCCAGAGAGGAACCTGGAGAACAACGCAGGTTGAATTTAATATTATTGGCTCTGGAAAAGCACAGAATACAAACTCTTGCCAGTGCGTGATATAGATTCTAAATCCATAGGCGAGGGAAGCTTTTGCGTTTTCTGATGCCAATCTGTAAAAAAGGAGAGGGAAATGACTTGAATAGCCAGCCGAGACCCATGAAAAGTGAGGCATCCGGTCAAAGGGAGGCTTTCCAGGGACCAAGGTGATACGAAGGCAAGAAGGGATTGCATTGGCGTCAACGTGGAAAGCAGCAACCATTCATACTAGCACACGGATGGGTAGTATCGATGTACGGAATGAAGTGCCATTATTGACAACTCTAGTCTGGTGATTTGAGCGCTGGTTGTCCCTCTACCCTCTATTAACATAGCCTTCTTCATCAAGTATCTCCTCTCGCTAGCTACAACGAGAAATAGCGCTCTACTACCGGGTAGAGAGAACTCGAAATACCCTGACGACTCTCGCTTCAGTACCTGCACACTGGCTATGAAGCAGATACTCGGATCCCTTGCTCCTCGTCCATCTCAAGCATAAGCCTGAGTCCACAAGGACGGGTCTCAGGCCCATCTACCTTCCATCATCTCAACCCTTCTAGGTACCCGCTTCAACGCTGCTGTATGATAGACGTATCCAACACGAGTCGCAGTCCCGGCTGTACCGGTCGGATATGTAGGTGTTGTACCAGTAGGATGATAAGACACCGTGCCAGAGGGATAGTAAGGGGCAGTGCCCGTACCCGTGGGATAATAGGGAGCGGTGCCCGATGGACGAATAGGGTGTCCCTGGTTGTACGGAGCATAATAGGGCGCATAAGCCACGACGGAGGCGGGCGCGACTAGGGCAAGCAAGAGACCTTGAGCGAACTGCATCGTTTCGCCCCTCCACAATCAGAGCAAAAAACTTCTCAGAATCGGGTCACGGGCGACGGCGAAGGTGTCCGTAGGGAGACTACGGTGAGGGCTTTTGGGATTTGGGAGCGGTTCTTGCTTGGAGCTTCGGATGATAGAGGAAAAGCGATCGACATTCGACGACGTCAAGAAACGACAGGTATGAGAAAGCGAGACGATCGGCGAAGCTTCCGCCGGCCTTGAAGTGAGGAAATTTAGCTCTGATGAAGAAGACAGCAGCTCATGATATATGACTGACCAGGCTCTTGCGAACGATGACGCGAGAGTAAGAACACCGAGCGTTCTCGTTCCACCACACTGCCAGCCTGCACCTGGTCCACAGTTCGCGAGCTCACCCGGATCAGCTAGCCAGCCTCGATCCATGATATGGATGCCAAGGGACAGATAGGAGTAGAATGATGCGCACAGGGAAGGGAAGAAGCGGATGGATTGGACGAAGCGGAGAACATGATAAACGAAGAGGAGAAGACGAGGCATTCAAAGACGACGAGGACCCACTCTGACAAGCTGGCCCTGCATGGCCTGCAAGTCTCGGCGGACAGCAGCAATGGCCATAGCCTGAACAGGATGAAGTTTGGAACATTTGCCGTCCATCCTCGCTAATCCGTCCACATCGAAGATGCGACACTGGCAGGAGCTGCAGGCATGAGAGATAAGACCTGGGGCCATCTGGGGATCGTCGTCTTCCTGGCGAGAGCCGGTTGACACAAGGGGTCCAGAGGCGCTTTCTCCGTACTTTTCACGGAATGAGTGCAGTCGAAAGGATGCGACAGTTGAAGAAGGCTGCCCAGGCTAATTCGTGGGCTTGTTGAATCGATGATTGCGAAGTGGAATGGAGGAGCTCGGGCAAGGGAACGACGAGCATCGAAGGTCTAGTACATGTACTTGACCCTACAGGGTTGTGCCTGCAGATGAGAAGGATCAGGATACGAGATCTGGCAGATGCATGCGGACAGGCGGCTGGGAGAGAAGATTTGCACGTGATGGTTGCTCATCGTCCACGGTGCATCAAACGCCGTTGATCTCAGCCCAGCGACGCGTCGCATCCCATGCCACCAATGAAGAGCTCACCCCCACCCATTCCCATGTCTCCGGTATCTTGGACGGAACGGTGGCCTTCCCGTTCCGCGTTGCTGCTTTCGCTCTGTCCGCTGGCCTTCGAGTAAGCGGCGACGAGACAATATCCGGATTTCGCAATGAGGAAAGCCCCCCTGACTTGAAGTCCTCGCGGCCAGATCGTCGCTGGGACCAATCATCAGTCCGGGAGTCGTCCGTTCCTACCTTGGGGTGGTGCCAATGTCGAGTGATCAGACTGATGAGCATATCCGTGCCGTGTCGCTACAGCTGCAAAGCGCTCTCGTAACAACGTTGTACGGGTGTACATGGCGATGCCATTCATCCTCACTGGAGAACGATTCAATCATAGCATCGCTATCGGCGCAAAAGACGCGAATATATCTCATGTCAGCCCGCACGTTCTGATATGGATGCGGATTTGCTCGGCAAGGCGCTTGATGCGCATCAGCGCATTTTCATCGCCACTGATATAAACTTCCATCAATCGACTTGCGCTGCAGCCAGCCGGCTGTCAATGCTATCTATAACTGCTCCAGAAGGCTGTACTATCAGTCAATGTAGAACGTACTCGAAAGTACCTCCGTCCTTTCAAGTCCAATCGAAGTCTGATTGAGTCTCTCGCCTGCTTTCAAGGTGATAATGCTTCTCACAATCAGCTTTGTGGCGTCTCTGTCCGTTGCATTGGTCAGCGCTCGTCCTCCCAGTGCTCCAACCGCTCATGTTCGTCGCGCGATTCCCGCAGCTGCTACTCCAGTGGCAACTTCGTTTTCTGCTGCGGTGGTCACGCTGGAGTACATTGAGGGCACGTCAACCTTCAAAGACGTCCAGACGTATATCGACTACGGCACAGCTATACCCAGTAATGTCTTGGCCCAGATTGGTACCGATACCGCGGGCCTGCCGGTCGAGACCGATCCGTGTGGACCCAAAGTTCAGGATTCCTACTCGCCGCCAACCTGCAATCCCAACGGCACGTTATTGACCACGACCAACGATATTGATGCCATCGAAGCCTTCGGTTACGATGCCAATTTCGTCTATCAAGTCGATACCCCGGCGGCATATGGAGTCCAGTGCTTGAATTCAACCACTAGCAAGGCGGCGATCAACACCAAAAATTGCGATGTTACTGCGGTAGATGTCTGCAACAAAATCCGATCAAAATATTCACCTCGTGGCAAATGGGTCTGGTCAACGCTCGGTGGGCCGGGATGTGCCATGGCATACTGGCTGCCTGCGTACAACGGCAGTGCGCCAGCGCCACTCAAAGACAGGTGTGAGCAGGGCATCTATCAAACAATGGTGGACTTGTGCATTACAACACCAGACGGCTACTATGGTGTATCGAATGTTGCTGCCGTAAACCTTGTACAGTTGCCAGGGACCAATGGTACGGGACAGCAGGTGAACGCCGGGTACCCGAGTAAGTGAATCTCTGAGCATCTCTTACTCCTTTCTGAGGGTCCCATGAGTAGCAGCATCCGCTGTAGCATATACCTCATGCTTCCATCTTCTAACTCCAGGAAAACAAGCTGACTCCGAAATCCACTTAGGTTACTTGATAGCGCCGGCACCGATAGCATGATTGATGGTTGCAGGAGAATTACGGATCGCATTCCATTAGTTTCAAGAAAGGGAGATGGCTTCCTGTGACCGGCGCTGTTGCTGCAGGAGGAGTCCACGATACTGGAAAGGCATCGAAGACCCTACCCAAGTACGGAGCTAGCTATCTGAATCACTATATCCGAATCGCACCTTCCTGAGAATTTCGCTCTGTTCTGAAGATTGATGTTATTGTACTCGTGGTTTTCAGAAGCCCCAATTGCTAATCCAAACCCTCCACCTCGAAGGCGGCGTGCTCCAACGAAGCTCCTTGTCCACACTCCGTGTCAATAGCGGCCTCTGCAGGTGCATCAGATCGATCATCATGGTAGTTGGCTCGTTCTTTGAGCAATGCGGTAAATCGACTCCCGTGATCCCTGTCAAGTTTTGCTCCAGCCTGCTGTGCAACTCCTTGGCTGAAACGGGATGTCGCATGAATTCCCAGTACAGCCTGCTGAGAAAGGTTTCGCCACAGAAGAACTGGTCATCAAAGGCCACATGATCTGCAGCAGCGCGACGGATCGTTACCAGGTAAGCTATTATCGTGCGGCGGACATCGTTGTGAGCGCAATCGGACCATTGGCCCTCGAGAGCCCACTGCTTGCTCTGATAGTATGGATGATTGATTTCTCTAACATTGCCCTAAAAATAATTTGAGTATGATACCGAGAACATACATGGTGAATTTGCATCTTACAAGATCACCAACTAGCCAATTGTCCTGTTTCTGAACATATAGGTTGTCGGGTTTCATGTCATTGTGGCACTGATGATTTTAGCCTCGTCAGGGCCGGATTGGATGGCTGTACATACGAGGTTTTTAGCATGCATCAGACCCAACGTACCAAGCACGCGATATAGACCCGGCCTGAGGGCGATGTCGAGCTGCCCGGGAGTCCTTCGCTCTTTCTTCAAATATAGAGCGAAATCCGAAAGAGTGCCTTTGCTACTATGCCCAAGATCCGGGCCAAGATACGGTAACACCAGCTGCCACTCAGACTGGTTCCATCGTTTTCCTTGTCTCGAAATCGTGAAATAATCCAAAGCTGGCACTATGTCCAACCTATGGTTTGAAAGCCTGTGCTTTGAGAATAGCTGCTCGTCATGGGTCTCCAATCGGGAATTACCAAAAATTAGAGTTGCAGGTATTTCTGCTGGCCAAGTGATCAACGACACTTCTTGAATCGCTCCTATAAGACGTTCGGGCAAGCGGTTACGTGGTTGCGAATGGAAAGTCTTGACGGCGACAGCCCGACCGGTACGTGTGTCGTTGTACAGCCTTACAGTACCCTCACGACCGTGCCCAAGTTCCCGCGCAAAGATATATCGCTTGTCGATATCGAGCTTCGAAGGCCCTGTCCAGCTACGGAATATTCGTTCCGGAAGTATCAGTGGCGATGACCAGTCTGATGAGCTGGCCGCATTTGAGAAATCCGTAGCCGTCTTCTTTAGGTCGAGCGGCGCAGGTACTACAAGCACTAGGGTAACGAATAGCAGTATGATGAATAGAAATAATCTCACAGCACGACGGCGCAGGAGGCTATGACACCGTGTCATCTCGCATCCAGTATGGATGTTAAGACATATTTGAGCCAAGACTGTCAAAATGGTGAAGCCGGCGATCGAAGGGAAGGCGCGGATGTACGCTGCACGCCACACATGTACTACAGGCACGGTTGACCTCACACGGTGACAAAAGGTTGGCAGCCACGGGCGCCTTGATTGACCTCTACCGTGGCTCGTGGTCGTGCAAGTCCTTCAGCCAACATTAGAGTACTTGCAGCTTCCAAGGTTGATAGGACAGCAACTTCCTCCCAAGTAATTTGCGAGACACAAAAGATACACCATAGAAGGAGAAGACAGGAATGCGACCCCCGATGACGGTTGCCTCTCTTCTTAGGGATCTATTAAGCGTATGGCTGGGGCGGCAACTCTGTAGGCATTCAACGAGATCGCCACCCTTGATCATGGTCCAGACCTGCTTGTGGCGATTGCTGCGTAAAGGTTGTCGAAGACTTCGAGTTTCAACCAAGGTTGCCTTCCATTCACAGCGATTCTCGTCGCAACTTTTGGCCAGACACGATTCTGCACAAAAGCTGATGCCACCTTCCCCTCGATCCTGCAACAAGGCTTGTGGTCTCCCATGCGCGGCACCGATTGTCCTAGCTCTGGTTAAGTAGCCCGCCGCAATGAGTCAAGCGTCGATATCAGGACGGTTGATGCTCGGGCAGGTAAAGCATGGATCGAATGTGAAGTTGAATAGAAAATCATGGCCGATCGCCGAGTTGAGTCGCTACGTCGCTAATTGGCAAGCAACAGGAAGTAATGTGGCCAATGATCCACCTGACATGATCCTCTTCACAGTGTCATCGATTATGACAAGGCCTACCTGAATGACAACCCCGCTGGCACGATGCTGCCACTCCGATCGAAATTCCCCGGCAAAGCCACCCTGTGTTGCTTCCAGCATCGCTCGCTGTTAAGAATTCTAGAGTCAGTATTGCTCTTTCGGGAAGAACTTCAAGCAGGCAAAACATATTTTGGGAGTAGGTACTCCTGAGACATGTTGCAGTACACTTCGCCCAATACGAGATGCGCGAATACTAACCACGGCTACACGAACGAGCTCCCATTCAAGACGCCCTCCCAGACATCGGATCCCCATACACATACCTCGCGCCCTAAGGCATAAACGACCTTGGGGCGCGTTTCCCGTGTGGAGCTCTATCTGCTCCAGCACAGCCTCATAGTACTGTTCCAGCGCTCGAGCAGCAGGTTGAATGGGATCGAACATGTGCAAGAGCTCCACGTTCGTTGTCCAGCCCTGCCCGCCAATGTCAAAACCACGGCGAAAGAGCGAGAGATCTGCTGGTGGAGGTTGAAGCATATCTTGTACAAGGACGGAGAGAACATCAGAGAGCGGTAGGGGGGCTCCTCTCTTCGAGGTACCACGGCTGATATTGCCATCATATGTCGCGTTGCGACTGCGAGTCGGCTTTGCTAAAAGCGGTGTGATGCTGCCATAGAGAAGGACAGTGAGCAGTAGTTTGACAAAGTTCATTTCTTGCTTCGGTGTCTGGCGATTTTCGAAATTCGCTGGAAGCACTGGCGTGGGGACATGCAGGACCGGAACTTTGTGTACTTATACCTTGCACAATCCACTCCAATAATAGGCACATGTAGAGGTCCCACATATAACGATGCGGCTATCACGTCGCCTCGTGCCGCTGCAAGATCGTGGGGACGATCTGTAGCCGAGCCGTAAGAATGATAAGCGAGCAAGTCATTAAGGTGCGGGAAATGTTTCGACGTCCCAGCATCGCGTACCAAGGATCAAGGCAACGGCAGAAAAAGAGATAACAGAAATTGGATAAGACCTTGGCATTCTTAGAAGCGCCGGCCGAAGAAGACGAACAAACAAGGAGCGTGAACGGATTAGACATATTTATTGGTATTCAGCCAGGAGCCACGGATACATCAAGACAACTGGACAATTCCGCTGCGCTTGGAAGAGTGGTATATCGATGCTTTAACATTAGAAACTCAACATAATCCATGAAGGAAGCGGAATGACGGAAAATCAAGATAATCAACACCGATAGCCAAGAAGGTCAACGACTACTACGTCGCATCTAGTGATTGACTTCAAAGTCTAGCACAGGGTCAAGTCCATAGACCTGTAGTGTATCGTTCGGCCGTCGAGGTATACCGACAGTAATTGCAGGTGCCAGGTCCAGGAGACTTTGTGGTAGGTGACATGCCCATGAGTACCCGACTATGGATCATCCACGATCCTTTCATGATTCTAGTCCCCGTCGAAGCCCTCATTGAATGCTTGAGCAGACTAGTAGAGTCTGAAGGACGCGCCGACGGAGGTTGGTCACATCTGTTGCCACCAGTGTTTGCCCTGGAACCTCGTGCAGAGAGAATGGCATCTGATGGCGAAATAAAACATGGGTCATTAAAGCACGTCCGCCAGCCGAATGAAGAGTATGATGTATCAGTACCCAGTGTGTCCGGTTCTGGTCTATTAGTCTGATTAGGTTCGATTCCTAATGGCGCTGGTTCAATGGTGGAGTGGCTTTTAGTTCTAGTTTCTCCCAGTGAGGTCCTCACGATATCCCTGGAGAAGAGCTGGCGTGTAGATGGCGTGACAGGGATCGAGCAATACCACCAGCCTGACAACTCGGTATTGCAAAGGCTGGAGAGTGTGAGCCCAATCGGCATTGTTATATGGTCGCTGAAGCCTTCAGCATTAGTATTAGCATTCGCATCAGCGATGAATATGAAGGAGAAAATCCGAGTCGTGGCTGATAAGCGCCACAGTCGCGTCAGGGCAGCCTTCAGAAACACCGGGAACTCTGTCCACCAGTTGAACATTACCTCGATCAACATGGACAGAGATTCGCTCGATCGCTCTTCGTCAGAGCTTGCAGTCGACCCTGTATCCTTCAACAGCTCTGCAACCAACAGTGGTAACGATCCGGCCCCAGGTGGAGACAGCCCCAAAGGACAGCAATTCCCTGGCCCAGCAAATGACCCGTTACCGGCAGTAGAGAATGTTCTGCAATCTGACGTGGGCCCAATTCTCACTCTACATGCATGAATGATCCTGAATTCAACAGATCGGCATCAATACGCTGCTCGCTCGCCTCAAGCAAAGTGTCGCCTCAGCCCGAGTATGGCCCTTTCGAGGAAATCCAAAAGCGACAGACTCGAACTGACAACGTGCAGGAGTTTGCAGCTTTCCTCAAGAAGCGATCCACCCTTGAAGAAGAACACGCTCAGGGTCTGAAAAAGCTGTGTAGAAGTAGTCATGAGGCTGCGCGACGGCCAGACAACCGGCAAGGATCCTACGCCCAGAACTACAACGAGGTCATCCGCATCCACGATAGAATGGCCGACAACGGTGTTCAGTTCGCCTTGTCATTACATCAGATGCACGAAGACCTCCATGACCTAGCAGTGAATATCGAGCGCGGTCGAAAACACTGGAAGCAAAGTGGGCTCAATGCGGAGAAAAGAGTGCAAGATTCGGAGTCTATGATGGAGAAAGCGAAGGCCAAATACGACTCGCTTGCCGAAGATTACGACCGAGCTCGTACCGGAGACAAGCAGTCAGGGAGAGTCTTCGGACTTAAAGGGCCAAAGTCTGCTGCCCAGCATGAAGAAGACCTCAATCGTAAGGTACAGGCGGCCGATTCGGATTACTCCATCAAAGTTCAAACAGCGAAAGCCCAAAGGCAGGAACTTGTGAGTACGTTGCGGCCGCAGGCCATCAACGCACTACAGGACCTCATCAACGAATGCGACTCTGGGTTGACACTGCAACTACAGAAATTTAGTGAGCTCAATCAGCCAAACAATACTCTGCTATCATTTTGTTGACCGCGCCATTAGCATCATTCAATGAGAAGCTCCTTCTGGGCAACGGGCTTTGTGTAAGCCCACTCAAAGGCCAAAACAATATTCAAGGCCCAAGGAGTCTACGGGATGTGGTCCACCAAATCGACAATCAGAAGGATTTGAATAACTTTATCTCCGGTCATTCCCCGAAGGCGAGTGGCCGGCCTTCTGATATACGTTACGAACGTCATCCAGTAAGGAGTACAACGTTCGCTTGAAAAGCTGGGGCTCACAATGTTGACTGTCAATAGACTCTGGCCAACTCGCAACAAATGCCTCCACCGAACGTCCGATCACAGCCCCAAGCCAATGCTCAGACTAATCCGACAGCGGGATTTACTGGGCCCCATCCACAAATGGGTCCACAGCAGGCCCAGTTCTTCGGCCAGATAGCCGGTCCACCACCAGCTTTCGTTCCCATGGCTCTGAGCAGTCAGAATGGCTCTCCACATCAGCAGTATAACCCCCCAATACCAGGAATGGGACCCCCACAGCTACCTACGCCCCAACCATCCACGCCCCTCTATCCGCAATCAGCGACATCAATGCCTACTACATCTCATAATGATTTGTCTACGGCCGACTTACCACCTCCGTCAAGGCCGGTATTTGGGCTGTCGCTGGACGATTTGCTCAGGCGGGACGGATCCGCGATCCCTTTGGTTGTTTATCAATGCTTGCAAGCGGTGGATCTTTTCGGGTTGGACGTTGAGGGTATTTACAGACTTTCAGGATCGGCTACTCATGTTGCGAAGCTTCGCGCAATTTTCGACAACGGTGAGCGAGCGCTGCACTGATGTATGAAATCGCCCGCCTAATTTGTCAAAAGACTCTAGCCAGGTGGACTTTCGGAACCCGGAAGCTTTCTATCATGACGTTAACAGCGTTGCTGGCTTGCTGAAACAATTTTTCCGAGATCTCCCGGAGCCTTTGCTTACACGGGAGCATTATCAAGGCTTCATTGAAGCTGCACGTAAGTCGTTTAACCTTCCTCTTTACTTCGTTTGTGCATGCGATTTTTACAGAACTCATAGGAATTGACGATGATGTGACCCGCCGGGATTCCTTACACGCTATTATCAACAGCCTTCCAGACCCGAACTATGCTACATTACGTGCCTTGACGCTGGTATGCAATGTGAACGACGTTTCTTGTTTGCGTACGCTGATCCTTCAACAGCACCTCAACCGCGTGCAAGAACACTCAAACGTGAACAGGATGAATGCGGGGAACCTGGCCATATGCTTTGGGTGCGTTTCTCCAGCCCTTCATTTCCTCCGGGTCTTTCAATCAGCCGCTAACAGTACACTCAGCCCCACGCTCATGGGCTCTAATACGGGGCCCAATATCGCGGACGCTGGATGGCAGGTCCGAGTAATCGATACCATTCTGCAGAACACTTATCAGATATTTGACGATGACTGACGGGATGCGTGATGATAAAGCTTGGCGGGGCTAGGTCGGGTATCTTCTTGCCATCTGCGTCACAATATCTTGCTTGGGGGAAGACCAATACTGAGAAAGCCATTTGGCGAGATGGAGAGCGCTGGGGAAGATAGCAGAACGGGTGAAGCGCCACAAAGCGCCTTGCCTCTCTGTCAACAACTGTATGTCTTTTACAAGTAGTAGCATTTGAGTGATCTCTTTGCCTAGGCGCACAAGCAAATCTATCGGCTTTTACTAGGCATGGAGTAAGCTTCGAGATTCCGTATCACAATGAACCTGCCGTTTACCAAGATGGACAATATGAGCGACGCGTGAGCATCTCATTTCTTTGACCTGCTGAAAGGCACCATTTCGGCCTTCTATGCGTTCTCAAGCCTATAACAGGGCCTATTTTTACAGTCAAACGATAGCACATTGCATTCTTCAATCCAGAGCTTTCCGTCCCTAAGTAGCCCTGACGATCAACGGCGTCTTGTAGCGTATGCACATCCCCATGTATGTGTATTTGCACACCGAAAGCACGTAGGCAAGTCTGGGTCCTTCGAGGTACCTTGTCAATTCATGGGAGAAGGCACATGATACATGTGGAAGCAGACATTACTGGAAATTAACACTGCGTGGCAAGCGTGGCATGCTGTGAGGCACGTCCAGGGGCTTGGTCCCTTCTGGGCACCATGCTGGCAAATCCACGCATGTCCCTAAGGCAGCGCAGGTGTTGCATCTTGGAGGTTATCCTGTGGCGATCGCTTGTAGACGAGGTTGCAGCCATGGTATGTGAGCTTACTGACTTAAGATAAAACCTTCACGGGCTACGCCCACTTCTTATTTTAAGCTATGTACAAGTAGTCTTATGTGCAGCGCAATGAGGATGTTGAACATGGTTTGTGCCTCAAAGTCCAAGCATTGTGTACACTAGCTGTCGAAATCCACCCTGAGGAGGCTGCCACATATTAATAGCAAAATCTAGACAGATTAAACATTCCCACAAGGCTGTGCGGACCAAACCTGTCTTCAAAACGCAAATAGACTACGGAGCTCAAATGTCGATGTTGATTTATCCAAGCTCTATTGAGCAGAAGTACATTCCTTCCCAAAAAAGCTGAAAGAGCTGTGATTATACAAACCTTGTATCACGTGCATTGATCAACGGAAGTAGGGCTGCGCGATCCCTTTGAAGGTTTAGCTGCGGGTACAGCCACCAATCAACGAGTGTCGATCGTTATAGTTTCTATAAAAACCCAAGTCATACCTGACCTGTGCCCATCGCAACTGTGTATGGCCTTTGCACGAAGAACATTCGAAAGCTGTAGACTTGGGCTCATGTTGACGTATGTCAAGCCACATGATTTCAAAAGGCCGAGGAACGCCAGATAAGGCTAGGAGACTAGTGCCATGGAAGAATCGAGATGTTTAGGAGCTTTTTCGAAGATGGAGTCGGAGAGACAGGCTCTGAGAGAAGAGCTCATGGCTCTGTACCACCAACCCCGTTCCCAGACGTTTCACCGGCCAAGCAGCGCCCATGGACGAAGTCCAAGGCCTGAGTGGCGAATGTTCCCTTGGAAATGTTAGCTTCCGAGTGCAGTGATGTGAGAACGAACTGTCATAGTGTGGAGTTCTCCGATAAGCGGTCAAGGCGGCCCCAAGATGGTGGCCGGCCTTAGATCGCACAACCATTTCCTCTCTCCCTCTCCCTCTTCCCTTCCTCTCCTCTACATCATCCTTCCCTCAGCTCTCCCCGTCGAACATCTTCGCCGCCACTTGTTCCAAGCTCTTCGACCTTCCTTGAACTCATCCCATAGCACGTAGACATCGTCACGCAAGACACTGTACACCGAGCAAGTCGCAATGGCTCGCTCTCCTGCTACGCCCGACAAGGCCAACACGGAAGCTCCTGAGCACTCCTCCAAGGTTGCACTTTCTTCCATTGACAAGATCAACTCGGCCTCCATGATCCAGCAGGCTTCGGTGCATGAGCCTTCTCCGGGCAGCACGTATGGAGAGACTGCCGGCTCTAGGAGCGTTCCCGCGACTCCTCAAGAATATCGTACCACTAGTAAGTCACAAACTCTCCTGTTCGAGTTCCTTATACCCCAAAGGTTCGCTGCTATGACTTCACTTGCATTGGGTTCAATGTTGCTCTTCTTGCACAATGCTCTGGCGCCGCTGGAATGTCGCCACAGCAATTATCGTGTAGTGCCTAGGACGCCTCGTTCGTCCCTCTTACACGTTGCTCGTGCTGGCGATGAGTCCCAGTCGCTGCTCGACATGTATTCATCTCTGTACTTCGATGAGCCAAGCTGATGTCAACCTAGGTGCTACAGCAGCTCTGGAGCAATCTTTGCTCGCAGTCAAGCTGGATGATTCGATCGAGAGGATCTCTGTGTCTTCAGCTGGCAAATCAAAGAGCCACGCATCCTCAGAGCACCGCACCGATATCGTCCGGGCAGTGCCCAGCGCGGCCAGCCCTTCGTCTAGTGCTAGCGTCGCTGCCTTTGGGCCTGGGCGCAATGCCTCTGCACGCTCTTCTCCAACTTCGACTCGCTATCAGAACATCATTGACAGCCCCAATTGGCGTAAATCCGCGAGTTTCGTGCGTCAGTCCGCTGTTGCAAACGATGATCCCTTCGTCTCCGATATGGCAGCTAGCCAGCCTTCGACCCTGGGTAAGCACGGAACATCTTTAGCAATGCAGCAACATGTGACTAATTGGTCAAGTCGACGATCAAACCTTCCATCCTCGCGAAGATAGAGCTGGCGTTCGTGTCTCCGGCGACAATGCTCAAGCTGTCTTGCCACCGAATGCTTGTGTTTTCGTTGCCAAGTAGGTAAACTCGATTCATACTATCAGCTGCGACTAACGTTTGGGTAGCCTTGTATCGTCCAAGAGCGATGACCAGCTCGAATACTCTGTCCACAGCACCTTCCAGGCCTTCGGTAACTGCTATGTAAAGATCCGACGCGACAATAAAGGCATGCCCTTTGCTTTCTGCCAATATGAGGTATGATTATACTGCCACCCGGAGTGTTCTCGGCTGACGAAGGCCAGCATGTTTCCGATGCTCAGCGTGCCATCACCTGCGGGCGCGGTCTAAATGTCGATGGACGTCCTTGCCGGACTGAGGTAGCGAAAGTAAATCGTAAGTATAACGATCACTGTTGTCATAAGTCAACAATCCACTGACTGGCTTCGTTCTAGGCTCCTTGTATCTCTCGAAGGTCACTGGAGAGCCGATCCCCGAAGCTGAAGCCCGTGAGATCATGGGACGTTACGGGGCTCTTGAGAGAGTTTGGTTCTGTTCACAGACCGATAGAGAGATGTTTCGTCTGCCGGAAGGCGTATGGATTATGTTCGCCTTCTTCCAGGATTGCCGTGACGCACAAGCCGTAAGTCGAGATGTCGCCGTGGTCGTGCTGTTGCTGAGCTGTACTAGGGATTCCGTGACCATCACCTCTACCGTCTTGAGCAGCCCCGAATGCCAGACGAGATTCGGGCTCGAATGGCTAACCGCGGCCTTGAGTCTCCGTCGTCGCAGCTTCGTGGTAGTCCAGGCTTTCCACGTCGTCATGTCATGTCTCCACAGACAAGCAATAGACGAATTCTTGACTACAACTCCATTTTCGTGGGCAACCTCCCCTCACACGTCGACGAACATCTGCTGCGTAGTACCTTCGGCGCCTATGGACGTATCCGAAATGTTGAGATCGTAAGAAAGCCGTCGATCAACCGTAAGCCTTCTCTTTCCTATTGCTCGAGTAGAGAGCTGACCATCTCGTAGCAAGCGGCAAGAACATCTTCGCTTTCGTCGAGTACTACGAACACGAGGAAGCCACTTTCGCCATACAGCAGACCGTTACCATGCAGGGTGTTCGCCTCCGCGTCGAGCAGAAGGAATCCATTGACCAGTACAACCGCCGCGAATCAACCACAATGTCAGGCGGTAGCCCCGGTCATCGATACTTCGGCGAAACCCAGGATGCTCTAGCCATGCTCTTTCAGCGGGGAGTTACTGTTGGAATGGCTAATGCAGTCGCATCTCAAGCCCAAGCGCTGCCTTCCCCGGGCTATGGCACGGGCGCGTACCCTTACTATTCGCCATATAATCAGTCCCAGTATGGGCAGTACTTCAATCCGATGGCCGTCCCATTCGAGAGCGAGTCACCGTCGAGCTTGCAAATGCATGGCAACCTATATGCGCCGAACGGTCTCGGTCAGATGCAATATCCTAGGCCTCCGCCACAGTATGTCCAGTACCCTCAGGTCCCCCAGTCTGCACCGCGTCCGACCAACTACCAATGGCCGCCAGCGATTGACAGCAACACTGAGACTGCTGCTCCGTCTGCTGCCAATGGTGGCGAGACTCAATGAGAATCACCCACATTTGGCCCTCGAATCGTCGGCGCTGCTAACGTTGCGCTCCTTATCTTACGCGTCCATTGCTCGAATAACCGACGAACACTTGAGTGGATGATACCTTTAATTCTCTTCATGAACCTTTGCTCATGACTGGCTCGGTATAAGAGAAGTCTATATGGGCATTCGTGCTCTCGTTGCCGAGGTCATGGACCCTCTGCGATCTTTATCCAATATCATTGTCGCCGACCTTGGTAACAGGATAGGCGCAGTCGGTGTTGGCTGGAGATCTATGGCGGTTAATTCGATTCTTTCTTCATCTATGTCTTATGTCCTCCAAAGCTCTTTCGAGATGGCTGTCGTTGTAATTCGATACTTGCTTTAGATATCAGCACATCATCCTCTATCGAAATACAAAGGGGCACTTAGCAACCACACATTGAGTGCTCTGGCTGATTTTAAGTGGGACGAGATAATGGCAAGGTCTTCTGGTAGCAGATCAATATGCCCGCGAATTTGTGAAACTAGCAGCGCCTACGAGGCATCAAGATATGTACTTGTTCTCGAAGGTCCAAGAAAGGAGCTGCTAGGCCCACACGGGGTAAGTGTCATCTTCCAAGCCCTTATCCCATCTAAGTAGCTTGGCTATCGTTGGTCTCGAAGCAGTGGGCGTAGGATGTGGGACACTCTACATCAATGGTACCTTAGCAACCCAACCCTGTTTGATCAATCAAAAAGAGTGCAATCTTTGCAGACAGTTGTCATAATGGGCCAGCGATCTTTTCAGGCATCCAATGCGATCATCTATCTGACCTATGCGGCATTCCTGTAGGCCTCTAGTCATAAGCCCCCCGTACCGGCCATATTTTGCTGATTGGACACACTTTCGGGCTTTAGGGCGTCAGGTCTCTATGTTGCTTGGTACTGGAGACATCAGTCCAAGTTGGACTTCCTGGTGAGCAACCGTACACAAAAGAGCTAGCTACGATGCCGCTTCCTTTGAAAGATTGGCTCGTCTACAGTCTCGCCATGCCTGCAACACGAGCCGATTATCAAGTCCACCAGACAGGAAAGCTAAGGAAGTTGACAGCAATACCACTTGCCTTGAACTTCAATAGCTTCGGGTGAGTGTAGCGCCACATACGCACATGCTGCAAGCGGCAGCAACGACCTCAACGGACTGCACGCATACTGGGCGGCGCAAAGTTATACTTGGTTGTTGGATTATGAGATGCGCATGATGAATAAGGTTCGTATACAGAAACAACGCTCGCCGATGTTCCAAGATCTGCTTTCACGGCTATTCCTATGCTGGGCGAACAGATCTGGTAAAGCGCGGCTTCACTACGGGTGCGGATTGCCTGCAACATCTTTGGATTCACCTTAGTGCCATAGTCACGGAGAGATCTGGACACGCTTGCAGGCATGAAGCTGAGATTGTACCGTAGACTCGATCAAGATAATACTTGCGTGAGGAACGTGCTGCCGCTTCCCCTTTTCTCCCTACACTTACAGCAAAGACCGCCGACGACAGGCTATATTAATCACTGATAGCTCTGGGATCTGGACTACTTTTCTCCTACCCTGAAGTATCCACCATTGCAGGTGTGCAAGGCTTGGTAGTCTACGCACTGTCTTCTTCACTGCCCCTCCTTATATTCGGTTTCCTTGGGCCTATCATCAGAAGACAATGTCCCGAGGGTTACCTTTTGACGGAATGGACAAGGCAGAGATATGGGGTAGCGACTGCTCTGTACTTCAGTCTTCCCACGTAAGAAAAATTCACGCGTTTTCCTCCATGACTCTTAATCAAGGGCTTTCAGGCTTATCACTCTCTTTCTCTACTTGGTGGCAGAGCTCTCGGCTCTTCAGCAGATCATTGAAGCCTTGACGGGCTTCAGTGGAGTCTCTGCTGTCATCGTGGAATGCGGCGTCACGACCATCTACACGTGTAAGAACTGGTGACAGCGCTCTTACGATATCAACTGATACTGTCATAGCTCTTGGAGGTTTCTGTATCTCATTCATAACCGATAATATTCAAGGAGCGATGGTCGTGGCCCTGATCATTCTTGCAGTCATTACTGTAGGTGTTGAGACCCATATTGACAAAAGCCTTGTCCAATCGTCACGCTTCCTAGATGCTAGCTTGCTAGGGTGGCAATTGATCTATATCCTTCCTGTTGCAGTCCTGACTAATGACTTTTCAGTTCTGGATTTTGGATGCGTACATTTGCTTCCAAAACCGACAGGGACTTAGTCATCGGAACCTCTATCGCCACGGTGGCAGTGACCATTATCCTGACCCTCATCGGGGCCACAGGCCTCCTTGCTGCCTGGGCAGGGGCAAGGCCAGGAGATCCAGCTCGCAATGGCAGCATTGCGTTCTTTCTCCTTCTCGAGCAGCTTCCGGCATGGGTTGTAGGGATTGTCCTCGTCATGACTGTCTCCCTCAGCACGGCTGCCTTCGACAGCTTGCAGTCAGCCATGGTATCAACTGGCAGCAACGACATCTTTCGCAACAAGCTTAACCTTTGGTGGATTCGATTGTCCGTTGTCCTGGTCATCTTTCCGACCGTCATTGTGGCACTGAAAAGCCCAAGTGTTTTGCAGATCTACCTCATCTCCGACCTTGTAAGCGCCAGTTCGATACCTGTACTGGTCATTGGTCTGAGCAACAAGTGTTACTGGTGGCGTGGTTTTGAGGTTGTCGTTGGCGGTCTCGGCGGCTTGCTCTCGGTCTTCATTTTTGGGACTGTCTACTATGGCAATGCGCAGGATGGCCCCAATCTTCTGCTGTTGGAGGGTGGTATCTATGCGAATGACTGGAGCGTTTTCGGTAGGCTTTGGCCAATTTTGCACCATGTGGACCATACGGCTTACCGTCATCAGGCGCTTTCGTTGCTGCCCCAGTCGGTGGCCTCTTGCGGGCGCTTGGTGCATTTGTCCTTCGCATATCTATCACATGGGCCCATGCCAAGATGAAGGGGCGTAGGTTCGATGCCTTTGATCGCCCTCGCCAGCTGGAGCCATCAAATTCTGCTGGCCGGCGGAATTCCGTCGACGAAGAGTACGAGCCCGTCAATAATGTGGAAGTTTCTCCTATCAAGGGAAAATTCTTCTGAAGCTTGAAATAACCATAGCTGAGACTGAACAAGTACACGGAGACTTCTTATTCGTTTGGGTATTGATTCGTTTTGACTTCGTCCTTGAACGGGAGAGAGGGAGTCGGGTACACTTGACCTTTGATTATACGATGTACCTTTATACCAGCTACAGTATCTACACAGTCTCCCGGATCTACCCTCCCTACTTTGTGGGTACACGCTTCCCTACCGCAATATCAGTGATATCACTCTCGCCAGTCGTTCCCCATACTACCCACGGGCCCTCATTACCCTGCAACATTCGTCTCTGAATGACCAGATACTCTTTGACGTCCTTGGCTTCGCCGGTTCCCTTCACGACCGCCTCCTCTTTCCCCTTCGCACCTGGTATGATCCGTGCGAGTCTTTGCTTCGATTTTAGCCTCACCACCACCTGTCTAATCCCACACTCCTTCATCCCGGGGATCGGTAGCACCGTTGCCCGGTTGCAGACGACTCGTGGCCGGCGAGTCTCTGCAATTTTCTCCCATCGTACGCGCTCATTCCGAGGTCGAGCTGCGATACGGGATCGAAAGGATGCGTAGAGCCCCTCGGTGCAGGTGTTTTGGAGAACGGTCAGATTCCCTCTGCATGGATCATCCACCGTCAGCCCAAAGGCCACCTAGAAGGTGCGAGCGTGGGCTTACTCGGCGAACGCTTCGTACATCTTTTCCTGCAGCCGCTTGGCTATCGAGGGGAGATTTCTTCGTTCTAGCTTCGGGAATGGCCGCTTCCTGAGACTGAACTTGTAGGTGTATACTCTGTGGACGGGCCAGACTCAGCGGATGATGACAGGAGAAAGGCTGATTGACACACCTACCCCCTCAGGTCCTGAAACCGTACTCTCCATCTATGCCATTCGACGCGTGCTCTTTCCTTGGGCTTTCGCAAAAGAGAGGGGAGCTTGTCACCCGTGGGCATAATGAAGGTCACTTCTTGAGTCAGCCCCAGCGCTAACTTCCTGTGGCGACTCTCGGGGCCACATACTTGGCAGAAGTCCGAGATCTTGCGGATACTTTTCGATGGCTGACGTCGTGGTCATGCGGGCAATCTCCTCCCTGTCTGGCTTTTGCATTACTTGCTGCATCGTTCGACCAGCCTGTCCCTTGGGTCTGCTTTGGAGAGTGGAGCTCGTTGATAGGCGTTGGACCCGGATACGGCATGTCGGTGGATAGAGGAAGGCGCACTCTGTGCGCCAGGGAAGACGCAAGGCCATTGTGAGTCGCAGGGTTACTCTCCTTTTCTACTGCACTTGACTTCCGCTGATGGGCTTGTCGAAACCCGAAATATCGGCCTTGGCGCCAAGCTCGTCGGATTGTTCCGACAATTTTCCTCGCCGCAGAGACACTACTCATTCGTGATAGCGAAACGAGCAATACTACCACTCGAATATAGATATCCAGGCGCTGCGACAGTTGATGCTGCCCTTCTCTCCTCCTGGCTTCCCCAGCTCCTCCTAGCTATGAAGACACAACCGCCGCGATCAATGCACCTCCGCTGACCCCACCGCCCGAAGACTCCTCTGAATCAAAGGGACGGCGGCCATCCCATGTCCATCCTCGCGTCGCTGTTCTCCTGGGTGTCAAGGCACACTGGAATGCCCCGCTCTTGATATGTCGTGCGTTCAGTACAGCGCCGGCCTTGTGGTGGGGTTTGCGGTGCGCTCTGACGTTCCTGGGAGAGCTTCTGCTGAGCGACGGGATGGCTTCCATGGGGGAGGTGTGGAGCGTTGAGAAGCGATTTCGGGTCACGGAGGTGTTTCTGGCTATACTTTGGGTATGTAGCTCTTCTACCGAGGCCGAGATCGAGGGTAGCTGGCTAATGCGTGCTGATAGTGTTTTGCGTCGGCGTATCTCTCCTATTTCTTTACCGACTGTCTAATGTCTCGCTGGTAGAATATTACATTCTCTGTTCCATCGCGCTTGTGCCGAATCTTACTTTTGACACAGGCTTTTGTACTATACCCCCTCTGCGACTCTTGTTCGCCTTTGTACAACCAATGCTTCGATCGCTCTGGCAACATCCTGGGTGTTGTTTCTATCGGGCGCTTCGGAGGACCCTCGTATGCTTCTCCCAGCTTGGGTCTCGATTACAACGGTGAGTGAGCCACGGTAGACGATCTGAGCCAGCTTGCTGAACGACAGCAGACTCTCACTGGGTTATACCATCTGACTCAGCGGAAGATCAATATCAAGAAGGAGACTTTGGCGTCAGTCAACGTGTTTTCTATTGCGGGTTTCATCAGCCTATGCTCGCTGCTGCTCCAATTGCATCTGACGAGAGAGAACGACCCCGTGGTGCCGTTCTTTGTGATGTTGCGGGCTACGTGGGATTTTTTGATGCGAATTCTGGACTTTGCGATAGCTGCAAATCGAAAGCGCGAGTCAATGTAAGAACCAAAGTCTACATTTATATCCTTCAATGGCAACATCGACGTCTAGAGCACCACATGAATGAAAATATTGCCTACGCAGCTGGCTCGAAAACCCCGTGACAGTGAGCTCCATGCAGTGCCTTGGCTTGGTACTAAATTCGAGACCGCGAAGCAGAAAAGCATCTAAAGGAACGCATTACTGGAAAGATGACGGACTAATCGCCCAGAGAAATCCTGTGTCAAATACTTTAGGTAAACCATTGATGCAATGACACGTACTTGGCCGCGTATACCCCACAGTTGGGCTAGGAAGAGCAAGGCATATGACAACTCGGAGGAAATAGCTCGATATCAGCGCAGGAATACGCAAGTGTATTCGGACTTGAAACTGTCCGACTAGGTCATATTCTCAGTAATTCAATACAAGCACGCATGCACGGTCGTGACGAATGGGTCTACAGCCCACGCCGGCAGCCGTTCGTTATCCCATCGGAACCATCATAACCAGGGTATCAGCCAACGCCCATCCCACACCGTAGATCGACCGATGTTCACCCACGGGAGCTGGAAGAAGCAGGAGAAATGATTTGATGGGGCAACATGCTGCCTATCGGTCCGCTGTGGACGGCTTGGTGGGTGGTGATCGGGTAGGCTTAAAAGCCATGAACCTTACAGAGCAGTCAGACGCCGGCTTCAGGTGTACAGATATAGCTCCCTCACCTTGATCAGCTTGGTGTCAAGTTCCAAGCCTTCCTTCTTATCGACCAAGAATTCTTGAACATCCTTGCGCTGATCGCCTTGAAGTTGGATCACCTCGCCCATCTCAGGGTCGCTAACAATGGTGCCATTGCAAGCTGTGGAGCTCCCCATCAGCAAATATTCCGAGCGCAAGGGCTATAAGTCACTCAAGGGTTGCTTACCGAACTTCTTCTTGATGACCTTGAGAATCTTCTTCTGATCGAACTTCTTAGGTAGACCCTGGACGGTTGTCAAGGTCTTACGACCATTACGTTCTAGGATGCAACATGTCAGGGTTCATATCCTTGTAATCGTAGGTAAAGTAGGGTGGCGCGGCGGCATTCGGAGACGAAGCTGAATGGGGATTAGTCGACGTACGTTGGATCCGTATATGGATGTAATTCTGAGACTGCTTCGTCTCCCCTGTATCTTCGTCGGCTTCGGCGAAGGGGTCTAGAAGTCGTACGCAGGTCAGCGAAAATCGAGCAACGTCAGTGGTTAGCGGTGTTAGTGAGTGGGGCTGCAAAGCAATCCGCTTCGTCAGGATAGCGAATATTCTCTTGATCAAGAGTAAACGTTCAGTCAAGTCGTTTGGTTGGATTGCTGGCGGCGAATGGCCCCGAAAGAAATGTTTTAGGTGCAGAAAGCAGTTGAATGCCACGTACCGAAGGTCTTGAGGTTTTCGATTGACATAAACTCGTTCTGTTTCGTAACTTGTTGGTGTGTTATGTTCTTTTGGTTGGATGGGAGAGGATGGGGTAATCTGCGACTTTTGTTCTTCTGTGTATTGCTTGTACGGAGTGGAGAGTATTGATGTTGGTGATGGAATGTTCCAAAGAAGTAGAGGCCAAGTGAGGTGATGGAACAAGTGGGGTTCAGATGAGTCACGCTAATGACTAAGGGAATGCCAAGACATTTCTCTCCCCTGATTCACCAACAGTCACATCACCTGTAGACCAAGGATGAGACAAGGAATAACACAACCAGTAATTGTTGAGACAAACCCATTCCTCCAGATCAGAGACTTTTATGCACCGCCCATGATCGCTTTCACCATGCTGTGTCCCAAAACATCCTGACGTGTCCCAAGTGAACAAGCAGACTCTATCCTTAACGCTTATACCAAACTCTCAGTGACTCATGGCCAGGAACGAGAGTCATCTTCAAGGGCCAAGGATTCTAATGTGCTAAATTCGGTTACAATTCATAAGCTTGCCTCATGATGGTGGAGCAGCCGCCGGTGCTTCGGTCCCCGTACCAGTTGCTCTCCTGTCTTGGCCTGGAGGTAAGAAAAGGGGTAAATATGTCTGCAAACCTATCAGCAACTGGGCTTAGCACAACGGGACTGAGAGTTGACCGACCACCGCCACGGCCATGACTGCGTGAGCATCTTGTCAGCCCCCGTAGATCCGCCCGTCTCCAAGTCTAAAACTGACCTGACATGCCAATACTGAGGTAGCTTGGCGTTCCAGCCTTCCCGGCCTGCTCGGGGGTCTCAGCCAGCCAGGTCTGAGTCGCAAAGACCAGCGATGCCCTTCCGGAGATTAGCATTACCTATGGTGTTTTTCAGTAAGGCGAAGAACCCACCAGCCGATCATCCTATCAAAGCAGGATATCCATCAGCATACTTGAGTGATAGCGGTGTGCCTAAGGAACCACCGACTTGTTCTTCGTAAACATCTGGGATTCACACTAGTAAGTGACAATCAGAGAGGGCGGGTAAGATTTTACATACAGCGGCCATGGGCAATGTACTGGCCATGGTACTGGACATGTCTGCCTTATCGTCCTTGTCTTTGGGAGTGTCCACCCAGGGTATGACTGGGCAAATCAGTCAGACATCAGGCAGAAGCGTTCATGGATTGCTACCAAGGTCAGGCCTCCTCATGTCTTTCTTGGAAGTCATTTAAAGCCTTGAAACCTCCTGGAACGGTGTGGTTGGAAGAACCACTAACACGCGGTTCTCTAAAGAGAAATTCGGGGAAAGCAAGAGCTACTATGTCTTGGTCGAGGCTGGAGAAGGCGTCGCTACTCGCTACTGCTCAAAGATTGAATAGCGGTATAAGGTGGTTGTTCAATGTGTACTACATGTAGGTAGATCAATCTCAAGGGCTTTCCGCAATTCCACATGGCTTTCCTACAGAGAAGCTAATCCACTATCGGTTGCGCTAAAGTAGAGGGTCATCTGCCGATCAGCATCGGGGGCGCGGGCCGCGGGCCTTACCCGGAGAAAGCGTAAAGTAAAGGAGAGGGAATGGAAGCCCTGCAGTGCTGTACGAATAGTACTCGTATTGCTCACTCATCAAGCAGACCCTGGTCCACACCTCTCATCCTCGACCTCCGACCTCGTGCAGGGCTCACAGCATTGGGGCCACGGCCGATCAGATGTTTCCACCCCCTCGAGCACCTTCGCGCCCCCAGATCTCTGTCAATATGCGGAAGATGCGATGACAAGCAATACCTCCAGCACTCAATGGCCGAGATCAGCCAATTCGGCCTTCTTTAGGCCCCCTAGTCGTGCTGCGTTGTCCGCCTCCAAGCAGACCCCGAGGTCATGCCCTCGTCAAAGCCTTTCTCAGCCGAACGCTATATCAACCACTTCGAGCAACGCCGCCGAACCACCCGTTAAACGGCAGAAAGTGGACAACGAGCCATGCAAGTCGCGATCAGAAGCACACGTCAAATTTGCAGCCGCCAATGACCTGTATGCAAGAAATACTTCTGCACAGCAGGCCTCGGACGACAGATCTGCGAAGGGCGTTCCGGGGCAGACAAGCTTGGTTTCGTCCCAAGACAAGAACCAGATTCTAAGATCTGGTTCTCCTCTTCTCCCGCTACGTCCAAGTAGGAAACTCACAAACGGTGGCCGCAGCGGTATCAGACCATCAGCGATTCAACGGGTTACTTCTAGAGGCAACGTTCAGAACAAGCCATACGTATTCGAGGCGCCCCCGTCTGCACCGCACTTCAGGGACGATGGTGAGTCGGTGCTGGAATGGAAGGTCACAAAAGTCCTCGCTAAAGATTGTTGGTAGGTCCAGCAGATTTCCATCCCTGGACCGGACACCATCTTGAAGACATTCTAAATGAACCGACGACGAAGAACGGCTCCTACGACAAACCGCATATTTCTCAAAGCGAAACGTCGACCGCGAAACATGCTGTCTGGTCTAGCTTGAAGCATAAGTCAGGCATCCAGGTTTTGTCGTCCCTGTTCGTCTCGGCGCTCGATCAAAGACAAGCACACGGCGTGGTCACTGCCAATTGCACGTTCAAACCTCCCCCACGAGTTACTTTGACGGACACCAAGCGCGAAGTCTGGCTCCGAGATCTTGCAAATCCAGACATTCCGCTTCGCCGCCTTAGTCGTACCATCCCCCATGGAATAAGAGGCAAAGTCCTTCTGGACCAGTGCTTGGCAAAAGAAATTCCTACCTCTAGAGCCGTATGGCTTGCAAAATGCGTGGGCGCGAATGAAATCCGTGCATTCAAAAGGAAAGGCGCTGGAGGCGCCTTCGCTGTCGGTGGCGAAAGCAAATGGATCAAGGACTGGACATCGAACGTTGAGCAATTCGTTGAAACTCTCATTGGCACGTGCAGCAGCCCTGGTTGGAGATCCAGCATCAACTATGGGTAAGATGTTGATCTCGTAGCCGCGAAGCAAACCACTTACCTTGCTTGCAGGCTGCGGCTTGCTTCACATTTGTCTTCGGACCATCTTCTAGATCAGGATCACTATCTGGATTGGATCCTATCTTCCCTGCAGCATTGTGGCCTGGACACCCTTCCTATTTGGATGCTTGTGATGCAGATCCATCTTCAAGAAATACTCCAGCAGCGGCAGCGCGGTAGACGCCTAGTTGAGGCCCTAGTGGAACAATTGCACAAGGTATGTGGAGAACACCGCTCGACAGTCTCTGATAAGCGTTGACGGTCCCTTGGCAGACAACAGAGATCTCCAAAAGCGAAGTCTACGACTCGGTCATACAGCAAGTGGTACAGATGCTGAAATCGTTCATGATCAGCCATTCAAGTTTATTCTTGATGCCGAGGCTATGGCATCTGTGTGATCCAATTCTTCGCAACTATATAGGCCCAGATGAGCCTGCTTTACACGAGTGCTTCGGACGCATCTCTAAGCGCAACCTGCGTCTTCTCACGACAGTTTCACATGAACCAGTATGGCGGGCCCCAGATACGCCTCGGCAACGCGTCATCTCTGTCCTGGACTCCGTCTCTGTAGACAACAATTTTCCACTTTTAGCAAGTGACTGCCTGGGAAAGATGGAGGATGTTGACTCATTGGTAGCGGTTTGTCTCGAGTGGGGCTCAAGTCTCTATAGGAACGGCGAGGAAAATATCTACATCTGCGCGCGCCTGCTGCGGCAATATAGCAAGGGTCGAAATGGATTGGATATGTCAATAATGAGTTTTCTCGCAGCGAAGCCTAGACTTGAGGGCTTGTCCATCGCCAAACTATTCAGAATACTTACGGAACTGCTGCGGTCGAAGCACTTGGCACCTGGTAGATATGTATCGTGGATAATGGATCGAGGAAACTTGCGCGAGCCTTTGATGGCGGATCAGGTAACCAGAAGCCTTGCTTTTGCGTGCTGGACCGCATAGCTAATCCATCTAGAACGGTCATTGGGACGCTCGACTTTTGCAGGAGATGCCTTTGCAAGGTGTCCCTCCGCATGTCTTGAATCTGAGGAGAATTTTACTCTCTCGCGTAGGAGCCTCTGTCAACGCTGAGGACGACGCTATCAATTCCCTGAAGACTCAGATCAGTGGCAGAGTCCCCGATCTTTTGTCGCCGTCTGAAGGGGGCACAACCCTCACAACGCTGTTCCATGACACGACACAACTGAGCGTCACGATAAGATCTGCCATTGCGATTTGGGTTCGGCAAAGCGTTGCCGCCTGCTTCCGACCCAGTCACACGGAGGCTGAGCTAGACCCTGGAGTCGTTCCACGACAAGAAACGGTGACCTGTCGCAGTACCACCAACTCGATGAGTTTGTGTCAGTTCCGGGAGGTCCGTAAGATCTTGGAGGAGCTTAAAGATTTCTCAATCCTCGCTGATGTTCTCCATATCGTCTCCAATAGTGCAGATTGTTCCGTTCTGGCTGCCGTTTGCGAGAGCATCAGCTACCATTTCCGCATCTTTGCCGCCATGGGAGCCCATGCCAGTCTATTTAACGATCTTTACCAGCGATACGAAGATCTCCGTCATAGCAAGATCATCGATGTAATTTTGCTGGAGTCACTGATCGATCTTGGTAGATGCATCTCCAACGCAGAAAAGGAGGTCAAACGCATCGAGCAGCAAGCACTCCTCTACCACCAAAACTCAACTGTAATCGCATGTTCTCCGATTTCTGAAAGTATGGCTGAAGCCGTGCACTCTGCTGAGTCACATTCTGCAGAGGATATCGAGCAAGTACTCGCAAGTGGCACTAGCATGGACAAGCAGACGCTGGCCCAGCTTTTCGAGGCCATAATCAAGCGCATGGAAGCATCTTGGACTGATTCGACGTCCAATATGGCATCCTATGCTGAGCTACTGATCCGATTGCGCGGCTTCGGCCGGAAGGATTATGACAGTCTTATACATGGCTGGGTTGGGCATGTTTTGCGCAACCCAGCTCGTCCTGCACTTGGCGAAATATTTGTTCCGCTGATATGCAGCGCCTGTCTGATGTTGAAAAAGCTGCTCGAGCTGGCGGTGTCTGTTTTGGATGAATCCAGTCAACATGACCCTCGAGCCGTACTTTCTGTCGAGATGCTTGAAATGCTCGCTACAATGAGCGCGGATGAGGCACTTACGACGCATCAAGTAAGGGTGCATCGACCTGTGCGACTTCTGTTTGCTAATTCTGTGGACAGAGCGGATACCGTGTTCGTCTGCAATATGGTCAGGCTGTCCGAAGACGTCCAGGCTCTACGCTTCCCTTCCTCCAAGCAACCTTCCAAGCATGCTCGGACACAGGAAGCGAAATGCATTCTCGGGCATGTGCCTTATCACGACGTTCGGAACTTCGAGTCCTCGTAAATGATCTTGCCGTATATGACCCGAAAGCCTTGATTGAGCTTGGCCGCTCAGTGGGGCTTGAGGCTATCTTGATCGAGTCGCAAGCCACTTTCCAAGACGAAGGTGCGATAAACCATTAGAATCCTTTGATAGCCATTGACGTTGACAGGAGGGTCTTATCAAGACACGGAGCGGCAATTGACACATATATTAGTCCAAGCCAACAACTTCAACGCACCTTTTTGTCGTCTGAAGCTAGAAGCAGTGCTTGCCGAAGCTGTTGGTAGATCAGCGAATCCTGCTATGACATTAGTCACGGCTTTACAGAAGGCTTCTCCTCTCAATGCAACTTCAAGAAGCCTGTTACCGAATTTAGTCGCTGTACTTCCCCCTAGCCAGGCCACTCAGGTAACATATCACCGCACGTTCTCCATCGCTTAAGACTAATCTCGCCACAGATTCGGCGTCATGTGCAAAGCGAGATCCTCTCCAGATTGCTCTGCGATGAAACGCCTCCGGATGGGACGGCTAGAGAGCTTGTTGATCCGCTACTTTTGGTTATGGAGGCCAACGCGGACAAGAATGCGGACCAAATGATGTTTCCGGCCGTCGCACAGGTTGGAGAGGGGCTGAACAGTATACTCTCGTCCCAGCACTCAATGCTTAACCAGTCAGATTATGGCTACTTGGAAGTTGCAGGCGACAGCGCCCATTCTTCCCCCAATGATTTCTACGAGTATGTCATGCTTCCGCTCTCTGCACAATTGGCTAATATGAACAGAACCAATGTGCTCCTACGTCTTCTTACGGTCCATCAGTCCACGATGCAACATCCCAAATTCCCTCAAGCGACCCTCTGCCTAGTACTTTTGTCTTTGAGTGTCTTCCTCATACATCCTTCCTGGAGCAAGCAACATAACCTAACCGACTACATACACGATGTCCTGAACATACTTTCGGATTTCCTGAGCGACGAAAGTCGCACTCAATGCATGAGCACACTTCGAGATTACTATCACACTCGTGATCCACGCTTACGTTCCATCTTCGACTCATCGGAAACTACGGAGGATGAATGGTTACAGTTAGTAACCGACGCGCCAGCGAGACCTGAGTCAAAGGCCCCCGACATAGCTGGAGCAGTCTTCAAGCCGGCGACTCAGCCTTTCTATTTGCGTAGATGGGAGATGATGCAGGACGCCACCCCGTTGATGGGCGAGAATGACGCCAGTCTTAACCTGACACTCTTTGGCGCACGAAGGTCTGTCTTGTAACGCAATGTTGATATGTGTGGATGAGTGATGATTTTGGATACCATATAGCATACTTTCATATTTCAGTATCAACGCAGCAAAACGTGTTTTATGCCGTCGAGTCATTTGATTACATGCCTCGAGAGTGACTCATAGCGCGGACAGCGACAGGATGAACACGATCACAAATCACAAATAAGAGGACATGGCATAGCGTTGTTTCGGTCCAACTCCAATTTCGAAGCGCTGACAGGAGGTACACATGAAGTACTGTCAGGGCTGGTTTTGTTTTACCATGTCTTTTCAAGGCTAGGGTTACGCCCAGGGTTCTCCAAAGCTTGCGAGCAATGATGTAAAGACCTGACGGTAAATTCCTCTTACCCTTGAGTAGTTCCTACTCATTAATTTTCAAGCAGGTGACACTCTGTGGGGTTCTGCGGTTCAATTGTTGAGGTCCCATGTTCTGGGAAGTACTCCGTATCCAAGGACGTCATCCTAAATTATCAATGTCGCGGTCATGGAGCTGCATTGAGATCCGCTCTGATCTGGTAGCGTTTTGTTCGCTGACGCTCAACACGTGAGATTATCTGCTGGCTTCGTATTGTCTTTCCTCTGGTATCATCTACCGCGAAGATGCAGCCGTCTACGAGGCTATTTGCGCCTGGCTTCCTCAAGCGTAGCGTCGACGAGTTCAAAAGATGGTCTGCTATGGGTTAGTGGGCCCTCTTACGCGTAGTCCACTGCTTATCAGTTGCTGCGCAGCGCTGACTCCGAGCTTTTCGTAGCTGTGAACCTGGAAGGTATCAAGACTCCAACCGGGCCTTATCACTTACTCGACTTTACGAACCCCGAAACTACCTTCACGTGCAAAACGATGTCCGATGCCGACTTGGGGGGGTCCTCTACCGTAAATCTGGAGCATGTGCCTCGGTCAACTACAGAGCCTGCCCATGCCCGGTTTCATGGCAAAATATCCATCGACCTGCCGCGCAACAGACCCGAGGTGCAGCGAACTGGATATGCTGCCTGGAGAAACCGCGATAGACCGGCTACTATCTTCGGCAAGAGCCTCTGGGATATGGACCCCTACGCGTACCTAGCTTTACGGGTCAAATCGGACGGGAGGAAATACTTTCTGAACGTGCAAAGCGAGACAATCGTGTATACAGATATCCACCAGCATCGACTCTACACGAAGAGGGCAGGGGAATGGGAGACAGTGCTCATCAAGTGGAGCGAATTCGTTCGGACAAACTATGGCCAGGTGGTAGAGCCACAGACAGAACTGATGACGCAGAAGATCAGGACAGTGGGCATAGGTTTGACTGACCGGGTACCCGGTCCCTACAATCTGGCTATTACTAAAGTGTGGGCAACGAACGGGTTGAATGACGATGAGCTTGAGGAGAACAGAAGACGAGATGGCGGTTCTGAGTTGGAAAAGCCACTGGAGCATAAGGCAACAGAAGTCGGGATAACGTAGTTATGAAAAGACAGCATTCGATCTCTCTGGGCTTAGTGGATCCAGAAAGATAATCGGGTCAGTAAAGTATAAAAACACAATCGAGGCAGAATCGCGAGTGAGTATTTACAGGTGGCTTGAGCCTTGATGCCTGTACGTAGATACGCGTGTCGCATCGCGCCACCATACATGTAGATAGGCCGAACAACATACTTCACACGTAACTCCTTTTTCGTGACCATCTCCCTTGCGCAAGATCTCCTTGAGGCGTGCGCCGACGTCCCGTAAAATTGGACCTTCGAGGCTTCGAAACATGATGCATGCCCACCATGTCACGCTACCTTACGCCCCCTAAGGTTGGTCTGCTTGCCCTGATATCTCTTTATTCCGACTTTGTCATTCCTTCCGCTGCAACAATTCCAATTCTTTCTTTCCTCGTCTCTCACCTGTTACCACCAGGACCTGGTCAGCCTCACACAGCTTCTACTGTTCCTAAACATAGCAACAGAGCTGTCATCGATGGTTTACAGCAAGTTACTATCGGCCACGCTTCGGGCATTCCGGGGAGGACTGTCTGGGATCTAGTGCTGAACAAACTCTGGGAGATCAACTCCTTTGACGCACTGCATGTATTTCTCAACAATCTTTCCTTACTATTGGAGAAGCCGCGGGAGGAGCAAGACGCCGAAGATCTCGGTGCTCAGAAAGCAAGTCGGATACGCTTATCCCGTGCCTCGCCCTTAGGAGCCTTTGTTCGGCGGTCTCAACTCGAGTTTACAAGACTTCAATTTCACGATGGTATTGCGTTATGGCAAAATTTCGTCACCTATCGCAATCCGACTTTGCCGCAGTGGAGGAGAAGACACCCTGGAGTCGGCAATAACGCAGATGTCAACCTCCAAGAAGCCGCCGGCGAGCCTACAGATCGTATCTGGAACGTTGTTTATGGCGGTCCTGGATTCGAAGGTAGGAAAGAGACAAGCTTTAGTACGGATGATGTTGAGAAGCTTCTCGAGTACCAAGTCGACCAAATGCAAAGTATGCCACATATCGACCTATTCCCACGTTCCTCTCAACCGCTTACAACAAAGCAGAGATGGGCAATAGATTATCGCAGGAAATGAAAGGCCGGCTTCGGGATATGGTTGAAACAGGGATCACAGTACCTAGCCTCTCACATTACGTGGAGTATGTGCTGTCCCTTCATCCTAACGGAAGGTTTCTCACGAAGCTAGATTCCTTGACGCGTGGAAGGCTGGGGATTATCCGTCTTCATTCGACAACCTCCATCGCTACTTCGACTATATTATGCACCATCGGGAGCGCACCTTCTACCAGTACGCCTTGCTCAACCTAGCCATACTTCAGGCAGATTTCGGCAGCTTTTCTGAAGCTATCGTTGCCATGCAAGAAGCCATTTCGAGTGCTAGAGAGAACAACGACATGAATTGTTTGAACTATAGCTTGGGTTGGTTGTATCATTTTGGCAAGGAATATCCGGAGGAGATTGGGGAAATCCAGAAGAAAGGCGTTCTTGGTACCCAGAAAGAAGCTCTGGCCTTTTTAAAATCTAAGGCCAAGGAAACGAGCATGTGGAGCCTACTTAGCACTACGCTCCTCAGCGAGGCAAAGCTCGCACTGACCAACGTATGTATTGACCGCAAAAAATTCATTCGAGGATGACGTGCTAATTTCGGTGGCAATGTGACGCAGGGCGAAAGTGTGTCTAAGGCTATCGAAAGCATAACAAAGGCCTCGCATCTCAACGTCACGAAGAATGTTGCCAATGCGGTGGGTAGCCAAATGGCAATGCAATCATCGCTGTTCGGCAGGCTCGGTAAGAAACGCACGCGACAGATTGACCGACTATTTCCAGGTTACTGATGCAAGAAAGGCGTCAGCTGTCAAGCTTCTCTGTACGAAGACCTCTTCCTCGACTGCTACGCTGCGCAATCACCACTAGACGATGTCGTTCGCTGTACCTGCAAGAGCGCTAATTTGGTACGCATCTCCCACAACGTTTCGGAAGGGAGAAGATACTGATGAAATGCATCAGCTCGCCATGAAAGGGAAGTACGAGGAAGCCTTGGCTCGCATGGAGAAGCTTCACCAAGAGACTTTGCGCACGCTCAAACACTACCACTACTGGATAGCTTCGATGGGCTTGCTTAAACTACAGAGACACCTGCATAGGTCAGGCATGCCATGTCATGCTAGCATCAACGGTATCTGATTAAATCTATTAGAAACCATTTGGTTGCCGCCCAACACGTACTCTCTCAACTACAGGCCGGGGCACAACTCGATTCTGATCTGTCCTTCAGTGTCGCCATCCTGGATATTGATCTCCACATGCGGCATCACGAGTACTCGACTGCATTGAACCTTCTTGAAGCGCTGGCCACGAAGCTGCACGGCCACGAAGCAGACGTCTTCCAACGGGTCAAGCTGATGTTATTGAAGGCTCGAATATATAACAAAGCAGGGACACCCCAGAAAGGATTCTCCGTCGCTCTGCGCGCAGCAAGCATGGCACACAAAGCTCTGGTACTGCCAGTGCTGTGGGACGCTGTTGGCGCTGTCTCTCGGGTGTTGATAAGCTTGAGGGAGTTTGACGCAGCAGCTAAGTTAATGGAGAGTATTATGCCACAAGTACTCGAATGCGAAGATTGTAATCTGGCCGGTCATTCGTTCTCATCTCTCGCGGACGCTTATATGGGACAGGCTGGGCAGGCAGAGGCTGAGTCTCTACAGCGCAAGGAACGGCTGATCAAGGCTCTGGAGTACGTTGACCGATCGTTCGATGAATTTTCGAGGGTGGAGGACGTCAAGGGGCAGTGCGAGATGCTGGCGAAGAAAGCTACAATAATGCATTTGAACGGGGACCCCGTGCTGGCCAACGACTGTGCGTCGAGATACCTAGACATCAAGAAAGCTGCCAAGGAGTATACATAATGCATATTGCCTCCAGGCGCCCAACCTTAGGCATTATAGTAGTTGCTTGATGAACCTTGCTTTACAAACCGTTCGTAATATGCTGCACCTTTGCTACAATTCCTACACAAAGCCTGTAACGAAGTAGTAAACGCCTTTTGATAGTGAGTTCTCAATGGATTGATATGTACTAGCAGCCTATCAGTTCCGTCCGTGTTGCAGCACTAGATACCGTCTGCCATCCACAGTTTTCGCCGCTACCAAGTATAAAGCCGCCAGTCCGCCCGGGTGACAGATTCGTCCCTTTCATCCATCTTTCTTGTGGTAGTTCAATTTATCATTCCAGCTGCATGGATGTTAGCTTCAGCGTCCATTCAATGGCTCTACGGAGCGTATCTGGCTCCTTCGACTTCGATATGCCACTTTGCTTCGCCCTCACTTGATGTTCAGAGATATTGCCTCAAGATTCTCACTCAGTCGTACGAGGCGGGGGCCTTATCTCTTACTTCATCGAGAGATCAAGAACGGGGGTTTCTACTCACAAAAGCGTCTGCATTGCCAGTCATAGTCAGATAAGAGAATCCTTACTGGTTCATGACCAGAGATACCACGGTCCTGGATTTTCTCACCTTGTCACCATCACCCCAGAAGAAAGCTTTCGTCCTGATATTCTGATAGGAGTATGCCACACGATCCTCCAACGGCGGCTTGTGCTTCTCATGCTCCCAATGCTCATCCCAAAGGTTTTTGGCATTGATTGAGGCAAGGATCAGGGCAGGGATTGTGACACTTGTTTCCGTAAGTACTTCTATGGCTATTATAAATCAAAACCCCAATTATTCTTACTAGATACATAGCTTGCGCCATAGATCTAGGCTACCAGTAAGTCCGCATCCATACTGAAGACAGCCAGACAGAATTCACTCACCACTGGATGCGGCAGCGTGCTGCTTCACTGCCCGTCGCTCCCTGTTGAAGGCATTGTCGGCAGCACCGGTGAGAGGGGGCTCTCCAGAACTTGCGAATCTTCGTTGAAAGGTATTACGGAATAGCCGAGTAGGAGATTGGTAGGAAGAGCGCGGCACCGTGCGTTGGACAAGGCGTTGGGAGATCATGCTGGCTGCACACCTTTGGAAGTAAGAGAGGTTGTCGTGGACAGATCGAGGTGAGGTTGAATAGTGGCAATTGATTGGACGAAGCTGCTGACTAATCAAAGAGCGTCACAACAAGGGAGCATAGATTTGCGACTCGGTGCTTTGCAGGTAGGAGGCAAAGTCCAGGCTCCTATGGTGCTCCTCTATTGTCGCCGTAGATTGCGGTCGGACTAGAGAGCCATGAAGCGTCGAAAGTTGACTTTGGCAGCATGGCGTTCAGAATAACGAGTTGGAATGGTAAGTCACTGCAATTGCGATTCCCCGAAAGCTCGGTAGCTGACTGAAGCCATAGTCAATGGTATACGGTCGGGGACCTCCGACGCCTCCTACTTTTGGACTTCGCACTGAATTATACCAGTAATCCATTTGGATACCAGCCATGGCGAGATCAAAAGACCTTTGCGGCTATGTTCGACACTTTAGAGGCCGATATTCTAGTCTTTCAAGAGACAAAGATCCAGAGAAAGGACCTCAGCGATGATATGGTCCTTGTGCCTGGGTGGGACTGTTACTGGAGTCTTCCCAAACATAAGAAGGGTAACGATGATGCTGACTCCGGGTTTTGGGTTGGCGCTGATTTCGAAAAGGATACTCGGGCGTCGTTATCTATACAAGGCAGTCGAAGTGCGCTCCCATCCGTGCTGAAGAAGGAATTACTGGAGTGCTTTGCCCCCCGAACTCGTCCACAAGCTTTGCCGATCAGCCTGACAAGCTACAAATTGGAGGCTACCCAACTCACACACAGTTGGCCTTGTCTGCAGTTGATGCTACCACCATAGACTCGGAAGGTCGTTGTGTCATTCTGGAGTTTCCGGCCTTCGTGCTCCTTGGTGTCTACAGCCCTGCAAACCGAGATGAGTCGAGGGACGATTTTCGACTGGGTTTCCTCGACCTCCTTGATGCCCGCATACGGAACCTTATATCCATGGGTAAACGAGTGATCTTGACGGGAGACCTAAACATTTCCAAAGAGCCTTTGGACACCGCAAATCCCGACGCCGCAATGCGGAAGAATGCGATGACGGTGGATGAATACATCTCGACTCCAAGTCGACGCTTCTTCAACCAGCTCTTAGAGGACGGGAAGGTTATAGGGCAGAGGGACCAAGGAAGAGAGAATCCGGTAATGTGGGACATCTGCCGAGGCTTCCATTCTACTCGCCCCGGCATGTTTACTTGTTGGGAACAAAAGGTCAACGCCAGACCGGGGAATCACGGATCCAGGATCGACTACGTGCTCTGTGATCTAAGTATGAAGGACTGGTTTTCGTATTCGAATATACAAGAAGGCTTGATGGTACGCTCGATAGCTATTCTGGATACAGAAGCTGACTCGAGCACAGGGGTCCGATCATTGTCCCGTCTATGCCACATTCAATGATAAGGTCACCATTGACGAGGCACAATGTTACCTGCTGGACCACATGAACCCTACCGCTATGTTTTCGGAAGGACAACGGCACAGGGAGTACAGTACAAAGGATATGCTGCCCATGTCTGGGAAGCTGATCCCTGAATTCGACGGTCGGAGAAACATACGCGACATGTTTACTTGTAAGCCCTCGGTCCAGCAATCAACGAGCAACGAAACACCAAGCGCGATGTCTACAGCTGGCTTCTCGGCCCCGAATGCAGAGACGGCAGAAGTGGAAAACCAATTACCAGCTACAACACCAGCGCCACCAGGCACTGGTGCGGGCACATCTTCAAAGGCATCGAGTACCACATCGTCCACGGGAAAGAAGCGTCCTCTTACGGAAGCATCCTCCATCAAGCCTCTGAAGCGCTCGAAGTCCGGCTTCACAGCCGTGGCACTCGCAGCATCGAGTAAAGGCCAACAGAGCTTGAAAGGGTTCTTCAAACCAAAGGCATCTACAAGCAACGGCATGGCATTGGGTGGCACGCAGGAAGGGGAACAACTACCGACGGCAAACAGCAAAGCAGAACCCGTTACCCGAACCTTGCTACCAGCGGCCGAGATACTACAGACGTTCACGGGCAACACCGTTCCCCTACAGCCGCCAGCTACGAATTCAACCCTAACTACAAGCCCTGCAGCCCAAACGCCGAAGACTGGCGCGCATGGCACTCAGCCCATGAAAGCCTTCGCATCGCCCTCGAAGAACACCCCAGCGAACATCGAGTCTCCAATCCACGACCCTATAGTATCCAAGGAATCGTGGTCCAAGCTCTTTACCAAACCTGTCGCTCCTCGCTGCGAGGGCCACGACGAGCCCTGTATTACGCTGTTGACGAAGAAGAGCGGCATGAATTGTGGGCGCTCGTTCTGGATGTGTCCACGCCCGCTGGGGCCATCAGGGGCGAAGGAGAGGGGTACGCAGTGGAGGTGTCAGACGTTCATTTGGTGCAGCGATTGGAATCCGGGGCCTGCGTAGGAGGGGTAGGCGTTGGGTGAATGCGTTGACGATACTGTGAATGAAGACAACTCTATGACACAAATTATTTTTATGTACTTGGTCAAATATTGTAGGTAATGGTGTTGCAACAAGGGGGATCTGACCTCGGCTGAGACATGTAATTTCATGCTATGTCACATGTTACGCGGACACTCGCTAGTCAACGAAGCTCTTTTGATAATCAGCCCCTCGGTCTCGTTCGTTTGTTCCTCGTCAACAAACACCATGTCTTCTCCAGATCATCAACGCTATGATGCCCAAGAATCAAGCGAGGCATATCGCAAGAAGGAGAGGATGAGGCGCATAAGAGATAGGGCGACTGTTCGATTGGGGACATTCCAGCCTTATGTTACAGAGGACAAGGGCGAGGAAGGGAGTAATCTTCTGTACTCTATTCTCATACTTAGCTGACTTTACCAGACGCTTCTCACACTTCTCGTTCCTGCAAAAGGTCCCATTTGCGTACGATCATATATAACCTGGAAGAGATCTTGGAGGGCTATATCATCGGGGAGGTGGACGTTGATGGTGAATTTATTCGGCAGGGGCAACCAGCAACAACGAAATTCGCCGAAATCGTAAGCTGTACCACCACAGAACTTGAACGTCTGTTGCGAAACCCCGCCTTATTCCCTAACGAGACTTCACGGGAGTGGTTCTTTGACGAGCTTGAAACAACGGCTAGTCATCTACAAAAGGCGATTAAGATGATTGAGAGGTTCCATAGAGGCCAGCAGAACTTCCTTGAAACTAGAGCCGAAGGTTATGAGGAAGCTCGCCTACCGCTTAGAGATGAAGGGCTCAAGCCATGGCAGCAGTTCTTATCCAAGAATGCTCCGGCGTGTCAACTTACCCCTCAGCTGATCGTCAACCCGGGAGCTGCGCAAATAATACCAATGCCAGGAGTAAGAATCTTGCTGGACATGATCAACGGCGCTAAAGAGATCTACAGAGAGGTAGAGAACGTGAGTACTTGGATAGCGCTGCAAACCGAGCGAGCATTTAACACTTACTCTGTCCAGGGACAAAGCGAAGAAGCAGAACCTGAGGTCAGAGCAATCGCTCACTATTCTCGGGTGCTGTTGCTAAGATGCCTCAGATAAGCATGGGCAGGTTCAAGCCTAACATTATCTTCTCATCTTTGTCTCGCCAATCGCTACCAGTACGCTTCATAATACAAGAGCTGTGCCATAACTGACATGGTTTCAGTACTCAAGGGCAACCATGCCAACACTAGCTGTAAGTAATGGTGACCACCACTGCACAAGCAATGCTGATGAGGCTTTCAAGGGTTCTGCCTCTTTACCCGTCAGAGGTCGTGTTGTGCAAAGCTTAGAAGTTCTAACACAGGATTTCCGTAAGTATAAATAAGGTCCTGTAGGGAGTGGAATCTTGTACTGACAGACACGCAGCAGGCCTGGATGGGCGCTTCGACTTCGGCAATGCAATCGGACACACGCGCCCGCATAGGTGGAATGTTGTGAGTCTTTCGGTGCGAGATCGCCCAAAGCCCACGCAGAATTAGGCTCCGAAATTCTGAGTGGTAACTTAATTAGAGACAGGAGCACTTGTATGCTTCTGAAGCCCTCGAATGTGAGAGAATTCACACAAGTGACCTTGTATATCATGTGACTCGAGTGAGTGAATGTAGACGCTAATTTTTCTTTGTTGTGTAGAACTAGAGATAAGCATTGTTTTTCTGACAAATTCTCTTCCGCTACCAAATCAAAACAACAACATACACCTTCGCACCGTACACTGGCTGTACTGGTCGCACCTCTCCTTGCTCTGAGCAGATCAATTACAGCATCACCTTTTAATCATTCCTATTAATTCTGGCATATTGGCATTGTTTCATCTGGTCATAGTGAGCTCACTTGTCTCAGATTGAGAGAAAATCATGAACACTTCCTCTCTCCAGCTCTTGGGGAGCCGTCTTACTCCTCAGCAACTCCTTGTAATGGTCAACGCTCAAATTGCGGCCAATGCCAAAGGCAATGCTGCGACTCAGTCCAATGCTCAGATCCAGTCTGGCACAGCCGCTCAAGCTCAAGCTGGCGGCCAGTACAGCGGCATGGCCCAGAATCAGGGCGTGGCCAAGTCCCCTTCGAAGGGAAAAGCGCGCGTAAAGAAAGCGAAGTTCAACAACATTGCCGTTAACTCCAACAACGATGGCGCTGAAGCCCAAGATCCGACGAAGCCAAAGAAAGCGACTCGGCCTCTGAATTCGTTCATTGCCTTCCGCAGTAAGTGTCTGCCGCTGTCGCATGATTTGACTCAGCAGCTGAATAAAACGCAGGCTATTATTCCAAGACCTTCAAGGGCTTCCAGCAGAAGAATATTTCGGGATTCTTGACTGCCCTTTGGAAAGCCGACCCTTTCCAGGCTAAGTGGGCCATTCTCGCCAAGGGATTCTCTGAGATTCGCGACGTAAAGGGCAAGTCCGATGCGCTTCTTCCCGAATTCCTCAGCATCAACGCCCCATTGCTCCGCATCATTGAGCCTGAACGCTATCTTATGGCGCTTGGCTGGAACCTTACCTTGGATGCTGAGGCACAGATGGTTCTTCGTCGTGAGCCTAACTTCGATGCTGCCTCAATTGGTACTGACTTGCTCACTACAAACGTGTCTGTTGCCGAGGTCATCGAGAATTGCTATCAGCATGACTACATCGCTCGTGATAGCAACGTCGTCAATCCTAGTAGCAATGGTCAGGTCATGATCATGGCTTCTTCGGCGCAGCCTGCTACGCCGGCTAACATGACTGGCGCCAACGTCGCACCAGCCACTGACCACAACGATCATTCGAGCCTCCATCAGCAGAAGAACGATGACAGCATTGGGTACATCAACGATATTGGTATTGCTGATGAAAACGTGGGTGTCACGGATGGAGACGCAAACACCTCTGCGAGCGTTTTCATGGATATGTCATCGACCTTCGGGACTTCAGACACCCAGCTTTCCGAGGATGGAGCTAATGTTGTTAACAACACTCAAGCCACCATGTTCAACAACGCTCCAGCCGACATTGACTTCAACATGGTTGACGGACACATTGGCACATACCCACACAACCTGGCCTTCGATCCCCTTTCCACCAATGATGGCTACATGTTCGATCCTTTCCAAGGACACGGATTCGACTCCTTCAATTTGAGCAGTGTCAACCAGCTCACTATGGACGATTGGATGTTAGCACCCACTGCGTTCGGGTCCGAGTTGGAAGATGATTTCTTCAACTTTTGAGCTGTAGGTCTGCTTATTATGCCACATTAAATGATTATCAAGGCTAATTGTTACAAAGGCTCGGAGAAGGAGTACGTTGCCTTGGCCTGTAGTATAGCTGGCAAAGTACAAAGAATTCTGGACGATAGGTGGATGATGGGATTAATTTGTGTATGGGAATGGTTGCGCTGCGCTGCCACGAGGGAGGGTCAGGCACATATACGCCTGACCCCCCTCAAGCAGCATGTATCTTAATCTTACGGTAGACGAAAAATAAAAAAAGGCTTAGGCCACCAAAAAAACTTTCTCTTCAGTCTGCATGGGATGAGGTTAAAGTTGGGTTATGGAGATAGTTGACTTTCTTGGCAGCGGCATGGGTGCCTGCCGCCCTCAAAGCGTCTACAGCCGAAGGCTTTGCCACACCCTCTCTGCCTCTTTGGGAAGCCATCTTCGGCTGTACATGCGCTATTGCTACAACGTCGTCGCACAGTGACTATGATACAAGCTTGTGATCCATGAGATGCCAGTCAATACAGTATGCGCCCTATTCCTCCTGGTATGAGATCTTTCGCATCTCCCCCAATCTCTGTCTCGCCTGTGAGAGGCTGTTCTCTAGCTGTAGGATTTCGACCTAGTCTCCGTGTCAGCAGGGTGCTATTGGGCATACCGAAGGGAGACGATGTCGCCGTGAGAGCGGCGACGGAGACCCAGACACATACCTGCTGCTCCATTTCTCGGACCTTGAATTCGTGCCCGCTGAGCTTTCCATAATCTACATCCTCGCCTTTCTCCCTGTTCCTCTGTGCGATGATATTCTGCACCTGTCGCACAAGGCTCCTACAGGCCTTGCCAACCGCTTTGCTTGCTTCCTCGAGTCGATCCTGCGTCCGGTTGCCGAAATTGGCCTTGACTCTGCTCGCGGCTACGAGCTGTGCGGTGGATGTCGTGACGTCGTTGCTCGCCACTATCAGCTGCTCGGGGCTGTTTCTTCCGCTGATAACACCGTCCGCAGTCTCGATCAGGGTGTTGGTGGAAGAGGCAACCGCTTTCGCTGCGCTGATCAGTCCTTCGGTCCAGCGGTTGTTCCTTTTGTAGAAGGCCGTTCGCGATGATGAGCCGCGACTCTTCTTGACGATCTCTTGTTGCGAGGCCGTCGCGGCTTTGATCAGTTGCGCGATGGCGTTGGTCACAGCGATGGCGGCTTCAAGGATGCTGTCGTGGATGCGGAGCTCGTATGTACTGTAACCCTCCCGAGGCTTGTTCATCAGCTTATTCAAGCGCTCTGCGGCAGCGTCAATGGCCTTCGCGGCGTTGGTAAGCTCGCGGTCAACCAGATCGCCCAGATCTCCGGCGGCACTTGTAATCTTTCCGGACTTTGGAGCGAAGGTATCGGCCAGTTTGGAAAGCTTCTGGAGATTCATGAGCACTTCGTGGTTGTTGTTGATCACAACGTCGGTCTTTTTGGTATCTTCCAGACCCTCAAGGCGGAACGACTGGAGTGCACGGAAGAAGCTGACGGTCGACTGTGCTGATTGGCGGGCGGCATTGATGAGTTGGTCTGCCTTCTTCTCTTCCGTCGCGAAGCGCGTCAGACCCTTGGTATTGCTAAGAACATCCGCAATCGACCCAGCGAAGACGTTAACGGTTCGTATGATATCAGCATGTGGACTGTTTGGTCCGTCGGCGATGAAGTTGTTGAAAGCCGTTGAAAATTCTGTCGCGCTAGAAGAGGCTTTCTCGATCTGTGAGAGCACATACGGAGCCGAAGCGTTCTGGTTCCCTGCCTGCATCGTCGAATCAAGTTCGTATAGTGCATCATCTACACGCTGCACTCCGCTTTGTAGGACCGAGTCGATGATGTCGTGGATCTTTTGTATATTGCTGAGTAGCACTTGGTCGATCTGGTCATCAAGGGCCTTGTCCGTATCTCCGCCATTCTAGAGAGTCAACTCAGAGATCAGAAGATGGGAAAGCGACAATATACCTTTCGAAGCTCGTCGAGTTCCAGCAGAGTCTGGTCCATGCCAGATTTGTAGATCTCAAGCTCCTCCTCTTTTTCACGTAAAGTCCGTTCAAGATCACCATCCCGTTCGCCGAACTTCGAGTGGACATCGTCGAGAGCTCGCGTTTTGTTCTGTCCGGTGATTAGCATGAACTCATAATTCAGCTGGAGCGAGCGGACCCGTAATGACTCCTCAAGATCAGCCATCTCTCGATTATACTTTGATAGCATGGAAGAAAGTTCCGTGCCTTTAGTTCTCTCCGCGTTATCTGCTCTATCCAAAGCAAGTCGAAGCTCGCGCTTGAGTTTTTCGACTTCTTCGCGGTTTCCACCGGTCATTCGATCCTTCTCATGGAGTGCCCGATCTCTCTCTCGTATCATATCAGCCAACTCCAGGTTCTTAGTCTTGATTTCTCGCTCGAGCTTATCTCTCTTCTCTATAGCTTCCTGGGCGGAGGCGGCTTTGAGCTGCACACTCTTAAACTTCTGCAAAAGGTCAAGATGCTCAGAACGTAGTTGCGAATACAGTTTGGCCAGCGCTTCGTATTTGGTTCTCCAAGTGTTGACTTGCTCCTGTAAAGCCCGAATCTGATCATCTTTGGAAGATATTTGCTGGCTGAAGTTCTGGTTCAGCTGATTGAGTTGGTTCTCCAGATCCTTCATGCGTTGATCGTATTGCTTGAGCATAAGCTGGTCTTGCTCGTATTGGGCCCGCGCGTTGAGGTTTTCCTGCTCCAGCTGCGCCATGCGGCCCTGTGTCTGTGCTTGATACTGGTCTCGCATGAGCTGTTCTTGCGCCAAACGCTGCTGTTCGGCCTGTTGCCGCCTTTGCTCTTCAATATCCCGCTCGAATTGTTGTTGTGCCAGTTGTTGCTGATATTGCTGTTGATTCCATTGCTCTTGTAGCCTCCGTTGCTCCGCGTCGTACTCTTCTTGCTGCCTACGTTGCTCGTTCTTCCAGAACTCGTTGATGGGTTCTGGGTCTGGCGCAGGCGCAGGCGCTGTTGGAGGTGGTGTAGGTGCATGCGGCTCCTCCCTAGTTTCGATCTCTCGCATTGGCCGGCGTGGCAATGCAGGTCTGTCTTCGTCTTCGGCAAGCAGGTTTGGGGGCTCTTGAGGTAATTTTGGAACGGTTATGAGACTGGTCAAGTAGCGGAGATTTGAGCATTCGTAGTAGAACTTCAGGAGGCGGTAATGTTGATTGTCGTATCTGCCGCGCAGTGGCTCGAGAGCATCATCATCGCCAGTTGCTAGACAAACATCAGCGCGAAGCTCCACGACTTTGAATTGGAATTGTCAAGCGTACTCGTATGCATGGCGCGCAGCATGCTAGTGATGAACTTGTAAATACCATAGCTCTCCTGCACCAGGGGCACCAAAGCTGATATCCTGCACTCATTGTTGGCGCCACTTCGAAAGTGGGAGAAGATTAGCTTCTGGAAGGAATCGATTTGGTCTTGCAAGATCATCAGATCCGAGATAGTCTCATAGCTATACTGTAATGTCAGTGGACCATTGTGTAAGTCTTGCACTGGATATAACTTTACCCCTCGTTTGGGTCGTTGATAGACTTCAGGCTGATATACTCCTCGTACTCGAAAAGGCCTGGCTTAGGTAAGTATCACCGTAGGTTGTTCTCATGGCGACCACTTGCCGTTGAACTCCGGATGCTGCCTATGGAAGGCCAATTTCGCGAGCAAGAAGTACACATATTCCCGGAGCAGAGGTCCATAACCTATATTGAGGGTCAGGTTGCTCAATTTGGTGCGTACCCATCCCTCTCCACAGGGCGGCCCAAAAGTCCCGCAGAACACCAAGTAGTGTCGTACCTCGAAGACCTTCTCCATTTAGCCCTCTTGACAGGCTTTCCAACCAGTTGGTGTTGGCCTGAGCTTCTCTCACTGCAATCGGATGCCCCTCTTGTAGAATTTTGTGTACGGTGATCAACGCCTTAAAGGACTGGACTTCGTCGGCGAGGATTGGCTGTCTAGGAAGGGAGAGTGGAAACGTCAGCGCGGAGCTCTGCAAGGCTTCCCCTAGCAAGCTGCAGCTGCTCAACGCACACTTTCATGCCAGCCCAGAACGATTGCGAGGATTTGTGGTCCCAAGTGTATACGATACACGCCCGCACATGTTTGCCTATTACGCCGTGAACTTGGGAAGCTATACACTGGGGAGCCTGGCGCAAGTACGTTTTGGTGCGGTTTCCTCTGTGGTGCTCCAAGTCAGCCAGACCGCAAGAATTCAAGGGGCATTGTGTGTGTGCCGGACCTATACTCGTAGCTTTGCGGATATTGACGGCCAAGTCCGACTCTGATCTGGAGTCACGTCAGTTTCACCTAGCTAGGTAGAACGCTTGTTTTTTCCCGGATTTGTTGGCTCACCTGCTCATATCGACGTTGCGTGTAGTAGTGCCGCCATAGCCATATGACATGGCGGACGGAGAAGGTTTATAGGAGAGATGTGACGGGGGAATTGACGGGTATCATGGATTCTAGTGATCTGGAGCTGCGGTAGTGACCGTAGAGATGGAAGTGAGTGAGACCAGGTCGCATCTACGAAGCAGACAGCAGGAGAAGGGGCGAGAAGCCTGCGCGACCCTCATGCTCACGAAGCTCTCGAAAGTGAACCTCGTCAGCCGTGAGGCTTGGCACTTCGGCAGGCGCCGTGATTTTCGATGCCGCAGCATCCAAGTCGGCGACAGGCAAACATGCATTCAGGGGGGGTCAACATGCAGGGGAATAGTGCTTCACTCGAAAGCTTATACGCTACTGGCATTGGACAGTGAAGGGCCAATAATGCGGATAACGGTACCACATTCGGGAGCTTTCAGGAGACTTAGAGGCATAGGGTGATGGGATGCAGGCCGTCTATTGATAAAAAGCTTACCGAGGATTGTTTGGAGTAAGGCAAGATTGAAGTACAGAGTCATGCTTGCTTTGCCTCGTGATATTGTAGGTGAACTTTGATTCGACTTTGCTGCTATGCTGCAAATATGGATCTTTCATCGAGCCACAAGCAGACACCAACGATACCCTATCTGACACAAACTAGATAGTTGTCTCGTAAGGAATTGGCGTGATCGTCTCCGGCACATTCTCCTTCGCATCGATCTTATGCGCTGCCCTTGGCATGAGTGGTTGCCGCTTCAAGAACACATGCTCCCCTTCGGCCTTGGCCTTTTGCTTCTTGCCTGCGTTCTCCTTTACACGATTGATGAACTCCTCCCGAGATCTCGACAGCGAGACGTGTTCGATGCGGACGTTCACTCGCTTTTCGATGTATCGGTTCCCAACACGCTTGTAAATGATGACCCCGACTGCGCTCTTCGTGACGTTGTAGACGACGCCAGTCTTGCCATGGTAGACTTTGTGCGGCATACTGTAATCCGAGGTCAATTCTAGGACTGGTTCAAAATGGAAATGGCCTTCTCATACCCCTTCTGGACTGCGCCATTCGCCTTGATATCCTGCCCAGCAAATTATTCGTACTGCCTTTTCCCTGAGATCATAGTGGCTTACAACAATGTCACCGACTCTGTAAGATGCATTAGTATTGGTTCGATTATGATTGCAAGGACCCCTAACATACTTGTACTGTCTGAGATACGTGGAAAGCTTGATGTATCCCTTCTTCTTGAACTGCCTAGAAAACGCGTACTTGTCTCTGTCAGCCGAAATCAAAGTATGATGGGGTCATTGCCGCCCTGCAACCGATTCTGTATGCTTCAGTGCATTACGGTAGAGCGGCCGTGGGATACAAAGAGAGAACTTACCCGCGTGCCAGCTCTAAGACCAGCGGCATGACCCATTACTAAGAGTGCTTGGGATCGAAAGCTGGGTTTGCGGCAGATTGAGGACAATGTTGATGGTCGGACAGACCCAAGAGCACACTCATAGTGCGCAAGCTCGCTTATTGCACGCTAATGCGGCTAAGCCATTAGCCTCCACAGAATATTGGTGAACACGATTCGTCTCTCTGCCAGTTTTTTCCCCCACCGACTTTGTACGCGCAAAGCTGTCGACGGATAGACCCTCATATTACTGTATGTATCACGCGATTCTTGCGCTGCTTCACGAGATACCAAATTGCAAAGGATTACTTGGCCTGACCGCACTGACACTTGTTCCAAAGGCCCCGTCTACGAGCAGAGATAGTACCGTCTCGATCAAGATGGCGCCGCGATCATACAGCAAGACTTATAAGGCATGCTCCTGGCCAACAAAAGCTAGGTTCGGAACAAAGCTAACAGACCCCAGGTCCCTCGTAGGCCTTTCGAGTCCGCACGTCTGTCAGTTGGCCACTTTGCAGCAGCTTGACTCTGCGAATGTCACTGAAGATATACTGACCGTCCTCTACAGCGACTCTGAGCTGAAAACCGTTGGCGAATATGGCCTGCGCAACAAGCGCGAAGTCTGGCGCGTCATGCTCACTCTATCCAAAATCCGTCGTGCAGCCCGGTATGACAAAAATCTAGTCTGGAGCTGTCGTTTCGGGCATCAAAGATAGCTTACCAAGCGAGTTCTAGTCAACTTCTTACGCTCGATGAGAAAGACCCCAAGCGTCTCTTCGAAGGCAATGCCCTCATTCGTCGTCTCGTCCGTGTCGGTGTGCTCGACGAATCTCGCATGAAGCTCGATTACGTCCTGGCGCTCAAAGTGGAGGATTTCCTGGAACGTCGTCTCCAGACCTGCGTTTACAAGCTTGGTTTGGCAAAGAGCATACACCATGCCCGTGTTCTGATTCGACAGCGTCACATCCGGTATGGCTCCTGTGCGGAGTATCGGTGTTCCTATGAACTAATCCGTACAGTGTCGGAAAACAGATTGTCAATGTTCCGTCCTTTGTTGTTCGTCTCGACTCCCAGAAGCATATTGACTTTGCCCTTACATCGCCATTCGGCGGAGGACGTCCGGGCCGTGTCAGGCGCAAGAAGGCGAGAGCTGCCGAGAAGAAGGAAGAGGGTGACGGTGGAGAGGAAGAAGAGGAGTAGATCCAAGATCAGTCGGACGGCAGGCACATGGCTTCATCCCTAAGTAGCAGAAACAACCTCCATTCTCCTGATGGCGGCTCTTTAGGACGACCACTAGTGCCGCCCGATGCAATAGCAAATTGACCGAAACTCGAAACATAGAAATCTCTCACAGATGATATTTGTGATTGTATTATCTATCGACTTAGACTAGGCAGAATACCTCCCAATCACCCGCCAACGCCAACGCTATGCTGTGGGTATCTTGACAATTAAAGGACCAACTCATCCTTCCCTAGATGCTTTGCCATGGGGTCGTCAGCCGTTGCTCGTGATTTCTTATACGCTTCCAATTCTTCCTCCCCAACGCCACCCTGCAGCTCTGCCAATGTCCTTTTCTTTGCGACAACATGTGACTTTTCTTTATAATTATTTCCCGATGAGGAAAAAGGCCTAGCTATCGAAGCACCGTCGCCCAGGTCGCCATTAGCTGCGATTGATTCCGCCTCAGGGGCTTGTTCTAAAAGCTGGTGTTTGTCGGCTTCTTCAAAAGCTTGCTTTCCCTCTTCTCCAGTGCAGTAACTGTTTTTGACGATCGAGTGACAGCAAGCGTAGCCCCATCGGAAATCAGTCCACCAGCTTCCCCATATAGATTTGTGGTTATTCGTGAGGACATTTTCTGGATATTTCGACCTCGCTTCTGCCGGAGGTGCGCCTTTGATCGCGCCAGAAGGGTCATATTCGACGTATCGCTCGTTCTCAAGCACTGCAGCATCTCCGGAAGCAGGTTTCATGTATTGATCTCCGCCATATTTGTCAGCCAGCATTTTCCTCCGGACTTCCCGTTTGGCCTTGCTCTCTTCCAGCTCTTTCCTGCGGAAGTACTCGCCTGACGTTGGGTTTGCCTGTAGATGTGTTTTATTCTTGTCGCCACGCTCTTGCGACTCCCATGCATACTTCTGTGCGCGCTCGAATTCCGCTGCATCGCCTGAAGCCCGCATGAAATTATCCTCTGCAACGAGAGCGGCCGCTTGATCTGCCTGGGCGCCCATATCAACCATCGATCGGGTTTTCGGGTCGTATTTGGCAGAATCGAGATCCAAATTAAGAAGATATTTGGCCGTATCTTCACGTATCCGCAAATTTCTGGTAGCCGTGCTCTGCTGCCGTCCCATGTCCGACTCCTCGGCATATTTCGCCTCTTCTTCCCCTCCTACATGTGTGTCCTGCCCATCCTCTGTCAGCAGTTTTGGCCCGTTTTTGGGTGCCTCGCCCTTTTTCTTCAGATTTTCCAGCTCCTCATACTCTTCGATGACGAACTTGTACTCTGTAGGATCGTACCCATTCCAGCGATCCCTCTTTGCATCCCAGCCGAGATCTACGTTTTGCACGACTTCATCTGCCTGAATATCCTTTCCCGTCCACTTGGCGCCTTTCGCTCTCGGTCTGCTCAAGCAGTCCTTGGTCTTATGCGTCATAGCGCCACAATTCTCACAAGCACCCTTGCGAAACCTTGTGGCTGCGGGCCCCAATCTTTTGCCGCGATCGTACCATTTCGATTGATCGGGTGTTGCGGTTTGTAGACGTTGATGCTCGAGGTAATCGGATTGGGCGTCGTCACCTTCGAGATAAAACGGCTTTTTCGAAATGAAGTTCGGGATATACCTGCAAAGCGTCAGGTCCAACATGCTGTCTAGGTATAACTTTTCAAGCATACTCATTGCGCTCTTTGGAAGCAACATCAGCTGGTTTGCGCGACATGATTGCCCTGGTGAAGGCGTGATACGGAAGACGACTCCAAGAAAGCGGATTATAACGAAGTCTGCAACAAGATCCTCAACTTGGCCTCTGCAGCAGGCGTTGTGTATGTGGCGAGGTCGAGAAACAGTAGGGTTTTCAGGGATCGTGTTCTATATTTGGGAGCCCTGCTGAAGCCTCGATCACGTGTCGTTCGCTTGTAGCAAGCTTGGCTCCATTTTCAATTGGTCAGTAAGCGAGCCATCAGTGGAGGACACGTGATGCAGGCATCAGTCGCAGACACGGGGTTTTTGTAGGGTTCAAGCTTTAATAGGGCTAAGTCCGTGTGTTGACTTAGGTAAGGTACACAACTTCATCAATCTTTCATGCATGTTGATGTTCGGGATTTCTCACTTTGAGCCTTGCGATCAGTCACATAATCTTCTGTTGAATTGACCGTGAGATAATCTACGTGGTCAGGTTGAGCAGCCTCAAGTTTCTAAATCAACGGAACATGTGTAGTGTAGAACGAGGACATTAAAATTGTGAATCGACCTGATGAGGACATCCAATAGTTTATATACCCACGGATGATTCCGACATCCAAAAGCCAGGTCAAGAGAGTGTTCGTTTGATAAGAGACTCCCTGAAGTCAATCCATCTCGAAGATCACCTAGGTGGATTCCTTTACCATAAGGCTCGTGAAGTGCTCCCATGATCGAGTCTCCCTAACGCAGATTTATATTGACAAATAGAAAGCCCATTAAAAAGAAAAGGGACGAGAAGAAAAGAGCCCAACACGCAAACGCTAGATCATGAAAGTGTGTCAGTATGTTTGAAACTAGTAATGTGAATATGATTTCATATGATTGCTTGATGATGTCTAGGTTCTACTGGTATATCGTGTGCTTATATGCACAGCAATACAAAGAGCATATTGACCATCTTCCGTGTTCGGAAGTGGAATGCTAGAGATACAAAGACTCTTTGACATGATGCCGCATTCATCATTCAACAAGTATCAACATTTCAATCTTGAATCTCGTCCGCACAAAGTCCTTGTCGAGAGAATTGCCAAGACTCCATCTTACGATAGCCGAAGCGGAGGGCTATCTCCATTACTGACATAGCATCTTCTTAGCAAATACTTTCAAACAATACCATCTGCTCTGATCATCCTGACTGTGCTGACCCAAACAACGAGATCAGCTCCTCGGTTACCGTTCGTCCGGAATGCCGACCAGAGCTGCCTGGGCACTGATGTAGTGAATAGTAGGAGAACAAAAAGATACAGATCATCCGGGACTGGCATTAGAAGAATGTTTCCCATCGTGATTGACCCCATCGCAAAGACTGCCATACGAGCCATGCCGACAGCGCCCCGTCCAAGAACAAACAACCATTCACATCTATAAGACTGCTGATCCCGTACGAGGATACGATACTGCGATCGTCGCCACTGATGCAGTAGGATCCGCAGCCATAGGCCGAAGACCGATCTGAATCTGACGCGGTTGAAGCGTTGTTCCTGTACCAGTGATATAGTTTATCCCTCCTCGCCCTTTCTCGAAGACTCTTCTGTATCCTCCTCAGGTCTGTCAGCAGGCTCGTACAAATCGACGCGGTTGCGCATCAGTTCGAAAATGAGGCCACCAACCGCCGGGGCGGCAGAGATATAGTATCAGGCAACTCCCTCCAGGTAATACTTCTCGAAAGTGAAGTCTGGAGCAGGCTTCAAGGTGTAGCCAAAATATACACAGAAAGAGAGCCATAAAGCGAAGCTCAGGAAGAATGAGGCCCATTCAAGGCAAATATAGCCCTTTCCCCGAGCAGAGGATCCCATTGTCTCTCTCTTCGACATGGCCTTTGGCATGGAATGCTTGAAGTGCCATGTTTCACATATGGTCCGGCCTTCCCTCTCCGAGTGTGCTTCCACGTGATGCGGTGGAGATGCTGAGTCTAGTCCTGGGAGACCACCAGAGATGATGGCGAACAAAACCTGACCACCAGATATTGTCATACACCATTCGCGATGGATCAGGAGCGAGGGCAACGATTGCGCCTACGAATGCCGGCCATAGCGTCAGAATATACTGCCTAGATGAGTACAGGGCTTTGTCTACTTCGGTGAACTTGGAGAGGATGCACCCCGTGACATTGATTCTCAGCTCATCCGCCGTTTTTGGTTGCACCAGGTCCACACACGCTTGCCTGGTTTTGACGAGATGTGGTCCGGGCAAGCTCCCTTGTGCCGTAGCCGTAGTTCATTATTAGATGCTTAAGGTGGTGTGTTGTCCGACCTCGCGGAATGCTTTGTTAAGTACTTGCTCGTCACTTGAGCAAGGAAGTTTTTGGAAGACGAAGACAAGTACAGAAAGTCAGGCCTTCCACAGTTTGCAGCCCGTTCCGCTAGATGGTAGGAGCCAGGAGCTGAACACAGCGATCGTGGATATCCGGAAAAGACCCAAGAAGATACGCGGAAAAGGATCATGAAGACCGTGACTTACGAGAACAAAGGGGACCTCGCGGGGTAGTATTGGGGAGATAGTCTGCCTACATAGCGCCACAGTGATCGTAGCACCACTTTTGCTTCTATTCGGGCCATTATTGGCCTCATTCAGCGGCCAAGTCTTCAGCCTGATTGTAATAATGCAAACGATCAGCAACGATCGACCTCTGCAGGACAGCTGGTTTCGGTGGCTGCGTAGAGAGGCTTGCTGTCAAGCCAACAACGACGAGTCGAGAATAGAAGCATCTTGGACAAAGGCGGTGCTTACAGAATGAAGGATAAAATACATTGCAAGTCAGATCGGGTTCATGTACAAGAGTAAATTTTCCCGAGGATCCTTTTGGCAGTGAAAGACGAGAATTACTATGCGTGGTAATTGAAGGAGTGATCCATTTTGCACTTGCTCTTATCTAGGATGATGATGATTCCCAGACGTGCTACGTTTCATGTAGTTCCAGCGATCTTATATACCTTACTTTAAGGCAAAGCAGCAATTGTCTTGGCATGTGACATCGCTCCACCGGACGTGTTACCTACTTTACTTTATCCAATTTTTTCCATTCATTCCGCGTACTTCCTGGTCGCAGTTCTTCGGATCTTAGCTGGGTCTATCGCTAGTCAACATGCAATCAAAGAGTCCTTGGTCCATGCATTTGCTTGCTGTTGCTCCTCCATGGATGTCTTTCGCGTCAGACTCAACTGTTTGGATCACTACCAGGCCATCCCCACAGAGTTCGACCCTCCCTTACCATTGGGAAACAGCAACAGACAGGCGCAAGAGAAATCGACACCAAAAGTGCCCGTCATTCGTGCTTTCGGGGCCACCGAAACGGGGCAGAAAGTATGCGCCCATATTCACGGCGCATTACCATACTTATACCTTGAATACCATGGATCGTTAGTACCAGAGGAAGGTTAGTGGAGAGGTACATATTGTGGATGTTTGTTAAGCAACCACAGTGGACAGCTATATACGTCGCTTACATCTTTCGATCGACCATGCGCTTGCTGTCAGCTACCGCCGCAATATGTATGACGGGAAGACAGCTTTCGTTGGGCATATCACGCTCGTCAAAGGCGTACCATTCTACGGTTTCAACGTCGGCTATAAGTTCTTCCTCAAGACCTACATGCTCAACCCGTTGCATATGACCCGCCTCGCAGATCTCTTACGACAAGGTACGATTATGGGCAAAGCGTTGCAGCCCTATGAGAGCCATATGCAATACCTGCTCCAGTGGATGTGCGACTACAATCTTTTCGGATGCGCGTACATCGACAGCAAAATCGTCAAGTTCCGTGGTCCCGTCCCTGACTATTTGGAGATGAATAATACCATTCATCGATGGCACAACCAGACTATCCCTCAATCTTATATCTCTGACGAGGCGCAGATACCGCGACAAAGCCATTGCTCTCTCGAATTGGACATATGTTGCCAGGATATTCTAAACAGGCTTGAGGTTAAAGAGCGGTCACTGCATCATGATTTTGTTGAGCGCAAGCACCCGCTGCCTTCAGATGAAAAACTCGTCCAGAGCATGGCAAGCCTCTGGCGGGATGAGACTCGAAGGAGGAAAGCTACAATGGGACAAGCGAATGAAAACAGCAGCCCTTTCCCGCCTGAGGTCCTGGTCTCCGTATCCGCAGATCCAAGAAATTCTCAACCAGGAGGATGGATTCACGAGGAAGAGTACTGGGAGAAAATGGCGGATATTGTGAAAGACGAGAAAAATAAGAGTGACGGTCGAAAATTGAACTTTGACTCGTTCGTTGGAAAGACACTGTTCGAGGGTCGAATTAAGAAGTCAATAGAGAGTGTAGAAGACTTGTTCCCAGATAACCTCCTACTCCTGAGTGAGTCTCGGAAGGCCTCTCAAGCGGTTAGGGTGCCAGGCGAGAACTTAGACGACCATGAGTTGGAGGTGGATGAAAAGCGCGCACTTTTGTTCGAAGAAGATATGTTTGACTACGCATCTGACGAAGAGATTGCACGAGAAATGGATATTTCTCAACGCCGACAGAAGGACCATGTTGAAGAACTTTACGCCGACGATGGCATACCAGAGAATGAGCATGCCGAGGCTGGAAATGGCATCATTGGGAGCTCGAACGGGAAGGCTACAGACACTGTCAAGGTCACTTCTGCAGGAGCTGCGGAAGGTCCTACAAGCTCTGGAGAGCTCGCTGCCCTAGGTATCAGAGATGCTGGCGACCACACTCACGCGGACCAAGACGCTTTCGATATACCTTTAGAATATGCGTGCGACATAACGGGTGCTCTTAAACAACAAGGATGCAGCAAGAGACCTGGATCTGCTGCAGGGCCAGGTGGGAAGCGCAGAAAGCTTATTTGTGACGAGAGGCCCCAAAGTAGAGGCCACCTCGAGGAACACGCAACAACTGTGAACACTGAGGAACGTCCATATTTCACAAGCGAATTCGCAGATGCCAATACTGATGGTTCAACCCTCACTACTGACGAGCACGCTGACAGCCGTAAAGCGGATGGACAGCCCAAGCACACGACCCCGTCTTCATCGTTAGAGGGCGGAACAAGAAGGAACAATAAAGGCAACAGGACGCTCCCATTTCCTATCGTAAAGGATCCGTACAACCTTGATCCGTTCCCGAAGTCAAGTCCGAACAATGATTCACCAACTAAAAGCTCACAGAAATCCAAAGCTAAATCTGCGAATTTCGACAGGTCAAGCGACCAATTGTCCAATCATCCATCTAGCAGGAAATTTTTGGCTCCCGAGTTCACTCTTCCAAGCTTCGCTGCGCCTTCTACGCAAACTCTGCAGTTGACCCCTAAGGTTCACCAAGCCTTTAACGTTTTACCTCAGAAAAACATATTGTGTTTTGGTCCGGGGCCGCCTACTGTTGCAGATCTTGATGGGGAACGACGTAATTTCAGGTTGGCCCAGGTGATCTACCAAAACGCTCATTATCGCAACGAGAAGGATGTCCCGGAGCGCGCACGAGAATATGGAGGTAGGGAGTTCAGGCTGGAGAGCACCACAATCCCATACCTTCCAGACTTTAATCCTACTGGTGTATTGGCTGTCAAAGCCAGCGGCAAGTCTGGAGTTGTTCTCGAAAAGGCCGTTGAAGAAAGGATCTACCTGAAGCGGAGACGAACATGTGGTCTGCGCACTTGGGTAATGGGCGAACCCCCTCCGTCAAGGGCAGAGATTGAACACGCGTTTCAAGTACAGGAAATCCCACTCAGGTTAACCCATGCTCCTCATACCGTTGGAGCGAGCCGCAACAGTAAGAAAGATGAGATATCGCAGATAGACGCAGTGACTCAGAAGAACCGCTATGGCTTCAAGTATTCTCAAAAGCAAGAGTCCACCAGCGTTCAGCACGAAACCCAATATATGAGTATCATGAGTCTCGAAGTGCATGTTAATACTCGAGGCAACCTTGTCCCAAACCCTGAACAAGATGCTATCGAGTGCATTTTCTGGTGTATCCAGACGGACGACGAGGATGTTGTTGTTAACGGGATCAATGAAGGTACACACGTCGGAGTCCTCGCCCTCTCAGAAGACACTGGGTTAGCACATAAAATCTATCAGCAATACAATATCGACATCGACGAGGAAAGTTCTGAGCTTGATCTTTTGATCCGTATGGTGGATATTGTAAGACACCATGATCCAGACATCCTCACGGGTTACGAGGTGCATGGCGGCTCTTGGGGTTACATGATTGAGCGCGCAAGATACAAGTATGACTACAACCTTTGCGACGAATTCTCGCGCATGCTGTCACAGTCCCACGGCCGCTTTGGAAAAGAAAATGATCGATGGGATTTCAATCATACCTCGACCATCCGAGTGACCGGAAGACACATGATTAATATCTGGCGCGCAATGAGGGGAGAGCTCAATCTACTCCAATATACGATGGAGAATGTTGTGTTCCACTTGTTGCATCGGCGCATTCCGCACTATCCATATAAAGATCTCACAGCGTGGTACAAATCTGACAAGCCTCATGATCTTGGCAAAGTTTTGGACTACTACATCTCTAGGGTACAGCTTGACCTTGAGATCCTAGAGCAGAACGAACTCGTGCCTCGAACGAGCGAGCAAGCCCGCCTTCTTGGCGTCGATTTCTTCTCAGTCTTCTCTCGGGGTTCTCAATTCAAGGTCGAATCCTTGATGTTCCGCATTGCAAAGCCAGAGAACTTCTTGCTCCCATCGCCCAGTCGCAAGCAGGTCGGCCAACAGAATGCGCTGGAATGTCTGCCCTTGGTCATGGAGCCTCAAAGCGACTTCTACAACAGTCCACTTTTGGTGCTAGATTTTCAATCATTGTATCCCAGTGTAATGATTGCATATAATTATTGCTATTCGACTTTCCTCGGGAGGGTGGTCAGCTGGCGTGGCCAGAACAAGATGGGCTTCGCGGACTACCAAAGAGAACAAAGACTAATCGAACTGTTTAAGGATGATATCAATATCGCACCGAATGGCATTATGTATGTCAAGCCTGGGGTTCGGAAATCGCTTCTGGCCAAGATGCTGGGCGAGATACTCGAGACACGAGTCATGGTCAAGAGTGGGATGAAGGTCGACAAAGACGACAAGACACTGCAGCGCCTGCTCAACAACAGGCAATTAGCACTGAAACTTATCGCTAACGTCACCTATGGGTATACCTCGGCGTCCTTCTCTGGACGTATGCCTTGTTCTGAGATAGCGGACAGCATTGTGCAAACGGGTCGCGAGACACTGGAAAAAGCGATTGCACTCATCCACTCCGTGGAAAGGTGGGGAGCCGAAGTTGTTTATGGAGATACAGACAGCTTGTTCGTCTATCTTAAGGGTCGGACCAAAGACGAAGCTTTCGATATTGGTGCTGAGATCGCCCAGACAATCACCAAAATGAATCCCAGACCAGTAAAGCTAAAGTTTGAGAAGGTATATTTTCCCTGCGTGCTGTTGGCAAAAAAGCGATATGTCGGCTTCAAGTACGAAAGCAAAGCCCAGGAAGAGCCCGACTTCGACGCAAAAGGTATCGAAACTGTCCGAAGGGATGGTACACCAGCGGAGCAGAAGATCGAAGAAAAGGCGTTGCGAGTTCTCTTCCGTACCGCAGATCTCAGCCAAGTCAAGAGCTATTTCCAGCGACAGTGCTCGAAGATCATGAAGGGCAAGGTGTCGATTCAAGATTTCTGTTTCGCCAAGGAGGTCAAACTCGGAAGCTATAGCGACAAAGGACTGCCACCGCCTGGTGCGCTGATTAGCACAAAGCGCATGCTCGAAGACCCGCGAGCAGAGCCGCAGTATGGCGAACGCGTGCCCTACGTGGTTATCTCGGGAGCCCCTGGAGCCAGACTTATTGATCGCTGTGTGGCACCGGAGGTGCTATTGCAGAATGAATATCACGAACTTGATGCAGAATACTACATATCAAAGAATTTGATTCCACCACTAGAACGGATATTCAATCTTGTCGGAGCCAATGTTCGGCAATGGTATGACGAGATGCCGAAGTTCCAGCGCGTTCGACGCATTGAGGCGGGCTTGTTGGCCTCGGGAAAGGACCTCTCCGTCTCAAAGAAGACACTGGAATCTTACATGAAATCATCTTCGTGTCTCGTATGTCGCAAGACATTGGAAGATGCTACACCAATATGCGGCGAATGTATGCAGCAGGCCAACACTTCAATGCTGGCGTTACGGTCGAGACTGAAGAAGGCTGAGGGTAAGGCGACGGATTTACTGAAGGTTTGCAGGTCTTGCGCAGGCCTGGCATGGGGAGAAGAAGTGAAATGCGACAGCAAGGACTGTCCAGTCTTCTACACGAGGGCAAGACATACGGCAGGTCTTAACACTACAAGGCAGCTGACGGAGCCAGTCATGAGGGCATTGGGAGAGCTAGGGGACGTTCACCTGGAATGGTAGACGAACAAGGAGTTTTGAATTCGGATCATTGCAGGCGTACTTAGGATATACCCCAGGGTACGTTGATTGATGATGTCTTAGCAAAATTCGCAGATAGGTAGAAGTTCACCATTGCTTGCCAAGTCCTCTGCACATATGAATACCAGGAACGTGACATCCTTTAAAGTGTTTACTTGCGCCAGAAGCGCCCAATCCTGCAACAAGCCTCATCGACCACTGAACTCGAGTGATTCCCAGAACCTGTCCAATCATGTCGTAATGGTCTTTACTGCCTTTCTTATTACCTACCTCATCGGCGGCCTAACCTTCTTGCCCTTGATAATCTGCCTCGTCATCCTCCACGCCTATCTCACGTTTCCCGAGCGCTCCAGCGCTACCTCCTCGCCAGATGACATTCACGACCTGAACGATGACGCCCAGAGCATCAAGTCGTCCGTCGTCTTGGCTGATGTCGAAGAGAAGTTCCGCCGCCAACATGAGGGCGATGTTGCCTCCGGCTACTTCGCGGTCTGTCGAGAGTACGTGCCCGGGGGTGTCAATGGGAAACCACCAGAGAGAACCACGCCCGCTGGTACGGTCGTTGCCAATGAAAGCCCCAGTGTGTACCAGAGCATGTACAGAAGCATATTCGACAGGAGGCAGGGACCGACGCTAGACCCCGGGAAGGGCAATGGGAGAACCGTCAAGAGAGCTAGGAACGTCTTCTTCGTCGTGTTGAGGCATGGTCATTTGATGCTATACGACGACTCGGAACAGCTCGATCCACGGCACGTCATATTCCTCGAGCATTACGAGGTCAGCATCTACGGTGGGGAAGAAACAATGCCGGAGGGGGAGCTTTTCATCAAGAGAAACAGCATTCGGTTGACCAGAAAGGTGGACATTGGGGACGCGGGGTCGGCGTCCAAACCATTCTATTTCTTCTCAGAAAACTGTTCGGAAAAGGAAGACTTCTATTTCGCCCTTTTACAGAACCAGGAGGCCAGATCAGATGCACCGGAAAGCCCTCCGAGACCTCAGCGATACGATGTCAAACACATGATCACACTTGTTCAAAAGCTGCACTCTTCTGAAGAACAACTACAGACACGGTGGATCAACGGGCTCATGGGCAGGCTGTTTCTGGCCCTCTACAAGACGGAGCAGATAGAGGACTTCATCAGGAAGAAGATCACGAAGAAAATCGCACGAGTCAAGAAACCTGCGTTCCTTTCCGGAATTGTTCTACGGAAGGTCGATATGGGAGAAGGCGCGCCATGCATCACAAATCCCAAGCTCAAGGATCTGACGGTCGATGGAGATTGTTGTGCGGAGGCTGACTTCAGGTACAGCGGGAATTTCCGTCTCGAAATCGCTGCAACTGCTCGCATCGATCTTGGTACTCGCTTCAAGGCTCGTGAAGTCAACCTTATCCTGGCCGTGGTTGTCAAAAAGCTTGAAGGCCATGCTCTGATCAAATTCAAGCCGCCCCCGAGCAACCGGGTGTGGATTTCTTTCGAAACAATGCCAGACATGGACATGACTATCGAGCCCATTGTTAGTTCAAGGCAGATAACCTACAACATTATCCTGCGTGCCATCGAGAGTAGAATCCGAGAAGTCTTCGCGGAAACCCTTGTCCTGCCTCATTGGGATGATAGTCCTTTCCTGGATACCTCCCATCAGCGGTACCGTGGCGGCATTTGGTCACAGTCTGCCGACACCACTCCTCAAACTCATACAGCCGTTCCGGACGAGGTCATCGAGGATGAGGCTGAAGCTGATAGTACTGCGATCGATGTGGCTCCCGCTCCTTCGCTGAAGAGCAAAGATGAAAGAACTACGAGCCTCTCGTCACTGCCTGATTCCTTGGACTCAGGCTTGAAGAAGCGGAAAGGGGCAGGAGCATCTACAATCACGCTGGCAGAAGGCAGTAGCGATAAGATTTTCACCGGAGCTACCCAGAAGGCACCCAAGATCATTCGAGCACGCTCGTTCGCCTCCGCCGCCGGCCCTCTCGTCAGCCTGGACCACGCCAACATTTCCGAGCCGTCTACCAAGCCTAGCACAAATCAAAGAAAGTACTCCGATGCCACCAGTGCCATGATAGCAATCTCGCAACGCTCCCCTCCCACTTCTCCCACCGAAACCCCATTCGGCTCCCTGCCCGACCAGGGTCCAAGCAGAATCCCAACCAGCAAAACCAACAGCATATCCTCCAACTCCTCCAAAGCCAACAGCATCACCGACCACCCCACCACCTCCACGGGCCCCTCATCATTACCACCAACCCCCACAAGCACCGACTCCCACTCCATCAAATCTTCCTCTACAGCCCATTCCCAATCTCGCCCCTCCATCAAATCATCCTCCACGACCCACTCCCAACACCCTACCTCCACGCGCGCCCCACCAACCTCCTCCGAAAAGCGCTACTCCACCGCCTCCCTCGGCGCCGCCACCGCCGCAGCAAAGAAATGGGGCTGGGGCGTTCTCTCGCGCACAACGGAGCTCAAACCCCCCAACAACCCGTTCTCCAATCTCGACAGACCAGGCACGCCCGATCACCCTATCGGACGCGGCCGACCTCTGCCCCCGCCTGGACAACCTCTTCCTTTCCCAGATAGGAAACCGAGCCAAGTGGCCTTGCCGAAACGTAAACCCGTGCCGGCACCACTCATGCCGCAGACGAGGCGGGATGAGATCAAGGCTCGAAGCAAGGAGCCGCCGCCGTTGTCGAAGCCGAGGAGGAAGGATGAGGTTGGGGTGGTGAAGGAGGATGAGGATGGGCCGGGCGATGGGGATGGGATGCTGGTTGTTGAGGCGCCAGCAGGTAGTGAACCGGAGAGTCCGATGGGGGAGGGGAGAGGGGCGTTTCTTGAAGGCGGGTTGGGAACTACGGGTGGGGAGAATGGTGGGAAGACGGACGAAGGGGGGAAGATGGGGAGCTATGTTCGCCCTACTGTTGAGGAGGATGCAGAGGATGAGAAGACGCCGACTAAGGCCGCTACGTGAGTATTTGGGGAGGCTGGACCTTGCATTGATCGTATCCGGCACTAGCGATAGACCGCCTCATTATGGGACTGGCATGGTTATGTGTGGGTCAGGCGTAGGATATCAGGAGGATATAGGAGCAAGAGGATTTTGCCTGGTAGTCTGTGCTTAATCTCCAGATACCAAGTAGCCGCTATGAAGTCACTACTAAGGAAGACTTGTCAAAGAATATGTACCCAATTTCCGACTCCCCAGAAATGCTGTCCTCGCTACCGGCAAAGCCATGCAATTCCATATTCACCCGCCCCCCCCTACGTTTCTCATCTCCTCACCAAGCACCCCCAGCTGCCGTATTGACCGCCTGCGCCGGTAGGGGTCGGCTCCGCAGATTCCGAGGCTGGGTCCTCCCGCTCCGCGCTCGCCTCGTGTCGTACAGATCGTCGACTTCCTCAAGGACCTGGTTGACGCGCAGACCCATCTTCGGCTCGCCCTCGTCGTCCGAGGCGCCGTCGTTCCAGCTGTGGGTCGTGCAGGTACCGGTGGCCATGCCCCAGCCGTTCCAAGATGTTGCTGTGTGTTGGTCAGCATGGTGGTGATAGGGATGTAATAATGAAGAAGACAATGGGAAATGCAAAGAGGAGGAAGAATGGGAAGGGGGAACATACCGGCGATGACGGGAGCGTTAGGATGCCAGCTCGCATCCCTAACGCACGTCTTCCATGAGCCACTACTACGATCGTCATCCATGTCGTACGTCATAGAGGAAGCGTACAGATCCGGGTCTCTTGGGCGCGAGTTCTGCGTGGCGTCCTTGACGTCGATCTTTCCAGCGAGCGTAGCATCCATATTGTAAATGTAAACACTTCCGTCCTCACTACCAGAGTACACATACCGTGAATTCGTGCTGCCTGGTGGGGAGAAATGACAGCGGATGAGGGTTTTCAGAACGCTATGCCCGCGGTAAGTGACCAATGAGCAGTCATGCGGATGCGGCTTGTATTCCTCGTCGTAAAAATTCATGAATCGGTAGTCGAAGCCGGTTGTGTGGCTTGATGGGTTAATGGTGGAAGCCTTCTCCGTCGACATCATCTTTCGCAGATCCCAGAGCTTCATCGTCTGGTCTTTGCCGTTGCTAAGCACGTATCTACCGTCGCCTTTGCTGTCGACGTAGGTCAGCCCTTCGGTGTGGCCCATGAAGACACCGGCTTCGCGGCTGTCGCCCATGCTTCGCCGGTCCCAGACTTTGATCAAGGTGTCGTCGGAGCCGGAGTAGAGGATGTGCGGGGACGACGTGTCGCCAAAGCAGACAGCGTTTACGTCGTCCCCGTGGCCCTCGATGCTGAGAACGGATTGTCGTGATTCGATGTCGTAGACATGGACGGAGCGGGCGGAAGTCCCTGCGACAATTTCCCGCCCATCACCTGAGAAACGTATGGACCAGATCTGGATAATGATCAACAGTGGTGCCCTATTGTACAGAGAGAACAACATACCCCAAAGCTGCTGTACCCGGGACGATAGCGCCGCATACCAGTTCCTGAGTGTAAATCCGAGAAGTCGAGCAGCCACGGCTCTCCATTCTCCCCGGGATCTGTAGGTGCAAGGCATACTGTACTTCGTATCGAGCTGTATGCGAGATATTTATTATCAGGACTGAGTGTAGCGTCGGTAATGGTCCATTGTCCGTACGGATAGGTAACAGTCTTGTAATATCTCCAACTGTATGGGTTAGAGGTGTCGTACATTCGAACTTTGAAGTCTTGGGCACAGGAGAAGAAAAAGTTGCCGTCATCTGAGAATTGTCCTGAGTAACAGCGAGCATTGTAATGGATGATAGTGTCGGCTTTGTCAGACGGTATGAGACCCTGAATAGTTGAACGGTAATGGGTCAGCAGAATTAAAGTAAGCTCTTGTATTGGAAAGCATACCTGGGAGATAATCTGCCCCTGAGTTCCAAATTGACCACGTTCTGCGCCTAATTCTCTGCTTAGAAGCCTCCTAGCCAGCCGTTTGTTCTTCTTCTTGAGGATGTCCTGATAGTATTCAGTGCATCCGAAGGTCCCACTCCGCATCAATCGGGTGCCCTCCTCGCTAGGCACTGCCGGATATGGATGTTTCGCACGCTTCGTCCTCCGTCGCCGCCGAGTTCCAAATCCACTTGTGTCAACCTCCTCCCCGGCCTCATCCTCATCAGCGGCTGCCCGTGAGTCTCCATGATTCGCAAATATTCTGCGCAGCCCAGCTTGGCCAAGGAGTTGCATGATCTGATTAGGTGATACTGCGATCATTCGTCAGTCGAGGATATAGTATCTTTGTGCTGACGCGGGTACCCTGAATTATCCGCCTTCCAGTACCGGTAGTGCCAGCGGCCTGTGACTCTTCCACGGCAGGATTGAGCAGCTCCCTTACAGCCTGAGCGACATCCTCCCCCGCAGCATCGTTCGCTCCGCCATCGTCAACGGACACCTCGATCTCCACACCGCTTACACCATCGTCAGCATCTGTAACTCCGTATAACAACGATTAGCCTATGAGCCGGTCTCTATCCAGTCTGGCTCGTCAAGCAGAGCCAGTTGTAAAAGCGCACCGTGAAACTCCGTATTTTCATCTTCCTCCTCCTCTTCTGCGGGGTCAAAGAATTCGATATCTTCGCTCTCATCAGTGGGAGGCTCGAAATCCATGTCGTCATCATCTACTTCGTCTACCCAGTCGCTTTCGCTAGGTATAGCATCATAGACGTTCACTGCGTGACTCGAAGGGTCTGGAGATGCTGGACGATTGGCTCGAGAGTCCAGCGAATCTTCCATGACTGCGGACAAGTGATACCTTGTGACTGCAACTTCAATGGAAGTAGAAGCCGAGCTTGAATGAGGTGAGGGGTGTGGATAAAGATGTCCGTTAAATCCATTAAGTCCGGTGCGCCTCGGTAGTGGGTTCCAAGCGCTGTGCTCCGTACTTGTGCGAGGTAAGGTAGCTTGCTAAAATCGGTATAAAATCAATGCCCATACATTTCCAAAGGGAACGCAGAGGTAGGTTGGAAGGGAGAGATTTTAAGGGGGATTTGAATATCATTACGTCTTCACCTTATCCGAGATGTAGGTCATGGAAGTGCAATTAGAGCCAGGGTGGTAGATGGGGATACCATGGGATTATTCGAATGCTCGACTATTACGCATATGGGGTATCTGATCCTATGGCTAGGCTCGAAGTATGACTCAAAGGCTCATACCGCTAAATAAACATGATGTAGTATGAATGCATGAGTGGAGACGCAAACCCCCAAAGAATTGCAATCACATAAAGTACTGATAATCCAGCTCGGCCGATCAGTCATCGATCGGGCATAGTCGCTTAGACCGTGTGTCCATTATCGACGCCGTTGTTACCTGCCGCAACAAGGTTATTGCCGCCCTTCTCTCGGTGGTGCATGCCACCGTGAATGGCTGGGTCGTCTTCGTAATCACGAACGTGGACTGATTGCCAGTCATTACAAGTACCAGCAGTGAGGCTTTAATGTGATAACTTACTTCCGAGACGAGCAGGGTCAATGCCACGATGACCCCAGATAAGTAGGGCACCGAAGACTGGCTTGGCGAGTAGATCCAGGATTCCGTAGAAGACTGCTTCAGAATCTGGCGAGATGAGATTGCCACCCTCGCAGAGACCCCAAGCAATGGGGTACAAGAACCACAGGAACACTGTGAGAACCCCGCAGATGTTGTAGGCTCTACTAACGTCGGAGCCAAGGGCGGAGGCGTGCTTGCGAGCTGTCCAGGTCAAAGTCCAAGCAATGGCGAAGAGAGCGAAGCAGCCAAACACGAAGTAGCCCCACTATTATGATTAGCCCCTCAACTTTCCAATGCAGTGATCTGACACATACCTTGTACGAAGACACTACCAGGGCTCCAACCAACCCAGTGATGATCATAATTTCGTCAACCACAATCGTGAACAAGACAGTCGGCCATGGAAGTGCAGCGGTGAGAAGCAAGTCCATCAGCAAAAGTGGTGTGGTTATGACCCTTCGATAATTAGTGGCTGAATCAGTAGGGCCGGCGGAAAGTTTACCAGTCAATGTAGCGCACATAGAAGATCTCACGGTAGGTCCCATGGACACGCGGGTTGCTCCTCATGAATTCCACTGCGATGGGGGTGAAACCCAAGTTGGATCCCATAGTGAAGTAGGCGATCGCAGCAACCATGGTGATCAGAGCAGTAATATAGTGGAACAGACGATGGGTTCGAGGCTTGGTGAAGGATAAGCCGAGGAAGACGAAGGTCGCCACGGTCATGACGGCGCAAACAGCCTGTGAGGATCAGTACCTAGCATCAAGTTCGCTGGAAGTTCAGAACATACCCAATACCAATCGGAGCCATGAGTAGTGATGGCGATATCAGCCAGGGCACCGTTGACAAAGTTGCTGTTCGTGGCAATAGCATTGTTTGCACGACGTTCAACAGCCATGATAATCGTAATACTTTGTGGATGACCACAGTACTTGTCAAAGGTAGAGTGCACTGATAGTAGTTGCAATATGATTGTATGCGGTTGGGCAAATGTGTGGAAAGTAGTGAAAGTACTCAGCAGAATGTGAAGGGTGGAAAGAATTTGTTTGTTTATGAGAAGTGACGGGTCCATTAGCTTATCACACGCGGACGCCAAAGTTTGTAGCCGGCAAAGCTGCTGACACCTATGACGTGGTTCCATACGGAGTACTCATGTGAAATTGCATCACATCACTGCCCTTCACTCTGCACACTTTGACCAATCGAGCCAATGCTTTTCCTGCCCACAGCTGCCCGCATTTGCTTCATGCAAGCAGTGAAGCCCATGACCCATGGCCTGTTGATTGAAGTGCGGAGGAACAGCCGGAGCCTGAACTTCTTCCATTCCCCAATAAAATGAAGCATTCCCAAAGCGGTGACGTTATCTATCACACGTCAATTAAATCCGTTTTGCAGCAGCCGGGCAACTCCCCTTTCTGCCCCTTTTTGGGCTTAAGAATTACAAAGGTTCTCGACGTATCTACACATTCTTCATGTGCTTGAAAGGCCAGAGTCAGTCATTGCATGTTTGCTCGATCGTGAGCGTGATGGGCTTGAAGTCGGATCTCGGGTAACGCTCAAGCCAAGATCTCTAGCGCCGTCGCTCTTGCATGAGCCTTCTACCTTACTGAAGGAAAGCTTAAAGTAACCAGGAGCATGACCTCCCATGGCCACTTGCTGCTTTTACTTCCAAGCACATCTACCAATCATAAGTAAAGTCGTCCAGGTCGAAGCAGTTTTTCATTTGCCATACGTTCCGAATTTTTGACACATCGACACTAGAAGTACATGCATCTACCACAAACGAACATGATCGCAGTCGACGTTCTATTGCGCCATGAGGCTGTCCGGAAGGGAAAAACCCGTTTCTGGTCCCTTGGTCTGACCCCAACGGTTATTGCTTTCGCCTTGTCTGCGGGCTGGCAAAATTGCATCGACTCAAAATGGGAGCAACCTAATTAGCCACGAAGTATGAAGTAGCCTGTTACAATACTTTGTACCACGGTCGTGCTATCCGTATGGAACGGCTCAATCTACTATCAAATTGGTTCGGCAATCGACTTGGCACTATGGTTCTAAGCATGCGCCTGCAAACTTGATGAACTTGGCAGAGAAATGAGCCCGTGGATCCGAGGGCTGACCCTCGAGTTCCAAGCAAGGACATCTTGAAAACCCGTTTCTCAAACGGCGGCATTAATAAATCATTCACAAATGGGATCACGCCATACAATGAATAGCTCCATCATTAGCGTAAAATTGAGTGAAGACAGCCGATTACCATCGGCACTAGGTGCTCGCCTCACCAGTCGAGGACGTTGAACCGGACAATAACAGCGGTCAACAACAAGAGGAACAGTAGAACGACAGCGTGGAAATTCGATAGGAGCGGCAACGCTTGAAGCTGATCAATTTCTTTGACGTCCTTGTTGCGAGCCCGCATCTTCGGAGCCCAGGGCTTGTCCATACCAAAATCTTCGAGTACCTGCTCACTCGTAATCTTGCTTCCTGCCAGGCAGATAGGGACACCTGTTCCTGGATGAGTCGATGCACCAACAAAGTGCAGTCTGTCAATTGACGGGTGTTTCGTAGATGGTCGGAAGGATAGGACGTTGAAGAAGCTATGACTGAGGCCCAAGATGGCACCCTTGTCGAGATTAAACGTATCTTTCCAGCTTTGCGGTGTGTTGGCGATCTCCTTTACGAGTGCTTGCCGTAAACCGCGAGCGCCAGTTCGGGTTTCGATAGTAGAAAGGACGGTTTCTCGCGCCTTGGCCACCATGGCCTCCCAATCCTGCTTGCTTTGCATGTCCACCCCCTTACCCTCTTTCTCGCTCATCAGATGACCCACGGGTACCAGGACAGTAATTGAGTCCTTCCCCTTTGGACTGGCGCTTGGGTCAATGCGTGAAGGAACATTGACATAAAAAGAAGGCTGTCTGGGTATTAATTGCTTCTTGAAGATGTCATCGAATGACTCCCGGTAGTCATCTGCCAGGAAGATGTTGTGCGTAGTCAGCTCAGGCACCTTGCGGTCCATGGCCCAATAGAAGGATATTGAACTGCAGCTCGCATGTCGTCTTTGCAGCGAGTCTGTCTGAGGCGAGTAGGGTAGCAGATTGCTGTATGCGTAAACAAGGTCAGCGTTGATGACTACGACGTCAGCTGTTATGACTTCCCCAGTCTCGAGGGTGACGCCCGTCGCCCGTTGATGACCGGAATCTAATGCTATCGAAGAGACTGGTGTAGCCAGGCGGTAGGTAACGCCTAATCGTTCTCCGACGTTGACAAGTGCCTCGATCACTTTGTGGAAGCCTCCTCTGGGGTACCAAATCCCTTCGGCTAACTCAGTGTACTGTAGGAGAGAATAGGTACCAGGAGCGTCGAATGGTGACATGCCCATGTACATGCTCCCAAAGGTGAAAACCCGGCGGAGGCGCTCGGTCCAAAAATACTTCGAGGCTCTTGAGTAGATGCTTTCAAACGGATGCAGAGGCAAGAGGTGGCGCAGGAACGATGGTCGAGCCATGGAGAGAATAGATGTAAAATTCTTCCGTAGAACATGCGTAACGCTGAGCTCATAATGTCGATGTGCTTCCTGTAGAAAGCCCAGGTAGCGCTCAAATCCATCTTTACCTTCCCACTTCTCCACCTCGTGCTTCATTCGGGAGACATCTGTTGAGAGTTCGAAGGATTCTCCATCGCTGAACCACAGATTGTAGTTGGGCTCGCATTTCATAAGCTCCACCCCCTCAGCTTCGAGCGATGTCCCAAGATCAGCGAACGCTTCCCGGAAGAGCTGTGGCAGGAGTAGCAGCGAAGGGCCTTGATCAAAGCGCTGACGATCGAATCAGCAAGACAGTATCTCATTCTCAGCGCTCTGCTCACATATCCATCATAATGTATCAGCGAGCATCTACCGCCGGTAAAATTATTCTTCTCGAAAACTGTCACACGGAAGCCTGCCTTCGCAAGACGGGCTGCAGTAGCGACTCCCCCAACGCCAGCGCCTGGCGACATTCATCGTCAGTCATGACTGGTCTGAGGGTCATTTTGCTGTAAACAAACCTACGACAATCGCCGTCCTTTGCCCCAGCTTCTCCCCCATCAATATTGACTGGCTGAACGAATATGGCTCAACATTTCACATGCTTGTGGACGGAAACCTAACGTATATACCCCAAACTAGCACCGGAGGCGAATCGATGACGGAGCCCAACGTTAGCGTTTCCAGCAACAATGCTATTATTCCTATACGCCGATGTCTAGCATGTCAAAGTACTTCGACGAAGTCGCGCATCTATAAGGTAGCATAGAGATCATTTGGTCAGCCATGTTCCAAAGAAGGCAAGAGTCAAGATTTCGAGCAGCATCGCAGAACTTCACACATTTGCTGGATGTTAAGTTTCGAAGTGTCTTTAGCACCTATTTAGGTAGGTGGATCCAGCCGGCTTTCAATGTTATCTTTTGAGATTCGTATGTACAAGCTATGCTAAGGTATCTTATGGACAATGGCCAGATCTCCCACATTTCGGACTATATCGCCCTTTCCATGTACACAATTAAGGGGGTATGGTTATTGATTCAATGCGTTCCATGCGACTCTCAGTCGCCTCAGCTTCGGTACCGTCGCTCTGCCAGCCTTGATCTTGTAGCCTGGTACCCTGAGGACTCTCCCTATCTCGACATAGCTTTCAACTGCAACACGCATTGGCCCGCGTGCCTCGCGAGGCAGCTGCTCAATAGCACCTTTTGACTCTTTGTATATCCTCATAGCATTGTCTAGAAGCTGCTGCCGTAGGCATTCCACCTTCGAAGTTGTGGGGTCGCGAATGATGTCGTCGGAGCTGAGTCCGAGCCCGTTGAGCCATTCCAATGGAAGATAGACGCGATCGTTCGATGCGTCTACTGAGATGTCGCGAGCGATGTTGACAAATTGCAGCGCGATACCCATTTGCCCTCCGGCAAGAGCAATCTCCTTCCGCTCGCTATCGGATGTCGGGACTTTAGTATGATAGTATGCGAGTTCAATGCAGGACTCTGCGACGGTACCGGCGACTCTGGCGCCATATAATTCCAAAGTTGCTTGATCCTTGATCGGAAAGGGGTTGTCGGAAGACTTGAAGAGAATGTCAGTCTCAAACCCTTTCAGGAGCTCATAGAGAGGAGTAGGAGAAAGGTAGGTCGTAGGGAGCAGACGGAGGGCTGCCTGGGCGGGAGGTGGAAATGTTTTGATCACGTAATCGGACACCAGGGGCCTTTTGTCGGAATATGACAAGTCAAGATAACGGATTAACTTGACAATCCAGTCTTGAGCCTCCGTCGAACTGGCAGCGTCGTCGACAAGGTCGTCTGCAACGCGGCAAAACGAATAAAGCAGGACGAGATCGATTCGTAGCCTTCCCTGAAAAACCCCGCTAGCAAGGTAGAAACTTCGACTCTTCGCTCGGAGTCGAGCGAGCGCTTGCCGCATGCCCTCGACTCGGTCATCGTCGTAGGCCCATGTAGGTGTGAGGAGCGCTTGAACAAGAAGTATTGGCGAAGGGAGCAAGGGTATCGAAGGGAACAGCGTGGGGAAGGCGTGCAGAATGGCAAGCGCATTGTCGAATGCCACGAGACCGAACACGATTAGGACGTTTGTAACAAGGAAAAAGACAGCCTCTTCGATTTCCAAACCGTCCCAAAAATGCCAGCCTAATTTTGTCCCAGATTCGATGACCCATGTTCCACGCTTAAGTGCCATGGTATCAACAACCCATAAGTACAAGGTAGGCAGTACGATTGGTACCATAGTATTGGACATCGGTAGTCCCAGGATAAACTGATAGGCCAAACTCCAGAGGAGAAGGATGAACGGCCCCGCCCAGACCAGAATCAGTCCCATGTAGAGCCCCTTGCCGCGACTTGCGATCATGGATATTCCGAGCGCAATACCAGCTAAGATTGCCAGGGTTCCAATCCATCTCCAAATTCGTAATCGTCTGCTATCATGCAGGAGCCTCTTCCCACGTAGGTATATAGGATGGAAAGTCGGTTTGCTTATAAGGAGGTAGAGTAGCGAGGTATTGTACGTCTGAATGATGAAGAAGAAGACCTCCTCTGCCGGTATACTGAACAAAGTGGGCCCGACGATGACATTGTCAGGGTACGTCCATATTCTGTTACGAATCAGATACGAGTCCCAGGGAGTTGTCGAGACCACGGCAATCTGGTATATATAAGCTAAATGCGAGACATGGCGCGAAACTTGAGAACTTACAGCGACGAGGAAGAAAATCTTGTAGACATCGATACTGGTCCGGAGGGGAGAGTAGACCAAGGTCAGAGCTCCAGCCGGGGGAATTGTGTAGAAGAGATGCCTGAGATGGTCGTAAGTAGCCGTACCGAAGCAGCAATGATTAACCTTACACCAAGGCATATTCATAGCCCATAGTTGGCAATTCACCAAAGCCGTGTAGCTGGTATTGTCATGGTTTCATGGCTCCGTGGTTGGACAAGCGCGGAATGCTGTTCGGGGTCGGAGATATGATCTTTAACAATCCAATGTCTATCGTCGCCTATGCTGCCATCCAAAAGAGCAAACCGTCTAGAGACGCGAATTGAGCTTGAATATGCTCGATGCTGTTGACGTATTTCAAGGTCCCTGGTTGGGGCAATCGAGCTGTATTGCAGGCGACGTCAAGCGGCAGATTGCACCCGGCTTCCGGCACAACAATGTTAAAAGCAGCGGCACGTAAGCACGTTATTCGGTTTCATTGGCTACCCCTCTCCAACCGCGGACCCGCTACTTCATGTTCCTCCTGCAAGTAAAGGCTGCAAGCGATCACGATCGAGGAGCTTGAGGGGCCTTCCGGAGGAGCCTCACAAGATGCTCGTAGCCATCCGAAGCCTCCGAGGGTTGAGGTGCCGGTGCGTGGTCGCAATGCATTGCCGTCGGACTTATCCTCTCGCCTGCGGAAGCCTGACACACTCCTTATTCCCACCAACAATGGCCGATAGCTGGATTTTCGAGAGCTTGTCGCCCCTCTTCACATGCCAGATTACTTCCAAATATATCATCTCCACGACATTGATGGCCACTACTTTACCTTGTACTTGAAGATGTCCATTGTTAACCGGGCAAGATTGAAAGATACCGAGGCTTTAGACCTACTCTCTGCGCGGTCAGAAAGTACGTGATTAGAGTCTGCTTTTAGCAGGCTTAGCTCAACATTATAGACACGTCCTGCACATAGGCCGTCCATGGCTTGGGCGAACCTTGTAACTTCCATGTCGCAAGTAGGAGGAGCACATAGATAGTCGAGTATATCCAGCTTTGAAGCGCCAAACGTTATCACTCATAGTACAGTATGGTTCCGACGCCGCGGAGAAGAGCTCAGGACTATCCCCACCCGTCAGTAGGACCGACATGCTTTGAAGCGGCTTCTGAACTGACCATCGTGCCAGCTACCTTTCAGGCAATTTCGCTCCCATTCACTGCGTTCAGCCCCTGACACCCTGCACGTACTCGGGCACCCTTCCCACCGAGTTTGCTGGAGGCGAATACGTTCGCAACGGAGGCAATCCTTTGATCAACGGTGAACTAGGTCGAGACGCCCACTGGTTTGATGGCGATGGCATGCTCAGTGGGGTCTCATTTTCCAGACAAGAAGATGAATCTCTTGTGCCCGAGTTCGTGAATCAGTACGTCTTGACCGATGTGTACCTCTCTTCGATCGCTACGCCTGCTCTGAGGACGCCCATTCTGCCAAGCATTGCGACACTGGTCAACCCTCTCAGCTCTTTGATTGCCATCAGCTTGCGCATACTGAGGGCCTTGTTCTTAGTGGCGCTCTCTCATATGCCGGGCTCGCAACAAGCGGTCAAGAGGATCAGTGTTGCAAACACCGCCGTGCTCTTTCACGATGGTCGCGCTCTGGCCACGTGCGAAAGCGGCCCACCCATGCGCATTTCTCTGCCCGGACTCGAAACGGTGGGGTGGTTCAACGGGCAGCGGTGTGAGGGAGAAGGTGCTCGAGAAATCTCTGAAGGCTTTGGAGGGGTGGGCTTGCTTAGCTTCATGAGGGAATGGACAACCGCCCACGTAAGTAGGCAAGGGAAGCTGTCGTTGCAAGAAGGATATGGTGCTGACACGTCTTTCCAGCCAAGGGTTGACCCTAAGACGTCCGAGTTGCTTCTCTATCACTCAACCTTTGTCCCTCCTTATGTGCAATATTCCGTGATTCCATCGACTCAACTGCAGAGTACAGATGAGCGTGCTGGGCTTGGAAGGAGATTGATCAATGCCCCAGTCTCAGGCATGCGTTCTGCGAGGATGATGCATGACTTCGGAGTGTCTGCCAACCATACCATCATTATGGATCTTCCACTTTCGCTGGATCCCCTCAACCTAGCAAAGAACAAACCCGTGGTAGCCTATGACCCTACCTCCACCTCTCGATTTGGTGTCTTTCCGCGCTATAAACCTGACAATGTCCACTGGTTCGAAACAAATCCTTGCTGTATATTTCATACTGCTAACTCTTGGGATTCTGGGGCCGACAATACCGCTGAGGAGGAGACTCATAGTGCAGTCAACATGCTCGCTTGTCGACTAACATCTGCTGCGCTTGTATTCAGCGCTGGCGATCTTGCTGCACCAATACCGACTCACTCAATCCCTCCCCATCAGCAGGAGGTTGAACAGTGCCGTCTGTATTATTATCAGTTCAGACTTCCCAGCGCTAGTGATGCTGCCAGCAGTGGAGTCACAACAGAAACAAATGCCATTTTACATCAGTGGGCGTTAGCTGCCATCCCATTTGAATTCCCTTCGTTGCGTCAGTCAGCTTCAATGACGGCGGCAAAGTACGTTTACGGATGCTCTGTCACCGGGACTACGTTTGGTGCAGCACTTGGCCGTGCCGTCAAGATCGATTCGCTCGTGAAGGTGGATGTAGAAAGCCTGATAGACAGAGGGAAGCGACATTCACCGATGCAGATTACGGGATGCGTGGACAATAGAACCTTGGATGCAATATGGGCCAGCGACGACCCTCAGGATCCCATCAAAGTATTCAGAATGCCCGTAGGATGGTATGCCCAAGAGTCAAGGTTTGTACCGCGGGCTTGTGGAGTTGATGAGGACGACGGTTGGCTACTAAGTTACGTCTTCGACGAAGGCCAATTAGGCAAGGATGGGGAAAGCCTACCTGACGCCAAGAGTGAGCTCTGGATCATCGATGCGAAAAACATGACGGATCTGGTGGCCAAAGTGTATCTCCCACAGAGGGTGCCGTATGGCTTGCATGGTAATTGGTTCTCGGAGGAGGAAGTCAAGAGCCAGCGACCCATACAGAGACATCGAAGCTTGCCAGCTCAAAGCACATGCAAGCCATCATCACCGGCTTGGAGGATATGGATGGATTTGAGGAGAGCTCTCGAACGTCTCTCGGGATAAAACAAGGACAACATGGATAAGAAAGAGCTAGACCCACTTGAAAAGCTTGCAACACATTCATCGATGCTACAGTACTCCCTCGACAACATGCGACCAAGCGTGCGTAGTCCAGCGCAGGACATGGAAGGTTTTTGGGAACGTTGGCCTGTCTGTGAGCTGAGCCTATATCAGGTGCTATCGGGTGCGTCAGCAGTGTTGCAGACTTGGCGTGGGCTCGAAAAGTCTGCACTATCAGCGACTATGTGGCGAGGGGCAGGCTCTGCATAGCATTAAGGGGTCAAATTCCATTGAGAGCTGTTGCCAGTGATTGAGACTCCTGGGAAAACCCCCTCCACCAGTAAAAGCACGGGCAAAAAATTCAAGCTGAGTGTCCTGTATCTCCGCACCGAAACATCAGCCAAGCTCTCTGCCTGAGCTGGACCCGCAGACACAGGAAATAGTCCACCACTCAACGTCAGATGCTTGTGTCGGTTGAAGTAAAGTGACGGTGTTCGTCCAAGCCAGAGCATCGTTGTTAGCAAAGACCCACTTGGCCACATGGCGAGAACCCTGCTCTAACGTACTTTAAATCAACCTACTTCCCTTCGAAAAACCCTTCAACCAAGTCCAAACTTGACCACCCATTGAGAACGCCTTACTTCCTAGCTGAGCAAACCAGACGTGGAGCGCACATTCTTTGCAGGACTTTCTAGCATCCCCCAACGTTGACTTTCTTGCCACTACGTCTCATCTTCATCCTGCAATCTTTGCCTTTCAGCAATGCACGCTGCTAACGTCGACTTTGTTCTGCTCGCTCTTCTACTGGTACTCTGTTATTCTGCACCCTTGCCGCGAAATACCCTTGTCAAGAGGTTACCAGGTCAGCATAATCACCAGTGGATTCTGCAGACTGTGTTCGTCTGACAGCATGCTAGAGATTTTGAACATCATGGGGCATTCATCTGGACAGATCACTCACGACGTCTCCCATTACTTCCAGTCAGAGACACCCGATGCACACGCACGCCACCACCTCAACACCACAACAGCCTTCAAGAGCCTCTCGCTTGAGCAAATCATGAGCTCTGATCACCCACCTTATAAGAGGGACGAGAGCCTCCGTGCTGCAGCACCAAAGGCATTCCCCATGCTCGTGGAGCCAATGGGGGACAATCGCAACGGGTTCGTCGATCTTACGCATAGACTTCTGCAGACATCCGGCCGACCCATCAAGCGCTCTCACCTAACGGGAACTCGGCAAGAAATACCCCCAATGTTGAGCTCATACTCTCCGTGCTCATTAGAAGACCTGCCCGAAGATTTCGACGTTCCTTGTGCAGGCGACTAACGGGCTGCGGAACGGCGATATCTGTTCCGGAGTATGGCACCAAAGCTTCTAGGCTAGTCGTAATACTTCAGGGCTACGTCGATACATCTCGCTTACGTACAGTCTGAGCATAGCCGTGACAAGCTCCTTTGGAGGTATCTTTGGACCTGAGTGCGAAACTGCAATGGCTGAAGTAAGTCTCATCCTTCCCTTGGCAATATGTGACTGCGTGATGGATGTTCGCTTACAACAGACAGTATTCGCTTACGAGTACACATATTCACTCTAGAGCTTGAGGACATAATAATGGCTCTTTGCTTTTTCAGCGCTACGGTGATAGTATTGTCTTTTAGTCTTTAATATAACTATCCAATCACCGCCCGAGGTCTCCCTTGTTTAGCTGATCTGACAATCATTCCTACCACGCAAAGCATTTGGTCAAATCCTGGTTTCTCAGTAATCCTGACGAAAGAGACGATTTGGACTAACATCGTACTCACAAGCGTCTACCTATCATACCGATCGATACTATCGACTCAATTGTTCAGAGTGAAGTCACACAGCCCATTGTCTCGGCATCTGATGGTTAAAGGACCCCACTGAATTTAGCTTTGACAGCATCACCTGAGATGGTATGGGTTGACGAAGTGGGACTAGTTACTACCGACGTCATACCCCACCCCTCCCCTTTGGTCCAATCTCACACCTCATGGTGCAAATGATATAGAGCATCGTCATGCCAGACCATTGGACACTGCCTACCCACACATACTCCCCCAAATAATGAGGCTCGGAACTTCTGTGACCTGAAACCGCCTCCCTTTTCGAGTATACCAACTTGGGCAACCTCTTGTATACGATTCGCGGTTGAAGAAACATCTTGTGGGTATGCAAGAATAGTAAATTTCGACTGATTCTAGACAATCTCTGCCGAAATGCAATATGAGCACTCGAGCTGCTACACGAATTCCAATGATAAGGTGTCTATCACCCGCAGTACAGATGAGAAAGACAATTTAGAATATCACATGTTCGGCCACATCTCGTTATCATCAGACGAGCCAGCCGCAAGGGAAGATCCAAAGTCGCCCAGGTCCGGTCCGGGACGGAACCATCGGTCAAGACTACTGATCATCATAGCAGTCTTCTTGATCGTGAAGATCCTCATAATCAAGAGCCTCGTCATCCCCTATTTCGGCCTACCACCCCCGTCATCGCCTCTATCCTCTCTATCTACCTCAAACCCGATGTCCTCCTCCTCAACTTCGCCCTCCCGCGAGACAGTGATAGATCTCGCCTCCGGCTCCGTAACAGGGACCTACTCCCTCTACGACCTCCTCTCCATCCACACAACCTCAGGCCACATCGACATCACACTAAGCCTCCAAAACGCCTCCACATCCGCCCCCAAACCCGCTCTCCTGCGCCTAAGCACCGCCTCCGGCTCGATCCGGGTTCAGACCCCCGCCCTCAGAGACCCGTCATGTATTCCTGATCGGGAATACAAAACCAGTATCAGTTCATACAGCGGCTCCATCGATGCCACGATCCCGCACGGCACACACACAAGCCTCAAAACATCCTCTGGCAGGATCGACGCTGAACTCCTGCCCTTCGGCCCGAACACGTCGCGGTCAGATATCGAGACGCGGACGCACAGCGGCTCGACGGATATCAAGCTGCATCCCTCTGCGGTCAACGCTTCGCAGCCGTTGCGCAAGCTGTATGCGGATTATCAGCTTGGCTCCGGGGGGCTGAGGGTCGCCTATCCTTCGACGTGGGAGGGGAGGGTGGAGGGAAAATCAATTTCTGGGGGGTTGGGTGTGGAGTGGGAGGGGCTGAGGATGGTGAAGGATAGGAAGGGGTATGTGGGGAGGGAGATTGAGGCTGTGAAGGGGGAGGGGGAAGGGGTGTTGCGGTTTCATGGGTATTCCGGGAGGGTGGTGTTGAGGGGGGATGGTGATGCTTCGCTGGTGGCTGGTGTGCCCGCGAGAGAAACGAGGTTGGATCGTGGGGAGCCGGGGGTGAGAGAGGGGATACCATCGCTGAGGGGGGTGGACCCGTGATCAGGTGAGGTGGTGCGCGTTGCTAAAGTCTATGGAGTAGGAGTGGTCAGAAGTGAGAGCTTATGCGTTACGGCCTTGGATTGCGAACACGATATGACGAGTACACGATGGTGTGACATATGGATATGCGGCCATGCTACGTCTCATGGACGAGGGCGGGAGTCCAGCACAGTGGGATAGGTCTACTGTGGTCCAGTCGCCGCACATCTGTGACTGCTCATGTGCAGTAGTTCAGGGGTCAACGCATCCTCCCACGAACAGCACTTGGACGGTCGAAAGAAGGTAGTACTATGAACAAAGTGCTCCGGTCTACTATATGCATGCAGTGGCCATACTATGAACAATCTCCATCACCAAGCTCTCCCAGGGTATGTGAAGTCCAGATGCATCCCCAGAACCAATGCAACTCGGCCGCTCGAATGCTACGCTATGCTGATGCACCTTCCCACCACCACCACTACTATGCGTAAAGATCATCGTTGATGAGCCTATACTTCTGGTCGATATCCCGAGGTATTTGGGCTCGGTCGACCGGATTTGGTTTGGCGGGCATTCCTCTGTTGAAAGGGCAAATGTGGGCCCTGAGTGGCCAGCTATTCTTCAGGTCCAGCCCATGCCCTCCAGTATCGCTTTCGTCTCGTTCAACGGCATCCCACTGACACCCAACGCCCGGACCTGCGTGCCTCTCCTCAACCGCTGCAGGCCCACCGCAACCTTCCACCCTTCTTCTTCCGGAAGGATGAAGACATATCGCTTGCCCTCTTGATCGCGGATGTTCGCTCTGAGAACATGCAAATCATTGGTTTGGCCGCTCTGTGAGGCATGGTTGTTAGATCTCGTTCCCAGGCCAGGTTTGCAAGCAAGCGTGACGCTGTCGAGGAACGCGTCGGATTCTTCGCTCGTCGGCGCCCTCGACGCCGGTTTTCTGGCGAAGAATCCTGGAGCGCTGCTTGGAGTGTTGCGCGAGGAAGGATTGGAGCCAGAGCTCGCTCCCAAATGCAGGTGGGGACACCATACCTCTACCAGTTTCAAGGTCCATGCTTTGACATCCCATTCCCGCTGCGGGACACTCCTAACATCGTCGTCGATGAAGAGGCCTTCGGTCGTGATGCGTAAGATCAGACCATCGGTTACGGAGCCAACGCCAGACACCAATTGCGCGATGGGGACTTTGGTGAAGGTGTTGTTGAAGGAGTAGACGGCTTTTAGGACGATCTTGTCGGGATCTTTGCTGCGATAGGGGCCTCGATGTGATGGTGGAGGTGTTGTGCGGCTGGTTGATTGGGAGGGAGCGTAGGAGGACTCGGAGTAGACTGAAGAGGCGGTAGTGGTTTTGGGTCCATGTCGTTTGGGCTCGTCGTATGGTCTGTAGGAGTAGGTGTCGTCGTCAGTCGCTGTCTTTGCGGTTGGTTGTTGATGCCTCTTGGTAGGTGACGCAGGTCTGGGAGGATCAGGCTTTCGAGGAATCGGTGGTGGTGGTGGGGGCGGTGGTGCGGCAGCCCTCTCTTTAGTCTCTTTCTCTCTCCTTTCTCGAGCCTCTCTTATCCTGGCTTCTAGAGCCTCTCTTTCTCTTTTACGCACCCTTTCCTTCTCATCCTCTTCGCGTTTCTTCCGTAGATCCTCTACTCGCTTCCGCTCCTCTTCCTTCTTCCTTGTCTCCTCTCTCGCCTTCTCCCAGCTCCCTTTTGCTGCATCGGTATCTGCAGAGGCTTTCGTATTCGCAGAGCCTGTGTTCGCTCTTTGCCATGTCGGCTGAGGAGGTGCTCTGGGCTCCGGACCAGCGCTCTGCGGATGTGGTGGGTGATTGGGCGGTGGATTGGGCGGTGGGGGATTGGGTGGTGGTGGGTTCGATTTAGGCGTAGGAATCCCTGTCGAGTTGCCCTGGCCGTTCATATTCGGAGTGCCTCCAGTTCCTCCCCCTGCGGAGCCCCCAGTCTCTGCCTGCGTTTTACCCCATGCCCAGGCCCCTATTGCAACAATCACCACCAACACTATGACCCCCATGCCACCGCTTGCCATCATTGTAGCAAGCCATTCTCTCAGCACCGGAAACACGATGGACCAGATAGCTACAGCAAGCAACGTGCATGCTACACCGGCTAAGAAACTGTTTCGCTGCGGTTGGAGTGACGGGAGGTAGAGGAAGCCATTACCCGCGGAATGTGGGGGGATGATGAAGATATCATATTTGCCATCTGGGAGACCGCCTCTTGCGCCTGTGTTACTTCCATGTGGAGGTGGAGGCGGCGGAGGGTTCATTGCTGGGCACCGCCGAACAAGGAGTGAGCGTGAGGAGGGGAAACTGATTAAGACAGTCCACCAGCTATCGGAACAACTGATTATGTGACAACTGATTCAATGGACGATGCCGCAACGAAAGACCCTCGATTCTGGGCTTCATGTTATTGCAAATGCGCCAGTGGCCGTGGAGGCGTCTGGAACTCTTCTAAAGCAGTAGCTCAAGGACTAGTATTATCGTAGTCGTCTGGCATATCCTCCAAGAGCTATTGAATGTTGTCGATGGTTCTTGAGCGACGAGTGAGGCAATGTCGAGTATTGAGATCTTTGTTGACAGCAGAGAAAACAGTTTAGGCGACCCTTGTTCGCTTGGCAGACCAGGATATGCCGCCTCCCGTCCTGTCAGAACCCGACTGCAAGGCGATAAGGCAGGCGGATATCAGGTCTAGAAAGTATAGAACTGCGCGAGCAGTCTATGGATCCGTTCGAAGCGTCTAAGCACTTGGATTCGGTTGACAGGAGGGCCAGGAGAAGGTTTCAAGGAGGGATACTCCCTGTTTATGTTCACGAAAAACGGGTTACGTAGAATCGCCGCCAGGCTACGAAAACTAGATGAGGGTGAGGTGCCATAGGTTCTCTATTCGACAAATCACAGTAGCCAAGCTTCTCTGGCCGACCAACGAACTGTCAAGCTGTGATGGTGCTGCAGAAATGAGGGTATTTCGGCGAATGAGGGGTTTGGGCTGGAGCGATCCTGAGCGAGCTCGACGAATTCGAAGACCATCTCATCTGCCACCAACATACCGGCCCTCTAGTTACTCCAAGTGCCCCACAAGAAGTCTGCGTGAGTTGGCAGTGCAGGTGGTGTCCTTGTTTAGCAATACGCTGGGCCCTCGTGACGCGTGAACGGAAGCCGCGAAGGGCTGGCCTAAACAGATCGACATGACCCTTGCGCCAGGCAACGTCTCGCTAGATCAGCCAATGAGCACCGAATGGCTCACAGCTGGAGGAACGCTCTCTATGCAGGCACTACGGAGCAGGAGAAATCGTTTCTGATTGCCAGGGCTCACACGTGACCTGTTCCAATCCTGCTCTAGACATCTCATTGTAGTGAAGCAAATGTGAACATCTATAGATCCTTCGGTCTATCAAGTCGAAAATACGGTGATCATGGCGTCTCCCTTGGAATCAGAGATTACGTCCCCAGGATCTCAGATTCAAGAGCCACACTATACGGTCTTCATCCGTCTACCGTTTCCTCGAGGCAATTTTGTGGACCCTGCACCGGTTCTTCCATTGTCTAGCCAGCCTTGCCAGTGACTGACCACCTCGTAGGTGCAATGGGACTCAAGAAAGGACCGAGTCCTCTGGGATGTCATATCTGAAGCATCAGGTGGCAAAGAGATAGAATGTCCGTAGTCCTCAAGCTTTGAATCATTTTTAGCTAACGGAACGAAGGGCATGCCCTGTTCGTCTCAGAGAGCTTGTATTTTCGAGTATCTACTGATTACATGTTAGTGCTGAACAGTTCAAAGTATCACTCCCATTCCTGTTGCAGCAAGCGGCATGGCTGTACGAACGGCAACTTTCGCAAGTTAGGGCACAGTTGCGGAAGGTCAACAGACCAGTATCCATAGAGACACCACCTACACCGAGCCCAGCGTCTGGCAGTGCTCACGCAGCGACGAGAGGAGATAGCCATAGTAATAATGTACGGATTACTTTGGTACTCCAACACTGACGATTTCAGGCTTACGAGTACTCTCTTCACTATCGAATCGAAATCGTGACCACCCAGTTTCCAAAGGGGAGGCGGGCAGTCCGGATGCCCCATTGCAGATGAGAGGTAAGACATAGGATATCACTTTCGTTCCCTCCCTGTGGCTTATCCCGAAAGGTCCGCGATTGTCCCGTAGATCCTCGGCCAGCACCATTCTTCAAGTCCAGAAATCTTCTCCGATCGTAACAGAAGCTTCTCATAGAGAGGTGCTGTCGAAGAAGTCGGAGGCGTCGCTGCGAGAACGGACACCGTCGTCCATGGCAGCAATCTCCGCCAGCTCATCCTCGTCCGAGTCACGGGACGAAGCCCCTGCGTCGCGGAGTAAAGCTTATACGAGACGTTCGCGGCCCTCCTCTTCGAGAGCCCCTTTGGGTCCATTGTCTGATGCCGATGAAGACTTGGAAGACTCGCCGCCCTTCCTTCCCTTTTCGGAAAAGAATCCTACGAAAGCCGTGCCGCCAACGAATGATCCTGGTGCTACTGTCAAATTATCACCGAGGTTGCAGAAAGCACACTTAGCGGTTTCGAAGCCTGGTGAGAAGCCAAAGAATCCGCCTGTCGCTCAACCTATCAATTCATCCTCGTCCTCAGCCCAATCTCAGCCGACTCGAGAGGCCAAAGCGACAAAACCTCCCTTGTCATATCTCTCACCTCGCCAAAGGCGGATCGCGAAAGAAGGTAGCGACGGCACTCCGAGCATGGGGAGCAGCTTCAGCGACCTTGATGACGCGAGTGTCACTCAGAGTGCGCTGGAAGAGGCGCTAGCGAATGAAATGAGGCATGGCAGCGGTGTTGCGAGCCGAATGAGCACGATTAGCCAAGCACTACGCTCGCGCTACCTGTAATAAGTGACTACAGTTGAAGCCAATCTTTCGCATGCTAAGGCTCAGGGTTTGGAAATGATAACGCTCAGCAGAAGGGTTGCTGTTGTGGGAAATATCGAAAACGATAGTTTGCAAAACCGCTCAAAATGAGGGAATATATTAACTTCGACCAAAGATCTCCCCAGTATACAATATATAATACCCACCTTACGTCCTACCCTCCTGACTTCTCTCTACATACCATCCCATCATCAAACCTTACTACCAAAGCTTCAGCACATAATTTCGTACATCAACCATCTTTGACAGCCATCCACCTCACTCACCTCATCATGCGTGTCTCACTTTCCGCGTGCCTTATCGGCGCTCTATGCCTTGCAATTTCGGTCACCGCGCGTCCTCCCCCCGAAGCTGCCGAAACTACAGACAAGGATTGTCTAAAGGACTATACTTACAAGACAATCACCCCAGGCGTAGCGGGGAACGACTACGTCTACTCTGAGTCCAGAAAATACGCCACGACTTCTGCCGGGTACATTTGCTGCGACCTCTGCCACCGTTCCAATACCAACTGCATGTGGGCGACATGGAACAACCGGACCGAAAAGTGCGAGATGAGCATCAACGAGAACAAGGGCTTGGATGGATGGCTAGGATTCGCGCCCACGGACAAGCAGAAGGACATGTGCCCGAATGGATTGTTGGAGGAGGGTCTCGTGCAGGATAGGGTTTATCATGAGTCTGGCTACTATCTTGGGCCGTGTTGGAATGCGAAAGATTGGAAGTCGGAAACGAAATGGCCAGCGTGGTTTTAGATTTCTGGGGCGACCGTGTGGAATCGAACAGTCGATGTGGTGATGTTGGTGTTGGCGGATAGATAATGTCTCATGCTGGACGGATGGGCCTTGCTGCCTGATGAGAAGAAATCTGGATCTCTGTCGCCGATAATCTTGTTATCTTCTGCCACCAGTCCTCTTGATTTGTGATGTCGGCACGTGCTGCCGAGTTACCCTTCCATGCTTCCACGTAATCGATCATATAGAAGGAGTCATTGCCTCCGGCGGCTATGTGCAGCCCGTATCTGACTCAAGATTTGCGTACTGCAACCCCGTCGCCGCACATTGACAAAGACGCATGCGTAAAATAGCCAGAAACAGTTCATGTGCGTATTGAAAAGGTCAAATCGCTCTGAGGCATTTTCTTCCTTCTGCCAAGAGTACGGTTTCACGCTTTCACGTTGTTGAATTCAACAACACATACCCAGAAATCTCCAGCAGGCTGCACAGATCAACAAAACTACAGAAGAGAGAACCCCAAAAAGAGAAACGTACCTGATCTATAGGGGAACTCGACGTCGTAAAGTCCGAATACTAATGCCGGTCGCTCGATGCGGTCGGGGTCCCCATATCCGTACTCAAAGGCCCTTGTGAGTGAAATGCTTGTCGGCGGATTCGAACCCTGGCCTGCCCTAGACCAGGGCGACCCGGGGTCTGAACCAAACGGTTGTACTACGGAGACGGTTAGCTGAAAGGTCTTCTCGGATTAGAAATATGAAGGAAGTATTTTTAGGTTTGGTTCTGATATTGATTCGGTACGCGTCCTTGATATCGAATGAGAAGCAGTCCACGTATCTTATGCGCGTGAGTTCACTATAATTATTCTGGAGATCAGGTGTACAATTCTGTAGATCTTGCTTTCTATTGACAATGTTGCTCAAGGCATTCGCTTGCTGCCGTCTAGAGCTTCAGCTACCATCGAAGCGTCCCGAGAATCACCTCAACGAGCGCTTTGATTCTTCCAATGGCCGGCAAGAAGCCAAATGAAGCAGCCCAAATTTCAAAGCGAGATTTTTGATTTCTACACCGGGTAGATATTAGGGCTTGTGCCTTATGACCGACAACGTAAACCAGACGAGAGATAGGATTGGATTATATCATAGATTCTAGGATACAAAGTCGACTGCGATGGCTTGTGCAGCACTCACACTCCTGCTTCCTGCTCGGCGGTGAACATGCGGCCGGGAGTAACTCATAATGTTTCGCGATTTGGTCTTTAAAAACAGGTGATCATTCTCAAAGAAACACTCTGTCTCGGTAAAGAGCACTCCCTATGGGGCCGCCCAATATCATGGGCGTAAAACAACCAGATTCAGTGGGGTTTCTCATGTTTCCCCGATCCTACATCGCCGCTCGTTCGGTAGTGATGCCTTCAACGATGGGATACTCTTTACCGAAAGTGGGAGTGCTCTTTCACAAAACAATGTAGCTCTTTAATGAATTCGAGAAAAATGACGAGTCATAGCGGTCGTTCGCGAGCAAATTTCTCTCGGATTAGCCGCCGGTTTCGACGGCCCGTGGGAGGCTCGGCGCTTGCGACAGTTTTACCAGGGAATGAACGTTCGGATTCAGGAATTGCGGACGAAATGATACGATAGCAAGTAGGATGATCAATCCTGCTCGTCATGGCCGAACTCAGTGTTAATAGTAGGATGTTCAAGCGTGCAATTGAAGGGATTTGGTAAACGGACTGTCGTTGCCATGTTCACACCTTAGTCAGTGAAAACGGTCTCAGCAAATGATCAGGTGGTATATCGTATCTTCTTCGTGATATTGAGCTTGTATGATTCATGATTATCGGCTGCACTATGTGATAACTGGTCCGTCTCAAATACAATTTGTGTCATACAGAAATACTTCTTCCAGTCAATGATGTTCTCTAGCACTGGGTCGATGCTGGGAGTGTACATGCAAGATCAGTTGCATCTACGATGGTGGAGAAGTTTATTGCTACTTAGGTTATAGATCTCTTCGGTTTGGAAGACCACGTGTTTCGGGCGAAGCCGGAGTCCCGGAGCTTCCACTGGCCTAAGGTAGACATTTTTATTCATTAACGCTTTGCCTTGTTAGCGATGGCTTTCCGCTGGTCGATCAGCCCATTGCCAAGGCGTGTTCTTCTGCACTGCCTCCATCAAGTACATGGCCGACGATCATTCAGAGGGAGGTCCTTGTAAAACACCGGCCAACCAAAACAACGGCGATGGCGATGATGACGGTAAGGATGTTGGTGTCATCATGGCGGCGTTCCCTGACGGCTTTATCGGGACAGACGGCAACAAGCCTGGTGTCGTTGCACAATTTTTCTGTGAGGGAGAAGAAGTCATCTTTGTAAGCTACCCTCGACTCACACTGCTTCGACGTAAGCTGATTATTATAGGGGACCGAGGAAGACTCCCCCTTCAAGATGCAGTTACACGGTATTTACCACGAATACCAAACGCATTTTAGACTTCGTGTCGGTTTACATCGCACGCCCACCGTTAATGACTTCAAACCAAATGGCGCGCATTGCATCGAGCTGAGGTTCACTCAAGATCTGTTCAACAAACCAGCAGAAGACATCAAGCTAGCCCAGCTTACAGACGAAGAAGTCATGGGTCTTCCTCGAGTGATTCGCAAGGAGTCAAAAGTCGGCAGATACCGCAATTTCGGTCAGGGCATTGCTAGATTGACCATGCAGCTCAACCAGTCGATTCTCCAAGCTGCCTTTGGCACGTCTTTCACGCATGGTCACGAGAAATTCAAGGCTTGTTTGGAGAAACTTTCTAAAGTCGTGAAATCTACTCAGGTACACATCTTCTTCATTCACCAGCCGAAAGCCATGAACATGGCGAATCGGGTCAGAGAGCGTATAGTCAATCCGGGAATTCCGTTCGGGGAGTACAATTGGAAGCGCTCGGGCAATCACCAGTAAGTGTTAACCAGATCCGGTCATTATGGATCTCTACTAACTCCAAGCAGAGTCCAGTGGAACGAACATCGAGATTTCGAGGAACTTCCTGTCTACGCACATAGAGAAAATCCGACATTCCACAAGCTCAAGTACTGGTATCTGACTATCATGTATGGCACTCTCATGAACGAGGAACACTCCGTCAAGGTCCTCGAACGTGTTGAGAAGGAAGTGATACCTTTCTATCTCCTCGAAGACCCAAGCAGCGATGTACATCCAGGCAGACAGCCCAAGAACTGTATTTGGTACTTCGATTATGCTCAAGGAGAAGCCGGCGTTCCTGCGTTCGACATCGGTGACGAATGCGACATACAGTTCACGGGAGGACTTTCGATTATCAGCGCGAAAGAAGAAGCAGAAACCATCAAGCGTAAACCTTGGAAAGCGACCGTCATCCTATTTCTTCCAGAAAGTCCCAGTCATGGCAACGTAGCGCTCTTCGTCCGACGTTCCTTTGCTGACGAGGATGATATTTGCAGCGACGCCACTCCAAGCGGAGTAGTTGGTGCTCGTATCCCATGATGTACAGGTCAAGCTCATTAGTTCAGACCTTTCTGCGAAACGATTACTCAATAGCATATATCGTCTCTACGACGGAAAAGAGCCAATACATCGTGCCTCGCAGCGTCTTGTTATGAGCTAATCCCCAGGGATTCACTTGCTGCGGCAGACGTTCTTCTTTCTGCAAGCGAAAGTACGCTTTCACGTTGGACTTTTACTGGGTTTTCTGACTACAGGATTCATGATCGACGGGAGACGCTTGAATATGGCACTGACTCGACAAAGAAGATGCCTCGGTTATCCTTCTGCGGATCCACAAGGGATTCGTTTGCTGCGGCAGATGTTCTTCCTTTACATGCAAGAGCACGTTTTCACGCATTCACGTTGAACTTTGACTGGATTTTCTGACTCTACAGAATCCATGATCAACGGTAGACGCTCGAATGTGGCACTGACTCGACAAGAAGATGCCTCAATCATCCCCTGCGATGCTCCGGTGATCGATGATGTAAAGCCAGAACTTCAGCGCAATGTCCAGACGACGGAGGAAATTCCGCCCTCTGAAGCCGAATCTGACTTCAAGATCGCAGAAGATTCCATGGATTCGATTGGCAAATCTCAAATGCTGAGCTCTTTGTTTCGAGGCTGGAGAGTAGGGCTTCGGAACTCTGGCGGGAGAGACGGGCGATGACTTGTGGGAGCTGGTTGGGGGGGGGGGGGGGAAGGTGGTGCTGGCCCCGAGAGCCTGATAGTGCGTCGAAGGGAAGAAGAATCTGTGCTTGGTCTTGTACGAAATAGGGGGGAAAGGAGAATATCGTTCATGTTCGATTACAGCTTGGTTTCGTGTAAGATCAGGAGAAAGATACCCTTCTCGATTTGTATGTCCGTGTGTTGGCATGCTGCTCGTTCTAGCGGCCTACCCAATGGAAAGCACGATTTATGAATCGTATTACGATACTTTTCTAAGCAATAGTGGAAATGGACTGATCCAACAGCGACCAGCTACCAATAGAGACATGACCTATTGGCAAGGAGAGGCAAGACGACAACAGAATCAGTGCATATTGCCAAGCAACCGAGCATTCTTCGTCCCCATGTTCTAAGGAGTGTTTTCCGAAATAGTGATGATTAGGCGATCAGTGAACAACCGCGGTCCCAGAAGTAGTTAGAACCACGAGACATATAAAAGGCAGCAGAGGATTCGGAAGTCACAATAAGGGAAGGGACTTTGTTATGCATGCCAACATGGTGGTGCATGGGATAACGGAGGTCTCTCCATTGCAAATCATAAGTACTTTCCACTTCCTTCTACCGTGACAATATCTTTGCGCAGCGGTGCTTATAAAGCTTTACGATCCCCGTCTCGCCCTCCTCATGCCACTGCGGGAAATTCATTTCCAGACCCTCGGGAAGGCGTCCCTCCAACTTCTCGCACATCTCCTTGAAAGCCCCCGATTCCTCGAGGAACTTGGAACACATTTGGCCCTCGAACTCGATCCATACAGTCTCCAAGTACTTGCAATCAAGCAGCAGGAAAAGATGCGGCGCAAGTCGGTTCAACTCCGCGGCCGTCGTCTGCTTGATCATGAGCCGGAGATTCCTCAGCGCACATTTCGGGTCGAATGCAACGCCTTCCACCAAGACGCCGAGTTGGAATTCGAGCAGGCACGGAATCCATTGACATGGGATCTCGAACGTGTTCCATGTGTAGAATAGCTCCAAGGCTCCTTCGACGATCAGGCGGTCAGTGGGAATATGACGGTCGTAGTCGATTTGGTCGTGCAGCTGGAGCTCGATTTTTTGAAGGATGTCGAAGGGAACGACCTGTACTCCGTTGTCTGTAGTGTGGCAGTGAATAGGCGCGGGGCGGACTAGGTATGGTTTAAGTGCGGCGTACGAGTTTTGGAAAGGAATGGGAGTGAATGCGCGAATCCAAATGTCCATGGTTGGCTACCGCTTAAGGCCATACAAGGGTCGGCGATCGAGAGGGAGGTATGTGAAGTTTGCCGATAGATCGTGGGAATTGCTTTTTAAAGGGACTACCGGCGGTCCCTCCTACTGAGATGAATCAGATCCCTCGCAATAAGGAAGAGGACACTGGAGAGGATGATAAAGGCGCTCGCGAGAAGAAGACAGGCGCTAGCAAGGAGGATAAGTGCCCTCGTGAGGAGGATTAGGGCCATCCAGATTGCTGAACTAGCTGCTGAATTTGCCCTTCTTAACGCCCTACACCTGTTCCAAGCGCCGTGCTGTCCGAGGCTTGACTGGGCTTAGACTAGATGAGAATGTTTGATCTTCGATCTGATGCTTGCTGGTGCGAGAGTGACTGCGCAACGTGCTGTTACCGGAAGATGATTCTGCACGTTGACTTTGAACAACCGCTCTGTATGAGATGAACTTATGGACTATGAATCTGTGGACAATAATCTGCTGAAAGGCTAGCGATGGCTCCCATGTAGATGGTGGAAGTTAAGATCTCGATGTTGATGGCTCTTTATGGTGGCACCGTCATCACCAAAGCACTTACCGCGGAATTGCATCGTTCTTGCCGTTTCGTCGAGCCACATCCAAGCCGCGGCGGAAGCATGGAAGATATCAAGTAAATCATTGAAAGAAGGCGGGGGCAGAAGTATTATGGGAAAAGAAGTCCATTTGGTCCAGTCTTGTGCTACGACATAAGAAAAGGAGAAGCGCTTTGCAAGATCAAGAACCGAATGACCTCCACGATCTTCTCAACCGAGGAGGGCATCGAAATGCACCAAATCAAGATTGCGTTCAGCTTCTGCACTCAAGTGTTGTAAGTGAAGCATTTCAACTTCCTATTGTTATTGGTATGCAAGAGATGGACAATTGATAACAGCAGGGTTCAGGATATCGTCGCTCACATCTACGTTATGTCGTACCTGCGAATCTGTTTTTGGTCACCGATATAGATGGAGCATCTTCCGCCAAGGTCTGCCGCTGAATTCTGAAAGATAACCCAGTAAAGATAACTTACCAAGCCCTCGAGATAACGGAGACCACAGTGAGCTGCTCGGATTGGGCTTCTGGCCATCGCATTCGCAAGCAGTGGCCGCATCGGTACCATTGTCGTCTCTTTTCTCCTCGCCGATAACACCACCCTCGTGTGACTGGTGGGACAAGAGGCATTGGACAAGCCATGAAGCTTGCTCTGGCTGAGGCAGGGGCTGATGTGCTCTTAGTGTAGAGGAGTATTGTCAATACACCTACGAAGGAAGTTATCCAAGACCTGGGCCGGAAGGCGGAGGTCTATGTTGTCAATCTTTCTTCCACGGATGCCGTTTCTAGCTTGACTAAAAAGATCGCCCAGCACGGGCACCAAATACACAACCTGCTCAGTTGTGCCGGCGTAATTCTACAAAGAAGACATCCCAGTCATCAACTTCCGTCTAGGGGAATTGGAGTGAGCGTGGAACCGTATGAACTCCGAGTTCCAGGACACACTAGCCTTAAGTAACCGGTCATGCATGTTGGCCTGACAAGCATCCTCACGCTGTGCCGCGAGATTGAAGCGCACATGCTCGAGAGCAAACCCACCACTTGGAGCCGCCATATCGGATCCTTGCTTTCGTACCAAGGTGGGATCACGGTGGCCGCGTATGCCGCGTCGATAAGCGTAAGCCGTAATGGCATAGCTGACCAAGGGATTCTCGAACGGGCGGGCCAGTAAGGTTATTGTCGCTCCCGGCTACGTAGGCACGAAGATGAACACTACTTCGAAGGAACTTGAGGAATTGTGCGGCAACTATATTCGCCAGAATACCGGCAGGTAGGTGGGGAAGAACTGAGAACTTCAAAGCTCCGGTTGCTTTTCTTGTGAGCGGGGAAAGTGACTATCTGTCAGGGGAGTCGATGGGCAGATGAGCAAGAATAAGAGAAGGCTGAACAGAAAGCAAGCACCAGGAGATTAAGTAGGGGGAACTGCAGTCATAGACGGTACAATCCTAGTGGGTCGTTGCCGTGGCACGGACGGTCTCCACGCTCCAGCCTCAACAATCAGGAGTGCCACTATTACTTTTAGGCTCGGGTGTTCCCAGGAGAACGCAGCGGCTGCTGATCCGTAGCCGATAACGGTCAGGACGGCCTATGAGGAGGCCGCTGCTCAAGGATCTCCGAGATTTCGGCCCCAGAAAATGTCGGAGGTCTTGCAAGCGACAGTTGACAGCTGCCAGAGGAGCTGCAAGCTCTGCAACCTAGACCCGGGCCGCAGGCTCGAAGCCAAAGGGTTGGGTGGGGGATTACCTGGGTGGTCGATTCGTGGCTGCCCCGATCAAGGTGTCTTCCATCGGGCTTGAGAGGACGGCCCCCTGTTCTGCTGGCACCACGAAAGGCGCCGGCAAGGAAGCAATAAAGGCTGTCGACCACCCAAAACACCGTTTTGCCTTGTTGTCTCCCCTCGCACGTGGGCGACCCCAAACAATTGGATGAATTAACCCGATCCTGCGACTCAGCATGTCGCCGTCCGAAGGGTTGAAACCTGTGGTCTTGCTCCTCGGGGAGATTTCCCATGCAAATGCAGAGTGGGACGCCCTCTCGGCAATTGGAGAGCTTCGGGTACGCCAAGAGCTGGATCTCAGCCTCGAACCAACCCACTGCAACCACTCTCCCATCGCTGCATCCGATGATTGCATCTCGAAGCTAACGAACAACACCCATCGCAGCAAGTCAAGGACTGCGACCGAGAGCAATTCCTCAGCGACTGCAGATCCGGCGTCCACGATGGCATACTGGCCATCTCCAGGACATATGATAGCGTCCAGGTGCGTTGCGCCAAAGCGAGCCAACTGCAACATCCGCCGCTGCTATCTCACGATCGGTAAAGCTGATAAATCTTCCAGCTGACTGGACGCTTCGACTCCGAGCTCATCGAGGCTCTGCCGGGGAGCTTGAAGTTCATCTCCCACAACGGCGCGGGCTACGATCAGATCGAGGTCGAGGCTTGCATCGACCGAGGTTCGTCCTCACGACTCCCAGCATAGGAATTGGCCCTCTGATACCATGGAGCAGGCATTTCTGTTTCTAATACGCCTGGTGCGGTCGATGCTTCGACCGCGAACACAACTTTCTACCTCCTCCTGGGTGCCTTACGTCGCTCACATGTTCCCTCCACCGCTCTCCGCGCTGGACAGTGGCGTGGCGCAATGGGCCTGGGTCATGATCCGGAAGGGAAGACTCTCGGAATTCTTGGCATGGGAGGTATAGGCAGCGCGGTTGCTCGCCGTGCTGCCCCTTTCGACATGAACATCCAATACCATAATCGGCGCCCCGTAGACGCTGATCAGAACCCGACTAACGCCAAGTTCGTGTCCTTTGAAGAGCTGCTGAGTACCAGTGATGTCATCAGTGTGCATCTACCGCTATCGGACACCACCAGACATCTCATCGGGCGCGCCGAGTTCGCAATGATGAAGGAAGGGGTCGTCATTATCAATACTGCCAGAGGCAAAATCATCGACGAAGAGGCGCTAGTAGAGGCTCTGGATAATGGCAAAGTCTTTGCAGCTGGCTTGGATGTTTACGAGCATGAGCCAGACATCCATGAAGGCTTGATCAAGAGTGACAAAGCTGTCTTACTGCCACATGTTGGCACTGCAACGTTTGAGACCATGGTAAGCGGTTTATACATACTTTGCTTGGTTTTTCTGTTATATTTACGGCTGAGGCTTACTTTGTACTACGCCAGCAAAGAATGGAACTCTTGGTCATCGAGAATGTCCGTAGCGTCCTCGAGAAGGGTAGTCTACTCACCCCCGTGCCGGAGCACAGGGAATGGAAATTATGACCCCCAGGGCCAGCAAGTTTTACGTGCTAGATGATGGACATTGTATTACCACCGAAGACCATATTGTCACCAGCGAAATAAGCGTACGGATCTAGCTGGACGGTGGACTGGCGAACGGCGTCCAAAAATCAGAGGAGCATGGTCAGCGAATGGTTATTCTACTTTGTGATTAGATTATATATATTCAGACTGGATAGATATTTACAGCAAGTTCGTCGACGACGAAACCCTAGTCGGTCGCGTTGTTGTTTTGGACGATCAATATAGAAAAGCATACATAGTGAGCATAGCTTTTAAGCCAGATGATTGAGACATATCCCCAGGAAGAAGACTCGTTGCCCACTTTATTCTAAGTACTCTCGTAGTTTTGTATGATATTAACCTAGGGTATCATACTGCGAGAATACATGGCGATCTACGTTCCTGATTCGTTCTCCACTCTTGTTCACTTCTCCGAGAGGAACTTGGCTCACCGCGATCAGGAATTACGTTGTAAAATGCATACAGACAGCAAGCAGCAAAACCCATCGTGTTGTCAGGGATCGATCAACGCTAGCTAAGCGAGAGTCCGTGCGCTAGCTCCTACTTTTCCCAGCCTCACCGAGTGGAGCGAAGACCCACACCCGCCCACGAATTGTGGACTGCCACCTCATTATCGCACCCTCTGGATATGCCTTTATTAGCTGGTCGCGCTGCAGGTGGCTTTCCGCCATGTTTGCCCGCTTTGTACACTACTTGTATTATATTACGACGTTGGAGCAACCATGAATCTAGATCAACGATTGAAGCTGGTTAACAGTGAGTACTTGTCAAATTTTTCACGATGTTGACACTGACACTCGCAAAGCTAGTAAACCACAGCTTGTACACACCCAGTCTAAACAATCCGTAACTGCCTCTGACGATTACTACTCCCTAGAATCCGATCAGAGCAACGAAGATGTTACTCGCCAATACCAGACTCCACCTTCGCACATGCGCTCCCCTAAAGCGAGTCAGGAGATGCTAAGCTCAGAGGTTACCATCCCGACGATAAGGCCAGTCAGGCAGGAAGCGCAGCCCAATATAACACAGCGGCCACCGGGGGTCCATTTTCGAGCGACTCATACCGTCAAAAGGAAGCCTGTATCGTCGGAAGGCATCATAACCCAACGGACCAAACAAGCCCCACAAAGCCCCCCCACTCCCGGTGTTGATGATACTCCCTACATCCGCTTTGCCATTGACCAGTTGACCAGAGATGAGGAAGTCGTTGGACCGCGTCAGCCTGAAGCCGTCAATGAGGTATCATCCACGGAAAGGACCACTCAGAACAATGGACCAGTTTCCGATTGGCAAGATAATCGATCCTCTCGCCACGATAGACATAGTTCTGATACTGTCATTAGACATATCAATCAACCCTGTGAGTTTCCAATCAGTGATCTAGGTGAACACTGCCTGACAGCTTAGCAGCCTCGCAGAATGTCTTCATACCCGTCGAGCCCGCTGATGGCTTCCGCTATCCTGAGCTTGACTTCGTCCCTGGGCCTTTACGGATTGTTCCGCTAAGCGCCTTGATGCTTTGTTGTTTGCTTATGGTTACCGGCCTCGTCCTTGCCAACTTTTGGTCCCTGAAACACAACGGACTCTGGCAATACGATGGTGTTGTCACCAGCCGCTACTTCGTTTTTGAGTTTCTGCCGCAAATACTGGCGAGCATAATCATCATCTGGCTCCTTGTCATTCGATGTGCGATGCATCGCATTTTTCCGTTTACCGCGCTGGCATCTGGTTGGAGTCCTCGATCTCCAGATATCCTGCATCATGTGGCACTATATCCGACAACATTCTTGATACCCAATTTTGCTTTTTTCAGGCATGCGGAGCCTTTGCTTGGTGTCTGTTCTATTGTGTTTTGGCTTGCTCTTTTTACTGTGCCACTACAAACTTGCTTATTTCAGACTCGATATTATACCCTTGACGCGCAGAACGTTTGGCGGTGGACTTCAGTCCAGCCTATCGGATGGATATTGTTTGTAATATATATACTTGTCGTTGTCGCGCTTGTTCTTCTTTTGGTGCGATTTTCAGGACGCTTGACGGGCTTGAAGTGGGATGCTGCATCTCTCGCAGACATCATGGTACTCGTTCAAAGGTCGAACGTTCTCGCTGATTTCGAGCGCATGCAAGACGTTCAGGTCTCGAAGGAGTATCGACTCGGCTACTGGAGGACACGGAACCGGCCCAACGATCCATTCCACTGCATTGGCGAAGCGAATGCAAAAGTGAATCGCTTTCCGTCAGAGCAGGGTAACGGTGAAGCCGCCACACTTGAAGAAAAGCACCGAAATCAGACGAGGACCGACCTCGAAGCTCAGCGACCGCTCAGCACCGACTCCTGCGAGCCCGACTTCAAAGCCCGAGCCGACCGCTACCGCTTTATCCCCTGGTTCTTGAAAGAAACTTACATCATAGGCTGGCTCGTCACCGCCATCGTGCTCCTCGTTGCATTCATAGCCGTTAGCTTTGTCCACCACGCCGTGCAACAAGGCTTCCTCCCCCTCCTTCCGGCCCCAACTACCAACTACGGCTTCTCCCCGGCCGACTTCCTCTACAGCTTCCTCCCGTCCCTCCTTGGCATGCTCCTTTTCCTCCTCTTCCTCCCTCTCGACCTCACCTTCCGCGCTCTGCAACCCTTCGCAAATCTCGCCTCCATTCACGGCACCTCGGCGGAGAAATCTCTCCTCCTCGACTACACCTCCCAACCTCCTGTGCTAGTAACTATCAAAGCCCTCCTCGCAGGCCATCACAAAGTCGCCTGGCTCTCCTTCGCGAGCCTCGCCTCCATCACCCTGCCAGTTCTGGGCGGCGGGGTCTTCACAGCTCAGTACTTTGCCACGACGCAGGATGTCCGTATTGCGGCGCATATGCCGGCGTATGATGCGCTCGTCTTCTTCGCCGTGCTCTACGCGCTATCCTTCATCTTCATCTGGCCGGGGCGGAAGAGGCATCTACCCCACGATTTCCGGACATTGGGGCAGGTTATCAATTTCATGCATAGAAGCCGGATGTTGCAGGATAGGGCGTTCAGTGAACCGGTGTCGAGAACGGATCTAGTGACGAGACTGATGAACGAGAGAAGATATGTTTTTGGGGTTGAGGAGGGGATAGATGGCAGGAGGCACATGGGTATTGACGTCTTGCAGAGGACCGTGGAAGAGAGCATAGAGGGCAAGACGAAGAGAGAAGGCGAAAAGAACATCGCTTGATGGTTTCTGGTGCAGCAGCATTGCAATGGTGGGCATAATGGTGTATTCAACGGCAATAATTCGGTATAATGAGATATGGCTGCATGGCTATGGATATGGCTGTATAGATAGGGGTACGAACTACTCACGAAACTTTAGACTGTAATACATACGCTACAATAAGTCACAATAATGCAGCATACTACTGTATAGATAACATCGATTCTGTATCATTTACTCGTTTTTTCGGCCATATTTCCCTTCAAAGTATTAGCATGTCTGCCCGATTGCCATTCATTGGCGGTTTCAAACTGCGGGCCACAAGGCTACTACTGTCCAACATTCACTATTGATAATATGATGACTCCGCCCTGTACATAGCACTACATGATCCTAACGATTTACGAGTTCACGAACAGAGCGATACCCTATACATCCACCGCATCCTACCGACTCATTCCACTACTCCTCAAGACACATGGCTACGCTCCACTCCGCCCTGCAAATCCTAGGTCCCGCTCCATACTCCTCAATTCCCACGGAAGAGGCTTCGGCAGAAGACTGTCTTCAAGATGTCTTCGCCAAGGCTCAGCTTATAATCGACTCCGTTCCTCCACCCCCGATCGAAGAGTCCTTCACTGGCCGCCCCCGCTCAAACACAACAACGTCCAACGCCTCCAACATTTCCGAGATCTCAGCCTCTTCCGCGCGCTCAGAGCCGACAGAACCATCGCATGCTGCTCTGCGAAAGGAATGGGGAAAACCAATCAAGCTTGCCGCCAAGGACAATCCACTAGGCATAGCGGTCTACAAGCTTGGTGGGAAAGATGGCAAGGGAGCCTGGTTTGCGAGAAGCAGTGTTCACGAGGGTTTGAGTTTCGATAGATGGAAGCTTGGCTTTGAGCGCGAGTTTCCCGAGAGCTTAGCCGTTCAAGGGGGGCCTGGAGAGGGTAATATTAGGGGCATTGGGGGGGAGAGGAGGGTGGAAGACAGAAGAGTGAGCGGCGTGGGCAAAGTACAGGGTTAGTCTCTGAGATCGATCTTGAGGCATTGTAGGACTAACAATCCCCAAGTTTATCAATTGTCCGCTCAATTCCCAGGTCCTACGACACCCCGCGACTTCGTAACATTACTCATTACCTCCTCCTCCGCCCTATGTGGCTCCGATCACCAGAAGCTCCCACCCTTCAGCGATAGACCGAAACATTTCATGGTTGTTTCCAAGCCCTGCATACATCCCGAGTGCCCACCAAGAGATGGCTTTGTTCGTGGTCAATACGAATCCGTAGAATTTGTTCGAGAGCTGCCACGCAAGCTCAAGAAGTCGTCTTCCACTCGACATCTGTCAAGCCAAGGGACAAGCTTCCAAAACGGGTCTCACACGACAGGAGATTCGAAAGAAGCAATGGCTACCGCTCGAAGAAGGAGTAAGACCGTATCGTTTGCGGCGTCGAATGGAGCGCAAGCGGAGGGAGAAGCTCTGAATGCACCTCACGATGAATCAGATGACGAGGGAAACCCCATCGAGTGGATCATGATTACTCGCAGCGATCCGGGAGGAAGCGTGCCTCGTTTTATGGTAGAACGAGGAACGCCAGGAAGTATCGTTACTGATGCTGGCAAATTCCTGGATTGGGCGTGCAGGAAAGAGCACCCAGCTACAGAACCTGGAGCGCAGAACGCTCATGACTATGATCAGGACAAGCACCTCGAAGCTCCTCAAACGAACGGACATCTAGCAGGGCTCGAGACCCTAGATGAGGGAATAGCACCCACATCGTTGGAGCAAGAAGAGCCAGTCGCCGAACCACAAGGAGCGGTAGGTGAACCACAGGGAGGTTTTCTCGCCAACATAGCGAATGCTGCAAAGGCAGGCGTCGAAGCTTATGCCCCTCGAGCAATAATCGATCGCTTAGAAGGTAGCCAGCAGCCTCAGCCCTCTGCTACCCAAGACCCCGGTGTTACCCTCAATGACATGGATGACGACGATTCCTCCTCTACCACTTCCACCATGTCATTCGCCAGCGCCGAAGAGGGCATCAACGACAGCCTCTCAACTAGGTCTTCACCTTCGCAGGATGTCTCCTCCAGACATACGGGATCTCCAATGCAATCACGCCATGATAAAGAGCTTGGAAAGCTCAATGAGCGGAAGAAAGCCCTGGATGAGAAGTTTGCCAAGAGTCGCGACAAGGAGACTCGAGACAAGGAAGTGCTCACGTCCAAGGAGCAAGAGCGGCTTCGGAAGGCCGAAGAGAAGCACCAGCGCGAGATCGCTAAGCAGGAAGACAAATACAAGAAGGAGGTCGCGAAGCTGGAAGCCAAGCGCGTCAAGGAGGCGTCGAAAGAAGAGGACAAGCGAAAGAAGGAGCAGGATAAGGATGAGAAAGCGCGGCTGACACGGGAAAGGGACGAAGCGCGGCAAGAACTGGATGTCATGAAGCAAGAGAGGGACATCCTCTCCGACCAGGCCGGTGCTTTAGAGAGGGAGAATACTTTGCTCGTAGCGCGGCTGGGAAAGATTGGCGAGGGCAGAAGCGTATTGCAGGAGGTGCAGGCGGAGGTGGCCAGTGGGAGCAGAAGTCGAAGCTCGAGCCTACGGAGCAAAGAGACCGACCGAGGGAAAGAGGCGACTATCCTAGGCAGCGGGAAGAAAAACGAGGTCCTCAATTGAAAGCGAAATCGAGCAGACACAGGTTTAGCCTGCAATCATCTGATGCTACCACTCATCCTAGGTTCAGCTGAGAGCTGCACCGACCAATAAAGCCGTGCCTCTCTCTTCCTACCAGTCAAAAGGCTAGAAATATGATCAGAGAACACTGAAGAGGGACATGCTTTTCTGGTAGAACTGGGATTTTTGTAGAAGGACCATTTTGATTGCTGTTTCCTGTGCGTGGGAGGGGCGGAGCTGCTCACTGGCTACCCAAGATTTCGCTTGCCGCCAAGCCGTCAAGTCGTGAGGTTGTTCCGTCGTCCAACAGCGAGTGCGCCCGCTTGAACGTGCAGGCCTCACTTCCTCGCGATAAAGTACCTCGAGTCCGCACCCCGCAGTTCCTGCCTCCGGCTGAACACTTTAGGCCTGCACGCAGCATGCAGCCAGCGAGCCCGTCGAGGAACGATCAGCAAGAAGCCTATCGCATAGCCAATCGCCACGGACCCCTGGCGCACTCCCCACAAGAATGTCGCGCATCTTTCTGCGGCGTTTTTGGGGGGAAGATAGCCTTGATAGCATTCAGTTGAGATAACAGAAGCTTGATAGGGAGGGTGCGCAGTGCACAAGGCTCAAGAAGCCTTGGTATCCCTGCCTGCTGATAGCTGATTGAGGGGTTGAGGCATCAGCAGAGTCGGTCCGGCTGGACGGTGGATTGATAGCAAGCAGGAAGCAAGCGAGGTCGGACAAGTATTGCTATTTGATAGAGGCAGGGTGAACAAGGTCCGAGCCTCCGGATTCGTACAGACTGCCGAGGCCGCGTACTTGTACTGTAGCTGTACTGTACCTGGTACCCCGACCCCTGCCAGCACCACGAGAGTGCTGCCAAGCAATTTGAGCCACCTGAGTCGCAGCTTCCTCCATTTACACCATCCAGCTTTCACAGACTCCACCTTGCTTAGCTCCAGCTATTTGCAAATCGACTCTCAGCATCTTTCAGCTCGTCGTCCGACAGCTTCCAATATCATCACCCGTCCGGCCTCCCGCACGTCTTCTCACGTTGCTCATAGGCAGCCGGGCAGTGAACAGATCCACCTATCGTCATCTCGGACAAAGCACAGTCTTTGTCTCAAGCTTCGCCTGTTTTCTGGTGAGTTACACACACAACTATCACCAAAGCAACCCGAAACTCTCGAGCAGCACACGCCGCCACCGGTGACATTTTCAGCTCTTGTTCGCCAGCATACTGACCTGGAAGCAGTGAAGGAAACATCGAACTTTATTCATCAGATATGGCTTCTATTCACCGTAATCGTGGCTCCAGTCTCGCTCTTGCCTTCGCCGGCATTTCCAACACGGTCAACGTTCCGAAGCCGCGCGAAGGCTTCTGGGCTGGTAAGGACAGCTTTGCCGCCGTAGCAGCCAGACCCGTACCCTCCAACAAGCAGACCGCCGCTTTGCCTACCCCTCCTAATTCCATCTCTCCCACTCTTCCGGCACAGGGTTTCAAAGGCCATCTGGAGATAGCTCCCCTGACTCCGCCAGCACATCCCACCGGTGGCTCCGACATCGATCTTCAGGACGCCGTCGAACATGCCAAGGCCCAAGACCAGCCGCAGCATGGCCGCGCTACTATCCGTGGTAGTCTTGCGGACATCGATGCTGCTGGAAATATAACCCCTGGTCTGTTGGCTAAGCACCATCTACCTGGCATCCTTCTCGAACACGGTCCGTTGGCTATCCGCCACATCACGGGCTTCCTTACGACTTTCGTTCCTGGCTTCTCCGGTATCCCTCCTGCGAAAGCAAGAAGATTGGTTGTTGCGGCTCTGGAAGGCCGCGCTGGAAACGGCGAGCAAGCCAATTTCAAGATTGACGTAATATTCGAGAAGGTCGGGTGGGGGAGGTGGGATGCGAGGCGGAGAGGCCAACCTTCGCGGGACTCCCGAACGGCAAACCCTCGATCTTCTCTTGGTGCTCCAGCAGGTGTCTGGGTACCCGGAAACGGCGCACGGCCAGATCGAAATCGAGAAATGGGCACGAGCATGGGCGGGCGCGAGGACTCGGAGATGGAGTACGACACACCACCCGAGGACATAAGTATGCTCGAACATGAAGCGGACAAGATGTCTCTGGATGAAGAAGACGACTCGTGCTCTGCGTCAGAACCACCGGACGATAGCCGAATGCTCGACGCTGGCCTCGACGACGTGACTGACGAAGAAGACTGGGCTAGCATAGGGGCTGCTGCTCTCCGGGCTGGCTCCTTTCCAAAGTCTGCAGGGAGGATACGGCCTGGCGGTTTGTTTCCGCCACATCTTGATCCCAAGAGTAGAGGGCGGGGTGGCGGTCCGCCCTCGTCAATGTTAGCGAAATCGATGCCGATGCCGCGACATGCAGCCATGTGCAAGAAGAGAGAGCAGGCGGGCAACAGCCAGACTGAGTTTCCTGCAACCGGTGACGACGCCGAGCAGAGAGCAGCCGTCGAGGCATTGCTGAAATTAGCTTCTGTGTAAATACTGGGAGGAGGCGTTTGGGTTGCTTGGGAGGGGCGATACGGGAAAGGGGGTAACCATGGTAATCGGCCGGATGGACCATCAACACGTCGCACACGGCGTTTTGCTCAACCGCAACATAAGTACTTTTCAATTCGCGGGACCTTGAGCATGCAACGACCTCTATCACTCAAAAAGATCAGTCGATGAATGTTGCTCGGTCCCACTTGGTCTGAATTGGACTACACATCCGCCATTATTCTGCGGCATTCTTTGTTGATTGGGGGTTTCTCTTGCAACACAACAAATACCCCACACAACAATCATACTTTATTCGAAGCTTCACTTGATTATTCTGCCCCCCAGCGAGCAGCTGGCAGCTGGAGCGTCATTCACTTCCAAGGAAGGTGTATTTAGTGGAGTGGGTGAACAGAGAGGTTCGGGATGGCACACGAATGAGAAAATCCATGAGCCGGATAGGTTCTCCCCTCTTCAATGCTTTACCGGTCTGATGCGTGTGAAGAAATGCTGTTTTGGATGCTTCTTGGTGTGCAGAGACGACTTGATATGGGTTACATCACATCAAGCAATCCATAGGCAAAGAGTCCCGAAACCTCTAGCTGACATGGTCGAACATTCGAGAGCGACACTGGAAAAGCAGCAACCCAGGCTCACCCACCGAACTGCACCAATTCCCCTGTTTGGTTTCCAAAAATCTCACTCTCGCTGTTTTATCATGCCACCAGCCAGCCAGCCAACCCCTTCCATCTGTCTCGCCTTCCCCTCCTATCCCACTGGCATCATTATCATCATCATCATCATCATCATCATCATGACCCCTCTCCAATACTGGCAGAAGCAGTACCCAGACCCCACACCACACCATACCAAATCCCTGTCCCCAAACGAATCCGACAACTCGCTGTTCACCGTGCACCCAGTCCCTCCGCATCTCGCTCCCCCCCGCCTCCTTGTTTCCATTGGCATTATAGATCACAATACCTCCCTCGCCCCGTCGTCGAAGAAGACATGTCTAAGCCAGC
>JAABUS010000415.1_pt1 | contig 108955 bp, 80 predicted proteins | sample 5560161 | NCBI WGS metagenome assembly JAABUS01 (sample SAMN10711885, study PRJNA513376) | rock metagenome | isolation source: Antarctica rocks | place: Antarctica: Victoria Land, Trio Nunatak nord | collected 2016-01-04
CGCCCTCTTCGCTGCCCAAACAACCGAAACCTACTTTACCAAAAGGTACGCGACCATATAACCCATATAACCCCGGTCCGCGAAATCGCTATTCACAGTTGGCGAGTCCGAGCTATGAGGGAATGAGTCCTAGGCAGTATGGGTTGTGGGGACCAGAGTGGGCGTGGCCGAGTAGTCGGGGTAGGATGGTGGTGGCGCTGGTGGTTGTGGCGGTGTGTGTGATTGTGGGCGTTACGGTTGCGGTCAGGGTTGCTGCGGCTGGGAGGGAGGGCTGATGGGGTGATGGGGGTGGAGGTGGTGGTGAGGATGGAGGATGTGGTGGGCTCGGCTGGGCTGGGCTGGGCTGGGCTGGGCTATGGATTGGTTTGTTGGTGTTGAGGTGCGTTAGTGAGGCGTATGGTGTAGGTGAAGGCGTTTTGTGTTTTGAGCGGGTTTTGAGTATCGGTTCATTCATAAATAGCGAGGCCAGAAGGTGATTTATGATTGCAGGCAGTCCTAGCACATATATGTGTTCATGTAGTGCATCCAGTCCGCTTCCCTTGCCAAATGACCCCATTCGGAGTCACAAGACAACGTATTCCTCCCATAATTTGATCCTATCAGCAAGATCCAAGAGAACCCCATCTATCTCCTCACGCTCATACTCTAAACCCCGCCTTGTCAGATTCCAGCCGTTGGTCGAGATTGCGCTCGAGGAGATAGCCCAATATCTCTGCTAGCCCGTTCTTTGGACCAGGCGGCACAACCGATACTAGTCCCTGTAGCATTCCCGTGATCCCCCAGCGCAAGCAAGCGTACAGTGCCATACCCCTACCCGCCTCCAATACGAACTTCTTGAGTACCTCTTAACCCGCCATGGAGTCTGGGCCTGTAAGCCTCTCCTGCTTGTATCGAGTGATGAAGCTGTCGTCCTTGAGATTGAAGTTATAGTTGTGAGAGATGGTCTTGGTGGTGAAATGTAGCATTGCAGTGGTTAACTTTTTCACATCTGGACCTTGCACTTCGATAATATCTCCAAGATCTGTGGCCCAGACTCCGAGGTCATTGGCCCAGACATATTGAGAAAAGTCTGTCCTCCAAAAGATTCTCTGCAATGTCAACATCGCCAGGGGCGCATTTGGTTGATCCAAGGGCTTCATATTGAATCCTAGTTCCTTCAAATGCTTGGTGTTGGAATCCGCTAGGACATCCTGCAAGTCAGCGTCTTCTTCTTCAAGGGTAACCTTTCTGCTCTCTGAGGTTCACTAAGGCCGAGCTAAAGGAGCAGCATGGAAATGCCATTCAAGATGGGTACTTCAATTGACGCTGTATAACGCGCAGAAACTTGAGAACCTCCCATCCCCCTTGGTATGTGAGGTCATTAAAGGCTTCGTTGTGAGTACAAGGACACCCTGAGCCCTTGATGTCCAACCATTGGAAAGCCCTAATGGCGTCTTTCAAGTTCCGTGTCTGGTTTTCAGTGCGTTTCAAGGCTCGAGGTTGTGCTGACAACTGGTTGGCTTCCTCTCTTTCCATAGTGCAATCTTCACAAGTGCATTGGACACGTCCAACCCCGTCAAACGCCGGCAATTTTCCAGAAAGACTGTCGAACTCAGGGAATTGCACGCATTGAGTATCTTCGAAGATGGAAATCTTAGGTGCTTCCAATCGATCTCTGACATCCAGACCACTCTTGATCAAGTTCTATAGGTCTTCTACCAGTTTATGACATATGACGCGAACCATTATCTCAGCCTGTAGCTTCTCGTAAGGGAAATTTACTTGGCCTGTAGCCTAGCCGAAGAAGTCAGACATGTGCTTTGAATGGGAATGTGATATGTAGATGTAGTCGTACTGTCTCCAAACTTGCACAAAGTGCTAGGTCTTCGAATTAGCAATTTTAGCAAGCATGGCTCAAGCATGCACTCGCAGGCGTTGTTGTCCCAGTAAGTGAATGTAAGTGATTACTTTCCACCAGCTTTGATTGGCCGGATACGGGTTTCCTTAGTCGGGTCATTTACTTACAGAAGTGGCCTATGCCCAAATGTTCAGTGGGTCCGGTGGCGATTAGGCGTTTATAATCTGTGATTTTGCGTATCTGTGGATGGGCAACTCATTGGATCCAGTCAATAATCGTTCAGAAGTCAGAATTCGGTCCCTAGCTGCAAGTGCTCCCGGATTTCATTTCCAAGAAGTATATAGCTGAAGTATGCTCTGTTCTTCTTCTAACGCTCAATCCTCGTCTGCTGCCCTACGGGATGGTGTAAGTAAGCCTATATTTCGTGTATCTGATGAAAATTGCTACGAGCTCTGAATATGCACACTCAAACGCCGTATAGCCTTCGATTTTGATCAGCTACTACGGGAAAAAAAGCAACAAATGGGGTATGTAACAAGACCTAGCTGCTAGTAGGAGTCTCCTCATCTACCATTGGCGATCCTATGTCGATTTCTTCCAGCGTACTCAGGCTCGACTTCAACATTCTCGGAGATCTTCTCCTTGTTGGGCTTATGGGCGCCACTGCGACTGCTTGCTTAGTACAGATCCAGGCTGAAGCATACATGTTGACCCTATGATAATCTCAATCAGCATCGCAGCCTGATGTGTATCTACTATGCGACTGGGGCTTGCCTGTCAATACACGTCCCTGAATGCCTTGCGCCGACCCTCGTCGCTACAAAGCCATGCTTCTCGAACACTGAGGTATACCAAGGCTTCAGACCTGCTGAGCGTAGGAGTACTTTGCCGCCAACTTTGAGAGCGCGATTCAAGGCTTGGACTTGGGTGTCTGCTTGGGTGTCGCCGCGATCGAACCAATCCATGCTATCCATAGCCTACAATACAGATCAATGAAGTGAACAGCTGGGCATTTCACGAGAAGGCTTACCACAGCATGAGACAGTGTTCCTGGAGCAAGCCGAGCGGTCACCTCTTGAAGGTCGTCGGTGTGGATTCGGATGCCGTCAAATGCGCCTGGTTGTGAAAGCTTACGGTGCGCTCTTGCTGACAGGTATTGTGGGTGGCATCTAAGACAGGATTCAGTCATCATGTCTTCTACGAGACCCTTGCGAATTTACCTTTGAGAGTAATGGCCTTGAAGGCATAGTAGATAGAAATAATTGTCATCGCCAACCAGCGTATTTTTGACGACGGGATCTAGGGTGTCCACGATATACTGCCACATAGCTTCTCCTCGCGCGTCGAAGTCGCCTTGCTCATGCTGGTCCGAGATGATCATTCTCCGTTGCGCTGGCGGCACGCCTGCTGCTTTCCATGCGAACCATTCAGTGCTGACGACGGCCCAATGCAAGGGTCTACTCAGAAGAACTCCTCGAATCCTGGGCCATATTTCTTGCTGCTCTCTGAGAGTCTTGGCGCTACATAATCTCTTCACATCCGAATTTAGTCCAAGGAATGTAAAGAGCCAGCGGGCCAGCTTGATGGCATGTCTAAATCAATACGTCAGCGACATTCTTTCTGCGAGCCAGTTATTGCAGACCTTGAGCCACCTGTCTCGTAAAGTCCTTTGGATGTAAAGGTGCTAGCATGATTCAGCCAATATTGGCAGGCTTGCGAGCTCATATGCGGGCTGAGCTTGGTGATCAGGGCTTCGCGAAACGTAGGAAATCTGCCTTCTCCAAACATTTGCCACACTTGTGCGTACGGTAGACTTCGGAATGCCGCAATCTTGAGCTCTAAAAGATGGTTCTGATTCGGGTTCAGATCGACTGCGTGGATGCGCCTTGGGTTCGCATTGTGGAGATAGTCTAGGACGTTGTCTCCTGCAGAGGTCACGCAGAGGACAACATCGTCATCTCTGATCTTAAGTAAACGGTGGTCTACACGCGGGTCTTCCCAAGTGAATGCATAAATGTACTCGTTGTTGAATTGCGTGTGCTTCTTGAGCTGGTCATCATAATAGATCCGACGATGGTTGTTCTGGTAGAACACTGAGGGAAGCGGGATGTTTGAGCTTAGATTGACGATAGCGCATTGATAGGCCTTCGATCGTAGCTCAACAGGTGCAGCCTGTTCCACGGCCTGGTTCATTTTGGCTTGGTGAACCTGAGGAGATAGGTAAGGCGACTCGGTACACGATGCGTCTAGACTTCCGATGAAGTTCTGGACGTAGTCCTTTTCGGCCTTGTTAGGAGAGACGAGGATCCGTTGCGTACCCAGGAATACTTTGACTGCAGTCAGCATTGTTCAAATCTAATGCACGAGGCATTCTTGACTTACTATAATAAGGAATGCCACCAAGAAGATAGTTTCTCTCGTCCACTGTCTTCAGAGTACCAAATCTATATTCGAGATAGTCCCTTCGAGCCCCCTCCAAACCCACACGGTCGACATCAAACCATGCTCGCCAGAAAACTCGCCCAAGCCAGGTCACGTGCCTGTTGAAGGAGCCGCCAGTATAGGTCCGCCCACTGATCTCGACGATGCTCTGCACGTAGAAGTCTACGACACCCATGATACCGTCTGGAGATAGCAGGGAGGGGATTGAGTCTACCACGCTGTAGTAGTCCGGTATCATGCTAAGGCTGTATGACATGGTAACGAGATCGGCACCAGCTCCACCAGCGCCAGCTTCAGATGTGAGCGGTCCTCTGTGGTTTGAGCCGGTCGTGTCAAGTGAGTGTTTTGTCTCGTAACTCTCCAATCGAAAGGTCCGGGCATCCTGGCATACAATCTCAACGTCCCATCCCAGACGATCGAATCTTTTTCTTGCCACCTTTAGCAACGAAGGAGAAAGATCTACAAGATAGACCTTCTGAAAAAAAGTGGGCACATCAACATAAGCCTGCATTGCTTCAATGTTGTAGCCAGTACCTCCTCCAATGTCAACCCAAATCGGTTTCCTTGTTGAGAAAGCACCTTTCTCTTCTTTATATTTCAACTGCGCCGCGACTAGACCAAGCATATCTTCTCGTCCACGAAGAAGGAGCTTGCGTGAGCCATCATAGACATCGGCCTTCCAAGTGACGAAGTCAGTATGCCTCTTCAAATGATTTTGCACTAAGAGAAACAGATCAAAGTCTAATTGCCGTACACAGGCATCTTCTCACTCCAAAACCGCATTCTGGTACTTGAGCAATACCTCAACTATGATCGAAGTACCAGGATGGATGGTGTCGCCATCCTTCTTGCTGAGCTTTCATCTCATAGCAGTTCCAAGGATCCAATGGTCAATGCAATGTTCAGAATCTAGGAAGCAGCTGGATGCAAGACGATTCGGCTTTTCTTTCACAAGTCACATGCACATTCAACGTTCGATATTCTCTTTTGCTTTTTCGTGCAGTCTCGCTTGACGTAGTCGCGGTAATTCAACGTGGAATCAATACGAAGGGCCGCTTACCTGGGCTTTGTAGAAGCTCTCCAGCGCTGCCTGCTGGCCTGTGTTTGCATCATCTCCGCTGTGTGGCTTTAAGAAGCTGGCGTAGAAGAATTTGCCGAAGGTTGCTAGGCCATTTGACCTCTTCGAAAATTTGGGATGTGAGTATGCGGCAACGGCAAGTCGACCAACAAGGATGAGTGCAGCGATTGCTGCGAGGAACATCAACATGTATTCGACACGGAACTCAAAGCCAAGCAGACTCTGCGATGTAATCAGTACTGGGAAAAACATCGTCTCGGTGTCGAATGTAATCAAGTTCGTCCACAGTAGGACAGCTCAAGTTGAAGGGCGGAAACAACAACGGTGAAAATTGACAAGATACCTTATGTATACAGCGGGGTATTACCCGACGATGCCCCACCATGTATGGGATGAAGCAGCGACATCGCTCTCGCATAGCCTTTGGGCATCGACATTGCCGCCAGCCAATCAATGAACCCACATGGTCAGCATTTGGCTGCATATGACCTGCATGCAACATTTAAGCATACATTAGGCTTCCCAGACTGCCAATGCGAACAAGATCAAAGGCCCCTGTACCCCCACACAATCATGCAGAGAGTTCATAGAGGGTGGGACCCTTGATAAGATGACTCGAGATCCGAGCGGCTCGTCTCCGCTGTCCTGTAGTATTGCATCTTAGAGCCATGTGCTGGCCTTGGTCGGATGATTGCAGGAGTAGTAGCTGCGGCCACAGGGAAGCGGCTTTTGTCGTCAAAAGAAACGTTGAGAGATGCAAAATTGAAAACTAGCGCGAAACGGAAATGCCCAATGACGCCCGAAGGGCCCGCACGGGGTGCTCTGAATAGGACTGGCGATCACACTGTGGAAAGGACAGATTGTCATATATCTATCAGTGCCCCCTTGTGCTAGCTTACGTCTACTTGATATGAGTTCAACAATGAAATTCGAACGACGCTTGCCTAGATTTCCATTTTCTTCTCCTCGACTCGTATCAAACATGATAGAACGATGGTTATCTTGCTGAGTTGGAACTGAAAGTAAGGAGGAAGTGCGTCTAGAAAGAACGAGTACATTCTGGCTTCTAGAGAGTTTGTCCGAAATATTATTACGAGTAGTTCAACTGTTGAGCTAGAACCCCCCGCGGGTCTAAGTTAGTAAAGAAGCCCCAGAAAGAGTTAGATGTCTAAGCTTAGTCGGGTGAATTGGCAGTAGTACAGATGGCTATTACCATGCCAAGCAGATCCTAGGCAATGGGACAAGACTAGTATTATCATATTCAGATCAAGACCTTCTGCTAACTGTAGAAATGGTAATAATCTCTCTATCTGCGCCTACATCGATAGCGTCCTAAGCTGCAAGGTCATTTCCTCCTCCACCGGTCCCCAAACTAGCCTTCCCAGAAGTGAATAGGCAGCCCTAGAGCACCTCCTCCAGACAGCGATCTCGTGGCCATGGGAATCGCATTCAAGTGATCTGTGAGACCAGCGGCATGCCATGCGGAGCTGAGAATGGAAGTGGTGTCTAGTCGCTGCCGCTGAGCAATTCAGAAACGTTTGCACATATGCGTGGTAAGGTGTCCAATATGGGGCTGAAGGGTAATGGGGCGTGTTTTGGGCTGAGTTATTCGGGGGAGTGTTGTGGGGTTGATTTTTCTTAGGTGAGTTGTGTAGGATGATGAGGGGCGGGCATTTCTTGACGCACTTATATCTGGTGATGCTAGTGAAATGAGAGAATTATCGTTAACGACTATGTTAGCGTACAAAAGCCGCTTGGACAAGGCAGCGGGAAACGATGAGTTTCCCGAGATATCGGATGATCGGTACACTCATCTTATGAAGTCCGGTGTGGAACACACCGGTCAGGAGAATCTCTACACATGCCCCTGGCGGCGAGTCTGCACGCTTCATTCATGAGGAGGCTCGGTCTCTGAGAGGTGTGGCAAAGCTGTGTTGTTGAGGCATAATGTGGGAAGAGAGACGGACGAGAACTCCGGGTCGCACTCATGTTCGGTAGCTACGTCGGCCCCTGTTGAGAGAACCCTCTGTCGCTCGATATCCCTGGCTTCATCAACTTTACCCAGTGCTGTCAGTGATCTAGCAAAATCTGCCGAGAGGCGGTCCCACTCTTCAGGGTACCACGGTGCTGGTCCCATTCTGAAAATGTTCCTAAATAATTCTTCGGCCTTTGCGTGTTCGTTGCGAATCTGGAAGACCTTTATCAAATCGCCCTTGGCATGTAAGGTCGACCACTCATACTCCACGCAAAGGCTGATGGTCTGTTCGTCCAGTAAAAGGTCCCTAGCTTTATCATGTTTACCGAGTGCTATGATTGTTTCGGCGTAATCCGATAGGAAGTAATCCCAGCTTTCTCCACTCCAAGCTTCCGGTCGTATGTCTAGAAGTACTTGGAATAGCTCTTCGGCTTTTTTATGTTGATTACGACATTGAAAGACCATCGCTAGCTTATCCATGCTATTTGAGGTCCGCGGATAGTCCACGCCAAGGACAGTGGTGGATTCACCACCTAGCAAAAGATCCTTAGCTTCGTCGTATTTGCCAAGTGTCATGAGTGTTTCGGCGTATCCTGCCGAGAAAGGATCGCGGTCTTTGGGGCTCCACAGCGCTTTCTCCATGCCGAGGAGTTTTCGAAACAGCTCCTCGGCCTTTTCGTTTTCGTCCCAATCCTGAAGCATTTCTGCCAGCTGCATCATCTCGTCGACGGTCGCCATGTGCTCTGCGCCTAGGGTCCTTGTACTTAGGTCCAAGATATCTCGACGAAGCTTTTCTGCTTCACTGTTCTTGTGCTGCTCTTCCAGAAGTACTGCGAGACTCTTGATACAGAACATTGTCTCATGATGATTTTCGCCAAGTGTGGTCCTATGGAGCAATAGTGCATGACGACAAAGCCGTTCGGCTTCTTGATATCTATCTTCGTCGCATTTGCCCTGTTGCGTCCAAATACGGACGAGAGTACGCATTGCGTCCAAGGTCTTTGGATTATCTTCGCCGAAGACGGTGGTCCGTGTTTAAGGCTCGCTTCGCAAAATGCTCTGCTTCTCCGTACTTAGCCAAATCTGTCAAGAAATTGGCTAGTTGATACATGGTAGCTATGGTCCAGGGATTGTTCTCGCCATTGACTCGAAGCCTAATATCTAATTTTTCGCGATAAAGCTTCTCGGCCTCTTGGAACCTATGCCGACATACGTAAACTTTTGCCAGACCGTCCATAGCATGTAGCGTAGTATGGTGTTCAGCCCCTAATGTGGGTTTTCCAGATTCAAGTACCGACTGAAAGAGCTTCATAGCCTCGTCGACCTTTGTGTCGTTGCCGTTGTCTATTAGAATGAACGCAAGCGCATTCTGTGCCATCAGAATGCCTAGACGGTCTTTGTCCGACACGCGTTCGCAGATGGTGAGCGCCCTTCGAGCCATGGCTTCCGCTTCGTCAAGGTCTTTTGGGACGTCGTGCGCCAATCGTTGCTTCAAAATCGCAAGACGTCTAAGTGAACCCGCAATCAGAATATCATCTTCACTACATACATCTACTCGAATCTCATACGCGCGCTGGCATCTTTCATATGCTAGGTCATACTTCCCACGGAATGTGAAATAATCCGCAGTGCGTTCGAGGATCGTGGCAAGTAGTAACTGGTTTTCACGATCTTGATAGAGGTAGTCCAAGGCGACCTGCGTTTGAGGTAGTAGTATTTCCCATGCCCCCCATTGCTGGTATTCGCCCCATGGCAAGGTTCCAGCAATCGATCTCAATGCGTTCTGCTTCCACTGGTCTATCTCCCCGTGGCGCACCAGCCATGATTTGACTGCCACCTGCACCAGTCGATGCATTTGGAAGATTTGACCACCTTCATCTTGTGTAACGAGAGAAAACTCCTGGAGTGGTCCCAAGCAGTTTTCGAAGGCTAGATCGTCGACCGCTTCATCTCGAAGTAAGGATTCTGGGATGCCTTGTCGGTCAAAGACACTCATCAGCGATAGCAGCTCGGCCGCAGGACGATTCTCCTTATTGATTTGATCAAAAGATATTTGCCAAGTCATGAGTACTGAATTTGGTATAGTAGGGTCTCGGCGCAGGTCTCCCATATCTTCAAGGAGTATAATTTCATTCTTTCGGAGAAAATCGGCATATCTGGCAATAGTCATTCTTGTTCTTCTCACCCCTATGTAGGCGGCAGCTTGGGTGATGGCAAGGGGGAGTCGATCCAATAGCTTGATGAACTCGACTCTCTCTTCATGACTTGATTCATCATTGGGTAGCTTCTTGTACAAGAGTGCCATAGCATCTTCTTCGTCCATAAAGGGTACGTCAATGATACTCTCGGCAGTGCTGACTAGACGCGAAGCAGCATCGACATTCCGTGAGGTGATGAGTATCCTTCCAAGACGTGAGGTCTGGGGTAGATATGTAGCCAGTGGCACAGTGGCGTTTCCTGCATCTTCGAAGAATACTTCTTTGTCGTCGGCGTTGTCCACAACCATAAGCCATACGTTGTCGCGGAGGAGCCAGTCGGAGACCAGTTCGAGTGGGTTCCTTGCGGCATCATCCCATCCGGAGAAGCGGCCTCTTCTTGCGATATCCTTATACGCTTGCTGGAATCTTTCTGCGGTGCTGGCATGTACCCATAATATGTTCGAGGTAGGATGAGCCTCTCTAAACCTGTAGCAGTACTCAATGGCTATTTGCGACTTCCTATCGAGCATGATATCGTCAGCAATGGTTCATAATCGTTGTTTCAGTCACTTACCCGACACCCCCAATTCCAGTCAAAGCAACCCGATGTTCGCTTTCAAATTTTGAATCAATTGTTCTGATTATGTCTTTACGTCCAAGAAAATGAGGATCCCGTGCAAATGGTATAGTGAAAAGAGGGTCTGAATGCGTCGCTTGTATTCTTTGGGAGGCTAAGGCTATGTTGGCATGAGTCTCGGGGTACAGGCTTATCTAACATACGTGGCTCTATGTCTTGTTCTGCCTTTGCGCATAGCGCCTGTATAGCCTTCCATACAGGCCTATATCTTTGACTGTCTTTGTCGTTGAATCTACAGATTGTTCTATGATCAGCAGCAGCTACCCCTACTGGTGTTTCGTTCGGGAGACCAAGGCGTGCAGAATCTTTGTCAACGATCTAGCTGATGTTAGATCACGTATTACATAGACTAGAAAAATCGAAATTTGTACCAGGTGTCCATGGAGCTTCTCCGTCTCGTAGAACGTTCTGATCTTCAAGGGCTTAGCTCGCTCGATGAATTGTTGAGATATGTCAGCAAAAATCTGTGAATTCTTTTTCAATGCTCCTGTAGGTAATTCGGTGTCAGAAGCGCTCGGTATGATAACGGGTTGCTCGCTCATGAGACATGTTCCTTGAGCATGAGGCCGGCAAGAAGCCTAAGTCTTGCCCCCAATGCATATGCACTCTTTAAGATGGAGTCCAAATCAGGGTGCAAGCCCCACGAAGATATACATACCCACGAATGCTTTATTAGTGCCCATTCCCAATTGACCAGCGTTCAATAGCGTCGCTGCGAAAGTGGACCAGTAGGCAAGATCAGATCCTTTATGAGGAACACCGAAGAAGACCAGAGCCTGCACACTACCGAGGAGCGGCCCATAGATCGATGACCGTTCGTGAGCAATTATCAAAGCCTAGACGCATTGCGGAATCAGTACTCCATGCTATCAATGACGGACTCCGGTTATAAGACAATGTTGTAGAGCCGAAATGGGTAAAACATCCTCCCTGCTGCCGAAACACGTTGGTATGGCTCAACATGAACTCGAAATTAGGGTAAGATACCACGCAACATCTGGAACGCTCTGCCAAGGTTTAGGGATCTTACTTTCTTGACGATTACGCCTCCCAAGCTGTGTGCTATGAACATCAACGGCCTTCTGATTTCTGCTTCGGACTGCCTCTCCGAATTCAGCGTGTCTAACAGCATAGTCGCTTGATCTTCAACATCAGTGACGCTTTTAGAAAAAGCTGTCGTAGAATCGTAACCATAGGACATCAGCCGTGCTGTAGTACCTACGATTGGATATACTGTTAGCATCTTGATACTTGTAGGCACAACGGACTATAAGCTGCTGAAGATAGAATCGGAAAGTGTGTCTTGTGACTAGCCTCGAGATACAACGCATGATGAGGGTATAGAGCAAAAAATTTGCGATCTGCGGGACAAGACCATCGTGGTAAGAACCAGCTTTGGAGGCAGCTGCAGGTTAATACGCGTGAAAACGGCTTGCAATCCGAACTGCCAGCATGGTTCAGGGCAAGATACTGTCGCTATGAAAGTACGGTCATAAGGATACATACCGACATTAGCCAGCTGAGAAGGTAGGAAGTCGCGCAACCAGAGCTGTCGGGTGTTGCTATCGGTCCATGTCTCTTCGAAATGGCCACCCAGCCCATGTACAGCCACAATATCGACGTTCGCATTCGAGATTTCGTTGAAGAAGAAGAGTCCGTACCGCTCCTTAGGTGGCTAGTAAGGGTAAGCTGAGTTATCAGCTTGAAAGGTGAAAGGATAAGCATACCTCGGACGGATCCGAAGAAGCCGAAGCTTCGGGTTTTTGGTGTTTAAAGAACTTCATCCTAATGACTGTCGAAATCTATGTCAAAAGGTTGCGGGTAAGCAGCAATACATGGACGACGATGAACGTTGGATGGACTCCCTCGACTGCTCAACGGAGGGGCACTGCACCGCTAGCCTGCTCTCTGCAAGAGCGGCAACCTGCATGATGCAGCCTAGGTAATTCGCTTGATTGCCGAACATGGACTAGTGTGGCATCCAGTCCTATTAAAAGCTGTATATTGAGAGATGTTGACATCTATCAATTGTATTCCATTAACGCTTTTGATTTTTCCGGCAAAATTGTCGCCAAGTTCCAAGACCCTTTTGGAAGCTCTTCTATTGAGTACAGCCTCAATCAGCCCATCCACCTCCTTACCAGGTTCCCAGAACTTCACAATCTCCAATCCCACAGAATGCAGGAGCTCCTTCCACTGCGACACCGTCCGCTCCATCCCAGATAGTTGAGGCATCATCTGAATATCCAGCAATGCAGGCAGCACGGGGCTACCGGTATCCGGGATGACCCGGTCATTGATCAGAATCCTAGAGTATCCGGGTTCTACGGCAGCTACAGTGTTGCTCAGAAGCTCGCAGCACTTGCTGTCTGGCCAGTCGTGGCAGACGGAGCGGAAGTAATACGCTTTGGTGCCTATATCTGGTTATTATCGAGATAGAGATCAAGAGAGCCGGTCGCCTTACCTTTGATGGGTTGAGACGTGAAGAAATCGTACTTCACCTTCACGATATCGGGATGTAACTCTTTGATATCATCGATAATTGGGGGCAAGTCCTGCAGCACAAGCGGTCCATGGCCCGCGAAGCGATTCTTGAATACCTGAAGATCCTAGCCATGACCACCAGCCACATCCACCGATAGCGTAGAGTCTTGTCCTGCTCTAGCGCCCTTGAAAATGACTTCCTCGACAGAGAAGAAGTCATACCAGAAGACTTTTTCTCCCCTCCAGCCCTCCAGCATGGTTAGGAAATTGGTGAGCTTGGCAGGGTGTTGCATCAACCAAGGGAACATATGGAAATCAGTGTTCTTAGCGTATTGGAAGGGACTATTGGGGCCTTCTGGGCTTTTGAAGCCGTTCTGAGCTAGGAATTCGTGTACATTGACGCTGCGTCGTCGTGCACGTACTTGAAGTCTCCTAGGAGACCTGGTATAGCGAAGGCCTTGGATACCGGCCCTGCCATGTAGGTCTCGAAGCCAACTTCGATGACGAAGTGCGTAGTAGCTCATGGCCGTAGAAAGCGGACGAACAGTAGCTTGTCACCACCAGTAACCTTCGCTAAGTCAGCAGCAGTCTGAGGCCTGTCACTCTTGTCAAGAGCCTCAAACAGGCCCATCTCAATTGCAGTCCTGATTGAGGCACTGGCAATGGGAATGAAAAGCAGCCGCCAAATAGTCTCAGAAGGGGCTTCCACCATTGCTGTTGCCTTGCGGGTAACACCAAGTAGTTTCTTTTGTGCACCCTCGTGACTTCTCACGTCTGCTGAGAGGTATTCAAGCTCTTTTTCGACGGCTGGGGTCCGGCTTTGGAGACTGCCTTAGTGTGTGGCCGCCATCTTGATTAAGAGAATGCAACGACGACTTCGATATTGAACGGAGTGGGGCAGAGTGTAGTAGGCAAAGATAAAGTATGGTACTCAGGAAAGTAAGTCAGGCCGAGGAAGCCTTTATATGCCATCTGTAGACCTTCGAGTTGTGCATCGTAAGACTCTAGCCCTCATAAGTCCGAGTAATTTTGACCAACAGCCATTCGTCTTTACCGAGTCTGAGCATCTACGATCAACAGATTGCGGCTGAGCTTCTCAACTAGCCTTCCAACAACTCTACGACCATAGTCGTGCGGCATACGGCCCCCAATTGAAACACGGTCAAAAGGATTAGAGAAGGTCTCAGTTAGTAGCATATCGGACGGGATTACGGTGTGGGATCTTCCATTGTTTCTGCGATACCCAAAAAGGATAGCGTGGATAGAGTTTGCGAGCCAGAAAAGGTGACAATAATCCAAAAGACTTTTGTACCGCGGCGCCGCATACATTAGAATGAGGCATATTCGAGGTCACATTCCCTGACAGAGCCGATTTCTCACGCTAGCGGCCATCGAGCCGGATATCACTCAGCCCTACAGCACTACGATGTCTTGATGTGAGGATCCTTAAGGCTCCAACAAATAAACCACGTCCACCAAGACAATGCCACCACCAACAGTACTGTGTACCTCTCATTCGAGCTGAAACATGCTCTCGCTTCCCCCGTTTACACCCTCGCAGCTGCCCTTGTGCAGACCTGCCCTTCACTCTCCCTAAGCCAGCACAATGTATCACCTAGCCAAATCCATCTACTTCTGGGCTACGTCGAAAGAAGGTACCTATTCATGCCCCCAAATCATCCCTTCCACCTCCAACTCTCCCTCACAACCAAGCTCCAGCTGATTCTCCTTCCTGCCAGAGTACTCCATCCTCCTCCTCGGCCTCGACGCCGCCGGCAAAACAACCCTCCTCTCCCAAATAAAATCCCTCTACAACAACGGACTGGATCCCGCAACCTCAAAACCGACAGTCCCCACCGTAGGACAAAATGTGGCGACCATATCCCTCCCAGACATGTACCTGAAGATCTGGGACGTAGGCGGGCAACACGCCCTCCGCAGCATGTGGACGAGTTACTACGAGGTCTGCCACGCCATCGTCTTCGTCGTCGATGGCTGCGATATCGGCTCCGGCGACATCAACTCGGACTCCTCCGAGAACACCGGCCGTTTGGAAGAATGCCGCAAAACTCTCGAATCCGTTCTCTCGCACCCCGCCACGGCATCCGTGCCTCTCCTCGTCTTAGCCAACAAGCAAGATAGAGAAGATTGCGTGGAGACGGTTAGGATCAAAGAGGGTTTGGTGCGGAGGGTTTTTGAGGGAGAGAGGGGTGGTGGGGTTAGGGATAGTAGGGTGCTGCCGGTTAGTGCGCTGAGGGGTGAGGGTGTGAGGGAGGCGATGGAGTGGGTTAGGACGAGGGTGAGGTGGAATAGGGAAGGGAGGGGGCCGGTTATGAGATGAGATGTGAGGATGGGGCTTTCTATGATTGATAGAAGTGAGCTAGGAAGCTCGGTGGAGGGTGGAGCAGAAGAGGTGTGCTCCTGCGAGGTATTTTTCGCAATGCGTGCAAGGGAATGGAGGATCCACGCGCCTTTGTGAATTTCCAGGAGATTATTGCATCCTGTTACATGCTGTGCAGAGGCAAGGTTTGCTTATCATAGAAGCTCGGAGGAGACTGTAAGAGCTCTATCTATTCCAAGGCGCTCACTAGCCACCCCAAAATTAGTACGTATCAAAGCTTGGAAGTATATCATCAGCCATGTGCTTATCAAGGTACAAACTTCCGCCTCCATCATACTTCCGCCTCTATCTGACTTCCCATTCCATGCGTTGTGCACCCCTAAGCTTCTCCAACCTAAATTGTCCCCCAACAATAGCCCGGTATAGCTTTGAGCTTCAAAACTCAACTTAAATATCTACCGCCCCATCCCTCCTTCACCCCGTTTCCTTCTGCCAGCGAAATCCAGGGTTTTGTCTTGGCCATCTCCCACTTCTTCACTACGCATAGATGCGCGAGCATCCTTCCCATTTCCCATACAGACCAACCTAAAATCTGGTTCCCGATTGGCACATGACCGCTCACGAGCCCAGCTCGGCGAAATTGGGACCAAATGACCTCGGGAATTTGCTGGCCTTCTCTGGCCGCTTGCACTAGGCATACTCCATTGCCACTACCCAACTAGAAAATCCTCACCGCGGCGCCTCCAACTCCCCCCCATACGCTTTTAATCCACCCCCAGAAATTGGCTCCCCCATCTTCTCATGCACCCCTGGCGTATTCGCAATAGGCGCCCCCCATTTCTCCACCTGCACATCAGCCGCAGCCTTCTCTGCGCGCTCGGGTGGGCACCGGGTTTTAACAGCAACAGGTGAGCCGAATTTCTCGAGTGATGGATCCGTAGCTGGCATTTCCTCCCAGCCGGATTGAGGCTTCGCAAGATTGGGATCACCGCCTGTGCCGGTGAGCTTGTGGGGTTTTGAGGTGAGGTTGTGCTTGTGGTGCCGGTAGAGGAACAACGCCGCCGCGAGTAAAGCGACGGAGGCGATGATGGCGGCGATTGCTATCCCCGCAACAGCACCGTGGCTGGGTCCTTTGGATCTGTTGGTTGCTGGCGAATGTGCTCCCGCCGCCACAGTAACAGTAGGCGCCGACGTTGTAAAGCTGGTTGATTGGGCATTCGATGTCGTATTTGGTGTTGGTATGCCCGTATTTCCGTTTTCCTGACTGAATGTTAATGGCTGGCGAGTCGGATCTACTTCGACGTAGAAGGAATCGCCCATTACGTACGGCGGGCCTTTGCCGATCTCTGGCGTGCGCGAGAGCTCGAAGTGGCAGCTGAAGGGTACGTCTTCGTAGTGTAAGGGGAGAAGAATGGAGCCGGGGGGAGCGACGGAGCTTCATGGGGGTAAGTACGTTGCTCTATTCCGGATGAAGTGGAGATGTTGGTTGTGCAGAAGAGGTGGAGCCATGGTGTGGCGAAGTTGGAGGTCCAGGAGGCGTTGAGGGTGTCGAGGTAGTTGAATGTAGGTGCCAGACGGGGCTGGTATTAGTATTGATCTGGAAGGCGGTTTGAGGATCCGTGGTTCCAAAGCTCCAGGTGATATTTTGCACCAAGGACCATGGCCCCAGTCAGGGAAGGCTAGACAAGAAGTGCTTACGGTGGCATTATTGGGGAATAGCCATGAGCCATTGGTGTATGACGGCGGTGCGTTGACTAATTGTGCACTGGTCACAGAAAGGGACCAAAGCAAACAAGAAGACCAGAGCAGAAGGAACGCCATGTTCATCAAGTGGATGGAGAAACTCTTGGCAGCGGCGCTGCGAACAATAACGAGCCCATATTGGGGAGGATACAGAGAGAGTACTAGGCCTTACGTGAGATCTATAACTTGAAAGAAGACGGGAAAATCAACGGTAGAAAGATGCATAGGGTACCATTGTGTTCCCCACGAGTTTGGAAGACGCGCGGGGGGCAAGAGGCTCGAGGCATGCCGCTGAAATAGAACAGTGGTCGGGTCGAAATTGTTCTGGCACGGGAGCTTCATATTCTTGAATAGCTTCACGCACAAAAGATAGAGGGAACTACCAAGTCACCGTCATCTTCACGAAACCCAGACTCCTTTAAACCCTTGCTATCTTATTGGGCCAGGGACGGATGGTGCGGGCCAAATGGCGCAACGTGCAAGCATCATTTCCCATTGGTGATCTTGCTGGCTGCCGTAGCCGGTCTGCCTGATTGGCGAGAAATTGGCGGGGAGGCATACTTAATCTCGCAACTTTGTTGCACCACTCGACACCGTATCTCCGTATCTTGTAACCGAACTATCAACATTTATTTGTATGCATGTTGATATCCTTAGCTGCATGTCAAGCGCTGATGGCTTTTGGAGGCTGGAAGAAGTCTGGGGGCGGTTTCGGAGTGGTGATGTGCAAAACTTAGGTGTGTTTTCGTGGGGAAGCCGAGCATGGCCGACAGAACACACTCCATTCCTAAAGCACGAAAGAGCTGCAGATGGGGTGTCATGTTAGGTGACAGTCCCAGCGATACGAGTCGTGAAGTTCTGGGAAGACGCTTTGTGGAGTCGAAAACCCACCATAACGCGCATGATAGCCACTTTTTGCGGCTACTTGCTTTGTCAGTTGGGTAACGAATAGTCGAGGGTTCTGAACGTCCCTAATAAGTAAATTGTCGTCTCCGCAAGGATGCCTTACGTCTCGAGTACCCATTTCCGGTTCCAGCTGGAGATGAAAGGTACATCCTTATCGAATGAGGGGAGAAGCGATAAGCCTGAGTTGCGGATCAACGCCTCGAGACCCCGGACTTTGCATGAATTGCATGAAGAATTCAGGAGATTTACTGCCTATCCAGTAAGGATGCTGATTGCCATGATGATGGTGAGCTTGGCGATCGAAGGATTCTCATCATCGTCAGGGGTCATTATGGAAAGGATCCTCGATTTTATCGATTCTGGAGAGTCAAGATGTACACAGAACGATCCGCAGCGACGGGGATTTGGAACACGATCGAGATTTCGGAATTGAAAGCTTTGGATAGCTGTGCCAGGTCTTTGGGTTCTTCACGACCGTTGCATGTGCACGAGTGTGATGTGAAGAGCCAGTGGAATTGTCAGGAAAAAGCTCCGAAAAGCTAGACCCGCATGGACTCTGCAAGTGGTGCATGTTGAGAAAATGACGACGTCAGAAGAAAAAAATGTTTGTTTGTCCCAAGAGTGAGGAGGACCCTTACAGCCAAGAGATATCGGATCTGCGGGCTAGAGAGAATAGTAAATACTTTAAGATGTAGATGCTAGCTTCAGAATTTGTAGCGCATCAGGCCCAATGGCGTCTGGCCTTCCATTCGGCGTCTTGGTGCAATTGAGGAGAAAATAAAAAAAGGGTTCATGAAGTCGAGATTGCACGTTTCGAAGGTCAAAGGTGGGGGTGCTTGCATAATTCTGCCCGCTGCCCGCTGATTCGGTCTGTGCGGCTCAGCGAGGAAAAATTCGGTAGAACTAGAGCTGTCGAGGTCAGGCCAACACAGCTTGCAATCCCACGAGTGACCTCGTTGTTGGCAGTGTGGGCCTTGCCACGACCCAAAGTAATTGTAGGTTGAAGTGAAGTTCGAAAGTTCAGACCACTTTTGGACTGAAATTGCTTCCAAAATGCCAACAAAGAGTGTCAGTGTGCGCCAAAATCAAAGACGCGTCTTACTCGATTCTGAAGCAGCCAATCTAAGCATCCATTCTCCCCACACCGGCCAATAAGCACCGCCTGGTGCCGCTTACAACGCAAAGCTTAGGGGTTTGCCTTGTAAGCCTGTGAGCCTGTAAAGTAATCGAACAACTCTCCTCCACTCCACCAGCAGTCCCAACCACTTCTTTGTAACGACATCTTCTCCTCTCCATCTCTTTGCCCTTTCAGATCGTGCTTGTAATTATTCGCGTCTTCATTCCAATCGCATGTTTCTACCGCATTCTTTTCTTACCGTCCGACTTTCGCTACGGGTAACTCGTATCGTAATCTGTACGCTCCAGGGGTCGTCCTCATAATCCAACCCTCTACAAATCATCCACCCAACTTCACAACCACCCACTCGACTCATCTATCAGAGAGTCGAGATCATGAGTGAATGATTGAGTGCTCTTTGCATAAGCAGAGCACCTCGTCGGCCCATCTTTTCGCCGTGACAAGCTTTGCACGTCTACGGCTGAGCAACACGGTACAGTCTTCTCTTCCACCCTTTGACCCACCAATCGACCTCAATCACCATCTCAACGTCGACTACTTCGATTCTGCCACTGTCTTAATACACAAACTCCATCATAATACCATCACACTCCTTTAGAGACCTCTTTGCCACCGATCGTGTACGTCCAGCCTGACCCTAGAAGAGATTTCTCAAAGCCCCTTGAATCACATTCCAGGCTTCACATCATCAACCTTAAAGACCTTTACAAGTCTTCTTATAGTCGTAGCCTGACCGGCTTCTACAATCAGTCCATGATTGCTGACACTGTCTTGTGATTCCAGGCATCTCTAACGATCCATCCTCCTCTCCCCACTACATCTACCTCCAAACATCTTCATACCAACTACAATACCCTTGGACGGCACGTTCTATCAGAGATCCTCCGAACACCTACCAGGTGTCTTGTACATTGGCATGATGGCTGCTATGGTGCAGTCGTTCCCATCGCCAACATCGACACTCACCATGCTGCAGACGCGTCCATCATCCTCCGAAGCGTTTCAGACTGCATCACAAGGGCAACAACACCAACGGAACAGCCAAATGCCCAGGAACATATATAATACATCGGTTGGTGGAATGGGAGCTGGCAATTATAGAGGGCATACGGCCACGTCGCCGGTAGCGCCATATTCCTTCCCAAGCACACCAATCATGGCGAATGGCCAAAACCCGTTACGGCAGCACCCCACAGCCCCACGACTGGAAAGCCGGACCGCCTCTGCACCCTCAGTTCCCCTGTCGTTGCAAGCACAACAGCAGAACGCTGCATCAAGCCGGCCGCGGCCTCCACCTGCCAATCCCATATCTACACCACTTGGAGGCTCAAGCCTGTATCCTACGCAACCACAAGTATCGAGGAATGACGCCTCTACATCTTCTCCCTCTTCTACGCAGTCGAATTCGAGGTCCCAAGCGACACTTGATCTCAATCCGCCTTCTCTACAACAAGCGTCTTATGCTACCGTTGCCAAGTCATCCCCAGACCGATATCGTCGCAACAATCATCGGCGAGCTGAAACTTCTGGAGGCTTAGCAACGACTGGATCTGCACAAGGCGGCTCGGCTATGCCGTCGGGTTCTGGTATGGCAACAGTAGGCCACCTTTACCAGCATCCGGCACAGACCAGCAGCTCGCCCTCGCTAACAACATATCCATTATATCGGGGGACTCAATCACCTCTATCATCGACTTTGAATGATTACACGCAGCCAATAATTGCAAGCAAGGATGACATGAACCTGCAGCGAGAGAGGGAGAAGGAGTCAGCCCTGGCAAAGCGATACCGGAGACGCAGCATCAGCAGTCTGGAAGCAAAGGATTATGCAATGCTCAACCACGGTCCACCACAATCTGCCCAGCCAAAGACGTATGCGGCAATGCTTGCGGGTCCAGCTCCACAGCTGCAGCAACAGAGACCTATTCAGAGCACGAAAGCAATGGAGAGGCCTACGTCTGCTCACGGACGTAATGGGAGTAATGAGAGCTCGGTCTCTGGTCGATCAGGCTCAAGGCCACCCTCTACGAAGCCTTCATCGGTATGTTGATCATCCCACATTTGTCATCGTCTCATTTATTCTTTTTGACCCGTGGTTCCACGCGTTTTTCAACGCGTGACAATGAATGTAAGGCTGACGTTACACTTTTAGGCCAAGCGATTTGAATTCTCCTCTCCCGCTCCCACCGCACAAGAAGCCACACCTATAGCAAAAAATGAGGCAAAGATGGTCAGCATTCCAGCTAGGGGATCATCGGAGGCGAGCAAAAGACTCACAAACCCGTCGCCACTGTCAAGGCCCATGGCTATGAGCCCAGATATGACCAACACGAAGGACTCGGTTGCTGCTCCAGAGCAGTCCCGTCCCTTGGCACCTGCCATGACACAAGGCCCACCCGGCCCTGTAGGTATACCGGAGAGCCCTGCAGCCCAACATCTGGCTGCACTCAATAAGAAGGACGGCAAGAAAGAAGGCAAATCATCAAGGTTACGGCGAGCGTTCTCTTTCGGTAGTGCGGCTGAGTTACGGAAAGCATCTGCTGAGAACAATGCTGTCCAAGCAACACATGAACGAGCGAAGCTACGAAAGGATCGTTATGCGGACGAGCAGGAAGCCCAGCAAGCAGCCGAGATCCAGAAGCAAGAGGCGGCTGGCCTCGGAGAAGGAATCTACTCCGGGCAGGGCCACTTCTTCACCGGCTCGACGGATAACCTCTCGATCTCATCCACAGCTTCCTCGGCATCTGTCATGATCAGGAAGATGGGCAAAGGCATGAAGAAGGGCTCCCGTTCTTTAGCAGGCCTGTTCAGGCCAAAGTCAGTCGTTGGGGTAGCTCCAGCAGATGCTCCCGTTGAGCCAAGCCTTGCACAAGTTTCAATGGTAACAGTTGAAGCCGAACGAGAGAAGGTCAATGTCAATCCCAATCCACATGACCAGGCTGGAGGAGGCACTGGCTTTCCCAAGCTGGAGAGGAACTCGATTGATGCTGCAACGATAGTACCAGAGCTTGCACCTGCTTTCAGTGATCACGATACACCAAGAGGGAGACGTAGCATCGTGGGAGGGGAAGATGAACGTGCGAAGGTCTTGGCCGCTGTGAAGAAGGGTATCTTGAAGCGTAAGCCTTGCCTTTCAGATGTTTTGGGATCCAGCTTACACGTAATAGGCACTGGCACAGACTCTGGCAATTCTTCGCCTGTTGCACGACCCATCGATACCCGGGCACCCGACTTCAACCTTCCCCAGATCCCCCGCTTCAATGAGTCTCCACATTCCAGCTCTCCGAGCACACCCGTTGACGAACATGGCCCTAAGAGAGGGCACCAGAGGACTGATTCGGTCAACATAGAAGGAGAGGATTACTTCTTGTCCACGTTGAACTTTGCCAGTGGGGAATCCCAGAGCGTGCCGGGTACTCCAAAGAGCACTGCAGCAATTGCAGCCCGCAACATCAGCTTCAACCCCCGCATACAATTCCACGATACTTGGCCACCTGGCGAGTATGACCGGCGAGGCGAAATTGCTACTTGCAATCGCCTGACACCTATGCTTGCACAGCAGATCAAGGAGGAATTGAACACGTTCAAGATGGTATGTACAGCTATAACCAACAATTTCGCCACGTGCTAACAGTCTACATAGGAGATGGAAGTCCATGAAGCATCAAAGATCCACACCCACTTCTTCTGATGAATGCAAAGTCTTCTACGAGTACTCACAAACGCTGCGTCTGGTCTTCAATGTTGGCTTTTTGGTCTACACCAGCTCTCCGCAATCTTCACTCTATTGCAGTCTGGGCGGACGACAATGCCTTCACCTCTCATACAGCATTTAATCGAGCATTTCTTACCCCAGAAGAATTACGATCGAATGCACAACGCCACACAACCATCTATCTCATCCTCCATCTCGCGATAAGGATCGAGCTGGTCGCGGCTCCTTGGCACACGATCAGCCATGTAAGGTCTGACGAACAAACCAACCTCTCCGACCACACAACTCTCATCAACGGTGGCCAAATTTTTCGCTCTCGGCTACCGGCGGCACACTCGTAATCTTCGCTCCTCGCACAAAAAAGCTCGCTCGCATATTTCCTTTCTATATTGAGCGTTTAGGGAAAGGATGCAAATGCATAGTTTCCTCCTCGAATTTCAGTTCTTTCCTACCTCATGCAACCAATCAAGGTCAGGGGATGGTCATTGTGTGTTATGAAATCAGATCGAGAGACACAGAGCTTCTGTTGGCGGCTGGGAAGGAGCGAGTCCATTTAGCGAAACTTGTTACATTCTGGGGCGAGCGTGAGATGATATGTTCTTTCCTTCTCGTTCGGATGTAGGGAGGAGGGAAGGGATTAATGGAAATGAAATATGACAATTGATACAAGCATAATGTGAACTTTATGCCTTGTTGAGACACTTCTTGCGTGTATTGGGTAAGGTGTGCGTACTCCTTGCGCTCAAGTCCCGTGTTAACCAGTAGTAAGGAACACTGCCATGCTAACAAGAACTTGTCTACGTGCCAGCCCCACGTCCAGCTACTTCAACGGCATCTCGAGCCCAAAGCAAATACAATGCTGCTCGAGCTACCACAACATACAACCCATGCCCCGCCACTTTTGACCCTGCTCGGCTCGATGGAGTGTCCTAGCTGCCATCTCCCTATCGCCTCCGATCTTCTTCAGGGCGTTCCTGCTCAATCACGCTGGATTCGGCTGGTGGTGTTTACCTTTGGGTGGTTTGGATGTGGCGGTGTTGATACTTGGGATTTGTGGCTCTTTGTGTGATGTAGTGACTTGATTGCCTGGCGTGGGATTTTGGCTTAACACGATTGGTGATGGGCTTGGCGCCTGCGAGCTGACGCTGGAAATGGTTGGTTCTGATGTTTTCTGGAGTTTAATACATGGCATCCTAGACTTTTCGGTTTCCGACGTAATGGTTGTTGATGCCTTGGCTGTTTTTATCATAGGGGACTTTTTATGGGTCTGATGGTAGAACTTTGCTGTTGGTTTCGCGATTCCCGCTTTTGTTTCCAGCCTTAGCGGCCTTTTAAGGCCGATGCCACGCTTGTACAACGTTCTCGTAAGGGCTCTTTCACATCGATAGGTGTGCCATTGTTGTACTGAAAGCTTAGTGTAATTGTTTATCATGGGGTTGTTCTATATCAAGAACCCTCATTCTGCTTAGACAGTCGTTAATAAGAAGATGGATTTTGGTTTGAAATCTGCGCTAGTATCTGATGGCGGTTCTATGACCATTAAGCAGCGTGTGCTAGCGAAGGATTCAAGATGGATGCTTATACAAGAAAATCACTGGCAAAATACGATATCATGATCATCGTCTTTTTAAGACGGGGTAATATAGACAACAGTTTTCTTTCATAAAAAGGGGGTTTAAATGACAATATCGTCTACAATCAACGAATACTAACTCGTGTAGTTGGGTTATTTTGCTGCCACCATGAGTTCTATACAAGCGTCGCACAAGCGTCTCATGACTATCATTTCTGCTCCAGGTAGGCCGCTAAGTCATCGCTCAGCCATTGCGGATATAGCTTCTCTCGAGTAGAGCCTTGTTGTGACTGGGGCAGCCTCGATCCTACCTCATGCTCTTTTCTGGAAAGGCGAGCTGAGTTGAAATGGCTTTCGCTGGTAAAGTTGCAGGAAACATGGATGCAGCGCTTTGTTGCAGGCGGTTCGTTACCATCCTCCATTTACCTGGTCCGTAATCCTCGTTGGCTCGCGTCAATCTCCGCTCAGCTCGTCAATATCAACATCGCTGTCTTCCGGCCGGGGGAGACATTCTTCGCCCGTTTTGGTTGACAAGTCTGGGTGGTTGAGTCCATCATGAATTGAAGCAGCACAGCATCTCCTTGGGAGGCCTGAATTTTTGGATGGCGCCTTTTGGAATTTGGGCCCTAGTTGAATTTTTCGCGCGGAAGGCTTCTCGACGGTGCCGGCAGATAATCAGACGATCGCTTATGGCTTAGAGCCAGTTTAACTTTCGTGAGGAGAAGCCCCTTGGCCTAGGCTTTTCTTCGAGTCAGGGAGAAATATATTTGCGGCTTCGGTTAGTATAACCAGATATTCAGGCGTGGAGTTCTCTCTGGTGGCGGTGAAAAATCAGGTGATAGCAAGGCTCTTGGGTTATAGATTTGGCGCTCAAACGGAGGAGATCTCTGAAGCAGGTCCTCATCCCAATCATGCATTTCTATACTAGCTTTGTCGGTCTCGCTCTCGCTTGCGGACGTAAGATATTTACGGTCTCTCGTTGGCGGGGATTTCGCCGGCTGCGCGACGTCCAAGCCTGGCACGCTGCTGGGCTCTTGAGGCGCTTTTCTTCTTGGTTAAATTCGCGTAGTCTAGATATCGACCAGCACTGTACGACGGGATTTAGTCAGGACAGAAACTTACGAAGTCCACACGCATTACAGAGGGTGTTCGACCCATCGGGCCCACGACGCCATTGTCCTGTCTCAGCCCTGTTACAGCTGTGGCATCGTCCAGGAGGCATCAAGCGTCCTCGGCGTCTAGCCTCGTTAATAGCCACTTCAGTGGGATTTGCAACCCCTTCCAGCTCATTCATGACGTCAAGAATGCTTGACCCCAAAGGTATAGCTTCCCAAGCTCTTCTTTCAATGCTAAAGATCTTGTTCGCGTTGACGCGATTTTTGCCTCTTGCTCGCAGAGGTATCGGAAGACGTAAAGGCAGCGAGTGTAGAGACGAGCTGGCAAACCCTCATCTTCCGTCTCTCCGATTGTCACCCGTGGATAGGAAGGGCTGCTGGAAGCATTGTCAACCAGCCACTGCTGCATGAGGGCATTACTGGGACTTTTGGCTGACATCGTGCACTCTTTCAAGGCTGGTAGGTCAGTGGCATCCTGCAATTTCAGATAATGATGCTATCTCATTCTCCGACGTCTAATAAACATCCGATTGAGGTGAGTCAGGCAACAAGGTGTCCATTCCCAGGTATGGGGCGGCCACTCTCTGCAGCACCCTGCATGGCGAGCATTTATGCAGCCTTTGTCGAGACCCACAAATCATAGGTGAGGACGTCTGGCTGTGCGAAAGCACGCCCCGCTATAGCATTGCAGATTTTTCTTTTTGAGAGCTTTTCGATGTCATCGCCATGGACAAAGTCAGCAATACTCGTAGTGCCCCGAGACCGCCTTGGGCTTGGCGCCCGAAGGCGACAAAAATCTGATATTACTATTTCCCCAGGGCTGGTTTTGCTTGGTCGGTAATTTTGTCATCCGCCCTCGGCCTAAATGAGCGTAATGACAATCATGGATCGCGAGAACCCGACCACTTGACGTGAGGTCGTTGTTTGGCGCTGTGCGACATTTGCCTCAGTCCCTCAGATGTGCCAAGCTCTGCTAAGCCCCTTCGGGTTAGCTTCCGCTCGCTAAGCCCCTTCGGGTTAGCGCCTTCTGCTTACTACGGAACCTCCAGGTAGTACGTCTGAGCGTAAAATCCGAATATTACGTCTGGTTCGCCTTATTTTAACTATCGATTATTAAAATACCCGTATTATTCTATTTTTAGACTAATACCGTAATCTTAACGATAAAATCTAAATTTATTATATATTAATATAGCCGTGTATAGAAATATTATAATTAATAATTACTTTAATATTAATAGAATTTAAGTTATAAACGACTATTTATAAACTTTCTTATTATTATTTATAAAATTATAATACCGACGTAATAAAAATCCTATTAAAAGTATTTATTAATTAATTAATTATCGCTATTTATTAAATATTAAAAAGTATATATTTATTATTAGAAATTAAAAACTATTCTTTACTTAGCCCCTTTAATAAAGTACGACGCGTCTAAACCCTAGAACTTTATAAAGATCGCGTCTTTATTATCCCCGTTATTATCCGTTACCCCGTCTTCTCTCTTTTCCCCTTTTATCAGTTTATCCTAATTTATATCGAGGCCGACTATTTTTATATCCGTTTTAGATTTTACTTTAATATTTAATATATCCTTATTATTAAGAATTATATTATTAATTCTAGTATAATTATAAAGCTTCGCCGGCTCGAGCTCCTTTTTATATTAAAGGCCCTTTTAAATTATATAAAATCTTTCTACGATAGTAATTATTTAGATAAAATAAATTCTCTATATTAAAAGTTAAAGATTATAGTTAAGTTATTCGTACTAAACGCTCGTTCTTTTATCTAAAAGAGTCTATTAAATTCGTTATTAGGGCTCCGTAAACTTTATTTTTTATATCGAATTTTATATTTCGTTACTCCGCTCGAGTATCTATTATAATAGGAAGACGATTAGGACTATTATTTATCGTTAAATAAACTTTAATATAACGGAAATAATAATTAAAGTAGAACTATATATCTATAAATCCGGGATCTTTATTATACTCGTTATTAATCGAATAATCGGGATAATTTAAACGCTAGACGTTATACCTAAAAAGAATACTCGCTATATTTTTACGAATGACTTTATTAACGCCGAGTAGAGTAATATATAATTAATCCGTTATATAAATAACCCCCCCGAGCGTTTCGGGGTCTCCGATCGGGATATTATAATCTTTATTTATACTATACTTTACTATTTTATAAAAGCCTCCTCTAAATATTAACCTCTCGTCCTTTATTAAGTAAAGGATGATTTCTTCGGCGTAAATAAAATAATATTTATAAATCTAGTTACGGGTCTCTTTTAGAAGCGTTTCGAATATTATTATAATATAGTAATAATCCGATGGGTTTTAAATATAAAGTAAATTAATTAATATATATATTATATTATAATAAGTATTAAGAAGAGAGAGTATTAACGATTTAAATAATAATTCCGATATTATAAATTAATAATCGAAAGAGGATTAATAATCGAAAGAGGATTAATAATCGAAAGAGGATTAATAATCGAAAGAGGATTAAAGATCGAAAAGGATTATTTAAAATTTTATTAGAACTAAACTCTAGTCTAGGAAATAATTTTAAAAGTTTAAAAATTTTAGGCGGGGGGCTAGCCTTCTAATATTAAACCCTTAAGGATAATTAATAATAAATATATCTTAGGGTCGAGCCTAAGATTATCTAAACTTAAAGGTTTAATTATTTAAAATTAAAGCTTTAATTATTTAATATTAAAATTTCGGATTTATTATTACTATAATCGTAGTCTTATCGTTATTATACGTAAACTTTTATTATTATTACTATTTAAAAGTCTAGGATATTAATATTAATATACTCGTAGTTATAGAAAATAGAGTTAATATATTTATAGTTTTAAACTCTAGTAGTAAATTCGAAATTTCAGCTTTATTATAATTATTCGTAGATTTAATATTACTATTTAAAGGACTATTATAAACGACGCGGTAAAATTATACCGCGCGGATTTACTAGTTTTCTAACCGTTATTAAGGATTATTATAATTATATTTAAAAATACTCTATTAAATTACTACTATTACTTTATTAATCTCGGTTTATATAATATTATTCGCGATTAAAGAGGAGGGTTCCTAGGCGGCCCCCTCTATAAATAATAGTAATTTAATATATAATAGTAGAGTTAGGAAGGTCGGGTCCTCGGGGTATTTAAATATAAACTAAATATATATTTTATAAAATCGTTTTTATATTAATTTTTAATAGCGGATCTTCTCCCTAGCCGGACGCTTAAAGTATAAATTAATATTAAATATTTTTTATTTATTTAATATATATAGGCTCTTCGCCTATATATAGTACTATTTCTCCTCCCCCGTTATTAATATATTCCCGTCGATATCTATATCCTCTACCGCTTTTTATTATTTAGCGGTATAACCGAGAGGGTATTTTAAACCACGTATTATTCCGGCTAGATCGAATTCGCTTAATTAATTTATAAAAATTTTAGCCGGGTACTAGTTAATTATAAATAAAATAATCTAATTATCTAAACGGATACTAGATTTAGGGATCTAGTCGACTTTTAAAATTCCTAGATTTATAAATAAAATAAAGTAGTTATAGGCTACGAAGGTTATATATAGGCGCTCGGCGGGTCTATTAATATTCTTTTTAATTAAGTTATAGAGGTCGTAATAAATAATATTATATATCGTTATTCCCTAGGTTAGAGACTTAGCGGCTTTAATATCGCGCTTTTTTTTTATAAATCTATTAGAGTCCTCGTCTCCCTTAATCCTAAGGTTTATTCTTTTTTTCTTTTATTTTATAAGTATTTCTTTAATAGACTTTATAACCTTATTCTTTTTAAATTTAATAGGTATTTTTTATTTACGTTTAATAAGTATCTCCTTATTATTAAGTTAATCCTCTATATTCTTATAATTATAGTTAACGTCGTTATCGATTAATATAGCGTCGTTATCGATTAATATACCGTTATCGTCGTTTTTATTTATCTTTTCCTTCTCTTTTTTATTACGAGTCGATTATTCCTTCTTAGCTTTTTAAGTCTTAAATACCGCCGGTTTAACTTTCGGGACTAACGCGTTATTTTTATTTAATTTACGTTTTATACCTAGCTTCGGGGTAGGCCCTTTATACTTCGATTTAATATTATTATCTTTAAAGACTAGTTTATAGTCCTCCGTAAAGTAATTCTAGTTATAATATTAATATAATAAATAGTAGAGGTTAACGAGTAGGATTTATTAAGGTTTCGTCCTTAAATATCTCGCCTAAAGTTATCTCTATATTTATATTATCGGAGGATAATTTATTTAATAGATCCCCTTCGTTATTATTATTATTAAAATAAACTATATTATTTAAGAGATCGTTAGTCTCCGTAATTAATATTAAATTATAAATATTATTATCCTTTATTATAATTAATATTAAAGTATAAAGATTAAATAAAGAGATTAAGAAAGTTAATTTAAAAAGAAGAAAAAAGAAGTAAAAATTAAAATAGGAGTTAGTTTAAGAAATAATTTTAAAGTTTAAAGATTTTTAGGCGGGGCTAGGGGCGCCTAAATATTATTATTAATAATTATATTATTTGAAAGTAAATTTTTATTATTCGAAAATAAACTTTAAGTTTTTATTTAATTTAAGAACGTTTAAGATTTAGCCGTTACTAGTATTAAATAGAGAGATTAGATTAAAACGTTATTATCTAATATTAAATACTTATTTGAACTTTACCTCCTAGCCAAAAATATTCAAATTTCAAAATAATTTTCTAGAGTAATGATTTCGTATATTAATTAATATTGAATATTTATTTGAGCTTTACCTCCTAGCCAAAACTATTCAAATTTTAAAATAATTTTCTAGAGTACTAACTTCGTATATTAACTAGTATTAAATATTTATTTAAACTTCACCTCTTAGCCAAAAATATTTAAATTTCAAAATAGTCTTCTAGAGTACTAACTTCGTATATTAACTAGTATTAAATATTTATTTAAACTTTACTTCCTAGCTAAAAATATTCAAATTTCAAAATAATCTTCTAGAGTACTAACTTCGTATATTAACTAGTATTAAATATTTATTTAAACTTTACTTCCTAGCTAAAAATATTCAAATTTTAAAATAATCTTCTAAAGTAATAATTTTATATATTAAGATTTAGTATATAAAGTTTACTAACGATTATTATTATTAATATTATTATTAGTATTTACCGTACTAACCCTATTATTATTATCGTCGGTAGTATAATAATTTACTTTATTTATTAATTTTATTTAAATCTTTATTACTTTTATTCGTTAAAGCTCTTTACCTCTTTTTATTTTTTATCGACTTATTATTTAACTATTTATTATATTATCTTTATTAGTATCTCGTAAAGATTCTCTTTCTTTAACGGTCGCTAGAGCCTCGATCCTCGCGTTTATAATTAAAGCGACGAATAGATCACTAGTAGATATACGCTAGAAGATTAACGAAACGATACGTTAGGCCGGAGAACTAAAGGTATAAATCGATCTAATTTAAAATATATTAGAAAAGTTCGTTAATAATATAAAGATCGTTAACGAGATTATTACCGAGGTATAAAGTATATTAATAAACGATAGATTTTAAATAATAAAATTCGCGAGTAAATAAAAGGTATATAAAGCGCTAGACTCGACGATTTTATAGGATATACGAAAACGGGCGATAATTAATCGTAGACGAAAAGAGAAATACGTTAAAAGTATATAAAATATATAGAGGACCGTAGTATAAAATTAATAATTTAATACTATAAAGGAAAATTACCTCGGTTACGTAAATTAAATCGTTAAAAAATTTATTTATAACGACGCTTATTCTATAATTATTTAATTAACGGTTAATTACTTAAAACGGAATAATTATAAATAAGGATCTACGCGTAAAAGTATCCCGAAAAACTAGTAGACGTTAAGTAACTTAAATAAAATTAATATTTATACTCTTTTAATTAAGTCGGGTCTAACGGATAAATAATTAATAAAACTAAAGATTAATCGAAAATATCTAATAAGGCTAAGGATAAATAATAGCGAGGGACCTTTATTACGAGGAAAATATAAGAGATATAACCGTCGAGTTATTAATAATAAAAAGATTAAACCCGAGTCGGTAGATTATAAGGTTAATAATAACGATTTAAATAATACCTCGGAGAATAAAGATATAGTATCTTCGAGCGGTAACTTTAATAAGGACGATAATAATAACGATAATAATAGCGATAAAGATTAAGGAATAAATAATCGGGTTAAGTATTTCGGTTATAATTATACGGGTCTATCGGTTAATTCCTTTAAATAAATAATAAAGAAAAATCTAAAAGCTATTAATATAAATAATAAAGTTAGTTAAATCGGTACCCTCCGAGTATTTATAAAAACTGGGTCCGATTTACGATATATTTATTATATATATTTATACGTTATAACTAGATATTTCGGCCTATAAATTAAATTATTAAACGAAGAGAGTATAGGTTTATAATTAATTAAATACTAGCGTTATCGAAGTAATATAGATACTTTTAAGATTAACGTAATTATTAAGAATTAATAACGGATAATAACCCGACTATAAATAGACGATAATAAATATAGGGTCTATAAACACCGAACGATTAAAACGAGTATTAGAGTATTCTTAACTAATTAAATATCGCGGTTTATCGTTCGTAAAATAGGAGGGCTAGAAATATAGGATACCTAGAAAAAAACGGGTAATATTATTATTAAAAGTATATTTAATTAATTATAAACGGGGGTAAACTTAAAGGGTAACTCCGAGGTTAAAGTTAGAAATATTATAATAAAGGAGTTCGATATATATCTTTATTATTAAATAAAGCGGAATAAATAACCTAATAAAGGGTAACTACGGATAATATTTTATTTATTAATATAATAAATTATCCGGTAAGATCCGATATACTAAACTCTATATATATATTTACGACCTAATTATAATTACCGACTAGTTTTATATTTTTATTATATTAAATATACTCGGCCTAGAGACTCGACTTTCTTTTAATATATCGATATAAATATACTTAAATATCTCGTTTATAGGTATAAAATTAATATTATATAAAAATTAATATCTTTTAATAATAAGATTATTAATAATTATATAAAGATTATTTTAAGTTTTTATAAAAATATAACCGAATAGTAAGAGAGGGTAAAGGGGCGGGGAAAAGTAATAAATAATTATATATATAAAATAAATAAGATCTAGGAGCTAGTAGATACGGTTAATTATAATTAATTCGTTCCGGTATTATATACGCGTAGAGACGTAAAGATTACTCGGCCTAAAATATTATATAATTTAATATTAAACCGCTTAAATACTACCCTCCGAAGAATTATCCTTTTATAATTCGTAGAGGTAAAGGAAGATAACGAGACCCTAAATAATAAAAAATCCGATAAATAATTAGACCTCGCCTTTATTTATTTAAAATAAACGGCGGTAAATCTTATATTATCGGGGTTACTGAATAAATTTAGTTTAATTTTTTATCGATTTCTAGCCGATACCTAACTCGTTTTAATATTACCCGTTAATTAAATATTAATATATAAAGTAATTTAAGAGGACCTAGTTATCTAAAATTATATTAATTTATTATTAAAAGTTAACCGAGTATATATATAAAAGATTATTTAAAAATACCGTTTAAAGGTATTAAAATTATTTAAGGTAATATAAAGTAAAGTAAAATAAATAGAGAAGAGATTTTATAGCGAAAGTAGTTTTTTTCAATAAACGGATAATAAGATTAAAGGGCGCTAGTATTAAGTTATATAAATAATATAGGATATTATTAATTATAGAGTAAAACCGCGCGGCGCGGTTTCGCTTAACTCCGTTATTTTAATCTTAATTATAATAATCCTATATTAATTATTAATATTAATTCTTAATATTAATAATCCGTATTATAAATTATATTAAAATAGAAATTATATTATTATTTATTAATTTATTATCTAGCCCCTTAATATCGTCTCCCCGTTTATCTCCGCTATATATAAAGATCGTAAACCGTTTATTTAAATAAGCGCGCCGTACCCCTACCCTAGACCTCCACTCTTATATAACTTTAAATAGGTCAGTCTTTACCTCCTTCTCTTTAAATTCTTCCTCCGCCTCTACCTCTACCTCTACCGGTAGTAATAATTTATCGGAAAAGACGGTAACGGGTAATAAAAAACATCGTTAACGATAAACGGAGGGCGAAAAGATCACTAGTATATTAATAATAATAACCGATATATAATAAGATATAAAGAGATTTTTAAGAGCGCTCTATAAACTATATAAGGTTTATACTTTCTATTTAATATAAAAATAATTTTTCGATTTCGTTTATAACGAGCTACTTAATAATTCCCGATTCGAAAAATAATTAATATTTAAACGGCGCGACTCGTTAGTTAAAAGGTAGAGTTAACTAGTTATTAATATATTTTAACGAGAAATTAAAGTCCTAGGAGAGTACGAAGTATTTAATATTTTTTATTTATTTATAAAAAGGCTTAAGGGCGGTACCTTATAACTATTTAAAAATATTATTCCGATTATATTACGACTGGCCCCGTAATAATTTAGTATCTTCTATCGAGTTTACTACGAGAATAGATTAAATAATCTATTATTATTATTAATAAATCCTATTACCTAATAACCCGCCGTTTTTATATTATTAATACTCTACTACTTAATACGGCCTTATAGGTCGATTAACTTTTAAACGATTTTAAGACTTTATTTATATTAAAGGGGGGTATAATAACGAGTTCTCGATACTTTATATTAATTTAGTTTAATTATTTTATATTTAATATTATAATAATATATAGTAACCCTAAAAAAGAACGCCGAAGTAAGGGTTTAAATAATAAGGTAGGCCGCGAGTATTATTTTAATTTATAATAATTTTAAATATATAAAAGGAAGGCGTAGAGAAAGAATAAATAACTACCGAGAATTTCGATTAATTATTACTACGTTAATTTTAAAAGGGTATCTCTTCGATAAAAAAACCTTTTAATAGGATATATAGCGCCCGATAACTATATTATTATTAACCGAGATAATCGCTCGCTAGTTAATATCTATCGATATAAATATAAAGATACGTTCTTTATTTTTAATTTTATTATTTTTCCTTTTACGCCTTAATATTAATAAAGGTATATTAACGAACTAGAGTTCTAAATTCGATTATATTATATCGAGTCGATAATCTCGGCGGTATATATATTTTATTTAGGTAATATAAAGTCTTTATAAATAAAAGTAATACCGGTTTTAAAGAAATTAGACCCGGTAACGACGAGATACTTCTTAATAATATTAATATTTAAAGATAAAAGTACGACGGCTAATAATATCTATATATTAAAGAATATATTTAAATATTAGTTTAGATTAAACGGTAAAAGTCTTATTTTTAATATTAATTTTCGATTAATATACGGTAACCTTAAGATATAATTATATATATAATTTATTAAGGTTTTATATAGCGATATTTCCGAGCTCTTATTTAATACTTTTAACTAGTTATTATCGGGCTTAAATCTTTAATACCTTCGTTTTAATATATTATAATTATTTTATAAGATTTATTAGGGCCCTAGTAACTCTATGGATTTATTTATATTATAATATACGGCCGATCGCTAGGATCGCTTTAAGATTATTTAATTAACGGACTTTTAAGCGTTAAAAAACCTAATTATTTATAATTATTAAATATATATAATAGGAACGTAGATTAAAATCTTAAAATAATAATTTATAGATTTTTAATATATAAAGAATATCGTATCCTAACTCGCGGTATAAAGTACTTTAAATATTAATACCTAGCCTCGTATATTAAAAAAGATTTCTAAAGTTATATATACTTAACCTCTATCCACTCGCGATTAATAATTTTTAAATTTTTTAAATTTTTATATATACGTCGAAATCTATTTAACCCTACGATATATTATTAAATATATTAATATTAACCTACTCCGCTACGCTTTATACTACGTTACGATTCTTTTTTAGGCCGACGTTACTAGTACCCTAAAATATATATAGGCCCTACTCTATATATTTTATATAATAAATTCACCGGTAGTAATAATAAGATTATAAAAATATATATTAACGAATAGTCTTATAAACTTACGGGGAATAACGGATATAAATTTCGAGCTCGACCGTCTTTTTAAACTATTTAATAATAATCTTAAAGTATTCTAATACGACCGGTCTTATTATTTTAAGTATAATAACGTATTATTTAAGAATTAGGCCTTTAATAGCCTATATTTTCTAGAGTTAAAGAGAATAATAAAGTTTATATTCGGAAAACCCTCCTCGGCTATATATTCGGTTAAAAGCGCCGCCGAGGATATTTAAAATATAGTCCTTAACCTCGCCTATAAGTCGTTTATTCGTTATATTAAATAGGATAAATTCTCTTTAAATTTAATTATTAACCTTTTCGATACCGGGCTTAAGCGGTTAAATAAGAATATATTAAAATATAACGAGTAGTATACCTAGGAGTATATATTATTAACGGATAACGAATATAAAAATACTCTAACGGCTAGGCTAGAGGTTAAATATAATTTTATATTAAAGAGTTTTATAATTTTAACTTTTATCTTAAAGTCTTTAAATATTATATTTATCGACTAATTTAATAATAAATTCGCGCGGCGCGGGTTTATTAACTAGTTTTAAAATCGCGTAAAGTATTATTTATATTAACGAGATTGAAAGGGGGTTAATTTTACCGGTTTATTTACCAATACCTTTTATAATAATTAACGTAATTATTATAATATCGTTAATTCCCCCTTTAATTTACTCGCCTTACTATAAGGGCTAGGCTACGAGGTATAACTTTTATTATTATATTATTCTTTAATAATATAATATTTATTACCTTTATATTAAGTCGTTTTCGGCTCCGTATTCCGAGATTTATTAAATTAACTCTCCGCCGCGTTAATTTTAATATAAGATTTACTCTTTATAACGGGTATATTTAGTCGCTTAACTCCTACTTTATTAATTACGGTTTTACCCTTAATACGCGCTTTTTTAATTATTAATTTATATTTTATTTTAATTAATTAGTTATCCCTTCGCTCTTTAAATTTAATTTACTCTTTATTAAATAACGGATCTAGCCGCCGCTTTCTTTTAATATCGTTATATATTATTTATATATCGAATATTTTACCCCGATTTAACTCTTTTTATCGTCTTTATTCTAGGATATTTAATATTTTAATATAATATAAATAAAGGCTAGACTACGCGCTACTAATTTATTAATATATAATTCGTTTATCGTAAATACTCTCTATTTACGTCGCTAAATCTTTTAAGATTTTATTAAGTATTATTAAAGATATAAAGAAATATTAATATAAGTCGACGAATTTTTTATTTAATTTTTAATATCGTTAAGCTCGAAGTTTAGATATATATTATAAACGTTTAAATAAATTCTTATTTACCGATTTATTTAACTCCGCGTAAATAATAATAGGCGTTTATAATTCTAGATTATAAACCGAGTAATAGAGGAATGACTTCGTATAATTCGGCGTATTATATTCTATATTATTAAAAAAAGCGAGGCCGATATCGCGAATATAACCGCTCCCGGGTATATTAAGAAGATCGTATAAACTAAATATTATTCGAGCTCGTCGGTTAATATTTATATAATTTATATAAGTTTTTCTCGGCCCCGATAGAGATTTTATTACTATATTATCGAGCGAAGCCGGCTCCGTTAAAGACGCCCCGCTTCTAGGGCCTATATACTAGAGTAGATATAATAAAATAAAATACGCCTACCCCCGATTATAACGTATCGTATATTTTATATATTTATATTAATATACCTTCTAAATAAACGAAGGGAGTAATTATTAAATAATTTTTTTTATATCTATATTATTAACCCCTAGCCTATAAATATCGGTTATAACGATAATACGTAGAGATAAACCTTGGGTAGATAATAGACCGAAATATATCGCGATATTTTATTTATCTCGAGTAGTTATCGCCGCGAAAAAAGGTACGATTAATTTCGTACCCTCGATCGGATATAATAATCGTTTTATTTATATACGTATTAATTAATATATATCCCTAACCTAGGTTATGGAATTTATAAAAATAATCGTTTTCGGAATATCCTAAGCGATAGTAATTTATAACGGTAAAATATACTATAAATTAAATATACCGTTAATAGGATTATAGGTAGTATTAATTTAAATATATATCTTTAGCCGATTAAACGGAGTCTTTATAATAATAGTATCTTCCGAGAAAATATATCACTTTTATATAATCTTAAGTATTTCGACGTCGAGCGTTATAAAGACTTTTAAAAAAAGAACGCTAAATAGTAATCGCTTTTAAAGGATACCTAGATTAAAGTATATTAGTCGAAACTCCTTTTACTCGGTTATTAGATAAAGCTCGTCGATTATTAATAAATATAACTATAACGTAAAGTTAGTATACCGTAGTACGTCGGTATTAAAATTACTCGAACTAATAATTTTAGGATTTATAAAGATTATTATTATTAACTACTTATTTATAAATCGCGTTTAATTATTATACCGTAGGTAAAGTAGCTAGAGCGTATCGTTATAATATTAACGGGTTTATTATTATCGCCGTTTAGAATAAAGAGTCGATAATTAAATATATAATTTAATTTCTTATATTACTCTTCTAATAAAGTATTTAAAAATATAATAATTAATATTACTTTAATAGGTAAAAATTTTAATAATAAAATCTAAAAGACGATATTTTTACTAAATTTAGTTTTCGTAATTAAGATTAAATTCGTTCTCTAGTTTAATAATATATTTAAAATATTATACTACTTCTCTTTAAGCTCGACTCCGAAATAATATATTATAGCGTCTTCTATATACTCTCGATCTAGAGTCTTATATAAATTATTTATCTTTATTATAATAGGCGTAGACGCGAAATCGCCTACTATATATAATATTATTATAATAAATATTAGTTTTAACTTTAAATATATTTCGCGGAGGGTTTTATAACGAAGGGGATTTACCGATAATAAAGAATAAAAACTAGCGATAAATAATTATCGTTATAATAATAGTCGAAACTCGAGTTATAATTAAGGATTTTTAGATAACCTATACTTATTTCGTTATATATACGATAAATAGTATTATAGATAATTATATTCGAAAGAGTATATATAAAAGTATTAGCGCGCGATTAATTTAAATCTTATTCTAAAATAATTAAATAACGATCGCGTCGTAAAGTTAGTTATTAATAAAGAAAAAAGTTAACGGAAAAATTTATATAATCGGCCCGCGAAAATAATACGAATTTAATAAAAATATAGGGTTTTACGCTTAGACCTACCGCCGTTTAATTATAAAGTTAGTATTTCTAACCCGAAGAGGTTTAGTAAACGGGAGTTAACCCGAAGGGGTTTAGTAATAACTCGGTAGGTCTAAGAGACTAAGAGAAAAAATAAAAATAATTTAAAAGATATTTATACCGCGGCGTCGGATATATTAAGTTAAAGTATATTCGAGGTTATATTCTTTAATAATACTCTTTAATTAAGTGGCGCGCCCCCGTAGTTATATATATACTAATTACTTCTAATCGTCGTAGCTCCGGCTAGTATAAATTTACCGCGATAATTTAGTTATAAGTTAAAGGACCTTCTAACCCTCCCGGTAAACCCGAACCGTTAGAAAACCTAGATAGAGTAAATAATCTTATTTATTCGGTAGCTGGCACTAGCTGCGAAAATATAGTAATTATTAACGGGGTTATTCCCGAAGGTATATATTCTTTCTTTATACGTTAAGAGTCTCGAACTTAGGGCGGTATTAATTCCGTAGATTTTAGTAGCCGGAAATCGCACCGTGGTCGCCAGAAAAGGTGAGAATAATCTAAAAGACATTTGTACCGCGGCGCCGGATACATTAGGTTGAGGCATATTCGAGGTCATATTCCCTGACACTGAGGCAATGCGACATGGGACCGCTAGTTGAGCTTAGTCATCGTACCATAGCACTCAGATCCTACTTAGTAGCTACTTACAGAATACATCTCTGGCTGCCCACCATAGCACAGTCTATCCACCCTGTGTGTCCATCTCTCACCACTCTCGGATTACGGCTAGAACGGATATCGCCTTTATTGAATTTACGGAACGGCGCTTAGATCGTTAGTAAGTGCATGTTGATTTGATCTCAGAACATGTTTATTTATCCTTTATCCTCATTCCAGTCGAAACCCTCATCAAAGGTCCGGTGAAGTATAGCTACTTGTATAAAGATCCTTGGCTTACTATCCGTCGTCTCGCCTATCTTAGCAATAATATTTTAGCCTCAACAGTCTATAAACGACCGGCTCGTAACGTCGACATACGTCGTTAATGGTTCTTCGGTCACCCTTCTGAATAATACAACGATCGGGTCTTTCGGCTCTCAGGATGTCAATTCCTTGAGGACTCAATGCAACGCCCGGGCATATGGAGCTCCTCTCGCCGAGAGCTGTAGAAACATCGTTAACCGCTTACCTTTAGACGAAGAGCAAGACACATACTCGAAGCGGCAAACGGCAGTCTTACCCACAGAAAACCACCTTCTTCCACAAAGGTTCCTGAACGGTGAGTTAACTATCCTATCTAGCTATAAGAGGGGATCCGCTTGCTGATATCTACAATAGAAGACGGACTTTGCAATGTTCAATTATTCCTCATTTCACCAGCCCAGTCGGCCAGGGTAAGTCTTAACGAGATCGGGAGAGCCGCACAGTCGCTACTTAGCACATGTGTCGAAGGACAGATCCGTCCAATGGAGGTATCGCGACTAACATCGGTAAGTTTGTCCTATGCAATCGCACTGCATTCCCTCCCGAACTTTAAAAGCAGCAAGATCGCTGTCGTGAAGTTGTTTAATTGATGACAGTGGCTGCAGGAGGCGACAATAACCTTGCTATCATAATCCAATCATCATCATTTCCCAACGTGCAGTGTGATCCTGGCCCAGCGCCCCCAATTGCATACGCCACTTTCGTCATGAATGGGATGCCTGCCACGACTGGGGACGAACTCTTCGGCCCTGCAAACCAACCGGGAGTAACAATTGGTCTTCCCACCGGGTACCGATCGAGTAAGTAGGCGCAACTCTGAAAGCACTGGAGAGGAGCCTGTTGATCGTATAGAATACTTACTCGGTTCAACAAGGGGGCGGATACGCTATAGCTAAATTTTCTTCTAATGACGAAACTGACCACGCTACGTGTATAACATGTGGGAGGTAATCAATGCTATTTACTATTTGTGTGCGATCAAAGGCCGTCCTGGTAGCGCTGATATATTAGGTATATCTAAAGTTTCTCTATTGAGCGATCGCGGGGTGTTAATCTTGTCTCTCTAGGATTACGAGAAAATCTCAGAGCCCAATTGTCAGCAGGACGAGTGGGTCAGACCATCAATACGGGAATGAACATTACACAAAGTGCAGCCACTATAGTATCATCGATGGTGAAGCCATGATGCTGGGTCAGTGGTTTGATCGTTGCCATCTTGGTCACTTCACCCTGGTGCTGATGCAACTGCATATGCTCAACGGACCAACGGGATGGGTAGTCAGGAGTACTGTAGGGATCAGGGATCTTGCTACGGCCAGATTGCCGCCGTCGGAGAGAAACAGGTTTTTTCACAACTATTATATGTGCCTTGACCCGAATCCCCTTCTTCCTTCCTTAGTCCTGTACGCAGTTAGCTAAGTTCTCATCCCACTCGCCCTCGCCAGGGCACTTATGTACATACATGCACTACTCCGGGTCACTATCGCTGAGACCATAGGAGTTTTCGGTGCCAGGGAGCTTCTCATCGTTGTCACCCCGTGATGTCCAAGGAGTTCTCTGGCTACGGCTACGCCGTAGTCAGATTCAAGATAGCTTTTGCTCATCTGAGCCTGACGGGCCATACTGAGCACCGAAAGCTTACCTAGTTTGCAGTGGATTCGACTATTAGCGGTACCACCATATCCGGTCCAGCTTTGGAGAACGGTGGCAAGCTCGTACAGTCACTTAAACGACAAATTGATACCGTGGGGGAAAACTCCAATAAGACAGCTAAGAAGAGCGTGAGGTGGCCGCCAACGGCAGAAACACCAATTTGTACGCCCAGCCCTTTAGCCATTGCATTCACCAATGCCTTTGTCCCAATTGGCGGCGCAATGAAGGATTTCTGCGACTATTCGCGCCAGCATTTGCCTGCTCCGAAAGGCATGAGTATGAGTACGAGCCCGCTCGGAAGCTACGATGGCTGCAATAGTATTGTTTATATAGCTACTCCGCCATCCTCACTAGATCGTCAAGCTATGGGAAGGATCCCACAATATCAACGTCTAGGTCTTGCGGAAAGATTGGCCGTAGCCGTACTTCAATATCACACCTCACCATGGCTCAAGAGATCTTGGCGGAGTGAGGACGTTCACTTCTTCTGTATCGATGAGAATGGTCCCATGCAGGAACCTCGGAGCTTCGAATCTTCACACCTCAATGTGAGGGGATCCAGACCTAACGGGCCAGTGTCTAGAGCCTCGACATTTCCGCCTTATACGCTATCGCGTAACTCTGTATTTTTTAGCCTCGGCGTGGTACTTCTCGAAATCGCATACTGCGCAAACCTTGAAACTCTGCAACGATCTACCGATCTAGATAATAGCGCAGAAGATCATTACACGAATTTCCTTTCTTGCTAGACGGCTCGCCAAGTCAGAGTGTTCAGGCATGGGTGTTGAATATGATAAAATCGTTGAACGACTAGTGGAATGTGGTTTCGGCTGCGGCTGTGACCTTAACAAAGTCCCATTGCAGGTCGTATTTAATAATACTGTAATTTCCCCGCTGTTAAGACTAGAGAAGAGCTTACATGACTTCCACTTGGGGAAATGAGCCTGCCTGCCTCATTGTGGTGTGAGATGGTTAGCAGCACTCGGCATACAAGGATTGGGAACATGTGTTCGCGCCCTGCCGATACGGAGTATACAACCAATCGAGGTGCAAGAAGTACAGGACTGTCGCGGTTATCGTACTCAGATCAAGCAGTCACTTCCAGGGAAGAGCTTTTGATACCAGCTGGCACAATCCTATGCAAGGTTCAGGACACACAATGGACCTCTCGGAGATAGCAAATGAGACAGAATTCGCATGTGAAAGCCATTGTTGGCGTCCATAAGATATGTTGCAGAGCGGGAAATGTCCCGTTGTTGCACTCTGCTAACATTACACTGGCAACAAAAGTGCTCGTGTTGACATGAATTTGACATACACCATCGTCTCCTCGAGCCCAGTAAACGTATGACTTCTTCCAAGACAAGTCAGTCTAAGGGCTGAACGTAGCGTTGAATAGCGAGTTACACAACTATCACAGCCCTTCTGGCGCAAGATTTCTACACAGTGACAGCTATTTCGGTATAGCTGTGGATCGAGATCAGACCCTTTCGAGCTTTTTGTGTAACACGCTCGCTATTTGCAAAAGTTGGAGTATGCACGAAGACTTTTTCTGCTGCTACGAAATGGGAAGCTACTGTAATAGTGATAATTCGGAGCTAGAAATGACTTGATTATTTCTATTTGAATCATGTCTAAGCCATCGCAAACTGAGCAAACAATAACACAAGTGAAGGTCCTGACACGCATGCTATACACAACTCTCTACTCAAGATAAGCCCTTTCTGCCACTCTTCCCCTCCTCAACCTTCCTTTCCCCCCTGCTTCCCCTTTTTCTTCGGTCTGTCGTCGTCATCATCCTCCTCCTCGCTCTCCACCTCTCGCGGGCCAGGCGTCTGAGAAGCCCTGGGCTTCTTAATCGACGTGCCCGTCAGCGTTACCAGCTCTGGAATACGGCTCCTGTCTGTCCGCAAGCTCGGGCCTGTTCGATACGGCCTCGCCACACCATCAATAACCCGTCCCTCAAACTCCGCATTGAACTCTCGCTCGATGGTAGTCCAGCTCATTCCACGCAAGGCTTTTAATGGTGTGAATGGTGTGATATAAAAGCCATATCACACTACTTACGCTAAAATTAAATAGTGGGTGTGATATTAAGGCTATATCACACCCACTATTTATATCATGATATACTAATAATATTTAAATGGTGTAAATGATACGCGGGATTAGCGGAATTAGCCGAGATAAGCCTGTAGGGCGATTTTTACGACTAATAAACCCTAGTACTATTCCTATCTGAGAGTGCGCTAACCCATATAGGTAATTAACCCTAGCTCCGCCTTACCCGTAATGCTACCAAAATCCCCTATGCAAAATCCCTAGAATTATCATGTATATCAGTAGTTATATGGTGTGATATGAAGCCTGCACTGATATAAATGATATGGTGTGGAATCCATATCACACTATTTAACTAGGAAAAAACGCGTATCATATCATTTATATCAGTAGTGCGTAAATAGTGCGTGCACCATTAAAAGCCTTGATTCCACGCCAATTGACCGCTCGATCTGGCGCTGCGGCAAGTTGTTCACGCTGGTACTGGAGATGGTGGTCTATCATCCATTGCCGCTCTTCGGCGCTGAATGGGACTCTGCCCTCCCTCACGGCTCCAAGGTATCGACTATTGAACGTGTCAGCTTGGCTCGACATGTAGGGTAGCGAAAAGGCAGGATATGCGTACCGGAGAAATTGTGCGCGCCATTTGTTCAGGGCTCCAACGAGCGCGCCTGAATCCCATTCCACGCCGTGGCTGTACTCCGCTTCGGCTCTGCCAACAGCCAACTTGATGGAGATCTTAAGTTTTGAATCATCTCTCTGCTCTGGGACAGCCATCTCCCTATCGATATTCGGATTCAGGAAGCGATTTTGACGCTCCCTTGCCTCTTTCTCCGTCTGTAATGTCACCAGTCAGCATCTCTCAGCGCAATATATCTGTTGGGTATCACTCACCTCTGGCTCTTGTGGGTTTTCAGCGTCATTTGGCGGATCTGACAGTCCAGACGAACCCTCTACACTCTCCTCGGACTCGGACATTCCTTGAACCTCACCGAGAAAATTGCTGACAGCATGATCCAAGTTCCAGCCCGAACGAGCAAGATACATAATTGCTGTCCTTATGGTGATTGCCTCGATGTTAGTAGTGAGGCGGTCAACAAATCTCGTGATGAGGTATATCAAGGTCTCGTCGTCACTCATTCCAGGCATATTCTCCATGTCGTCGAAATGTCTCTCTAGGATCCCTTGAAGGGCTGGATCGTTCTCTCCGGTCCAGATTATGGTATCTCTGGCATTCCGGTAAAGGTTCTCCCAGTGAGGACCCATGCCCTCGGCCTGGAGTGGTCCTGCTGGGTTCGCTACTGGTGTATGCTCTGGTGATGCGGCGCTGGGAGATGATTCAGAGGGAGACCCTGATGGTGAAACATGTTTCTCTGCATCTTTGCTAGATTCAGACATTTCTCCTTCCTTTGTAGGCATGGTTTTGGCGAATTATTATTTTTGAAAAAGGACAAGCCTTGTGCAATTTGGATATTTGCTGCCAACGATGGAGATGAGGAGGGAGTTGAGAGAAGTTTTTGGTGGGTGGTATGTCAGAGACATAAGAAAAAGAGGACATGGATGGTGTATCCAAGAAGGAACCAAGGAGAAGCAGAGAGAGAGGATGTTGGTGTGGGTTGATGGTTGTTGAAAGAAGAACAGAGGGAGGAAATCTGGGGACTATATACTAGAAAGAGCAGAAATGAATAATGGAGCAAACACATACTTTAGCCTATCCGGAGTATAATATATATATATATATATATACCGGACCAAAAAGATCAATATCTGTGAAGGAGAAGACATGATAGAGCCTTGACTTTATACTGTTGGGTGGTAGGTAAGAAGTGAACACGCTGTGTAGTAGTGACCTATATAGCATTCCTTCATATTTGGAGAGTCACAATAGTAACTACTATGGCCGTGATTATGAATCATCACCCTACGACATATTTATTACAGTACACTACCCATGAATGCTACTACAGATTGAAACTACTATAGATTTCTTTAATGATAGGAGTGTACTTGATCTGAGCGATGCTCGAGATGACCAATTTGAGCGTGATACGTGATACAGTAAGTAGAGAAAACCACGCACCGTACATGGAAGTGATGAACGTGGGGGAAATTGGCTTTACAATTTAGAATGAAGGGAACCAGCAACTGATTCATGGACTCTGCTTGGCAAGCCATGAGGCCAAAGTATTCAATCCATAAAATTATTACTAGAGGTCACTTTTCTCTATTGACTTCAAGCCTTCATTCGCTAAACTACGTGGGTCGTGATATATGGAGAAGAAAGCCCACATTCACTACAGATAGTAACTTGTTAGTGTCTGTAAGAAAAAATCTTCTACTGAGCAGTATTGAAGGTCGACAAGCTAATACAGTAGGAATAAAATAGGAGAGGAAGAGCTGGAATAGAACCTAATTAGTTTCAACTTGAGCGTGGAATAATCTTTATTGCACCGGCGAGAGCTCGAAACAGGTATAGACTTAACTTTCGATAAGTATATACTACTAAAGTTTGCTACGTAAATAAATTGAAAAATTAGTATTAGAAAGAGTGGAAGAATTAGAATAGGACCTATTTAGTCTCAACTTGAGTGTGGAATAACCGTTATTATACCGGCGAGAGCTTACAACAGTATAGATTTCATTTAAGATAAGTATCTATTGCTTTAAGTCGTAACGGAGATGAATTTAGAAAGTGATATAAAATAAGAAGAAGAGCTAGGCAAATACCTAGTTAGCTGGGGCTGGAGTGCGGAACAGGCCCTGTCACCTCATTCAGAGTTCTGAACTATTTGATAGTAGATATAGATGAGCGCGAGATTGTCTCTATTACTTATTACATCGTGTAAGACCAGGTGTAGATAAGTATATAACAGCTGAAGTTACAGTATACTTGAATTTGAGATAGAGATACGTTCTAGGGAAAGACAGCCAAGAATATGTTATGATTGTAGATGGAGCCGTGGACGGATGGCATCGACCGCTAGAAGAGCTCCTAGGCCATAAAAATTTGCGGCTCGTCGCTTTTCGCGAGCAATGCAGTGGCGACAACCGCCGAGTCCTGACTTGGTTTCAGCTGCGAGCATACTCCATATCTTCAATCATTAATCGAGCATTGTATTTTGCCAATAAGTTCGCGATGACGCAAATGTTCATTTTGGCTCTGCTCTCTTCACTTTTTCATTCGGTGCTAGCTGCTTCGATTCCTCTTCAACAAGCAAATACGCCATTGTCTGCAGTTTCTCTATCCTTGATCAGGTAAGTCTGATCGAACCTTTTAGACTAGGAATCTCTGTCATTAACATGAAGCTCTCAAAGCCATACTAATCTCTCCATACCACCAATTCCACGAGGCTTCACAGGCGGAGTCTACTTAGAGACCTCAAAAGTTCTCAACCCGCTAGCTGTACATGTGGTCGCCATTGAATGTATGTATGGATGGGCTCAGAATCCGTGGGACTCGGAAACCGACGGCGGAACCGCTTTCAAGGATGGTTACAACGTAATCATTGTCGTGGAGCCTCACCAACCAGTGGGCGCGCCACTACAACTCAAAGTTAGTCACGTTGTACTTGGTCTCTATGAAGGGATCATTACAATGTTGCAACAAAACAGATTTTGCGATCTTTCTGTGACGTTGTCCGTATTTCAACGGTCCTTGGGGACTTTGGGGATGAAGGCCAAAGATTTACGGATTGGAAGTAATGCTAGCTCTATGGCCGGTGGTGTGGATCTCGATGCAGCATTTCTGACTTTAGGTACCACGAACAATAGCAACGTACTTGAAGGGCAATACACCGATCCAACAGACGCCAAGCTCAAGTTGATCTACACCTTTCATGGCACCCGCATCCCCAGCAAAGACATTCTCACCGCCGCACTCGGTGGTCTCGCCGACGCTGCTGTCTTTGATCCTCAAAGCCCTTGTGGACGAATCAAAGCGATCTCGGAGTCTTTTGGATGTATAATCTATATTGGAATAGTCATGGGCCAGAGTATGACCTATGCACAAGCGACCAAGGCTTTGAAGTGGATGAGCTCTACCATTCCTGTTCGCGAGAAGAACTTTGGGGAGATGAACGTGCAGCTAGAGTATGACGGGCAGAAGATTGCCGAAGGATACATTTCGAAAGGAATTGCGGCGAACAAGGTGATTGGAGAGGTGGCAATTTCATAGTGATATCTTGTACACGTTACAGCTTATCAAATTAGAGAATAGAAGCAGAGGCTATGCATGTAGAGCTCACGAAACTTGAGGGTACTACATTTTATCAAATACGAGGCTAGCAGATATGAGATCTACGAGCATTCGCAATGAGGAAATCGTCAGAGCACTAAACCGATTTTTGCAAGACTCACAATCTTCGGAACCGATCATCGAATCAAAGACATCGGTGCTGTCGTAGAAAATAGGACCTAATATCAGTTGGATAACATCTTCCTGACTGACAGGAGGAGAGTTGTTAATGTCCCACGCTAAGCATAATTCCTAACCATTGGGTCGAAGTTGACCCTCAATGTCCAGCATATGAGTTAAGTAAGAAGTAGTCATGGATTTGTATGCGTGGACGTAGTGCATGTAATTTCCACAACTGCCATGGCAAGCGTGGCAAGGAACCTAAAAGGCCACGTCCAGGGCGCTTGGCTCGCCTCTAGGCGCTCGCTCCGGGCATAACAACCTTAAAACTCCAGGGCTTTATTGTGCTACGAAGTTCAAGCAGACACCTTCCGTTTTCCAAAAGCAAATCCCATGCTCGCAGCAACGTCCTGAATTTAACGCTGGACGTCCGATTTGGGCGAGCCCTGGGGCTGGTCCGGCCACCCAGGTGGCACTGCTACTCTTTCACTCTCTCCGCAAAGAAGTTTGCCATGGCCACTTCGAGCAGCAATAAGACGTATGCCCACAAGTTTTCCGCACCAGCTTCCCCTGAAGGCCCTTCGCCCATGAAAGAGCGGAAGGCAACTGGGCGAGCGTTCTGGGAACGCATGGGTAAGCCAAAGTGGGTGCTTGCCCCGATGGTGGACCAGTCAGAGTTCGTATGCTTTTTCCTTGGTCTCCCCTGGCCACTGACCATGCTAATGAGGGCGTAGGTATGGCGGATGCTGACGAGATCGTTCCTACCTCCCGAGCTCATGACAAGCCTTCTGGCTTATACGCCTATGATACATTCACGCATGTTCATTGAGACGCCTAAATTTCGCGACCACCACTTTCAGCCTACAAGAACCGGTCTAGCATCTCCTCCGAAACACAATCGGGAGAATCCCCCATCAGACGTCTATCTTGATGGAAACTCTCAATTCGACAGACCGCTGTTTGTCCAATTCTGCGCCAATGACCCGGATGAGTTGCTGGAAGCTGCACGTTACGTTGAGCCATACTGTGACGCTGTTGACCTGAATCTGGGGTGCCCGCAGGGTATAGCGAGGAAGGGGAACTACGGGGCATTCTTACAGGAGGATTGGCAGCTGATTCATAGGCTGATCAACAAGCTACATGTGAATCTCAACATACCGGTGACGGCTAAAATGCGGGTACTGGAGACAAAGGAGAAGACTTTGGATTACGCGAAAATGATCTTGTCAGCCGGAGCAAGTATCATCACTGTGCATGGGCGGCAAAGAGATCAGAAAGGACACAAGACTGGCTTAGCAGACTGGCCTGTGCTGCGCTACCTAAGGGAGAACCTACCCTCCGATACGGTCATCTTTGCCAATGGCAACATTCTGCGGCATGAGGACATACAAAAATGCCTTGAAGAGACAGGTGCTGATGGAGTCATGAGCGCTGAGGGAAACCTCTATGACCCGACCATCTTCGCTAAGGCCCCAGATGTTGGCAGGGAAGGTCGAGAGTATTGGAAGGGAAGAGACAGCAACGGTGGGTATCGTGTGGATGCTGTCTTCAGACGCTACATGGACATCATCTATACACACGTTCTCGAGAAGCCTATACCGAAACGAGACCCGCTCTTCCTACCTTCCGAACCTCCACGGGAGATGCCTCCTACCGACCAGAAAAGAGCCGCTGAAGAAGATATTGATCGCCAACCATTTTCAAAAAAGCAAAAGCGCGACAACAAATACGTCAAAACCACATCCCCCAACCTTCTCGCCATGCAACCTCACCTCTTCCACCTCCTTCGCCCTCTGGTAACAAAGCACCACGAAATCCGCGACGCCCTCGCCAAATCCCGCGCCGGCGACATCGCCGCGTTCGAAAACGTGCTCCAAATGGTCGAGCGCGTCACCAAAGAAGGCCTGATGGACTACGAATCGAACCCCTCTAAATACGAAGAGCAAGACCTCCTGCTCACCGAGAAAGAACAAGAAGCGAATATCGGCAAGGACGAAAGCTCGATAGCTACAGTCAAAGCCTGTAAAAGGCCTTGGTGGGTATGTCAGCCGTATGTAAGGCCGTTGCCAAAAGAGGCGCTAGAGAATGGGAGTTTGACGTTGAATAAGAAGGACAAGAGGAGGCTAGAGGAGGAGGCGATGCTTGAGAAGGCCAGGGCAAAGGGGAAGGGGAGGTCCGAGAGGGAGGAGGTAGATGAGGCTGATGGGATGGGAAGGGAGGAGATGCCGAGGGAGGCGATGATTGCTGGGTAAGATAGTACTTGGGATAAGTTCAAACCACTTCAATTTCAGCTCTTTGCCATTGGAAATGGTAGGTTTCTTGTTCCAGCAAGCAAAAAAGCGTCATGTTTCCTTTGCAAGCAAGGATCTAAAAGCACCTTTCCCAGCTCCAACTCCCTCGCTAAAGCCAAATTTCCTTCGCATGCAAATATCCAAAAGCACTATTTCCTTGCTCAACCCGCACCAGGTTGTATCTGCGCAAGGATCCAAAAGCACCCACAGCACCAACGCCCGCTCCACCTCACTTCTTCCCCCCTTTCTTGCTGCTCTCGCCACCCTTCTTCTGCTTCCCTTTCCCCTCATCTTCCTCCTCCTTCTCCCCCGCATTTTCCAAAATCTTCTTCACCTCCGGAATCCGATACCGCTGCCTCAACAGGCTGCTCTTCTCCCGCTTCGGCCTGGGATTCGTCTCCCCCTTCAACATCATCCCCTCAAACTGGTGGTTGAAATCATGCTCCACCTCATTCCAATCGAAGCGGAAATTCGGGGTCTCGCCTGCCTCCTCTGCCTCTGCCTTGGCTAAGCGGTGATAGGTGGTCAGCCAATCGATCTCCTCGGGGTGGAATGGCGGGCGGTATGTTGACACGAGGCCGAGGTGACGGCGAAAGTATTGGCCCCGCCACTTGTTCAGCGCGTGAATCATGTTAGAGCTGGTCCAATCCATGCGAGCGCTGTCTTTGAAGCGCGCGTTCAGATCGTTCTTGTTCTGGCGGTGTAGCGTGATGGTGAGCTTGCGATCATCACGTCCGTTCTGCATGGCTGGCATGCGGTCCACGTCTGGGTTCATGCGTCTCATCATCGTCTCGTAGGTCTCCACCGTCTGAACACCATTCCCATCGGTCGAGACACTTGGCGATTCCCGTCCACGACCTTGATCGATCTCATCCTCTGCCTCAAACTGCTCGAACACCTGCTCCAAGTTCCAATCGTTGTCGATCAACGCCATGATGGCAGTGCGTGCATCAAAGCCATCTGCTCTCCTCCCAGCTCCGGCGCGGTCTAGGACGGTGGCGATGTATCTGATCATGAGGTCCGTTTGGCTGTCATCTTCGCCGTCTTCAGCTGGCTCTGGTACGTCTTCGAGGTCGTTGAGAGCTTCGAGTAGCTCGTTGTCCTCATTCTCGTTGGCAGTTCCGAGCACAAGTTGGGCTTCTGTCTGGAAATTTTGCCATGTTGGCTGCTCTTGTGCTTGTTGACCGCTCAAGTTGCTGGCCTTTGGTGCCATTGTTTGCTCAAGGTAGAGGTTGAAGTAGTAGATGGTTGCTCTTGATGAGGTGAGAGCTGGTCGGTGCACGCTCTGAGGTAATATGGATCTAGTAGATCCAGGCTCCTCTAGAGGTTGGTAGTGGGTTGAAATCTCCTCAAGATAACGGGAAAGTCTGGCAGACGGTTGAGAGCTGAAGTACGGATGAGCAAGGTGCGAGCTCAAGATGAGTGGAAATAGGAGAGAAGTGGTCTGAACCCGAGTAGAGATGGTGATGATAGTATCCTGTCTTGAGTATAGGTATGAGGCGCCGTGTGCTGGAGTTGTGAGTGGTACAGAAGAGAAGGGAAAGGAGCAAGAAGGCTGCCTTATATATGTATAATAGAGTGATGTCTAACACTTCAGTTTCAACGATCCGGAAGTGATCTAGGTCTTAACAATCCGGAAATGATCCAGGTTTCAACGATCCGTAAGTGACCTAGGGGCGCACGGTCTTTATATACAAGATCCTTCCAGAATTCATTGTATATCAGTCGCAAATTAACATGCTCACTCCCCTGGATGCGTGACTGGCGAGATGTCATGAATACTAGTCATGGCAAACCCTTAATTTGGACTCTGTGAACAGGCATGTGGGGCCTTTATGCAGCAGTCTTTCATTCCCTACCTAAGCTTCATGAATGTGACTTGCTCTTATCAAGTTACTGTGGGTCTCAGCTATCAACAATCCGATGAATACAGCATATGCAGGGACGAAGAGGCAAAATGACCATTGCGTACGCGTTTTGGACCAAGGTAGAGAAACAAGGCATATGAAACCCGTTGTGCCTGTGTATAGAAGTGAACTACCTGACCTCACTCCACCTTTATCTAAGCGCTAACCTACTAGCTCCGCTTCAATTGTATGTTCTTCTGCGCCACTAGCGGGCCCAAGTAGCTAGCGGGCACGCAATAAATCGGCTGGTCCATCACGCTGTACGCCGAGTGTGAATTGCAATCTCCGAAGAATTGGCCTTGCTTTGGTATTTCCAAAAATTCACAAGAACGCTGCCTTGTTGGGTTATCGCAACTCATATCCCATGTCACTATCCTTAGCTGCGATAAGCACCCTGTGTTTACGCCCGCCGAATTGACCGTGACATTCACAGGCTGTCCGTAATTGCCATTAGCGTTGCAGGCGTAAGCGCCATCAAAGAGTAGCTCGCCAGTAGTATAATTGCTGAAGAGAGTAGTGAGCACATCTACGTAACTCCGGGTCACGTGGCTGAAGTCATCGAGGCCGAAAGCAGATGAGTACTGTCCGCTGTACCACCATTCATCGCAAATGTTCTGCTCGTTATAGCCCTCGCAACCGGAGAAGTCGTAGGCTGTTTTGCTTCCATTGGTCGCGAGTGCTTGAGGATTGGTGTCTTGAGCGAAGACGCCGTAGACATTGTTGCTGTTGAGTGCTTGCGATATAATGTAGGGGTTGAATGCGTAGAGAAGGTAATTAGTCTGACCAGGCAAAGATGGCGCTGACGTGGAGTAGTTGCCTTGAGACGCGAATGCGAGGAATTCAGTGCTGTTAGTCATGATCGAGACTACGGTTTTGTTCAGATTGTTCTGTACAGTCTGAATGATGTTGACCATCTCAGTCCTCAGCGCAGCCATCTGAACGACTTGGGATGTTGCCGTGTCAATCGGAAAGAGCCACCGCCCAATCTGGGGCACCACAAAAAGAGCATTCTCTAAGACTTGAGCAAAGGTTACCCAGCCCTCAGTAAAGCCTTTGATGTCTTTGGCAAGGTATCCGAGACCAGGAACAAGGGCAAAAACGCCGGTCAAAGTGAGGAGTACATCATCCAAGATGGTGTTTGCGTCGCTTAAAGGGTCCAGCAGCTGTACGATTTGATCGACGTTGTCAGATGCGACGCTTGCTGAGTTTCCAACGGCGGTCCACCATGAGAGAAAGAATTGATTGACGGCTATGAGGGGATCAGCAAGGTTCCAATATTGCCGAATTGTCACGCAGCTTGCCGAGAATATCTCACCGTATATGTTGTACGCCACATAAAACACTTTTGGTTCTTTCAAAAGATGGTCTCCCTGAGGCGAAGTGCATGCGCTGATCTTTACCCCAGTACAATCAAACCCTGGGAAGCCTTCTAGCCTTAGAAAGCAAGACGCAAATGGTTCCTCGGTATGGCAGGCATTATAGTCTACCCAGTCTTCTACCCACTTGGTAAGATTCAGCTGTGACCAACACTTGTTGTCTCGGCCTGTTGTGATGTTCTTGCAGTCGATCTCGTCAGTCGCAGTGGTAGTGGGGGTGTTTGTGATAACTCCTGGTTCAGGGTCGGTGCCGTTGCCGGACCCTTCGGTGCTCGTGGTGTTTTGCGTTTGCTGTCCTGGCGCTGGTACGTCCGGTGTAACCAGCGTCTGATCTGGTGGAGATATATGTTGCCTCTCTATCTGAAGAGGCTCAGTCCTAGGTGATTAGCCAGGAGATCGCCTGTTGAGCGTCACAAAGCCAGCTACGGCTGGAAGATGTGTTGTCAGAGATGCAAAGATGAGAAATAGCTGTTGGGTGCGCATGGCGAGAACAAGCTTGGAAAGATTTGATCAATTGACGATTGCTGCGAGCGACACGAGGGCAGACACCTCAAGTAATGAAGGAAGACATGCGCAAATGACGCAGTCAGGGCTGCTGGTGTGGCTGCGGACATTTGGTGTGTGAAATACATCTCGATTGCCTGATCTTGAGTCGTGCTAGCTATGCTAATTGTGGTCTCACTGTGGGTCCAATGTGAAGTCAAAGGTAAATGCAGAGCTGCTATTCGTCTGCGCATCTACACAGCCATTCCTTATCGAAAGGGTGTTCTGTATGTTCAGAAGGTGTATCAGCCTGTTCACTCATTGGCCTTTGTATTTATGTAGATAAGCCGGAGGTGTAATAGGCCTAGCGGTCTATCTTCGCGGGCTGTGCCTTTCGGAATCTTCTAAAACAATTTCTTGTTGCTGTGGATTCGTTCCGTTTCAAGAATTGGCGCGTCAAGGATGGGTATATGCGAGATGCGGCAGATCTCCGATGCAGGGCTATCCAAGCGCGGTATATGCGTGGGGGGTCTTGGATACGAATAGACTCTGACCAGTAGTCCACGTGTTGACCATGCTCTTATCTTCGTATCTGTGGTTGTTTCAAGGTAGTCCAGTAGCTCGTGAGCTGGAGAGGCTTGAAACACTGGATCTGTTGATACAGAAGCCAGATATCTCAGCCAGTCTCGGATAGACGCGGACAGCGCCTATTCATAGCACATGTGCCCCCATATTATTCTTCCGATGGGCATAACGACCCCGACTGACCCGTTATTCACGACACCCACTTGGATTGACTGCAACAGACTCTGAGAATCCAGAAGGTACAATGACGGAGTGGCTAATAGCCACGGCTCGCGTATCCAAGAACAGCCATGCTAGCGCAGTGGAAGTACTAAGGTCTCACTACTCACTCTCGCAGCTAAGGCATGAGAAGTCGAACGAGGAGGAAGAAACCAAGAACTTTTCAACGCAGCACCTATTCCGCGGAATACAAATTTCCATTATTGGCAAAAGCGAGCGCTATCTTCAAGCAGACGTAACGTAGGACCTTACAAAGATAGTAGGACATTATAGGCGCCGACTCAAAGTCACTCGGTTGACGCTAGTGCAAATCAAGACACACAACAGCAAAAAGCAGCGCAGATAGCCCTCAGTCCCGCAATTGACTTGCGCTGCTGATAAATTTCCTATCTTCAGTACCTACATGCCATGCCCACGCTTGATGTCGGCAAGCCCAACGTCTCAACAAATCCGTACTGGCTGTAAAGCTCCTTCGCCCGACCATCCGCGAACAAGAGCACTGTCCCGCTCTCAGGCACATTCTTATCCATCCACGTCTTGAGCTCTTTCATGATCATCTTCCCAACTCCCCAACCTTGATGGGAGGGCAAAACGGTTATATCTACGAGCTGGAAGAAGCAACCCCCATCACCTATGAGGCGGCCCATGCCAATGATGGTGTTTGGGAAGGAGGCTGGGCCGATTTGGACGCCGAAAAGCGTGTTGGACAGGCCGATGGCCGCGGTTTTGGGTGTCTTGGGCGAGAGGCCTATAGCGGCACCGAGGGAGATATAGGTCTCAACGTTGGGCGTGCCATGTATGATCATGTTGCTGTCCATTGCGTTGTCTTGTAATCCAGCTCCTGTTGACCCTATTGGTGAACAGAGGCGTTCGAGCAACAGGGCTTCGGCCAGCTCGAACGGCTACGCCTCCATTTGCTACTCGTGCTCGACAGGGACGGAGCAGACTAGCAGAGCCTAGGCGACACGCAGGTGGTCACGCAGACTGCCTTATCGGATGACCATTGTAGGAACAAATGTTGGTGTCTCTCCGCGGCTCATAATTTGCAGGCTTAGTCATCAAATCATACGCTAGCGTGATCGATCTGAGAGCGAGAGACTCCCGTTTTATTTTATTGCTTTTTAGAATCATCTGCGGGTTGAAGCTGCTGCTGAGTATTGATGGCCCGCCAATGGCTTTGAGAACGCGTTGGACAGGGACACTGCCCTTCTCTACCTCATCGCGAGGTCATGATGCGGGCTCAGAGCATTAACCTTTGCCTATCCGCTCAAAATACCCTCTTTGCAAGGAACGAGAATACAGAGTATACCAAGGTTTGGCAGTTGCTTGTCAATTTGGAAAGGTGCGTGCTAATATGTCTTCATTAGGCGTTTTTAAGCTTGGTTCCGCGGTACTATATATTGCCAGCGGTGCTGGTGCTTAGCACTTTCGCTTTCCTTCGCTCGTGGACTTTAATCTTGAAATCAACCTGCGATGTTGGCCATTCTCACTCTTTGCTTCCACGCTCGCTGCTTCTTTGTGTATTTATCTCCGTGGAGCATCATGTAGCACATCCAGACCAGGAATCTCTCCGAGGCCCCATACTGTCGCACTCTTTCTTTAAGACTGGTCTCGATCATGCATAATTCGTCAAGCGTGGTGATTGATCTTCGACAAGCATGCTTTGATTGGACAGGCTTGCAGAATGGCTTCTCTTGGTAGCGCCAGCCCCCAAGTTGCGCGGGACTTGTGCAGATTGGTGTGGCAGCCCCGAATATGAAGGGACCTTTCCCCAGATCCCACTCCAGACCCGGAGTTTGTTCGACATCGGTCGTTAAATGACATGTCCACTCTTTGCATTGAGAAGCATGGAAATCATTGGTGATTACTTGCCAATGATTCGCTTCTCTACCTGAGGCACGACCTCAATGTCGACGGTTTGTGCTTGGAGTAGGCCTTGCAGCTCGGTTGCGTATATTTGTTCTCGCACAAGAGCGCCTAGGATCCGTTTGCAAGCCAAAAGAGCTATCCTGCGTAATACAATCGAGATTTGGTGCACGCAAGGAAGACAATCGGCTAATGAATGATAGCTGTTGGTCACGAAGCTGGTCACGAAGTTAGTGTAGCTTTCACAGAACCCTCAAGCCCCTACGAGCCTCGTCGCGCCAATACGATCATCTTCTTGGATCACCCGCTCGTAGCGTTAGGATGCAGGAACACTTGATTACCATCAAGGAGAAAGACAGACATTGTGGGGGTACCTTTGCAACAACAGAATAATATCGAGTACACTAGGCTTGATGAATGAACAGGCCTGATCATGCTCAGACTTGCGTTGATGATGGCGTCGATCATTTTGAACAATAGACAACAGATGAGCCTGGATGAAAAGGGAGGTCCGGCTTCGTGGCGATCGCTCAGTACATAGCCTGAGCTAAGCCTGGAGGTTGTAGTCAGCAATAGCAGGGCTGGACCTTTTCAGACACCTGGATGATTTCACAGAGCCAAAATTTTCTCGGTGCGTGTGCTACGAGAAATTTGAAAGCTGCGGTTGGGACTACAGCGCTCGTGAACGGTAGGCTGTGTATACCGGCAGTGCAACCGAGAAGAGAAACGTCAATTTGATCCACCGCAATTTTCGCAATCACCCTTACGCATCTGGCTAATGCAACTGCGTGAATCATCGAATATCAATTTGATTGGGTATCTAAAGGATTGAATGCCACTCCCGCAAGTACAGCAAAGCTTCCATAGGAATCTCAAAGTCGCACCGCCAGCCGGTATGCCGAAATCTCGCCTATCTGCCCAATGCTCCGCTTGTCATCCCCTCTAGCTTCTATCACGCAATCACAATCACGTCCCTTGACCTCGCCGATCTATGCTTGTTGAATGAGCCCTCCATGCCAAGCCATCAAATTCTAGGATCATCGGGGGGTCTGTATGCGAATTGAGCGGTGTATGGAGACCACGGAAGATTTCTTGGTTGGGATTGATGGTAGTCTTGCTGTTGGTGACTGTTGTATGCTGTGAGAAAATAATCAGCTTTTCTATTAACATGTTCGATGGCAGGTTTCACTGACCATTGGTCTGACCACTTTGTAATTGAGCTCCATTAGAGTAAGTGCAGCCGCGATACTGATACTTTTTATTCGGATCCAAATATCCATTGCTCCAAGAATCGTTATTTGACATCGCGATCCTTCGTACTCTTTTTGCTACTGTGTGATGGTAAAAAAAAAGATGTTTGTAGGCTTCTGTTTGGGTTAACTTCGAGAGCAGTGATGCTAAACGACATCTTGCTATATGGGACATCTCCAATCCTATATCCATATAAAACAGACTACTCTCGTCGTCGATTTCGCCGGCCAGCAAACATTGATTATCGCCGGTCAAATTATGGTTCCACTATACTGAAGCGTAGGGACCTCTGACTGAAACTCAGTTTCTAGCATTTGCACGTAACACCCCAACAGATTATAATTTGTGTCAAATCCTTGTCATCTGGCCAGTGCCGCTTGCGCGAGCTGGTGAATACGCGAGTAATTGCTTTCAATTGGTGGTCGGGAGACATCATGGCTTGGCAAGCGAAAGAGACAAGGGATGCACGGTCACTTCTCTACGTTACCATAGTGGGCTGTGTATCCATGGAACTTTATCCTCAAAGCAGTCTAGCTTGAGATTTCCCTCAACTTTGTGCTCTTCTGAATTATTTGGGTTTAAGAAGAAATGTATTGGGCCGATGGACCTGTGTGTAAGCATGGGCACAGGACAGTCAGACACAGAGGCCGCAGGAAAGAGATCGCGGTGAGCGTGAGAATGCCTCATGGGGCGGTGTTTAAAGCACTAGAGGTCTTAGCACGCTAATTGTCAAGCCTGATTGGACAGATAGGTCGAAACTAGGCCCGAACGGACAAACCTTATTCGTCAGCCACACTCGCCGCAGACCCAGATCTCGAGTCCCATGCGTACGACATCGGTATTGAACTGCGCGTGATCATAGGTTTTCATGCTTTGGTAGTTGCTACCGTGCCCTGGCGGCCATATCCGATGATTGGCGGCCATGTCTGATGGTTGGGCTTTTCGCACGCCCTGCTATAATACGTCAGATGCCGCTAGGAAGGTATGTGAAATCCCCGAGAAGCTCATACGCGTAGATTAAGGCAGACGAAGGGCATGGTTCGCAATCTGGCGAACCATTATGCTGGAGGCTCCCATCCTGCATTAATATGGCATAATCCTTTCGTAGTAATATCAGGAATTCTCACACCCACGGTGGCATTGTTGAAACAAGGCTGCTTCTGCAAGATGTCTGCCTCCGATCGCCCTCTTTCTTCCCACCTCGATTTCTCGGACATGAATGCAGACGAGTTTGCAGCGTTGCTTCTTGCGGCAGGGGTGAACCCCGATCGATCGCTCTACGGAATACCACCAGGCGAGAACAGCAGCCCTTATCCTTATTTACCCTTCCACCCAGAGGACTCATCAGCCTTTCCATCAAGTAGCCATCAGTCCCGTAGTGCTTCTCTTGATGATCAAAGATCTTTCAATGATAACTCCCTCTTCGTCCACAATTCCCTTCCACACCACTCGACTTCTACCCCATCAGCATCACATGCTTCGAGATCAACTATTCCACAGATCACGTTCAGCGAACCTCAAACATCGACACCGAACCGTACAATGAGCTCGCGGTTAACGCTCTTTATCCCTGACCCGGCTCTTGCTGGCCAAGAAGCCCCAGCTTCGGCTGGATTTCTTGAAACGCAATCAAGGTCTTCGGGCCATGACTTTCTCTCGCCAGTATCGTCCCCCTCCGTTGGATACACTAGCTCTGAGAGTATGGACTGGGATATGCTGGAAGACATGACTCTCAACGGGCAGAATGATGAGGTCCAGCCATTTCCAGACCGGGAGGAAAATCAGGACAGTGCCGCCTTCCAAGCATCCCAACGCCAGGAATGGCTCGGTCCATTAGCCCAACGTCCACCATCTTCAGAAACGCCTCACAAACAGTCCTTCTCGACCACCATGGAAGCAAGGTCGTATCTTGTACCAGTGTCACCTAGCACGAGCCGCAGGGATGTTCAAGACCGGGCTTCCAGCATTCAGCAGACTGGCTCAAGGCTACGGAGCGACTCGGTTTCACAAGGCGGAAAGAACAAACGTAAGCGTATGACACCAGAAGAGCGAAAGCAAGTGCGCGGGATGAGGGAATTGGGCGCGTGCATCCGTTGCCAAGTACTGCGCATTAAAGTGAGTCGGTGAGATAAACCCCAAACCTCTAGCCGTATATTGACGTGAGACAACAAGTGTGGGCATGGCAACAGCTGCCGGCCTTGCCAGCATATCCTAGGGACCGCAAAAGTCTGGAAAATGCCATGCTTCCGGGCACGCCTCACGGACGCAGGGGTCTATAGAACAGGTAAGCTCCCTCGCTGGCTCAAAACGCTTGTGACTTTCCAGATTTAATCCGTTTGTGGTAGGATGGTTGAGCTTTCCCAAAGGCGTCCGAAAAATTGATGTATGGGCCACCAAATCCAATGTAGAAGTAACGCTGTACAATGTCGGTGTACTTAACGATATCCGGGATCCAGAAGATCGGCCGAGCCTGCTGGTTGTCTGCCGCCGATTCTTCCCAACGCCAGACGATCAGTTGAGCAAATCTTGGAATAGTAAAGGCAAGAGGATCGATTGCGAGCTACCAACATATGCCATTCCACCCAAGAAATTGGCCGCAACGGCTAGGAAACTCGATGATCTCGTAGATGCACACTTCCATAGATTACTCACTGAACTCACTTACAGTCAGGACGATATCATCACCACTACATTTGCAGAGGCAACTAGGCACGCTGGAACTGTGAGTATCCAAGAAAACCTTCCCTCGGGGAATGTCGCTGACCGGTCTAGTGCGAGATGCTTCAAGGGGCCTTCAATATCGCCATCGTGACTCGACTTTCTTCCAAAAGCTTCAATATCACCGGTCTCCAGACGCTGGGGATAGTCCCAGTCACAGACAAGGAGTCACCGTACTATGATCGCATCCCAATCCCGCCTCTTTTGGACGCTCAGGTGGATGAGATGTGGATGCATAAGATGAAGCGTATCAGGAAGACAGTCATTGGGGAGCTGAGAAACACAATTTTGAGTACAGACAAAAGGCAGAATTGGTTCAAGGTCTTCCTGACCATCTTTGTCCTCTTGTCGAACTTGGAATTCCTCTATCAAAAGCAGACTGAGCAGAAGAAGCGTTATTCATCAGCTGTGAGTATTTCCTGAATCGTTCGTCTGCCATGCTGACCGAGTGTTCAACGATATCAGCAGCCTTCAGAAATGATGAATTATTGGAAGCATTCTGCCGAGATCCTGATCACCTACTTCCACGCGATCAGCCAGGGCAACATACCCCTCACGATCGACTGGAAAGAAGAAGATCGACAAGCAGCCGGCATGGACGAAAGAGCTATGGCTTTCGTTGCCCACCTGAGGAGCTTAGTTGACTCCCGGTGTATGTACTTTGGACCCTTCGCGGCAAGCCACGTTATGCGGCTAACCAATTGCACCAGTTGGCGAGCTCCAGGGACTAGCGAACGCCCCGCTAGAGACGCCATTGAAATGGATTTCAGCCCTCCTTCTGCCTCCGAAAGAGGCCTAAGATAACGAGCCGCCCCGCCAGCTAGAGTCAGACGTTCGTACAGCATTCTGCTCGATTGTTGTTGCTTCCACATTCCCACAATGGAGGAGGATATAGAGACTGAAGATTTCATTAAGAGGCCAATCGCGCTGGAATTTCTTTTTCTTAGGCCAATCATGCTCTAGACCCCCACGATATCGCTTAATCGCAAATAGCACGACTAAAACACCATGAACGGCAACGATCGGCGATGCTATGCAGACCACTGTGTAGCGTGCATATGCCATCCATTTGGGGGTGCGGGGTGGGTGGCTCCTTGAACACGTTGTCCGAGGGTATTTCGACAAATCATGTACGGATTGCGACCAGCTAGTCTGCGGCTCTGCGGGCCATTGTTGATAGAATTTGCACTATTTTATGCCCTTTAGACCAGCTCAGCGTTGTTGATATTTTTTTCTCCTACCGTACTGCAAGCAAGATCCTCGAGTCTGTGACAAGATGGCTCCTCATGCCCTCACCGACCATCACGATACCTCGGGCTATTCTCCTGCCACTGTCCCCTTCGAAAAATGGTTGCAAGATAGCAAATCAAGTGCCAGATCAAAGACCCTCACCCCTAATATGGGATCCGTGATCTTCAATAGCGCCTCCGACTCATCCAAAATCGGAGATCCACTTTCTCAACACGTCTGGCGTCTGTCTTTAGATGAGATTAAGGACATTGAGAGCAGCATAGAGGACTTCCAGTGTACGCCGCATCGTTCCTTTGAAGGTTCCCAGCAATTGACTCGTCTTGATCAGCCTCACGACTGCCGCTCAACGCTATCAACAAGGAGACCTTCCGCCTCTCCGAATCTTTCAGATCAAAGCTGCTACTTGTAATTCGATCCATCTATGGTCGGCAACAATTCCTCGTCCTGTCTGGAATGGACCCTTCTCAATACACCGACGTCGAGAATGTCATCATCCATGCTGGTCTGTCAAGTCATATAGGAGGCAAGCGAGGCATGGCCGGGCGAGAAGGAGGCGACAGATCCGTTCTCAGTAAGCCAAATGATTGGAGAACGACCCAGCCATACACCTAACACAATGCCAAGATCACATTATTGCGATGATATCTAGCCCCAAAGGAACGACAGGACAATATCATGGGCCACCGAACCAGGCTCGTGACATTGTGAGGCCAAGCATAGCAACGTACTGGGAACGACACTGATCATTGCCACAGCCATTTCATACTGATAATGGAGACATCGTTTCCCTCTACACACTTTCCAAGAGCCAGTCTGGCGGTAGCTTCTACTTGGCCGATTCCACTGCAGTGTTCGAGGATCTCAAAGCACTTGAACCTAAGTTTGCGCAGGCTCTGGTAGATGATTGGATAATAGTCAGGTAAGCATCTTGACCATGCATTACCGCCCAATACTCAGTCTCCTCTCGAACCGGAATGACCATATGACCGTGCTAACTGTTAGAATCACAGTGGCTCTCCAGATAAAGCCTTCGACATTCGACCCGTAGCGTTTCCCGACCACGGATCCGGCCGCGTCCTCATCAATTGCTCTCGAGCTCGCTTCACCGGCACACCCTCGGCTCCACGTCCTGTTTCGCTACCTCCGCTCACCAAGACTCAGCGTCAGGCGCTCGATGCTTTGCACATCCTCGCAAGAAGACGAGCCATCGAAATCCAGCTTCAGCCGGGCGACATGATATTCTTCAACAATATGAGCATGCTTCATGCGCGGGATGCATTTGTTGATAATGCAGCTGAGGGGTGTAAGCGCCACATTTTGCGGCTGATATTGAGGGACGAAGAGATGGCTTATGCAGTGCCGCCGCAATTGGCGGAAACGTGGAAGTCGTTGTATGAGCACAATGTTGAAGATGAGCTTTTACCGGTCAAGAGCGAATTATTCAGCTATGCTATGTCCCATTGAGGGATTTTGCAAAGCCACCTGGTTGCCCTCCAATATTTCGCTGTTGATCCGGCATTTGTGATCGAAGGTCTACATTTTGCGTACAGCATTTCACTAGATGTACTTGGTGTAGGGGTGAAAATGATGAGAATCGCGGGCGTGCTCGGCGTTTGTATCAACCTAGTACATCCATGTTCTCTCTATCTCACAAACGGACTGCCTCTCGTGAGATTCTCGCGGCCATTCCACGTAACGACTGGATAAGTTGGTGGATCGTCTTCCCAACCTGGCCTGCTGGCAGCTGAGAAATGTTCAGACCCCACAGCACCCTTTTGTTGATGCGAGCCACGATCGCGGTATAGGTCTGCCCCTCAGTGACATGGATGGCTCGACTGGTAATCGCTCTTAAGTGCAAGAGTGTCGTCCAGGCTCAACCTGATCCATTTTTCGTCCCTCGCACTCGTAGAAGGGTCATATGTTGTTCCGGGACCCTTTTGCTGAACATCATCGATGTTACATTGATGTGCAGACGCATCAAGTGAAGGATTTCCTGAAAGCTCTCCGTAGCCTAGTCGCCTCGTCGGTGCTTCATTGTCTTTGGGAAATGTATGGACGCAATCTTGCCCGTTCTGACAGCGCGGGTTACACCGCCCCAGCAATTTGAACTCTGGTTCATAGTAGGCAGCAATTCGGCCCACAAAATGATCGCAGATCTCCAACATTCCATTGAGGAAGCCTGAACGTGTATGTTGAGATCCTATGCCATTTCCAGCTCTTGCACCTGCAGCCGAGAACAACGGTAGTGGCTTTATTTTGTCACTCTTCTTGAGTTTGCGCCTCGTCACTTCTCCCGTCAGTCAGCCTGGTCCACTAGGCCTGCCCGCTTGGGGAAGCTCACATCCTTTCCTAATAGCAGACATGCTTCGCATCTGAACAGAAGCAGACAGCTACTGGAGCGTCAAAAGACGTTCTCACTCTTCTGAGTGAGCCCAAGGAGTGAGCACAAAGTCGTTTGGCCGATGTTAATACAGCAGCTGCTATGATGTTGTTGTTGTGGTCGCGTCTCGAATTCGCAAAGAGTATTGTGGCGCAGCTTCGCCAAGACACTAGCCTCTCTTAACTCTGCTCAATGCTTCCTTCCAATATAGTATGGCACCGGTCAGTAGCCTTCCAAATTCTGTTGAGATCATGTGCTCCATAGCTGGAACTGCGCATTCAGAGAAGCGTAAAAAAAGATACGAGCTTGTACATATAACGATATTTGAGGTCCTACCAAGGAGGACACTTTGTCAGACGATCTGTCAGTACACGACCATACTCTCGGGGCACTAGGTGGCATTGACGATAGTCTTTATCCAGAAAACACCCTAATCTAGTCTAGCTATCATGAGTTGAGAGGTTCTTTGACTGCTATGAAAGCTCCTAATGTTAATTGAGTGACATGTGACGAAAACAGTAAATGTGTTCGATTTCTCGCTCGACGAATTCGAGCCGGAGCATAATTAGTGAGCAAGCCTGACTTCAAAGGGAATGCCCTTCTTTGATTGCGAGGCCAGGTACAGCGCATGTTGATCCGCTGTCGTCTGAGAACGGCATCTCCCATTGTAGTGGAAACCTTCAGCCCTCTCACACCCTCTCTTGCCTCCGCACCTTGATAGTAGCTGTTCGAGTTGGGACTAAGCTATCTCCGAAGATCCAATTGGGTGGGCGCTCGTCTTGTGGTTGAATGTCGTAAGTCATAATGATGTAGGCCATCAACAACTTCACCTCCATGGCCGCGAATCATCTACCAGGCTATGAAATGTTAGTGAATGGTCTTGTGACGGATAATGCCTCGAGGTATCAAGTCCCTGGCGTAGATTAGGCATCCTTTTGTTACACAATAAAGAGCAAAAAGCAAAATCGATCAGCCACCCTCGGCGTGATGTTTGATTGGGCCATCGAATGGTCAGTAGCAATTGTCGGAGGCAAGCTGTTCATTTTTTTTGTATTCAAAACACAGGTCGTGCCCTTTCGCGGTAAGGGCAAAACTTGGCATCCACATCCAATGAGGCCTATCCGTTGATAGATGCTATACGCCTCCCTTCAGGCTTAGCGGCTGACGCAGGTTTGGGGACTGTGTCAGGGAATGTGACCTCGAACATGCCTCAACCTAATGTATCCGGCGCCGCGGTACAAAAGTCTTTTGGATTATTCTCATCTTTTCTGACTGACTACTCGACCGGCTTTTAGCCGCACGAGTAAACACGCTAGTAACCCCTGGCAAAAGAATTAGTTGGGCGTGGGTGAAATTGAAGCTAAACTCGAAGGCTATCTGATCAGAGTTTGAGAGGACTGCGCGAGATATCAGCTTTGCTCAATAGTCAATGGAAGCTGATTATGCGATTCTGGCTACAACAAAGCCAGATATCATGTACTGGCGTGCAACAGAGAAAGCATGTGAACTCAGGAAAATGGTGCGCTGCAAATAGAGCAGGGACTTTTGAGATACGCACTCTTCGTAGTAACACTATGTTCTTTGATCTATATGCAGTTTGAGCGATATCCTCGATACTGCCGTCCTCCTATAACCTCTGTATCAAACGCTTCATGCACAAGGTCCCTTCACCCCCCAAATCGATAGATCATAGCAAATTGTGTAGATGTATTCTTGTCGCGGTACCACTTCATGATTAGACGATATATCTAGTCCCGTCACCTTCATGGAATTTCGATGATTCTTAGATCAGTGACGCGACTGTACGATTCTCTCGGCACATTCATAGATGTAGATTTCTTTGCAATGCTCATCGCCTGAATCCCATAATGGAAGGCCCTCGGTGCGATGTGAAAAATCAGTATTGAACACATGTCGGAGCTTGTATTATTGCTCGCCCCATTCTCGTGGTGAGAATTGCGCGACGCGTGGGTTGTGAGAAGCGACTTGAGACGAGGAGTCGTCTAGGGGTTAGGTAAAGGCACATGGTTTGCTGCGCTCCGCCTTCCCTCCTTCCTTGTTTCTCTCTGCCTAGACTCTCTCTTAAATCTCTCTTCCTAGACTCTCTCCTCCTGGGTGGTGCTTCTCCTTTCCTTTAGACGTTTTAGGTCTCGGATTGTTCATCGGTGCCTAATTGGCCTCATGGTGGTTTATAGATGTGGTTGATGGAAGATAGGACTCTCATCCTGCTTCGTGTGGTTCGCGGAGCCTGGCTCTGAAACTGAATTTGGGTTCGGCTTTTGAGCGACTGATCTGTCGATGGTCCTGCGTCGCAGGCTCCCTTGGATTTCGTTCCGAGCACGTACATCATCGATGCAGGCCACTCGTCTAGTCGTACAGTGATACCACAGTGTTTAAAACCGCCACCAGAGCTATTCGTAGGAACGGTTGGAGGGGGAGGAGGAGGGACGACCAGTACGGCGCTCTGGTTCTTCTTGCTGACGTATCCTGCCATTACTGGCGGATCTATAGGTTGGTGTACCAGTACAAGGCAGAGATGTGGGAGATGTTTCTGTTGAGGAAAACTACATGGTGGGCTCAGTAAATATAGTAACGCTGGTGATGCGCAGAGAGGTTTATTCTGCCTTGACGCGAGGGTCCTTTAGAACAACACAGCCACAGCAGCGCCGCGTTAGGCTCTTCCATTGACGTCCTCCTGCGTCAGCTTAGGTACTTATCGTGCTTATTTGATATGCTGTTGTATGTCCTATGAGTGAGGCTGTCTTGCTGTCATGGAAACATGCTCACGGATTCCGCCGCAGGCCCCGCTCAGCTGACTGTGCCAGCGATCGAGTGCGGCTCTTTAGGGTTTAGTTCTCAGCCACATCTTGCGCATTTCGCACTTAAGCCCATCTTCGAACCCTAAAGTCGGCTTAATTTGATCTCTAACATCATTGCCTGTGCTCGAAGCAAATCTAAGACCCCTTTGTGTCTGTGACTGGTAGGTTTCCGAAGTCTTCGGCTGGAGAAGGTTCGTTATTGAATCGTTCCACTGCCTGCTTCGTCTTTATATCTTCCAATATGCAATCACACGGCCGCACGAAGAGTTGGAAGCCTAGCACTGTCGAGATCGAGAGCAAGGCTTGGAAATATCTAGGCTACCAGTCATTTTCCAAGTTCGTTGCATCAGACAACGATTTCTTCACTTTGAGGCGTTTCGGTGCTTTGACAGCTCGAGTACTGCTCGGCTTACAAGACCAGCTCTCGCAACTAGAGGAAAAGCTCGATGTATTGGAGAAACAGCATCGTCGGGGCGACATTTTCGATATACACAACGGGTCTTTCCGGCAGGATACCCTAGCAGAGAGGAAGAAACTGATATCAGAGGCCCAGGAAATTCTCGTAAAATACAGTCAGTCGCCGCACCCCCCTCAAAGCACATTGCCCTACTTGAACAAGCTGAATCGGCGCCAGATGAACTTGTTCTCCAACATTCTGAGCTGAGAAATCGACCACAAGTGCCGAAGAGGAACGTCTGTAGTCTTGAAAATTGGTTCGCCAACCATGAAAACGCCATACTTGCCTCCGAAACGGAATACATCAACCATTCTTATGATCTCTTTCCGCTTTCGCCCACAGAGAAAAGTCCGCTTCGCTTACTGCTAGAACGTTCTCGTCACTTCCGTGGACTTAGGATCTGGGAGCAAAAGACCCTCGATCCCGAGGTCAAGAAAGACGAGAACATACATATAAGCTCCGACTCGAAGATTGATAAATTTGTTTCTGGGACTATAATGTCATTGGGACTTGCCATGCTCATCGCTCCACTCTGGGTTCTTGCCTTCGTAAATGATTTGGTACAAAAGCTTGGCACAATATCCGCATTTATTGTACTTTTCGTTGCTTTGGTGTCGCTGACAACGACGGCAAAGCCATTCGAAAGCTTGGCTGCCGCAGCTGCGTAAGTACACCTTGCTTTTCTTTTCACTCAATGATCGACCTGTTCGACTGATCGCCATGATTCATCCACTAATTCTCGAGTAGGTATTCCGCAGTCCTCATGGTGTTCCTCCAGATGTCTGGCTCCAATCGAAACAAGTAACATCCTGAGGAGGTTGGATGATCAACTCGTGGGGCTTGACTCCTGTGGCGAGGCTAAAGGGAACCAGCCAACGTTGACACGATATGTCCATGTGCATGTCGTTCTCGGTGGCCGTCCGAGAGGTTTCCTTGGGAAGGTAACGACTCAGCAAAAATCAGCTAAGCGGGAGCCGAGCCAGCCTCCTAAGATCACCTAGGCGGCCCATCCTCTCTATCACCATCAATTATATTTCATGTCACGGCCCTGGAGACGGCGGGCAGTCAGGACTGTTCGCGACGTGGCCAGACTGGGCCAATGCTCACCACATCGTGCCCTGAGAGGCTCTATTCTACTCTCCTTGTCCTTTGAACCCCCGCATACTCTGTAAAGCCTTGAGGTAAGGTTTGAGGAAGTGTGAAATGAAAGGGGTTTGATGCAAGCAGGTGAAGCAGTCAATTGACGGCGAGCAGGGGTGGAACATTCGTGAATACATGCATTATCAGCAGAGCTTGCGTTATCAATCTTCCTGAATCAGCATGGATCATGACCTCGAGGTGTCAGTCACGATGATTGATATGGTGAACAACAACGAAGGATGAATGATCAATGTAGTAGCAAACCTTCATATGTAATTCGGAGTCAATCACCAATCACTACTACTGTGAAATAGCGATGGGAAACCACGAGTTGAAGTGAAAATCAGTGATCATTAGTGGCCTGCCATCTATTAACAATCGGGGGTTCTCGTCACGAAGTAGGTCACTTGCAACAGCTCAATGCTTGCATCCTTAGTCGTAGTCTTGTTCTTTCTTCCCTATAAAATGGTAGTTCTACGTCTCACAGGAGTGTAGTACCGGAGTTTTTTTTGGCACTTCAAGACCCAAGTACGGCTAGGAAACTGGCGTCACATCCCACAAACTGCATCCTCTAACGAATATCTTGCTCGTATTGATATCAAATCCATTTTCAACTGACAAAGGTTGGAGCTTTGTGAACTATATAGTAAATATATGTGCTGACTCATGCACTCCGATGGGTTTGCATTGCTCCTATGTGCCAGCTCCAGTAGCGTGAGATTTCATTCAAAAGTCTTTTCTAACGTCGTGCAAAATATCAGGTTAGTTGCCCTGGTAAGTGGCACTTGTGATCGCCAGCATACGCCAAATGCGTCCCATATAAGCATCAAGCAGGGCTTTCTGGCCTTTTCTACAGCCATTGCATGAAGCCTTGGTCACCAAAAAGCTGGTGCATGTAGTATCCAGTTCTTCGCCCTTTTTAAGAACGTTTCTTGTGCTTCTCAAGCTCTATGGTCCTTGCAATTGCGCATTGCTTGGACAGCCTGCCTGATATCGAAGCATGAACAATTTTTTCAATACCATTCGAAATGAATTGTCCAGATCCGGCATAGTCACTATGTCCCTTCACTGTTTACCTGCGGCTTTATTCCGGGCCCACTTTTCCTCTTGACACTTCGGTCTTATCACATCCTACGACACAGTTACTTCTTTGCCAATTATCACCTCAAAGCACCTCAGACTGCACCATTATCACCATTGATCTCTTTGGGTGTTCCTTTTCCAGAGGAATAGGAAACGCTATTCAAGTCGTAGCCTTGTCTGACAGCCTTTTCGACATTTTAGAGAACATCGTACATTGGCACCTTGAACCGAACAACACAGATACTTACTGTTCGCCAAATAGGCCTACCACTCCAGATTACATATTGTGTGCTCGTTTGCGAAAACCTTCATCAATATCTCTCTATCGTCCGTGATTTGAAGCCTTGAAGCTCGACATTTTCAAATATTGTCAAGTCCTCTCACAGAGTTCAAAGACCTTCTATGGTCACGCCGGAGTACCGTTGAGCAAAACCTCGCCTTGGCTGCTGCAAAAAGCATCAAATCTTTCAGGACAATCTCCATTCGCACCGCGAAGTATCCTGTCGGCAAAGATCTAGAGAAAATTCGCTGGTCAGCCGTCAAGGAGAAGAAGTCAAGGACAAGCGACCTAAGACTTCTCGATACTACAGGGCTCGAAAGGCCTTCATCATGGCCACTCACCCAATGAATCCGGCCCTCGATTCAGCAACACGTCGACCGAAAGAAATTGGACAGACAAGAGCTGGACCTAAGGGGTCATCAGAATGGCTAGACCCCCTCGATGATACCTGGAGTAAGGCCCTTACGAAATCCTAGCTTTGGATGGACTTCACACTGACTGTTCTACAGAGCCATCCGTCATCCACAACAACATCCGGAGAAAGCTCATCCGTAAGGCTAGTCGAGGAGGTTCATATAGTAAGCTACCGAAGCATCTGACAGTCTTTTGACATACTGATAGATTTAGCTTACCCTAGGGATGATGGCAACCCAGATGGAAAGTCGCCTTCTAATGTGACGTCTTTCATTGCAAAGGATAAGGACATCGGCTTTGATCGAAGCCACCGTCCGGATATCCTCTTCCAGGTCAAAGCGAATGGGAGCCAACATTATCAGGAGCCCACGGGATACATGGTAGATGAGGGTCGCGTAGTACTCGACCGCTGGATGCATGGCGTCAGGTCTTTCCAGGACGTCCTACCTTCAACGCTGACCTCTGAGCTCGATGGCCAAAGCATAGAGTACTACATGCGACAAAATGCTGTAATCACTCTATATGATATCATCGGTAAGTGAAGTCCAATTAGTCAGCACCTGATTCAGCTAACACATCTTGAACAGCTCTCATGCCCTACAACTACGTCTTTCGTGGCATCACATACCCTGAACCTCCAAAACAGAATGCTCTGAGTGTACGTGCCCAGAGATTCCGATCATCTGCACTATGTCTTTCCTGGATCAATCGGGGATTGACGGCGAAGAAAAACGAGGCAATACTGGCTCTAATTCCTGAAGAGTGCAAGAGAGCCGACGTCAACTCTACAAAGGCAGTTACGAGCGATCTGTCCAAGGCAGACGCCGACAGGATTTCTGCCAAATCAAAAGAAATCAGAGCAGAGGAAGTGCCCAAAACAACGGGAAGGCCGAATCAGAAGGGAACATCAAAAGCAAAGTCGAAGGCCAAAAGCAAGGCGAAGAGAGCATATGAAGAGGATTCTGAAGAGGAAGAGGAAGATATCGAATTTGACGACGACGACGACGACGACGACACCGACGACGAGATGCGTTTCGAGGAGAGTGGTGACGATGAAGGAGAGTATGGCGAGCCTCCATCACCCGTCCCGCCTCAAAATTCTCATTCTTCTTCGATTTCTACGTCAAGGTCAAACCAGAAGCGCAAGTGGACAGCAGATGACGCGGATGAGCTGAGCAGTGAAGTACGTGATACAAGCTCGAGGCGACCCAAGAGGGCGAGAGCCGGAGTGCCAAGGGCAGAGCAGTCCCCAATTCAGCCGGAAATAGCAGGGAAGTTGCCCGAGGAAGCGGCTGCCAGCGGACGCCGACCTGGCAGTCTCGATTCTTCCAAGCGAAAACGCTCGCCCTGCAGGGGGATTCGACGAGTCTGACGATGACAGCTACGTAGTGGAAACAGACTCCGAGCCCGAAGATGGAGACTTCCGCTATATCTATCCGATAGGAAGAGCGACCGATGCTAGAGACCAAGCTGCAATTCAGCGAGCTTTAAAGCTGACAAGAATCGAGTTCTTCGAACGGACCGGCAAGATTGTGCCACAAAACCTAGCCGTCGACTTCTGCTATGAGAGCTATGCCGCCCAGCACGAGCGTATCCAGGATGAGTACCGCGCTCACCGCAAGGGCTTTCTAGATGCGCCTAGGCTTTATCGTCTACCGGCATGGCAGGGTGGATTTAGCAAGTGGAAAGTGGCCCGCCCCACAGCTCGCAACGGGGCCGATCCCACAGGCTGGAACCTGAAGATCAGTATGATAAATGAGGAAAATAGACAAACGCGGGAAGATGTGCAGCTGGAGAGGGAGATTGAGAAGGAAAGGAGGGCTGGGAAAAAGTGAGGAGGGGTGGGGGACGGTAGTCGGTGGTGGTTTGAGAATACCTCGGCGTTGGCCGTGATAGATGAATCAGCAGGCCCAAGTAGCTGCGCCACTCTGAGTCTGTTCTGCCGTGTCTTCATCATCATACTTAGCAGTATGCGAGCATTGAAATGTTACGTGCAACGCACAATTAGTTATCGAGTCACCTTCATTGAGATAGTTCTAAGCATTGATAAAATTCCATCTTGCCGGGTATAGTCTATTTGAAAATGATATTGACTGTTTTGATATGGATGTCAACCATCGGAGTGGGCACAAGTGATGTAGAAGCGTTGTAAGGGTATGATTAGACGGAAGATCAAAAAAACCCGTGGCTGGTGTTCTTGGCAGGATCACGTGAATTAAGATTGGCTCAATCAGACGACAATTCATGCTATTTCCATCTGTCACAAGCTACGTCTCCCACTGATATCACAAGCGCTCATATGCTGTAATTCTATAGTCATGTGAGAACGTTTATGACTTCCATCGACAGCTAAAGCCATGTGTCCGTTATGAAAGCCGATGCAAACGACATTGGACGCCATGCAAAACAGTGACAGAAATCAGCTTCCATACAATAGTAACCCTTCACCGAGGTCAAAACCGAACTCTACTCAAAGATCGATCTCGTATAGCAGTAGGGCCTTGAGAGCGCGTGAAGAAGTTTTATGCGCATATGTCATTTGTGGAAACCTAGATTACTTTTCAAAAATTGATTCTCCGAACAGATAAGGCTAACCTTTGTTACAGTAACCGATTCTCTGAAAGGGAATCATAGGGTTCAAAGAGCTTGATCAATCACTCTCGGAATAAATGCAAATGCTGGCTCATCGTTACTTCCTGACAGTCTAGTTGACGCTTGAATAGACAAGTGGCCTTGGTGAAGTCATATCTTCGAGGGGCGAGGCCACTGGCTCTAGAACTTAGCAATGAATAAGTTTATCTATGAGAAGCACCTATCGTAATATAAACTCTATCAATTGTGGATTGCTAAGCCCAACAGCTCCCGCAAAACGGTACGGGGTCTTAGTAACACATAGGTCTGCTGATTTCCTTGTTCCATATATAATGTTTCTTGACAGGACCTGGGACTGGGCCTCTCAGTCTTTGATTTATATAAAAATATCGCCTTATAGGAAGCTCGCCTGCTGACTCCAAAATGCGTGTCTAGTACAAAGCAGCATGGCAAATGCCTACTGGTGGCATGGAAATACTCTTGCTGTCATCAACGAGTTGTTGAAGCCTGCTCTCAAGCTTCCCATCATATGATTCTCAATATCCGGCCCTCGGCGTATTAGCACGGCTGCTGTGATGTGTGGGCTGTGGCCACTTGTCAATGACCGATCGTCGAAAAGGCAAATGACAGAGAAACCGTCGGAGTCTTTTCAATTGCCTTGCCTAATATTACGATGAAGGTAACCATGTGTTTTGAAGGCGCTCTCTGATAGAGACTGTTTAGCCACGTTCAGGAGGGAATGAGATCGAACAACGCATAGACTAAGGAGAAACCGGCCTGATGCTCATGAAGTACACAACGACCAAACCTCCTAGGATAGAATTTCCTTGACCCGGGAAAAAGAACGCCGACGGGACTTTGAGGACCATACTGCAGCAAGATGACGGTCTTGAAGCATCCCCTTCCTCCTGATCCTCATGGCAATGAAGAAACGGCTCCATGAGATCCAGAATCTCAAGGGCGCAAGATCACAACGACAGCGCTAAGATTTGCTACAATGAATGACGCCGTCCCTGTGGCAGAGACCCCGTGTGAGAAAAGTACGTCAATCAAGACATTGGAGTTTTCCATTAGACTAATTCGGGTGGTGGGTATCGATAGAAGACGACGAGGGAACTGATTGAACGCCCCATTGAGGCGAAAGATTTCGTGAAGATCAACGTATCCCCACCTCTTTCGCGCTACGCCATGGACCAGCAAATCAAACGTGCCGAATGTAGAAATTGACATCTTGAACGAACGATCTCTAAACATGCCGGACACAACGGTCCACCAATTTCCAACGAGATGTTACAACCAGAAAGCGGAGAGACCCTTTGAGACGTTCAGAGATCAAGTCAGACTGGAGTCAACATCATTTCCCGAGATATATGAAGACATAACATACGAGGAACGATGTTGTAAATCAATCGATATTCGAAATATAGCAGTACGCGGACCTTCCGTGCCCACGTGAACAACCTTCCGCTGCACTTTGGAGCTGCACTATGCCTATTCAAAGACGTTATATGGAGAGGTCAAGTAAAATTTGAGGAACCGCAAGGGAGAGAGACCTGGTAATATTACCCCTTTTTGCAAACTCTTTGGACAATTATCTGTGCAGTCATTTGGATCAATTGGACTCATTCGACACTTTGAGTCGCCTTCCCTGCATCACACTTCGACAACACCTCGACGGGTAGTCCCTTGTTTACGTCTTGGCATGTCGGTAGTCACTTCACGGGTCTCCAGCTTCGTAACTACAGACCCATTCTTCCTCAAACACATCGATATTCTCAAAATTCTACCATCAAAAACTTTCTCTTACATCAAGTCTCTGTATCTTCTCGCAAGGCTAACAGAACGCTAACATCAAGAGCTACCAAGATCGCAACACCTTTGGTTCTGATCCCTCGACACATGTTATTTTGGCAGAAGACCTTCCTCCAAACGCTCTCTTCTCAGAGGACTGATCAAACGTAAACACCGCTTGAAGTACCTCGACTGATCGGCAATACTCTTTCGTATCTGTCGTGATCTTCCAGCATTTCGGTTGTGCTGCTCGGCATCCTCTTACCCCCTTGCCTACTAGATACACTCATTGACAGCAATTGCAACACCCCAGCACATCTATCCAACCTCGCGGATCCAATCTTCAGTGCTCAAACTCGACAAGCCTTGAGCTGATCTGTATCCTCTCAAATTATGCCCACTCTCTTATCATACGCGCCGGTCCCGAAGGTGGATAGAGACACAAGCCTACCCCAGGAGAAAGGTCAAACTCGGACAATGAATGGCGCTCTTGAATACATGAATCCTATGATAGGGACATGGCGTAAGTAGTCCCTGCAAATTCAACTACCTCGTTTGGTAACACTAATGCAATTACAGAGCCTGCAGTCCGCCTTCAAAGCCTGAGACCTGGTATCTTACAGCGTGCGAATCCCTCGCAATACAGTGAGTTTCCCCTCGATTTTCTCGCAATACAACATAAGAACCTAACAAGAAACTCAGCTTATGCGAAGAAGCACAACTACGCAAACGGAAAAAACCCCACAGACTATACGTCTTTCTACGCACCATGGCAAGGCTGTGGCAAGGACCGAGTGTCCCGAAGCCCTTTGCTATTCCAGATTCAGGTTGCAAATGCCCATAAACAAGAGCCTACAGGATACATGATGGACCGAACCCGCATTGTGCTTGACGCGTGGGATCACGGAATCAGGGACTTTCGGGAGCTTCCAGAGGCTATCTCGTCTGCCCTCGAAGGTCATGATGTAGAAGATCTTATGAGGAGAAACCTTGCGATCAAGCTGTACGATGTCTTGGGCAAGTAATTTGCAGTCTGCATTTATTCGAAGCGCTAACGTATCGACAGCACGGATGCCAGACGGCTTTTTTACCGGGAAAAACGGTGAAAAATGGCACGAAGGTCCTCCTAGGCCTGGTACAGTCAGCATGCGTGCTACTCGCTTCCGACTTAAAGCGGGCTGCATCTCGTGGGAGCCTAAGGCAGGCTCAGAGAAAATTGCGGACTATATCCTGAAGCTTCTACCGCAGTCCTGTATAGACGCAAATTCAACCTTGTCTTTCAGAGACCTCTCGAAAGATGAGCAAGAGGATGCTACTAAACCCAACGAGGGCACTCAACCCAATCGGGCCAGCAAAGCGAAGAGAGCTGCTACCGTTGAGAAAGAGAACAAGGCTAAGCAGATGAAGAGACGCGAGAAAGAAATGACAGAAGACACCCACACGTACGGAGAAGACAAACTGGGATCTCGATACGGAGAGCAAGATTACACCACAGCAAATGACGCATGGCTGCTAGAAGCCATTGATCGAGCCACGAACTCCAGCCCGAAGAAAAATCCATACTCGACACGGTCACCCGAGTTAGCAATTGGCCAGAACCTCAAGCGCGGAGCCATACACGAGCTAAGAGAGTCGGACGATGTTGGAGGCTCTGGAGTTCGGTCTCTCAAGCGTCAGCGCGAGAACCCAGTCCCCAATGCCACTAGCCATGACTTGAATGCCGAAAATGTACCAACCAAGATGCGGCGTAGCTCTGGAAAGATGCCTAGCTCCATCGCTACCTCACGTCACTCACGTAAACAAGCCCTGAAGCAACCACTGCAGTACGACGAGATATTCGCCAACGATATTTCTCAAATCGTAAGAGCAGGTAATGTCCATACTTATACGTCCACACCCTGGACAGCCTTCGGTGACTTAGGTCCGGCCCAGGAACAATACACTTCCCCACGTCCCTCTTGCATTAACGACCCCATTGATCAATTGACGGAGTACAATGATCCCTCGAACCCCTTCATATTCGGCGGTTCCAATCCGCAGTCTCACCCTTTCGATGGCAGCTTCATGCCCCTATCTGCCCGAGCACTTGACCATAACATGATTCCGGCCTCGAGTCCACTATTCGACATACACTATGCCGATGAATATAATTCACCGCAACTTCCACTCAACGCACACTATGCTAATGGATTCTGTTCACCGCAATTTGGTGATGCCATGACTTTCGATACACAACTTCCTACCAATTTCGCTGCGCCAAATCCTCCTATTCGCAAGGAGGGTGCAATACCAAGCATACTTCATCGTCGCCAGGCAGGAAACCTGAAACTCAACCATTCGGCTGTTCTCACACGTCAGGATGGCGATACCGTACCTGCACGGCAGAGTCATGGCTCGACTCCGCCTCTGGCCGGGACTGCAATACTCAAGCGCAAGCGGGCCCCAGAAACCACTGAAAGCCCAAATGAGCCTAGACAAGACGCAGAGTCTCGGCTCACTAAGCGTGCTAAAACATACCAGCAGGTGCAAGCAGATTTAGCTAAAGATCTAGCAATGGTCCCAAACGTCCTCGACAGCCCTGTTGCAGAAGCAACTTCTGAACACACCGGCGGCCTTCAGCCAGAAAATGTTGCTTCTCTGCCCCTTGAGCCGCTCGGGGTGCACGCCATCAACGATCTCAATGTACAATCCTATTCAGCACAGGATGACGGCTGGAGCAAAGAAGCGTTCGAGGAAAATGGATCAGGGTTCCATTTACCAAGCGCTTTTGATCCTGGCTACGATGCTGAGAACTACATGCCGTCATATCAGCAGGACCGAGAAGCTCATGCCAAAAATAATGATTACGAAGAAAGCTTTGCTCCTCCGACAGAGCAGCTTCCGGTGTGGATTGAGGATCTCGCTGGATGGGGTCCTCGGAATGAAGAAGCCCAGATAGTCTTGGACATGCTATAGGAAAGAGAGGTAGCGGCTCAAGAGAGGGCGAGGAAAACAACAAGAACGAAGGGAAGGGAAGGTGGAATTGTTTTGATTTGGGGTTCAATATATGTTGGAGAACTTGGTTTCCGACAGACAAAATCACTGAGGTTACAGAAGCGCATGCATTTTCTTCCACCATTTGTGGCTTGCTCTGTTTGAGCAACCGGGTCTAAGAGCTCGACAGATAGATTGAATGCATGCTTAGTACCACTTATTATTCCACATAAAGGCGGATGGAAAAGTATCATTCTTGAGTGTTTTGAGTAGTGGATAGGAAAGACCCTCAGATCAATCATGCTGTTGTGCAATCTAAGAAAGGCTATTCGTTATGCATTCTTTCCGTCACGCGTCCTGCACATAGATTATAGCCTAGAATCAAAACGCGAGCTCTGCATTCTCAAGTTTGACAATAGCCTGACCCTCCTACCCATGCCTTACACACATCTTCTCAACCGCTACTGCGTGACCCCACATATCGAAGCATCTGATACTCACAAAAGATAGGTCAGGGATACCAACCTTGACCACACACTGAAGACCAGTTGTAACCAAATCCAAGAGGCTATTCATCCTTGCCAGATATGGGCTGCTTATAGTGGCCCATGTGAAGGCACGAAGAGGTGCACGTGCTAGCCAGTTGGTTTGGATTACGAAACCACATCCAATGTTGGCCTAACTTCACGAAGACTTGCGCCTCTCTCATAATGCTCTAGGAAGTCTCCAAGGCGAGCCAGAACACGCCTGTTACATACAAGCTCCCATACAATATGCTCGGTAGGCTTGCATGAATACTTCCAATCTGCTTTCAACCAAATCAGTCTGCTTTCGTGAATGCTATTCATCACGGTTGCTTTTTCCAACGAGCAGATTTCCAGTGAAGTAATACCATTGAGGAAATCCTTCCTATAGATTTAGATACCGCGACATGTGACACACAAGGTCACATATATTAAGGATGAATTGAAAATGACACGTTCACATGACACAACCCAAACAATGGAGGGCCAAAACGTGATGAATACATGTTGTCTAAAGGGAAGCGTAACTACACTAGGGACCCGTGCCATGGAGGCATCCGTGCCTAGAGAAGACTTCATACTTGCCACTAAGCCTATAGCTGGTGCAATCTTTTTGAGCATGGGTTTGGCCATCTCAGAATGCCTGCTGTCATTGACATATCATATCTCTAGATAATATAGATACATATACTGAATTTGTTCCATTGAACTGGCGCTCTTGTTGTTGCACAACCATCACTAAATCCGGCACCGCACTGCTGTTGCTCTTGGCTTTTAGTATCGCTGGCTGCAGAATGTTGGTGCTAATAGAGGAACTCTTTTGTCAAAGAAGGACCATGATAATTAGTGCCGGTAGCTTTCCTGATGGACTTTCCCATCTATCTTGAAGCCATGGCCACATCTTGTCAATAAGAACTGTATATGACAATAATGTGTGCCTAATATTACTTAGGACAATTGCAATTGATCTTTTCAAGATCCTTAGCGAAGACGAGCGTGCACTACGATTTCTCTTCTACTGGAAGGTCCTATATCTTATTGTGTCAACCGGGATACAGGAAGTCAAAATTCGCACAGTAGAAGACGTCCGAGCCATTTCAATGTGGGGAAATATAGGGAGAGTGATGCAATAGTCTACCACAAGCCTGACCGAGCATATGGAATCAGAAGATTTGCCTTCGAACCAGCATGGCAGGTCATTAACGCTATATTTCTGGATCAACATAAATTGTGTACCAGCTGAACTTACATACCTTCGATTCGGTTGTGACGATAGCTTCCAGTCGTGTGGACGCGTGCAGCCTGGTTCGGGGCGCGCTGGAATATGGGAATTTTATCAACAACGAATGTAAAATCTAAGGATGCTAGAGACTCACTAGTCTGATCTAGAATTCATTTTGGGACAATATCTACCTTGATAAGAACCGAAAATTTCTAAATCATCTCTAGCCAGATTACTTCGGATTATTGCGGTCTTCCCGGGGCAGATTCTCAATTGGAAACAGAACCGATACTTGAAGATTATGGGTCAGATGATAAAGTTGCTTCGTCGATACCAGACCTCTCCAACCAAATTTGGATTCTTGGTCTCGGTGCAACGCCTGATAGGAAGAATTCAACAAGACGCCGTATATGCAGAAGGGTCTTCGCGTCAAGACTCATATTGAGGTCATCAGGACTAGCGAGTAGAAGACTGACGGTTTCCCTTGCTATTCGTAAACTGCCTCTCGTCAAGATATCTCTGCGCCGTGATGGAGATAGCGGTACCTATGAAGATAATGAGGCCGCGTGTCTGGCGATTTAGGACAAAAGGCAGTCGGTATCTCCGTTGCTAACGTCGGTCGGAGTGTCGACCTATTTTTCGAAGCTCAAGTGTTTCTTCCAAAGCTTTCGACCTTGGAGTCGGCTTGCCATTCGGCGCTTATTGCCCTTGAGTCCTCTCGTTTAGCAAAAGGAATTTTGGTATCCCTTGTGGCATGTTGCCTCGGCTTTCTGTTTCATTGCCGTCAATAAATGATATATAATGCATAGTGTAGGATTGGGGGGCTGCCGACTGTGCTTCCACCTGGCAATACCACCCCTTTTGGAGCACACCAATACTTCGCTTAATGACAGCCTTGTCATCATGCTCAAACATCAATGAAGTTCTGTGAAATCTCAACTTCTAAGATACCTTATCGGTCTCTGATAGTGGGATATCGAACACCACAATCCATCACTTCGTTGTTGAAATATGCGCTAAATCGCGGTGGCCTTCCACAGACCCTTTCTACACCTTTCGCCACCTGCAACACAACGTCTCGAACGTTTCGCAAACCTGTCTTCCTCTTTGAATAGCCACAGTCATACCGCATCATCTCATTACTGTCTCGACAGCGCCAGTAGTCGTGCATATTTCGTGAAAACACTTTACAGCCAGCAAATTGGGGCTCTTCCTCGACACAAAGAGTTGTTCCTTCCCTACTCCGTTGGCAACACTTGGTCTTCGATACTTTATCTTCGACACAGATCTGTATTCATTCAAAGAGCTTGTTGGATTTCTTTACCAGAAGTTATAGAAAGGTGTTGTGGTATGTGTTGGTTCCTATAATCTCTTCCCTTTGCACTTCTGCCCCTGCCTTATTCCCAGCCTTGTGCATACAAATAACAACACCTTGAAACCTAAAGGAACCAACAACCTCCATTGACTCTGAACATAGCATAAGCATTAGTAGAGCCTATCGAAGAAAGACCCAGATAAATCTCAAAGCATTCACGATGTCGTTGAACCCCAAGAACCCGGCCGTCCCACCGAGACAGCAGACACCTGATATTGGAACAACAAGAACCACGATACAAAGAGGTCTCGAGTGGTGGGACGCGAGTTCGGACCAGTGGAGTAAGTGCCCACCTCGATTAGTGCCTTGACTCTGACTGATAGTGTATCAGGGCCCGCAGTACGACAATCCACTATCAGAGCCAGACTTCTGCGGCAAGCTGCGAGTCAAGGATCATACGGTAAGTCAGCTTCAAGTATAAGACGCAGGGGAAGCGCTAATCAAAGGCAGTACACACGAGGGGTCACGGCAGCGGCAACGACGTGAGGGCACCCTTACTTAGCGATTTGAATGATGGAGGTGCATGGATCAATCGCCCTGCACGACTGTTTCAGCTTGATTCACCACCGGATCAATATAGAAGGGACCCAACGACAGTCCTCATGGACGGAAATCGGGTCATGCTTGATCCTTTTGATCATCCGATCAGGGACTTTGGCAATGATCTCCCCATTGTGCTTTCTTCTCGGATGGCAGGCTGGGAGATCGAGAATGATCTGAGGCGAAATGGTGCTATTCGGGTCTATGACTTAGCCGGTAAGTAACGTGTTCCTGCCTGAGATTGCTCCAGCGCTGAATGGATTCAATAGCTCGAATGCCAGCGCCTCCACCTAGGCTTAACACGCTTCGCGAGCGAGCGACTAAATATCGCGAGGCATCGGGAAGCCTGACATGGGAGAGGAGAGATGGTAGTGACGGGATCAGGAGCTATATCCTGAGCCTACTACCTACAGGTGCCACGTCGACGAGACCACTTGGAAGAGACCTGACCAAGGAGCAATTGGCATTTCGGAAGGCTATCAACGCTGGAAAGACTCCCAATCGACGACTCAAAACGAAGCGTGAGGCTGAAGCACGGCAGGCGGAGGCTGAAAAGAACGAAGACAAAGTGGCAGCAGGAAGGGTCTCAAAGAAGCAACCGGGGCGTGCCCCCAGAAGGCAGAGACCTTCTAATATCGGCCATAATTCGCGCTCCGGGAGAGACGAAGACGCCGAACAAGGGGAAGAGGCCGACAGAGAGATCAAAGAAGATGCAGCTGAGGATGACTTAACAATTACGCCAGAGGAGCAAGCACAATTTGATGCACTCTGGGAAGCCAGAAGACAACGGAGCATGAATTTCTCGGGCCCAAACGCTGGCCAAAATGAAATCAACCAACACAGACCGATCAATACAAACCCGCAAGCGCAGCGTACCTCTAGCCAGTTCGCAGGACCTCCTGCTGCTGAGCCACGGAACAATAGGAGACGACGCCGGGGCTATGTCTCGTCTAACAAGGCATAAATGACGACCAGTCTTCACCTCAAACTCCACGAGGGGCTGGGTTAAATGCTCACGAGGCTGATCATGAAAGCACAATATTTGGGCACCGAGGTCGAAAGCGAACGCGGAATGGGACTTCCTCAGAGGAAGACGAGGACGCGGACACTGAAGTCCCAAATTTGAAGCGTCGGAAGTCAAGTGGAAGCTCGCAAGAGACTGTAGATGATCTTGGATTCCGTCAGCAACGACGTCCTCGGAGGCCATCAACAATACCAGATTCTGAAGAAGCCAGGTCTGAGACGAGAAGGATTTCCACGACAAACCCTTCTGAACACGAAGATCATTCGGACTCTACTCTCCAAGGGCATGATGGGAGCGAAGAGAATTCACTTGGAGAAGCAGATTTTGAGGAGGGCGATAGTCCAGAATACTCGCACTACCGCATGCAATCCCCGCAGCAGGCTGCAAGTCCGCCACGCAGAAGAGAGGGGAGACAGAACTTTGATTCTGACAGCTCGACCATTGCTGCACCGCCTCCTCCTCCTCGTCGGAGAGCGTCTTCATTCAGAGGCCAGCATAGAGTAAGCAGGGGTTGGACTCCTGAGGTTGGAGTATACACAAGGTCAAGTATGGACCATTGCAACGAAGAAGAGTCGCGCGTACCCGCACCTGGAACCAGTCAAGCTTTTCCTTACGGTTCTCTCGGCCCTGTCAACAGGCCACTTCGAAACGTCTCTTCGCCATGTGACATTCTACCTTCAACCCCTCTCGGCCCCAGCAACAGTCTGTTCTCAAATACCTTCTACCCAGAGCAAGGTCCAGAGCTCGACTTGTTGGATCCTCTAGCCCCACCACCTCACAATACCTCTCCACCAAACCTCAATCCATCTCACAAGCTCTCAGGTCTGGACGATGGCCATCATTTCGGACCCTTCTTATTCAATCCAAAACCTTCTTCAGACACACTTGATCCTACCAATGATCTTTTCTTCGACGCGTTTTCAACGAGCAACAATTCGAATCCCACTCTTTCAGAGACCACTAACAGCACACCTTTGACTGTCTCTCCGATCGATGTGATGGCCAATTACAACCAACAAAACGACCTGATTTTCCAAGAGGAGACGCTGCGCGGCCTCGCTCGCGGTGATGTCTGCTATGCGGAGCCGGACTACTTGTCAGATGAACCCAGCGCAATCCATTCTGCCATGGCGTTGACACGCCTAGACTATCAGCAGAGGATCCTAGGAGGATTCATCCCCGACGAGTACGAGCATTGGCTTGGGAGCTACGCGTCGCGGCACCGCCACCTACAGCAGAGCTTCGAGTGGGCGTGGAGAGGCCCAGGACCTGCTCCCATGCTTTACCGTCTTGGAGAGTGGACAGGCGGATTTGAAGATTGGCAGATCGCACGTGAAGACTTTGAGGGACGGCGCCTTCTTCGGGAGGTGCAGGAAGTGGATGCGAAGCCGGAGGAAATTTGGCTGTGAAGGCTGACGGGTGGTGGAACAAACGATGATCAACAAAGGCATGTCGATGGACGTTCCATTTCGTTTTATTACGAATGCGAGCTCGAGATGATGGTTGTTCTCTTTGTGCATGCATGCAAGAATGGTCTTTCTGGTCGCGAACAGTATGTCGTTGCAAAGCTGGAGCTTTGTCAGTTTAAAAAGTCAATTAAACGTGAAAGGAACCCCTTCAACATTCCCAACAGGACCAATTCCTTTCCCATTTAATACCTACTGTTGCTTCCCGAGATCCTTAGACATCTCATATGGTCCTTGAAATCCAATCCTTTGGAAATTGCTCAATGGTGTATCGACGATGGCTGGTACTCAAGCATTCACTCCAATATCAATGGCGCTGATCGCCGCGGTCCTCGACCCTCCCCTTGATAACCCTCTTCTGCTGTAGAACGCCACCTTGAGCACCATGATACTTCTGCAAGGGGTAAACCAAACATCCACGCAACACCTTTCTTGCTAATTTCCTTCATGATTCAACTGGAGTGCCCCAACAGCACCTTTCGACATCTTTGAGCCTCCAAGAGGGGCCACTATGCGAAGGAGGACTAGAAATTACTCCAGCGGTGCTGTAAGTGTTGCAATCTTTACCCCTCCCCTGTCCACAGCTTGAACACTTCCTCTCCATAGCGTTGAGATATAAATCATTTACTTCTCTTAAGACCATCGCAGTATTCGTTACTGACGATATCGCTTTGCACACGGAAGCGACACTCCGTCCGAGTGTCGCAAGCATGGGCCCAAAGAAAATTCTCTAAACTCGGACAAAAATTTCAACGCTCCAATGCCCAAGCGCGAGAAGTGTCAGGCAGTAAACAAGGCTATCGGAACCCCCATTGGCATCGATAACGGAGACTTCTTTAGGCATCAGAGTCCTCAAATAGCGAAGAACTCGCCAGACTCTGCGAATCTCAATCAAAACGAACACAACAAAATCGAATACTTAAGGCCTGCGGGGACCGCTCTAACCTACCCAAAATATCAACCAGATCGCCAGGCTTCGATGTCCAAGGAATTTCTTAGTAGTCAGCAAGGTCTTCCTGGAGCAGCTGACATTAGCAGAAGCAATAGTCCTGTTCTCGCTCATGAGACGCCCACTCTGCAGTCAGCAAAGTCGAAATTGAACAAGGAGCTGCAGTCAGATCAGAGACAATTACTCGTATCAAACACACCTCAAAGAACGGCCAATTCTCATGACGCTGTGCATACGCCAGCACTACTTCCCCCTTGCAGAACAATCAATCCCCAGGATACACTACTTAACGCGCTTGATTCGCCTCTTCTTCAAGACTGCCCAGCCGACAGCCAACAAGACCCGTATAGAAACAACTCCACTTATGTCTCCGACGTGTACCCCGAAGTGCGTATTGGTACTCTACCTTCTCACTCAGAGCCCGGATCCGATCCTGACAGCGACGCATCCAAGAATAATACACTCGACGACCAAGGTCAAAAGGATAAGCGCTATGGAGTGCCCAGGGGCCGCTGGGTGAGTACAGTTCAACGAGCCCTCAATACTACTCGCATGGACTTCGTACTCAACATGGAGAACACTGGCGAGCGGTACGAATCAGTCCCACTCAACTACCCAAACGAGAGCTACATGTCTCAATACCGTCACTTGCAGGAACTCTTCGAGGCGGAGTTTGAGAAGATCCATCGAGGCGCAAGGCCTACTCCCATTCTGTACTGCCTTGAAAAATGGTCAGGCGGGTTCGGAGATTATGTCATTCGGGAAGATGATGTCCATGGGCAGTATCTCCTCGAGAGGCTTCACGAGGAGACGGCCGAGTACAAAGCGATGATCGAACGTCAAAGAACTTATGCGTACACGGGTGTATAGGGAGAAAGCGAGAAGTTGTCGAGGGGGTTTCATGAGAGACAACACATTTGCGTTCGGCGTCCTGATTCCTTTATCATGCATCTCATACGAGTGATCCAATTGGTCCATTCTTCCCTTCTTGCATGCCGTGATTCAATGCCATCACAAGAGTGATTGGAGAACGCATGTAACGAGAAGAGCAGCGATTAGTCGAAAGAGGGCGAATAGATTTGGCTGGTCCATGGGCGAGATGGTTGATGAATACTTATATACTAATCTTCACCAGTAGTGTATTAGCTCGAACGTGAGCTCATGTGAAACACTGGCTCAGATTACCACCTTATTTAGCAATGCTAATACCATCCTCATTTTCTCAAATATACATAAATATCATTGCTGGGCTCGGAGCTGAATCCGCCGTGCTTCTTGAGCTTTGGATGTGGGCCACAATAGGCCATTTCTTGGTTCTGGTCACCGGAAACCGATGATGCTTCGTATGCACTGCCTGTCAAAGTAGCTCTAAGTCGCGGTGGTTGTTCCTCCATCAGTCGGGATTCTTTTGCTCGGTAAACCTCGACCTTTAATACCAAAGGGTTTCTTCCCCAATCGAAGTGCTATATTTCTCTTGCATCTTTGAACCTTTCCAAGCTCGGACGTACACTGGATCCGAGTGTGCCTTCGATAGCAGATTCGCAGCTGAAGCAGTGTTGTTGTAAGTGTTGCAGCAGTTACCCCTCCAATTCCCACATCTTGAACACATTCTTATTGATTCGAATGGAAGATATTGTGTTGAGTGTAGGGTTTCTTTTTCCCTCCCATTGTCTCCACCCCACCTTTCTTTCCCTTCCACACCAACGTCCAGCATCGGCAACACCGTAAACATCCTTTGCACGATTTCTTGATACCAAAGCTGGTTCAAAGCTCCTAAGAACAGAGCATCGTCTACCGAGAGTTCAAGATGTCCGTGAACCCCAAAAACCCTACCATTCCGCACGGCCAGGAAACGCCTCAGCTCGGTCAAACAAGAGCCACTAACAACGGCCGTCTGGAATGGTACGACTCAAGTACACAGACATGGAGTAAGTATCTTGAAGCCATAGATACATGAACGTCGCTAATACTTCTTCCAGGGTCAGCATTTCGACAAACCGCGATTCGTCATAGACTGCTTAGAAGAGCCAAGGAGCAAGAAGGGACCTATGGTAAGTTCAATTACTATTTTCCAAAGAATGAGATCCTGACGAACGCAGTCTACTCTCGGGGGAAGGGTTCTGGCGATAATGAGACTGCACCGCTGCGTGAAGATCTCAATTACGGCCCCAACTGGGCGAACCGTCCTGCCCTTCTATTCCAGCTGGAGCCCACTGAAGACCAACGCTGTGTCGAACCGACGGGGGTGTTGATGTTTAACGACCATGTGATGCTCGATCCATTCGATCATCCTATTCGTGACTTTGGCCGCGATCTACCCATTGTACTTTCCACAGAGCTCAAGGGTGATGAGGTCGAACACTACTTGCGAAAGAACCTTGCCATCAAGGTGTACGATCTTATTGGTATGCATTCCCCAGCTAAGGTCTTGCTAGTGCTGACAGCTTGTCAACAGCTCGAATGCTCAACGGATACACCATCAGAGATAAGACTCGTCCTGGACCTCCACGAATCATGTCAGTGCGTGAGCGAGCGACAAAGTTTCGTGAGAAGGCTGGATGCATAGCCTGGACGAAGAGAACGGGCAGTCAGCCTCTCAACGACTATATCTTCAGTCTTCTGCCGGCAGGGGCCACCACGACTTTGTCACTAGGACGCGACCTTACCACCCAGCAAATGGCAGACCGAAAGGCCGAGAATAAGGGCAAATTTGGGAACCGGCGACGCAAGGCAAAGCGGGAGCTGGAGGATCTCCCAAAAAAAGAGCAGGAAGCGCTTCAAAAGCGAGAGCAAGAATACATAGAAATAGTGGACAGCTCGGATAGTATGGATGAGAGCGAGGATGGATTCCCAAAGCGAGATCATCAGAACCAGACTGCAACCACAGTCAGTCGTCGCGAGCAAGGTGGACGGAATTCGCCCCTGTCCTTCGGGTCTAATACCCAAGGTTTGGCGACATTTGGAGGACCTCATGGCGGACATGACCGATCTCTTCAACCTCGTAGGCGGAAGCGAAGCATTGACGAATCCTCATCTGACGACGATACAGGTCTTGTTGACGCGAATATAAAACGGCGGAAATTCAGCTTACGCCGTGTTGTTGCACCTGTGGGCGCCGACCGTGCCATCAATCCCTCGCAACGTGCTTTTCCGAGGCTGGGAACCCCAGCTTCTTCGTCGAATCTCAACCAGATAGTATTTGGTGGAGCATCTGGAAGAGCAAAGCAGGCTACGGAGACGGCTAGGAGCAGACGGCGGAAGGTCCATATTGACTTGACCGAGCAAGAATCGGACTCAGAGTATGAGGAATCTAGCTCTACGAGTTCAACTCACGTAGATAGCGACTCCAGCCCAGATCCAGATACAGACGTACAAGATGACGATCTTATCGATTTGACTAGAAATGATGACCGTTCCGAGAGAGACGATAGTCATGTTCCGGACTTCAGTCCAGAGATGGAAGAATGTCTCCCAGTCGAGTTCCTTGGTGGTCTGAATCCAAACGACGCTCGCTTGCGAATACCATCCAACAGTCCCGATATGTACAAACTCCGTCGTGCTCTGCAGCTCTCAGTCGCCGACTTTGCTGTGAGGAGCGGCCATGGTGCTGTCAACGTGGATGAAGCTTATGACCTCACCGAGCACGAACATGAGAGCTATATCTGTCAGTACTATCGCATGCAATTAATTTTCAACAGCGTATGTGACGAGAGAGGGCTTGGCAGAGGTCCCCCATTATATTCTCTTGACGAGTGGACCGGCGGACTTGGAAGCTGGGAATTCGCGGAGGACGATGATCATGGACCTTGGCTTCAGCAATTGTTGCAAGAGAACGCTCCGGGGTACGCGGAGGTTTTGTACCACCATCGTCAGCATTACCGATACACTGGCGTTTAGGGGAGGCAAAAGGGTGCTGCCTAAGAAGGACAGATGACGAACAAAGGCGTCTCTTTCGGCGGTCGATTGCTTATACCATGCACGAGCACAACTCGTTATTTTCTTCGTGCATGCAAAGAATTCCTTCCATCATGGCTTGCAGTGGCACCTGTCACCCAAAGGTTTCAAAAAGGCACGCATGCGTTCGGGTCTAGAACAGGCTCGAGGCCTTCGCCTTCGACTCTCTGAGATATCATCTGTACATAGTGACGCAGAGGGTTTATTGCAACGCAGTAGACGATAATGATTAAATGTTTTTCCATGCGCAATAGGACAACGCGATGCTCTGATGAAAAGTGTTGAGAGGATATTTGGAGCAGGTCATATATTTCGCCGAAGTTGGGCCGACAAGTCTAACCTATCTGGGATTTCCAAATTCCAAAATCTGGAGCAGGCGGTGGTCAAATAACTGGCCTTGCGGCAACGAAGATAACTCAACATCGGTGACACCTACGTCTAGATAGTCTATGACGAAGTGACAGATGAGAATTTGATCTAGATTTTTCTCACCAATTGCATAACCGTAGGATCTCTGTTTGCAGAAGTACAAAGGCTGGAAGTTGAAGATCTCTTTTCTGATGGCTGGCCCTGGAGATTCAACGTTGGACCCATATCAATGACTTTCCGTATTAGGTAGTCTTGTTCTGTTCATAAGATCTGGTTCCATTTCTACCGCCGTCTCTGGAATCATTACTCCTAGTTGAATCGACCTTTGAGAAAGCGCCTTGGATCCTTTGTCCAAGAAGCTCAGCTCAAAAGTCTTCAGTAGTTGGAAACACTTCGTAACGCAGGATGTATACCGAGTCCTTGGCTCATCCCTGTAGTTGCAATGGAGCTCAAGACTGACATTGCCTCCGACAAGCCTTCCGTGAAATCTTGAGGCACTCTCTCCCTGAGTGACATACTTGTCCATTGAGTCTTCAACGCTATCAATTGATTAATGTTTCCCAGCTCATGTACTACCTTGTTCGAAAAATCTACAGAACTGGGATTCAGTGCTCATGAGGTAGCTTCGAAGGGCCTAACATGTTCTTTCCATTCCTCAACATGATACCATGATCCTGACGGCTCGAATCTGAAGGCTTTACAATGGCTTACACAGAAGACCGGAAATCACAACTTCACACGATGACTGCAGCAAGAGATTGGATGCAAAGCTCAGAGACAAGATGAGTCCGCAGACGGCAAGGCCGTGACCTCGCGAGGAGCTGCGCAGTAGAGGAGCAGAATACATGCTCCGTTGAGCAGTTCTATGATAAATGCATACACATAGAATTATCTCCTGCGGGCTAAACGTGCGCACGCTCGACCAAGATAAGCGATGATAGCAATGCATATAGTGAGCTGACTGGCATCATCCGAACTGCAGCTCGACATTGCCTTCGAATACTTGCGCCAGTCCAGGCGCATTGTAGCGTAGGACGACATAAGCCACAATTCAACGCAAATATCATTGTTTTCCAACCGAGTGAAAGAGATTTGTCATGGCTAGGATTGAAAAGATGCCCAGTGAGTTGGCAGGCTACGTGGCCTTGCGAGAAAACCATGAGATGGTTAATGTAGGCAAGATTCTCGTTTGGACTCTCCAATCTGATCCTTTCTTTTGCAAGTCACTGCGATATGATGGCCAGCTTTGCTAAGGCAGTGCTTGACTCCTTGAGAGCTGATCCTGACGATATCTTCCAGCCATGTCTAAATCGAGAAGCATCAGCAAGCCTGGTACTCCTGGATTGTTTGATTCTATACGCGGCAGATGTATCCGTACCAAGCACTCGCTATGTTGCTCGCCTGTGCTTAGAAGGATATCTGGAGTTCCTTGTACTACGGTATGCGTGGCGATGTTCTGGCACCGAGGCGGGGCAACACTCATGTGATTCAACGTTGTGCAACCACGGCGGAAGGCGTTAGCTCGACTCTCAACTATCGACTTCATGGCATTGTGATCTATGCGAGGAAGTTGGATTAGAAACGCTGACGTTGATAGCTTTCGGCGAATGATGGCAACTACATCTCAGCCAGTCCCTGCACTTCCACCTCCACCAGGAAAGGTATCTAATTTCGAGAACCCCGAGTCTTTGGCAAAATGGAACGTTCTTTGTGTATCGATCTGTCTTTCGGTTACCACGACCCTCATCGTCCTCAGGACGTATGTCAGGTTAGCTGTACAAAAGGATTGGATCCTTGAAGACTGTGAGCCTCTTTCCGTGAGACTAAGAACATTCCATCATTCTAACATACTGTAGATATGTGTTGCGTAGCCTGGGTGAGCCTCTGATACTGGCCTTTCCAGAGTCACATACTCTGGAAGTATATGAGCTAACGGTTTTCGCAAGGGGTTCTTGTTAATGTTCTGCGCCATGAATACAGTGTTATTTCATCACCACGGTGGTGTCCACGGCTGGGACCTGACATTACCTCAAGCACGAGCTGAGACCTATGTCAGTACAGCCGCTGTAACAGATGGTCTTTTGAGGTGACTAAAGTCTTTTCCTAGTGGTTCAACACAGCCACAGTCATCTACGCACCCGCGATCCTATCCACCAAAATCGCGATCCTCCTCCTCTACCGTCGCGTGTTCTCCCCTCACCGCATGGGGATTTATGATCTCGGCATCAGATTCCTCATGGCAGTCCTGGGTGCATTCTATGCCACCACTATGATAGCGAAGATCTGGGAATGTATTCCAAGAAGGCGCATTTGGGACAAATCTGTCCCAGGGACTTGTGTTAATGTCGGAGTTCTGCTCGATATCAGTGGGGCATTCAATACGCTGACAGACATTGTTATCCTTGCATTGTCGATTGCGGGTGTCTGGAACCTGCATGTGTCTAGTATGAAGAAGCTTGGTGTTGTTTTGGGCCTCACAGTTGGCTTCATGTACGTCTTCTAATCCCACCTGGCCATAAAACCCCATTCCTTGTTTTGAATCTCGAGGGACATACTCCGCCTTCATGAGAAGCCAAGGCATACACTAACTTTGTCTAGCGCGCCCGTTTTTAGCACAATCGGCGTCGCCGTCCGTATCAGAACATCTCAAAGCATGGACGTAACTTACAAGCAGGCATCAATCCAATTCATGGCGTAAACTCCTCGGAAACCCAACTACGATGAACTCGCTGACGCTATGTAGTACCGCAGAAATCTCGACCGGGCTCATCTGCGTTTGCATTCCCGCAATGGCAATCTTTGAACACTGTCGTCGTCCACGTCGTCGAACTCACAGGACATTGAAGACTGACTCTCAGAGCCGCAATCGAGCTGCGAGCACAGACGGGCAAGTCCTCTTCGATAGGAGAGATCTGGAATTGCAGCCCACCATGCCTAAGAGTGTTGATGTTGCTACCAATGGGGTCATAACAGGAATTGTTGGCGGTGCTGAGGCGAGGGTCGTGCAGAGTGGTCCACTTGGGTTAGAACTTGGAAGCAGTATGCGAGCAGATTATGAGCGGGCGACAGGTGGACCCGAATATCTGGGGGGTATCATGAAGACGGTCACGGTGGAGCAGACGTATTGGTGATAAGAGCCTGAGTTAATTCATGCCTGCGGGGAATGCGTACAAAGTGGATAGAGGCGCAAGAGTATGACAAGATTCGTATCCTTCAAGATGCGAATCTCACGTACCAAAATTTGAGAGGTTAAAGAGTCACTGACTCTGTGCACCTGGTGCAATCGCGCAAGAGTCCTTCACAGGGTTGTCGTAAATATTTCGGTCATCTCCTTGAACGCAGTTGTCGGCGCCAAAGCTCTATCACCTTACTTTGGCTTTTTCGACTCGGCCCTTTAATTCCTTACAATTTGACACAATCGCCGTTCGATTGTAGGATCAAGCTCCTTTTCGAGAAAGAAATCATGGCAACTGCAAAGTTCCTTGAACTTCGTAATCTTTGTCCTGGGGCTGAAGGCGGTTCAAGCGTCTCAATCATGCAAGCTGTTCCAAAGGCCAAACAAGCTTCGGATTTTGGCGGAGGATGCACCGACCACGGTACCTTGTCACTGGTTCATTTTCCTTTCAATGTGTAGAGGTAGATCATGATTAATGTGACGCCCAGTCTTGCAGATGGGTACAGATGTTGAGTCTCGATTATGCGCTAGCGCCGCTTTCAAAACGTTGGTCTAACAGGCACGTCATCTTAAAAATAAAGTTCAATGAGAGGCCCCATAAGCGAGCCCCCAAAAGGAGCCCCTAAAGGCTCCCCGAGAGACTAAATATTATTTTTAAGATAACGTGACAGGTAGGTCGTATGCGATGATGAAATTCGGACACAATATCGTATCGACCATAAGAAGATACCTTAAAGATTTAGTTTTTATATCTAATTCTCTTCCTTCGCTCTCTACTACTAATCGTCGCACCTGATTAAGCCAAGTTTAGTAGTGGCTACCCGAGTGTCGCGACTAGCCGAGTGACGTATAAATATTATTTATTTCCTATTTTTATTACTAGCTAACTAACGTTTACGCTAAACGTTTTAAAAAAAGTTATAAATCTTATTTCTCTTATCCTAACGGATCTAGGCGTTTTATTTAATATTTTAAAACTTTTTCCTAATTACGATATCGATTTTTATTAATTATTTTTAGGTTTATTTAACGGCCCGAGTAGTTTTTATTCGTTTATTTAACTCCCTTTTTATATTTATATATTTTATATACTCGATAATAACCTAGTCCCTCTTTTAATAAACCGTATTAAATTATAATTTATATATAGTTTTTTTAATTTACGCCCTATTATTATTCTTAAACTCTAGGGTTAATTAATATAATTATTATATCGTAGTAATACTACTCTTTATAGACTAAAGAATTAATATAAATAAATATTTAGTAAATTTATATTTTTCAATACTTTTCTCTAGTATATAGTTATATTTAATTAGGTCTTTAACGGTATATAGGGTATATTAAATAAGAGATAATTTATTAATTTCTAATATTACTAGCCGGGTCGTTTTTTATTAATATTCCGATAATATATCTAAAATACGGCGCGGATTATATAGGATAAAACTAGTTATTTACTAGGTTAACTAACACGGGGTCAATATAATAATATATAATATAAGAGATATTAATTATTCTATAGAGGATTTGGTTTTAATATATTAGAATCTTAGTATTACTTTAGTCCCGATAGGGCCAGCGGTAGGACTCAGCCCGTTATCTTAATAAATATTTATAATAATACTCTTATTAAAGTCTACCCCGTAATAAATCGCTCTTTTTAAAAGAAAGAAGTTAACGCCCTCGTTAATATATTTATATAAGATATTATAAATAATAACGTAAATAACGTCTATATATAAAAGTAAATAGATAAGAAATATATATTCTAAATTATTAACCGATTACGGGTAGACCTATAGAGTTTTAAAATTTAACGTAGAGCCGTAAAACTTAATATTAAAATTACGATAACGAGGTAAAACGATAGGGTGGTATAAAGATAATATAAATAATTAATAATAAAAACTATAATATTAATAAAATAAGAGTATATATATATAATATTATAAAAGTATTAATACTAAAGGACTAGGGCCCTAAATATATATTAGAAAAGTAAAATCTTAGTATAAATCCAGCTAGTTAGGGAAAGTCGTTTAATAATACTTTTAAAATTAAAACTATTTTAGCGCGGAGCTAGTCCCGATTTAATTAAATAATTATATTGAAGTTCTTTCCTTTATAAATATACTACCTAGTTAAGAAGTAATAATAACGAGGGGTATATATCTAAATCTATATAAAGAAATATATAAATAATATATTACTAAAATATTCGGGCTATATAACTCTACGTGCGATTAAACGAATAATTTAAAATTATTAAAAAATAATTTTACCGGTTCTCGGTATAATATCTTCTTAATATTATTATAATACCCGTACTATAAATAAAGCTCGATAAATAGATTTAATATAATAACTATTTCTTAATAAAGGTAGGTAAAGGGCGATAATATAAAAGAAAAATATAATTATACTTCTAGAATTATCGACTTTAGAAGAAGAATTTAGCTTAATATCTAGTTTATTATTCGTATTTCTTAATAAGTTCGTCCGCGAAAATATTTTTTATATTTATTTAACGGTCCTATATAGATCCCTAGTTTTTTTAGGATAAGAGGTATTCGGTAGTATAATCCTTCCCCTTTTTAATAACGCGGTTATTAAGGATATACTCTAGTTTTTATTCTAACTCTAAATTATCTCGCTCGGTTTCTACTACTCTAGGGTTTATAGGTCGTAGATATTTAAAAGAAGTTTTAATTTAATAATAAATACTACTCTAACTATACTATTAAAAATATATTATAAATCTTTTAATTTTCCGGGATATTAAGGCGGTATACGAGCCTACCGATATAATTAAAAATCTTAAATAAACTAATTATTTATTAACTATATTTACGACTAGTAAATTTATTTACCGGAATATTATAACTTTTATATAAACGTAGTAAGGCCTAGTCCCCTTTACGGAAATATTAAAAGTAATAAATACGATTATAATACTCCTTATCGTATATTTAAATAAAGGTAATTATATTCGAAATTTAAATATATATTAATTTCTTTAATAAAACGTTATTCTCCTAGCTTCCTAGGTCTAACGTATTATTAATAATAAAACTAAAAACTACTTTATTTAGGGTATAGTTAATAGGCTAGGAAAATATATTATTATATTATATAATTATAAAAAGTAATATCTCTTCCTAGGCTTTAAAGTTTTATTAAATAACGATCTAGAATCGTAATATAATTTTAATAATATAATTTATATACTCGCTTAATTTATCCGTTTATAGATAATAGGCGATAGAGAATATTAAATTTATTTTAAATTTATTAAATAAAGCCTTCTATAAGGTATTTATAAATTTACGATCGCGGTTAGAAAAAATAACCTTCGGAATACCCTAGTCTACTAAGTATAAATAATATAATAATATATTTATTTATTACTCTACCTTTTATATTAATTTTCCTAGAATCACGGTTACTTTTCGGGAAAATTTATATATAATAATTATAATATTATCGAATCCTTCCTATAAAAGGGGTAAAGTTAGGATAAAATTAATAAAAATCGTATAGAAAAAAGAGGGCGGTATAAGAATAAATTATAATACTCTATAAAGTTTATACCTAGGAGTACCGAATAATTAATATTATAAATAATATTATAAATACTCCTCTAGTAATTTCTTATCTAGTTTATATATATATTAATACCTAGTTATTATCTTATAATATTTATATCTTCTTATATATAAGTTAGAATATACGATATTAAATAAAACTTTAATATATAAAAAAGGTATATATAGGCGCTCCGGCGTATATACTCGATTAATAATTAAATTATTAGTATATTATATTAAACTGTTATTCCCTTTCGAAAAAGAAAGATCTACGGCGTCCTCGCTAGTTTCTACGTTATTATTAAATATATAATTTATTTTAGCCTAAAAGTCGTTATTCTAGTATCTTTAAAATAATTCTTATTTAAACTATATATTTATTTCTATTAATATATAGACCTTATATATATATACTTAAAGTATATCTAGCTCGTCTTCTAAAAAGTCCCTAACTACGTTCTTTTATTATAGTCGAGATAAGGTATCTAGTACTATATATTTAATATTAAATTTATAACGGATCTTTATATTTTAAAAATACTAAATATAATTTAAGGCCCGTACGATACGTAAATTAATCTTTACCGTAAATAAAGTAGTTATATTTATTTATTTAATTATATTAAACGTAGTTTTATAATTAATATAAACGATTATCTTAAGGGTTAATTCGATTATATATTTAATTTTAATAAATATTTATATTATTCCTATTAGTTTTATTTTAGTAGGTTAATAATATATTTCTATATCCTTAAAGAGTCGGTTAAGGAAAAGGATAAACTAAATTTACTTTTAATTAAAATAAGAGTCTTTTAATTCTTTTATAATATAATAAATTATAGCCCCGTAACCGAATTCTTTATTAATATTAAGGTCGATAAATAGTTCCTTTTTATCGTCGAAATAGTATAAAAAGAAAGACTTCGAAAAAGTACTTTAAATAATTTTAAATAAACGAATCTCCTATAAGGAAAGTAATTTAAAACTAGTTTTTTTAATATATTTTTATCGTTAAACGCCTATAAGGGGTACTACTATAATAGGAATATAATATTAATTAATTTATAGTATCTATTAGCGATGATTCTATTTAATAGAATTATTTTACTAGAAGAGGTACTGCGCTAAGAAATACCTTGGCGCTATATTATATTAAACCTAGTTATACCGTAGTAGTTACTCTTAATAAGGAAAGTTAGTATCGCCCCGATATAATAGAATAATAAAGAGGTATATTTATTATAGTAAAAATTATATATATTTAAGACTCTAAAATATAGGAGTCCGTTTAAGGGCTCCGAAATATAAATATAAATAAACTTATTAACCTTCTTTAATAGGAACGCAGACCTATATTATAATAATTTAAAAGGACGGAATCTTCGTTAGAACTAACGATATAGAAGGCTTTAATAAGGCGTTATTCGTTAAAATAAAAGGCGGTATTACTATAACTATTTTATATAGCGCTGAAGCCTTTCGTCTCGTAGTACTAGTAAGTTTCTTCGTTAATATCGAAGTCTTTAGTAACCCTACGAGCTTTATAGTCTTAATAAACTACTTCGTTAACTATTTCGTCGAATCGTCTTTAATTACTTTAATAATCTTATTATTTTCTTTTATAACACCGCCGGTATTATACTCTTTAATAAGGTCGCTAGCGTTATTAAAGTCTTTAATATTATATTAAATATCGTATTTAAGGCCGTAACCTAGTTATTTTATTAAATATTCGATATATAGACTCTTTCCTCTTTTAGATTAACGGTAATATAGGAGTCTTTTAATTTCTTAAATATTAATATCTTCTTTTATAAAGATAGTATTCGGTTAGGAAAACCTAGGTCGCTAGTAAAAATCTCTCGATAAATTAGGGTATAATAAAAGGTATACTATAGATACTATTAAATAAATTTTCTAGTAGGGAGGTAAATTTAAACGGTAGACGAGTCGACCTACGCGTTCTAATATATAGAAAGGTCCGATACGTTATACACCGAGCTTCTTCGAAGTAATAGAAAGTATATTATATTCTTTATAAAGGCGTAGTAAAATATATTAACCCGTTTTAACGTTAAGAGGGGTATACGATAAATTATAATAATATTTAAATCTTATATCTACGAAAGTAATCGCGTCGTTTACTATTAAATATATAGTAGTAGGATTAATATCGAATATACTATTAGTCTTTTCGTTAATTAGGTCTAAGGCGGTAAAAAGGGAAAAACTATAAATAACTTTATTTAAAATAATTTCGGTAGTTACTAAAGTAGAATTATTAAGGTAAGACTATAGTCGGGGAAATATTATAAACTATATCGATAATTTATCTAGGGCCGCGATATAGTACCTTAATATAATCTCGATAGTTTAATTTAAGCGTTCGCTCTAGCCGTCGCTTTATAAGTAGTAAATAATACTATAAAGTAATTATACTCTTAGAAGCTTAAAAAGCTCCTTCTATAAATCGAAAAGAAACTTTTTATCTTTATCGGATAAAATTACTTTTAGTAGACCCTAGTTTAATAGTAATAAATAGTTTAATAAAGCCTTCGCCTATGTTATTATTATAAACGTAGTTTTACCTACTATTATAATAACCTTCTTCGTTATTTTATAAGTAATTAATATAAGATAGTCGAGTTCTTTAAGCGTAAATAGGAGCCTAAATATAAAATTAATTATAATTATATAGAATAAAGCCGGCGGTAATACTATTAATTATATTAAATTATAAAACTTATACCGGAGAGTTTAAAAGACTTAATATTCGGAGTAATATTTAATATATTCACGAATATACTTAGTAAACTTATAAATAAACTATACGGAGGTTTTTTCTAGGTACCGAGTATAGCCTAGATAATTATCTCTATATATAATCTAAAGGATATTCTTAACGTAAGATTCGGGTATATATAATCGCCGCGGCGTATAAATATAATCGTTTATTAGGTAGTCGAGACGGTAAATAAACCTTTCTTCTATAATAAAAAATACTTAAACGTATAGTATTATCGCCCGTAGTATTATTTTTCTCGATAACCGAAAGTATATATAGTTAGGCCGAATTAGCTTAGTAGCCTATAATAAAATACTATTTAAATTTAAATAATATCTCTATTAGTATAGTAGTTAGAGCGAAGTTATTAATATATAATATATTAAATTCTCCGTCTTCCGTAGGAGATTCATTAATACTCTATAATCTAAATAGTATATTAGGTACTATATATTATTTATTAAATTTATATCTAATAATAAACTCGAAATACTATAGGTATTAAAAAACTCTAATTAAACGAAAGTTTAATTTATCGGTACTAGTAATAATTAATAAAGTTTATCTAGATATTTTAAACACAGTACTATAATTTATAAATACTACTATAGTATAGTTTAAAGACTCGATTATATACTTAATCTTTTTTATAATTTATATTATTCCTACTAGTTCTAATTTAGTAGGCTAGTACCGAGATTCTATATTATTAATAATTTTATTAAGGAATAAGATCGGCTCGATTTTCTATTTAATAGGGTATAGACCTAGGTCGGTAGTATTAATAGAAGGCTTCGGTAGAGTAAACTTCGGTATAATTATAATTAAAGTAATAGAAGTTTATAATAAACCCTACTTCCGTAGTATCGAAGTCTCTAATAAAGAAAGCGATGCCGCCGAAGGCTTTAATAGAATACTTTTCGTAGGCGTAGTAATCCTCGTTTACTAGCGTGAATTCTTTTACGTAGTATACTATAGTACCTATACTAGACTCTTTATTTAAATTAAAATTAACGAAAAGTACCCGCTTAGGGTTAAAATATATTAAATAAAATAACTTACCTAGGACCGCCTAAATCGCTTCGAAGATATAAATCTTTATTTAAATAGGCTCGGTAACGCGAGTTCTCCCCATAAATACCTTTCGTAGCGTATTATTTACTAGAGTATTTTTAAAGAGAAGGGTCTTTTTATTTTATAAAGACTTATTAAACCCGGTGTAATTTAGGATATAATTTCGTAGCTATTTTATAAACCTTAAGTAAATCTCTAATTTACGGAGGGTAATAAGAAATATTAAATAATTAATAATTTAAATTTTCTCTTTAGAGGTAGTTATCCTAAGAGAGTTTATATATTATCCGAGAAACTAAATTAACGGATAACCGATAAAGACTTTGGAAGGCTTAATAGAGATTCCTATATCTATAAAAGTTTAGAAAATAATACATAGATACTAGATATAGTCTATTAAGGTATATAAATAAATTATTATATTATCGATATAAGTTATAGCGAACGCCCTAAACGGCCGAAGTATTTTTATAATCTATTTTTAATAGTAAACTACGGAGTCTTTATAACTTATTATTATTATATTAAAGATTTCTTAGCCTCTATACGTAATAACGGTAATTTTATAATACTCGTCGAGATAGACTCTCTAATAGTAGAAAAAAGAAAGTGTATTAAATATTATAAAGTATCGGTATTTTACTACTAAAGAGACGACGTTACCCTATAAGAGTAATAGATAGAGGTTATTTCTAGTAATTTTATTAAGACCGCGAATATTTATAATTACCCGTTTAAATCTTTTCCCGTCGGTTAAAGTCTTTTATACTATAAAGATAAAGTAATTAAAAGAGGTATTTTCTTCCGTTTAAAAAAATCTTCTCTATTTATAAAGTTTATTAAAGGTTTCGTCGATAACTACTTTATTACAAAGACTTAGCGGATATATACGAACCTTATTAGAGGTATAATTTTCCTAATTTAAACGAAAAAGTATTCGTATTTATTAATACTTTAGGAGTTTTATAAAAGTATTATTATCCTTCTAGAGCCTTAGGTATTCTTCGATAATATTAATAAATACTTCCGTAATAAGTGAACCTCTACTACTATAAATAATAACTCTATTTAATAGTTTAGTTTCGTTATTATATAGTACCTTTACCGCTAGCGAAGCTCTCGTTAAAATATTAGTATTTTTATTAAACTAGGTTTTATCGTAGTTTAATTTAGAACTAGATAATACTAGTTTAGCCACTTCTTTATTAATAGCGAGATAGTAATTATTATAACCGATTTCCGTTACCGTACCGAGGTATATATTCTTTAGTACTACGACCGGCTTATTTATATCGTTATATACTAGTAGGGAACCGAAGTTAATATCTATTAATTATATATATAGCGATACCGTAGAGGACTCTAAAGGCTTAAATAAGAAATTATAATTATTTAATAACGACGTATAGTTAATTAAAATAATTAAGAGACTTTAAGGCGGTAGTACCGTCTTATATTATAATATTATAGTATTACGAATTAAGCCGCGGCTCCTAGGTATTATATTAATAGAAACTATAATATTATAAAAACCTATATATATCTCTAACTTAGAGGTTAATAGATCGATTTTCTTAGGGTTAATAATATCGGTCCCTATAAATATTTTTACTTTAAAGTCGTTAATAATATATACTTCGCGAGTAAAATTTATTAGGACCTTTTTATCCCTTTATTTTCCTAAGAAATATATTAATAGTATAATATATTTCTTTATTAAATAGTGATTATTTTTTATACCCCGTACCGAGATAAATATAATTATTATATAAATAAATATAGAAGTAGTTATCTCTTTAAGGAATACTCTATTAATAAGGGTAACCGAGTATCTTATATCGATATAAATAGCGACTATAAAGGCGTTAAAATCGTCGTTAAAAGAGATTATTATTGTTATATAATAATAATTCCGAAATTTAAAGCTAGTACCTAGGTCCTTTATAAAAAACTTCGAATAAATAACGACGGTACTAGTATATATTAATAGGGCGAATATAATATTAACGGAAGACTTCGTCGATCCCTCTTTTTATTTTCGTAACGAAGTTTCTAATAACGGGGAAACTTCTAGTAGATCCTATAATAAGAAAGTTTATATAGAGGTATCTAGAATATTTTATTTTTTTAATAATATTTATAGTAATACGGAAACCTTTTATAAATCTTTAAATTTTAATAGAAATAAAGTCTTTAACTAACTACCTAGATAAACCTTAATACGTAAATATTTATATAGTATATTATTAGACTTAAATTCTAGCTAGTATCGGCGATAGGTGTAGATTACTATAGTAGAAAATACTACTAAAGATAACTCGGTCTCTTTAAAAGGGTATTCGGGATTATAATAATCGTAATCTAGATTATTAACGTAATAGTTATTAGGTTTTAGTATTTCTTTTTAAAACTTTTTATCCCCTTCTTTATCTTTAATAAAGATATAAACTACCGGCCTCTTCTAGGATACCTTTTTATCGAAAGATCTTTTTAATTAATCTCTATAAAATAGTTTATTAGGACTCTTAAAAGATAACGTACTTTTATTTCCGAGTAAAAGAGATTAACGGGGCGGAGGAATACCCCGTTATTTGGAAAACTAATTTAAATATTACTATTTATTATTATTAAAACTTTATTATCGAGGGTAGAAAGGAATACTAGAGGGAGGTTAACTATAGTAAAATATTAACTTCTCTTTTATACGCCTATATTAACCTAGTTTTAATTATTTATTAAAGTTTCTATTAATAGGGGAGTTATTTACGTAACGCGAGTTTTTTACTATCTTTATAAATATATCTACCTTATTATTAAATTATATTATAAAGTCTTTAATAGTAGTACTAGCCGCCGACTTTAAAATATAGATACGGAATTTTATTATAAATTTATTCTATACTATAATAGCCTAGGTATACTCCGAAGCCTTAATATTCATAGTTTTAATATAACGGAAGATATTTTAAGCGAACTCTCGCGGATATATTAAGTTCCTAATATTATTAAAGGTATATCGTTTTTTCTCTAAAAACTCCTATACCTTCGGGGTCTTAATTTTAAACTTTTTAATTAAATAGTTATATTAATAATTAATAAATATATCCCGAAGTATATCCTTCGTTATATTAAAAACCTAGGATATATACTAGTTCTATATATTCCCTCGGAGATATTTTACTATAATAATACGAACCTTATTAGGGCTACGCTAGCGTATATAGTCTTTTAATTTATTAATGAAAGTATATATATCGTAATAGACTATAAACTTTCTATTACGACTAGTAGGTACCGTAACTTCGTTACTATTTAAAATCGAAAACACTAATTTCGTTATACCTCTATTTACGGTTATAACTACCGGAATAAGTATTTATTAGGCTTTACTAGAGAAATTAATTAATATTTAGGGAGGATAATACTTTAGCGAAATTTATAAAGATATTTATTATTTCGGAGGTAAACCTAGTAAGATCTAGGTTATTCTAATCTTATAATTTATTAAGTTACTAGTGTTCCTAATCTCTTTTTATATCCGGTATAACGGTCGTTTCCGATATATAATAACGGTATAAACGCGGCGGAATTTCCTCGCTACTATAATTTCCGCGAGGCGGAAAAATTAGTAGTATTCGGTAATATTAAACCTCTTTAATTATACTACTAGTCTTACTTTAACGCCGTAAATTTAATAAACTTTACGAGGTTCTACCTACCGGTAATAAAATAGTAGGTATATTCCCTACCGACGCCGGTATCTCGAGAAATCGGCGAGTCTCTTAAATATCTATTTAAAAACGTATAATAGCGGTACGGACTACGGTAATATTAATAGCCTAATCGCTTAACTAGCTCTATACTTCGGTATACCGCGATTAAACTCGTTATTCTTATATACTAAAATTACGTAGAGGTTAAGCGGGCCGGAAATTTCGACGTATAAAATAACCGATAATATAACGGGTAATATCGTTAATATTATTAACGAACGTATATTCTAAACTTATAAATTTATCGAGCTAGAATACTAATACTACGATTTTACAAGTAACGATATTAATAGACACTAGGATAATAATCTTTAAGAAGTAGAATAATAGCGATATAAAACCGAAGTCGTCGGTTTAAATATACTCGCCGAAGGTTTTTAAAGAATAATCTTCGGTATAATAAAATTCGAGGTAATAGAACTTTTATAGGCTAAAGGCCTTAATAACCTATATTTTATTATAAATAAACTAGAACGTATAATAGTAAAAGAAAAATATAGCGCTTTTACTTTTAGACTAAATATAGATTTTATTTTAATAATAAAGATTTAATACTCCCGTAAACTATAATTAAATACTTATATAAGGATTTTATAAATTTCAAAAAAAAAACGTAATATATAAGGACTAGTACTAGTATAGTCGATTTATTAAACTCTAAGGTAAATATCTTCGAAACCGTTAATAGGGGTACGGCTTTAATACGAATTTAACTTATTTTAACGACGTTTTTCCACTTTAAAGAAAATCGATCTTTAATTAATTTACGGGTAGGTATAAAGAGGTAATTACTATAAAGTAAAATTCGTTAAAGCCGTAATAATATAGGATAAATTATAGACGTAGTTATAAAAGCTACTCTTATAGTAGTAGTTTATAACGTCGTTATAGAAAGTTTCGGTAACTAGACTAGCTAGCTAAATATAATTAATTAAAGTATAATATTCCTAACCGGTTTAATAAGACTTATTAAGGTTATTCTAGTAGTTTCGTTCTATCGCCCCGAAACTAATAATCGGAATAAAGAGTATAATCGAGTAATTCTATTTCGAAGAACTAGTACTATTACTATAGTAGGCTAGTATTCTTTTAAATAATTACGGAATAGCGTTCTCTTTAACGGAATAATAATAAAGGACTAGTATTATTAATATAATTAATAGATCGGTACGGTTCCCTTAAATATAAATAATTTAGGGGAGACTATATCCGAAGCCGTTACTACTAATTACTATAGTAAGAATATAGTATTAACTAATTTATAGTATCTATTAGCGATGATTTTATCTAATAAAACTATTTTACTAAAAGAGGTACTGCGCCAAGAAATACTTTAACGCTATACTATACCAAGCCTAATTATACCGTAGTAGGTACTTTATTTAATAACGCGGTTTTTTCATTTTATAAAGACTTAGTTAGAGTAATATAATTTTTAATATAATCTCTTAATTAACTAGTTATTCCTAAGTATATTTTAAATACTATTAATATTTAAAAAAAAACTAGTTATTTAATAATTATAAACTTTTCTTTAAAAGTTAATAACCCGAACGAGTTAACCTTCTAACTAAATAGTATAATTAACGGATAACCGATAAACGCCTTCTTAGGGTTAATTAAAATATTAAATTTAACGAATAAAGAAAATATCGTATATAGGTATTAAATATAATCCTCGAGGGTTTAAAAGAATATTATAACGTTATCGATATATACTCGGGCGAATACTTTATAAATATATAGGATCCGGTTTATTTACCGCTATATATATATAAACGAGTTTTTAAATCTTATTACTATAATATTAAAAATCTCCTAGCCGCGGTATACTACGACGGTAAATTTATATCTATCCTTAAAGTATACTCGCTATTAATAGAAGAAATTAACCGCGTCGATAATAGTAATTTAATAATAACCTTTAACGGCGTTAATTATATTATTCTATAAAGATAAATAGTAGACGTCTATTATAACTATAATATTTAAACCTCGAATATTAATAACGGTACGGCCCTTCTTAATACCGTTTAATTTTATAATTTAAATAACGAAGACTAGGAAATTAAATAAAGTAGTTTATATCGTCTATTTAAACCGTCCCTAAATATATAGTTTATTAAAGGTTTCGTTAATAATCTTCCGGCTCTCGTTATTTATAGGATAAATATATACCGTTTTAAATACTTTATCTTCCTAGTCGGCGCGAAGTAATATATATATTTATTCGTTTTTTAGAATATTAATAAAACCTTCTTCTATTTAAAATATAAGGAATTAATTAATAACCTTTATTAACTCCGGTTATTTATTATAAATAATAATATTATTTAGGAGGATATTATTCTTTACCGAAATAATTACCTCTATTAATAAAATAGAAGACCGGGAATTAATTAAATTCTTTATATCTTTACCCTTTAAAGGTTATTTAAGAAGTAATAAACTAATATTAATAATAACCGTATTATTAAAAGCGTTTTTAATAAAAGTTTCTTTATACTCTTAAAGAGGCCTTTATATAACGAGTTTACGAATATTATTATCGCCTATAGTAATATTATAGTAGTTATTAAATTAAACCTCTAGTACCTAGCCAAGCTTTATATTTCTTAAGATTTTAACGAATTTATCCGTCTTATTTATTATAAATATTAATTTTATTCTATCGTTAACGATTCCGGTAAAGAGATATAGGTTAATATTTACTAGTTTAAAGAAATAATCTTATACTAGTAAATTAAATTTATAGACTTCGATAATTATAGTAGTTTATAAGGGGATAACTCTTATTTTTATAATATATACCGGCCGGTTTATATTTATACCCTTTAAATAAATATTAATAAAGTACTTTATATCGTAGCTACCGATACGGGCTATTTAATAAAATATTAATATATTAATTCCTTTAAAGGCCATAATATCTATATTAATAAATATATCTACTTTAAGATTATCTATAATATGAACTTCTTTAGGGGCGGTTTCGGTTATTATTTTATTACTACTTTTATCTTTCCCGGGGAAGTATAAAAAGGTAACGATATATTTAAAAATAATATAATAATTAATAGTAATACCGGTAATTTAAAATAGAGTTACTATAATACGAATTCTAGCTTTTAAGAGGAAGTATACTATAAATTTATAATCGGCGATAATTACTCTATAACTAGTATCTTTATAACTTTTTTTTATTTTAATTTTAAAGTTTAGGCCGACCCGAATACTAGTATACTAGTATTTCCTAAACACTTATCCTATTCCCGTATTTTTAGAAGAGTTGTAGTTTAATTTAATAATAGGCTTCTATTTTAGTAATTCGTTATTCGTTTTAATTTAATAATAGGTTTCCGTATTCTTATTTATTATTAAAAGTTATTTACTCTTCTAAATAGTATTTATAATTAAATATTTAGGGTAGGAGGTTTTAATAGGGTTCCTACCTAAATTTTAATTTCTAAAATATATATATAATATATTTTTAAAAAAGAACGACTCTTTATAAATACGGTACTCGATTTATTTAGGCGAATCGATAATAGTTATTTCGTTTTATTTATTATAGTAATTCTTTTACTATTAATCCTAACTCTATTTATTAACGTAATTAATATTAAGCGTAGATTACTCTTTTATTTATTACTTTATAATATTATTTTCCTAAGAATAATTCTTTTATACCTCGATTTTATAGTAAATAATTATATACCTAAGAGATATTTACTATTACCCGAAATAATTAAGATTATAACTACCGGTTATAGGCCCGCGGTTTTCTTAACGCGGTTAAAAGTTAGGACGATTCTTATTTCTAGGAGGGAAAGATATATTTCTAATATTACTACTAATAATCTATAGTTAAATAAATAACGGTTAAATTAAACGAGGCTACTACTATGTTTAAAGAATACTTAATATATTCTAATAAACTAGATTAATAAATTAATAAAAAGTAGTTTAAAATAACTAGTTCTATTATAGCCGGAACCGGTTAGGTTATTAATAATTTTATTAATTTTATTATAAACTCTTTAGCTTAAGAGGCGGTAGAGGTTTAATTATTTTATTATTTCGTATTATTCCTAGCTAGGCTTTTTCTTTAGTATTAAATAAATTAAAAAACTTATTTAATAAAACGCTAGGTTTAAGCGGATTAATAAAAAACTTAAAATTAGAGTTAATATAATCGTAGATTATAAATATTTATTAATATATACTAGGAATATCGGCGGCCTTAATTAAATTAAATATCTTATTTATATATTATTTAAACGTTTTATTAATATATACTTAAACGAATTTATATTTATTAAAACGAAATTTATATATAACTTCTAGCGTCTTTATTTTAAATTATTTAATAAAACGATTTATTTATTTAAAGCTAGCGAAGGTACGTATTAATATTTTAATATTAATATTTAGTTTATTTAAAAATTATTTAAGGGCTACTTCTTTAAAATATATAAATTAAAGTTTTTATACTTCCTCTTCGCCGTATTATTTAATTATATCGTTAACGCGATTCTTAAAGTCGAAAATATTTTTATATATAGTATATTTTCTTAAAGTAAATAAATTATTCTTTTTATCGCCCTTAAAATTAAAGAATTTAATCTCTTCGAGTTTTAATTTATTCTAGGCGCTTATTTTAAAACTAATACTATTTTAACTAATTAAGTTATTTATTTTTAATAGGCCTTAAGGTCTTATTAAGTCTTCTATTTTATTTTAATTATTAATTTAATAATAAAGGCCTAAATCTCTAGCGATTCTATAAATTATATTATTTATTCGGAATCTATAGTAGGTTTACGCTACGGAATAGGGAAGGGAAGGGAAGGGAATAACCCCCGCTCCCTTCCCTTCCAGCAGGGAAGGGAGCGGAAGGGAAGGGGCAGGGATTGCTAGGGAAAGGAAGGGATTCCCTGTTATTCCCTTCCTCCCTGCTCTCCCTATAGGGCTGCTCCCATATATGGCCATATATGCGCGTATGTATGCCCCATGTATGCCCCCATATATGGCCCATGTATGCGCCCATGCATGCCCCATTGCTGCTCCCATGTGGCCCATGTATGCGCCCATATATGGCCCATGTATGCGCGCATGCATGCCCCATTTGCTGCTCCCATGTGGCCCATGTATGCGCCCATATATGGCCCATGTATGCGCGCATGCATGCCCCATTTGCTGCTCCCATGTGGCCCATATATGCGCGCATGCATGCCCCATTCGCTGCTCCCATATATGGCCTATATATACGCGCATATATGCTCCATTAAGTGGTACAAAGATTAGGACAATTAGGAAAGCGGTTAAAACGCCAAGCCTTATACCTGATTTGGACTAGCGCAGTAATAGCCCATACATACTTGGAGTAATAGGCGATATGCAGGCAAGAATAGGCCATATTTTAAAGCAGTAATGGGCTCATACATGGGCCACATGGGAGCAGCAATGGGGCATGCATGGGCGCATACAGGGGC
>JAABUS010000416.1_pt1 | contig 108670 bp, 115 predicted proteins | sample 5560161 | NCBI WGS metagenome assembly JAABUS01 (sample SAMN10711885, study PRJNA513376) | rock metagenome | isolation source: Antarctica rocks | place: Antarctica: Victoria Land, Trio Nunatak nord | collected 2016-01-04
AGGAGGGAGGGGGGGGGAGGTGTAATACGAGGAGAAGGGGGTGATGGTACTGATGACATGGTAGACGGCGTCGAATAAGAGGCCAAGTACCTTTCTTTAGCTATGGGAAAGTCGAAGGCCTTTATCTGTATAGGTAGCTGACGACGAGAGGATCAGGGCTGCGTGCGAAGTGGCGTGTGACGTGCAGCTGAGGTGTGAGAGTCGCCTTGCGGGATTCGAAACTCGACATAGCCGCGTGGCTCGAAGGAGGCGGGCCACCGAGGACGGGTGAATGCTTTCCCTGATGCTGAATACGATGATGGGAATGGAAAGTAGTGGATCGTGGGCACATAGGCCTGTAAGAGATGAGGATGAGACTACCTACCATTTTCTGGATGTTGGTGAGATGGAATTTCCTCGACCTTGAAAGGATCATAGGTAAGGCTGAAGGAATATGATCATATCAGCCACTATGTCGATATAGTGGGCAGAGATTTATTGCTTGGAAAGGCGCGGGTTGTGGTGCTTTAGGAATGGGACATTCGTGGATAGAAGATCCCTGGTAGATGATAAGGAAACGCTGATGCACAAGCGCGTAGGGTCAACGACGAGCAATTTGACGAAAATCTGTTGATCGTGTTACAATAAGCTTGGATGGACCGAACTATGTACAAGAGGCAGCTCCGCTGTCTGCTGATCGATAATCGAAACGCCATGCTATGCTTTTTGTTTGCTGCCCAGGGGTATTGCGGCTCAGTGAAACTCCGTGACGGTACTCACCGGGAACCAGCCCGAAGGAAGATGTGAGGAAAGGATGATCGAAAGCAGCGCGCGCCAAGGACAATGCACGAAAGACTTTTTACCACCCAAAGTAGCCGTAAACCCGATGCAGAGAGGGAGACTCGTGAGGACATGAAGACCTGTCGGTTGCCATAGGATTGAATAGCCTCCCCGCCTAAACCCGCTTCACCACCCCCCTCATCCAGTCCAAGCTCCCCCTCTTGCTCCCCGTTCTTCCGCTATCTTCGCTCCCGGAACTGCTCCTCCTTTCGTTGACGGCATTTCCGCTCCCCCCTCGTCCAACGTGGTACACCGGCGCCGCTTCGCCTTTTAGTCTCTCACGCTCTAACTCCTCGTCGAAGCGGAACATGGGTCTTTCATCGGTGCTAGGGTGGAGATTGCCGGCGCCGCCGCGACCAGTGGTGTATTTGGAGTGCGATGAATTGGATGAGTAGGAAGGGGAGGTAAGGTGCGAGGTGGTGCTGGGGAGGGAAGTGGGTGGTGGGAGGCGAGTGGAGTTGCCGGCACCGCCGCGGCCGAAGGTCATCTTGGGGGAGGCGGTGGGGTGGGGCTCGGTGAGGCGGAGGGGCATATTAGGTGTATTGGTGGTGGTGGTGGGGATGGTTGTGTTGGTCGGTGGATGTGGTGGTGACTGGGGCGAGGTGGTTGATGAGAGACAAGTAGTGGCGATATGAATATATATGGTGGTGTCGTCAAGAGGATGTGCCTCTTGAGCTGCGCAGGAAGAGGAGTTTTCCGGAGACTTTTGATTGTTCGTAAATAGAAGGCAGCTGACAACTTGGAGAATTGTATATAGACTGGAGGAAAAGAGAAAATGACAGTCGGAGGAGATTATATAGCAAACCTTGGGAATACGATGCGTGGGAAATGCAGCTGACATGAATTGCAAGCCCAAGCTGACTCGAAGGCGAATCTAAGCATCATATTCCGTCGTTGGAAAGGCGAGATGGTTTACTATGCCGTTAACTGCAATCACTATGCCGTTAACTGAAACATTGCGATTTTTTCACAGTCACGCAGATGCTTGGTGGAGCGACGCGCCTTGCAGTTAACGGCAACCGCAAGCCACGAGGGAGCGGAAGGGGTAAAGCGGCAGGCAGTCCGGCCTTGAGTCCGCTCCGTCATGAAGGGGGAATGGGTGGGAAGGATGGAGAAGGTGCCAGAGCTGGTTGAACAATGAGAGCGGAGTGGGCGGAGGAATCACCGGGAATCGTTGACGCCGCTTTACATTATAGACGCCTTTGGAAGCGTTCGGTCGAAACGTAACGAAAATGTTGCAATATCCAGTCACAGCTCAGGCACCGGGGCGTGTGTGGCTGGACTCTTCTTCGCTCTGACGCTTGGAGTCGGCCTCGGTATCCTTGGCAGCACTAGGAGGTTTTCTGGGGGTAATGGGAATACTATGCGAGAAAGTAAGGTAGGCTCGGTATAACGTAATACTTGTACGTTAATAACGCTTACTGCAGCCAAACTTTCATTAATGACACGATACTTCTGCTGTCCTGCGTGGTCAAGTGATGCATTCTCGAGTCTTTGTCCCTAATCCATTGAAGAAATCCTTCCCTCGAAAGAAGTCATGGGATGAAGCCGCTGTCATCTATGTTCATTCTCAGCCTCTTCCTGTAGACCTTGCGAGACCGAAGACCGTGGCTCTGCACTAGCGGTATACCACTTTGTAAGTAGAAGCACTTCCCCGCCTTCTCGTTGTTAGTACCGATGTTACCTAAGCGCTGGTGAAGTCCGGAGTCGATCATCGGTCAATGAGCGGTCTGCAAGAGCATGGGCCTCACGTTTCTCCTATGGAAACGCTGTCCTCTGCGTGTGATCGATGGGAGGACCCGACATTTCGAAACGGGCCGGCTTGGTGCTGTTTCGCGTGCTTATAGAACCCGTCATAGAAGCACTCATGGTAGCGGTACAATGGTCTCTGCCTGTTCCGCATTTCGATACACCCCGTCTTGCTGTCAAATCCCAGTAATCTTGTGGCTTCAGTTGTCCCGGTCGGTGTATTGAATGCTAAACGGGAATCAACACCATGATCGGTACTAGCAAGCCTTCAATTGAATTTCGTATGGATAATATCAGGATTCTCGTGCCATTCATCGATCCCCACCCACATCTGGAGGCTCTTGTCAAAATACTCCAGCAATACATTAGTGTGTCAAGACCTACTTTTCGGAAAGTACTTAATCCGGCCAGAATGCTCCCTCCGATCCATGTGCTGTACTTTCTCTCCGGGGGTGCAAAGATCTTGATCCTCATATCTTTGATCGCCAGTCTTTGTACTTCATGCAGCAACCGATCCCCGAAGCCTTTGGTGAGCGTTGAACCTCCCGAAAGGACAATGTTGCCGAACAAGGAATTCCGAAGGTCCATATCCGTCCGATTGATTGCGTCGACCACAATCTGATGAATGCCTGGATATTCAAGGCCAATGATCTCAGGGTCGAACAGTATCTCGGGAGCTCGATAACGTTCCGAACCCACCTAGATTAGGATGAGTATGGACGCTCTACAACTCATTGACCAATGCTGCTAACCTTGATCTTCTGCCCATCGGGCAGTGCGTATTCGACTACCTTACTTTCAAACTTGCCGTGGTAGGACTGCCATTCCTTTTCTTCCTTCTTCGGATCGAGCGCCACATAGCTAGTCTTCTCTTTGATCGTTCTGACGACCTCCTTCTCCGCACTTGTTTGGAAGACATAGCCACTCTTCCGGAACAGCAGTTGCATGTACTCCGTTACGTCTCTCCCAGCAACGTCTATTCTGCGGATGCTGCTTGGCACAGCGAAACCCTCGTATACTGGGACAGCATGTGAAACGCCATCACCAGCGTCCAGGACAATGCCAGTTGTACGACCTGAAGCGTATAAGGATAAGACAGCCTGTATCGATGTGTGGAGAGCAGGGACATTGAACGTTTCAAAAAGGATCTGAGCAGCAGTATCTCGGTTCGAGCGTGGGTTTAGCGGAGGTTCTGTCAGCAAGACTGGATGCTGTTAGACCCATTGCCAAAGGTCAGTCAAAGCACATAAGGTAGGAATACTAGGATTTATGACTGTTTGTGGAGCATACCTCTTCACTCATGGTCTTGAGCTCTTCTGAATAGACATACTGCCATATCTTCTCCATGTCATCCCAATCCGTGACAATGCCATGTTCCAGAGGGTATCGAATCTTCAATAAGCCTCTAAGCTCTTCGGCCCTTCGACCGATGAAGATGTCCCCTTCGAGAGCTCCAGCAAGAACCCTCGTATGCTTCGGTCGACCTACGAACGAGGGGAAATAGCATTTGGGCAGATCGTCACCTGCGAAGCCGGCTCTGATGGTCCCACTGCCATTGTCGAGAACGATGGGCGCGTTGTGGAGGGTTTCCGTCATTGTGAGACTGACTGTTCAAGTCTGGGTTTGCACGTGCCAGCTTGCGTCGCAGTGATCCAGGAGTCTCAGGAATCCGACAGCCATAGAGCCGACCTCTGATAGCGCGGGTAAGCGATGTGTATACTTGGTTCAAGCTGTACGCAGGTAATGTCGTGTAGCCCAGCGAGACTTGGGAGCGCGTTCTGCCAAGATTTCGAGCTTAGTAATCAGCCCATTGTTGCGAACCCCCTTTCTACCAGATCCAATATCATTTGGAAACGTCAAGCTTCAGAATCTCGTTACAGATTCTCCCATCAATGATCAAACGAGTCTTCCATCGAATGATTACATGGCTTTGTTATCTACTTGGTCTCACAGCGGCGTTCGCAACGAGCCTCAGATTTTCTCGGCGCTTCTTTTCTCTACCCAGGCAGTGCAGCGCCATCGCCCCTTGGGTCACTTCCTGCACTACAAACATGTTGTCCGTCCTCGACATGACACCTGATAATCTGCCCTCGCCCGAACAAACCCCGGTTGTGTCCCTTCACTACCTCGACTTCGTGTCCTTTCGACCTTAGCTCTTTGACGACCGCTTCCGCTATGCCTTCTTCGAGATACACAGTCTTATCCATAACCTTCCCCTGATCTGGCATTCCGGCACCAATACATATCCTTGGTGCATCCAGAGCGGCTTGAGGGTTGTATTTGAAAGTCAACATATTTAGCAAAACTTGGACGTGTCCTTGAGGCTGCATGAATCCGCCCATGACTCCATATACAGAATGCAGGCTTTGATCGCTCGGATTCGTGATCATCGCAGGGATGATCGTGTGGTACGGTCTTTTGCTTGGTGCGAAGACATTGGGGTGACCTTCCTTCAGCTCAAAATTCGCGCCGCGATTTTGTAATGTGAAACCACAGCCTTTCGGAATTATGCAGGTACCGAAACCGCCATAGTTGCTGTTGATGAACGATATACCGTTTCCGAAGCTGTCAGTCACGGCGAAATAGACCGTATCACTATGGTTGTGGGCTGGCGAACCATGATGAACGACGTCGGATGCTTTGTTCGGATCGAAGATTTTCGCACGCTCAGCGAGGTACGGCCTGGAGATCAGGTCCTGGGTTGGGACTTTCTCGACGTTTGGGTCAGTGACCCACCAATTTGCATCGGCAAAGGCGATGCGTAGTGATTCAATAACAGCATGGAGATAGTCGGCACAGTTGTGCTCCTTTCGGGAGAAAGTGCGGATTCTTTTGGTGCGCTCTAGTTCTTCTAGTATTCCAAGAGTCATGAGTGCGACGATGCCCTGACCGTTAGGTGGATGCTCCCACACTTCGACACCATGATGATCGGTGCTTTCACTGTTTTCACCACGAAGGTTTTCGCGCTGAGCGTTGGCTGCATTTTGACCCCTGAATGTCAACGAAATGGGTGGAACCTCTTCGCTGCCCATATCCATGTGGCTCTGGAGATCCTTCTCTCCTAGCTTACCACCGAGATCTTGAACTACCTTGACCAATGCTTCTGCTACTTCTCCTTGATAGAAACCTTTCTTACCGTGCTTTGCCAACAGGCGGAACGTGTTCGCTAATGTTGGATTCTTGAAGAGCTCTCCTGGCTCTGGCGCCCTTTTTCCATCTCTGGCTTTGGGGTCAGTCTTGAGCATCTCTCCGAAGTTAGGGGACGCATTTCGGATGAGTTGCTCGCTGGTTCGCCACTTTAACTAGTCAAAAAGGCTCCTAGGTAAATATTACACCAAAACGTACGAAAGTTGAAGAAAGCTCCGACACTGGAAATCCCTCTTCTCCAAGCTCGATCGCTGGCTTCAGAATCTCTTCCATTGAAACCTTTCCACTACCAAATTTCTCGACTGTGTCTACCCAGCCTGCTGCAGCACCCGGCGTGGTCACCGCGTGGACGCTCGTCATGGGGATAGATCCGGCCTCTCCAGGCTTCATGCCCAGGTCACGCCTCAGCTGCTTCAAACTCGAATTTTCAGACGATCGCCCAGACCCATTGAGTGCGTGGACCTTCTTAGTTTTGATGTCGTAGAACAGACAAAACATGTCACCGCCGATGCCAGTTGAAGAGGGCTCTGTCACATTAAGTGCTGCGGCGACCGCAACCGCTGCATCTGCTGCATTACCGCCATTTTTCAAGATCCTTTGCCCTGCCTCCGCAGCTAATGGTTGTGTGCATGCTACTATGCCTTTTGTACTATGAACAACACTTCGGCGACTGGGAAAGTAGATGAACTCGGGATCGGAAGACGGGTATGTGGCGGCAGCGTTCAGTGGCATGGTGCGCTCTGACTATTTGTGCTTCTGAGTATTCCTGTCTCAGCGAGAAGAAAAAACACTTGGAACAGGATTAGCTGGTAGCTGTGAGTGACTTGCAAGGTCCGTGGTAGCGATGGGATCTGGAGCGTTCGGGGTCGCAGTCAAGCTGCTCAACGTTAATGGAAAAGTTTGCAGTCTTATTGAGTTACTTGTTTACCACATTCATTATGTACACCAGCTCCTCCATCTCTCCGGTATTTGGTCGTGGCATTCGCGAGATCCCTTACTTTAAAGTATCTAAGTTACTCTAGTCAGGAGGGGAAACGTCATGCTCGTCATGCTCGTCATGCTTCCCGTCGCAAACGTGACCAAAGCGCCAAGCCCAATTCGGCAATTTTTCGCCGGCGGAACTCGTCGAACACGGCGTCTACGACCGATAGCAGATTCCGAGGTTGTGGTGGTGTCGAGGATTAGGGGTGTAAGTAGCATGTTTGTAGCGAGATGCCTAATATCTAAGCATCGTGTCGCCGCCTGGCTTCATTGCCCGGTTTTTGCTCGGTTCCAAAGCACTGGTAATGTCCCTACAGCCTCGCAGAGGTCTGCTATTGGCTGACATGTGCTTAGCAGTCAAGACGACTCAGAACATCTCCCCTGCCTTACTTGGACGAGCTCGTTCGCTGTTCTCGGAGCATGACGGCCTTTCAAAGCAGCTGTCGAACGCGTTCGATGCAAAAACAGCACAGAAGGTCGGAGCGCTTTCCGAAGTCGTCAAGGCATTGAATGAATGGGATGTAGCGAACAACGTATGTCAAGGCCATTCGTGTGACCTACACTAACTTGACCTCTTTCCAGTCGCTTTCAGAGCTTCGGCAATTGCTCCAGGATCCCTCCACAGATCAAGAGCTACGTTCACTGGCGGCAGAGGAGATTCAGAATACCAATGAAACCCTTCCAGCGCTGAGCGCCCGCCTACAATCAAGCTTGATACCTGCCCACCCATTTGCTGAGCTACCATGCCTTCTCGAGATCAGGCCAGGTGCTGGCGGCTCTGAGGCGGGACTCTTCGCTGGCGAGCTCTTGCTCATGTATCAGGCTTATTGCAAGCGGCAAGGTCTTCGCATCAATTTGCTGAAGCTCGAGCGCGAGGCAGTTTCGGCGGGTTCGGGAGGGGGAGTGGACCGTCAAATCAAAGAAGCAGTCATTGAAGTCGAGAGCCCAGGCGCTTACGACCGGCTGCGGTGCGAAGCAGGTGTTCATCGTGTGCAAAGAGTCCCAGCGACAGAGAGCAAAGGAAGAACCCACACTAGCGCCGTCGCAGTCATTGTAATGCCAAGTTTTCCGAGTGACGGCAACGATGAGCTTGGGCAAGATAACTTCAAGGATCCAACCAGCGACTACTATATCGATCCGAGCGAGGTCAGAACTGACATTATGCGCGCAAGCGGTGCAGGGGGGCAGCACGTTAACAAGACTGATTCTGCTATCCGCTTGACTCACATTCCAACCGCAACGGTAGTGGCTATGCAAGATTCCCGATCGCAGCATCAAAACCGGGAGAAGGCTTGGCAGATCCTAAGGGCTAGATTGGCGCAATCACGACGGGAGGCAAGGGAGGAAGAATTAGCACAGCTCAGATTGAGCGTCGTTGGTGTGGCGAAGATGGGCCGCGGCGATAAAGTACGAACGTACAACTGGAGTCAGCAGAGGGTCACTGATCACCGCAGCGGCATCACGTTGTACCATCTTGACGACATTCTTCAAGGTGGGGACAGCCTTGACAAAGTGATGTATTCTGTCAAAGCTTGGCTAAGAGAACGAGAGCTCGGGTCCTTGATCGCCGACGAAGAGGTCTTGCTCGCAAGGTCTGAACTTCAACCTAAGAGCCAGATGGCCGCCTCAGCTGGGTAGCATGGATCCCTCAGGTTCAAGCCAAAGCATAAGTATGTAAACTAATTACAAACACCGAATCGCACGCAGAATAATCATATACCTAGCCCGCAAGTGTTGGAAGATCTGGAAGGGTGCTTTCTCTAATCGACTAGATGATTCTGGGCTTGCTAGGCCGGAATTTCGTGTGGATGGTTAATGCAAGTGGTCAAAGAACTGAAGGTCTTTCAGGCATATCGCGACATAATTCAATAGGATCAGACCGTGGACACCTTTCCTTGAGCAACAACTTCGTTCCATTTGAGAGCTGGTAAAGCCTCCCTGTTTCCTCGTCGACGACTACCTTAAGTTCATCAGCCCCTGCAAATACCGCCATAAGTCCACCTCTGCCGCCTGCCCATCCCTCCACCCATCAGGAAACATACAGCTACAGCGAAAATCTTGGCGCTGCAGCATAAAGAGTACAGGCCATGCTATCTCGCCGCTCGCCAGCTCATACATTCCTCGAAGCCAGTCTGGGCGGGTCATCTGGGTGTACTCCCAAAGCCACCACATATATTCTTTGACAGCGTCGCGATCGAATGGACCCAGCATGTCGGGGAAATTTAGCTGGAGGATCAGGCCGATTTCATGGAAGCTCCAGGTGGTGTAAAGGCGGACGAAGCACAGGCAGGCGAGGAGCAGGGTTGCTCGGTTGAGGGGAAGCAATTGGCGGCCGTTCTCGATGGTGGCTGTCCAGGAGACATTGTTGATGAGAGGCATCTTCGATGGTAAGGTGTTCTCTTGCTTGTTGGTTCCTTCAATGCGACTATCGAAAATGTCAACTCGAATCTTCTTTGGTCATGAGGACTGCTTTACCAAAATCGAGATATATATGGTTGATCCGCTTAACAACCTAAGGTCAATCATGGACAGAGACTCAACAACAGCAATCTTGCTTTGGGGCCTTATATTGCTGGATGCTTGCTGAAAAGCCTGGAATCATGACTGTGCCTTTGGACGTTGTTGTTCCGTTGCTAGGGGTGACTCTACGATGCCTCATATCTTCAGAATTTGCAGTGAAGCGAACCAAGCTTCCAATACCGCAGTCTAACCCCCTTGGCCGCCACTATAGCGCTTGAGCTATGTGGTGCCCGTTACTATGAGCCATAGCATTATATGTGTCAGCAAGAAGTAGGTCATCTCCCCTCGGCACTATTAGAAAACGACTTGACGGAATGACGGTGGACGGATCAATTAGTGAAGACCCATAGCTAAAGAGCCAAATCGTCAAAGCCTTGGCCTTATCCACTTAATTGGAGCACCTGCGCGAACACTTGAAGAAAGCAGCACGGTTCTACGAGACTTGGTGAAGCCCTGAGAAGTAGACCCTGCCAGCCAATGGAATGAGCAGCTTGCTTGGAGTATTTGACTAACGACTCCGTCAATCACTCTTGGGACATACTGTCATGCTAATCGGGTCCAGGAAAGAAATAATCCTCAAATACAGTCATCATAGCTGAAGGAGGGCACAATCGAATAGCAATGGCACAAGCCTGCCTCTTCGAAAACATCTATATGGACCTTTACTCTAATTCCAAGGCAATTTTAGACCGCTTGATCCATAGCCGAGTGTGCTTTCCCAACGCCCACCGCCGGGACAGGCTCGCCCTTTGGCTCTTTGCTCTGTCGGACATTGCTCTTCACGTCGTCGCTGCCCGGGTTCGCCTCCGCGTACAACGCCGCCTTGTCTTCCGGTCCTCCCTCGCCCTCGAAGTCCCGTGCTTTTGTAGGCCTACGACCAAGTCAGCATTCAAATTTCAATTAAACACAATCCCCAACGTAGCCCTCGGAGTGAGATCTGTGGAAGCCAAACATACCGCCCTGTAGCTTTGCTGATATCTCCTCCCTCTTCTAAGGGGATCTCTCGGTTGTCCCCTGCACCAGATGCCGCCGAGCCGACCGTCACTGTGGAACCGGGGAACCTGTTCGTGGCGGCTTCGTTGATGCCTGAGTCTTGGGCTGTGAGATACTTAGTTTTGCTCCTAGGTGACGGTGGTAATGCGATTTACTGGAGTCGCTAGTCCCTTGCTTGATTGCGTTTGAGTTGAGGTCGCGCTCGGCTTGCTGGGCGATGGCAAGGGGGTCTTGGCCTTCGTATTCTTTGGACATGGTGGCGGTGTATTTTAATGGGATTTGAGAATTATTGTCGTCTTTTGGTTGTGCGATTGGTCCTATGGTGGTAAATGCTCGCAGTGTGTTCTGCGGTGCAATGACGCAATGATGATCTGAGTATAATACTTAGCCCTACTCTAAGCGTAACATCTTTACAGTTATTTACGGTATTATATGCTAGTGTCTAAGGTAAGGTACCTTAGCTTAGGCTTGTGGCTCCTTCCTTGCGCGCCCTCTTATCGAGATATGCTAATGCAAGGGAAAGCTTGCGATCCCCCGAGATGCATCTCCGTGCGGTTGAGATCAACCGAGACAAGCTCATAAAGTTGCAGTTCTCGTCGATCTGACCGAAACAGGAAGCTTGAATGCACAACATGGGGCCGGCGCTCTGCACATGTAAGATAGCTCCAGTAGCAGCTCTTCAAGCCCCTCCTGGCATACTCAAGTCTCATGCACGAGTACGAGCTGAGATTAGTTGACGGGTCCGACGTTCCCTTGCGTGCAACGATGGAGTTTAAGGAGAGTAGAGGTATAAGTAGAAGGTGCGCTGAGGATTTGTGGGCAAGTAGGTTAAACATGCATTGTCGTTTTTTCTTCTGACGCACCGAACATCTGTTTCCTGCTCTCTGGGCTCCCCTACGAGAAACTTTTCTGTAAGCCCCAATGTTCTTCTAACGCCGATATTTACGGTCATTGTAGAGATGGATGGGCCTGGTTCTTGCAGTGCTGATGCAGGCGTTCTAGATTGTTGTGTAAATCAAGATGAGGTTTTCCATTATTCTTCGTTCCATTCTCTTATTGGCTGCGGCCTTCGTTGGAGTGCAAGCTGCTCCAGCAAGGGCGTCAAAGTTCGATGAGCTCGCTGTTTTGGAGCATCTATCAAAAGTACCCCATGGCTGGCATCAGGAGCAAGCTCCACCGGCGTCCAAGCGTCTCCGTTTTCGCATTGCATTGAGGCAACAGAACGCGTTTGCATTCGAACAGCATGTAATCGACATTAGTACTCCAGGTCATCGAGAGTACGGACAGCATATGAACCATGCTGAGCTGAAGCGTATGCTCCAGCCCAGCTCCGATGCTTCAGAAGCTATACTCGGCTGGCTTGAAACGCAAGGCGTACATAGCGCCGACATTGAGGACGATGGCGATTGGATCAACTTCTACGTTCCCGCGGTTGAAGCAGAGCGGATCCTTGATACCAAATTCTATTATTACTCAAACTCCATGACCGAAAAACAGACGATCCGAACGCTTCATTACTCTGTGCCAAGGTCATTGCACCAATATATTCACATGATCCAGCCAACGACACGCTTCGGACAGATGAAGGCTGAGCGATCCACAATCTATGAGCATTTTGAGATGGGCCCTCAGCGAGGTCCTGGTGGCTACCACGGAGGTGGGCTAAACGCCACCTTTTGCAACACGACCATCACGCCACAATGCATCAAGGCCCTATATAATTACGGAAACTTTCGTGCTAGTGCTTATAACGGCAACAAAATTGGGGTCTGTGGCTACCTTAAGGAAATCGCCAAGTTCAACGACTTCAACCAATTTGTAGGTAATTTCGGAGTGTTGATATCCCATCCAAGCAATGCTGACTCAGAAATTTACTTCAGACCGCCAAATATGCACCCTACGCTGCTCAAGAAAACTTTACCTACGTTTCGATCAATGGCGGTTTGACGACGCAGGATGACACTGTGGATGATGATGTCGAAGCGAACTTGGACGCTCAATACGCATATCCACTGTCATATCCCACGCCCGGCACGTACTTTAGCACCGGCGGCCTTGGTGAACTCGTACCCGATCTCGATCAGCCAGTGTTGGCCGACGATCAAAATGAGCCGTATCTAGATTTCTTGCATTACATCCTCAAGCTGCCGCACAATCAGATACCTCAAACGCTCACCACGTCATATGGTGAAGACGAACAGAGCGTGCCCGAGGCTTGTAAGTAGACCGTGCAAGGACTGTAAGAACTTGTCTAATTTGTTTTTAGATTCCAACCAGACCTGCAGCCTCTTCGCCCAGCTGGGCGCCCGCGGAATTTCGGTCATCTTCGCCAGCGGCGACACGGGAGTGGGTAGCGCTTGTCAGACGAACGACGGCAAGAACACCACCCGCTTCTTGCCCATCTTCCCAGCCGCATGTCCATTCGTAACATCCGTGGGTGGCACTCACCATGTGGAGCCCGAGGTAGCTACTTATTTCTCTTCTGGCGGGTTCTCCGACCGATTCCCTCGGCCAGCGTATCAGGACGCTGCCGTGACGAGATACCTTGGGATACTTGGCAACAAGTGGGAGGGTCTATACAACCCAGCAGGCCGTGGATTTCCCGATGTTGCTGCACAATCTCAGAATTTCACTGTTGTCGATCGGGGCTTAGAAATCCGGGTCGGCGGTACAAGGTGAGCTCATGCAGCAATTATCTGCATTGAGTTTTGATTAATCGGTTTGTTAGTGCTGCTGCACCCACATTTGCATCCGTCATTGCGAATCTCAACAGCGCTCGTTTGTCGCGCCACCAGCCACCGCTTGGCTTTTTGAATCCTTTCATCTACAGCGTAGGCTACAAGGGTCTCACCGATATTGTTGATGGCGGCTCGAAAGGCTGCACGGGAATTGATATCTATTCTCGGTTGCCAACACCCTTCGTACCTTACGCAAGCTGGAACGCGACTCCGGGATGGGATCCAGTCACCGGGTACGGCACACCCAATTTGCAGAAGCTACTGTTTTTATCAGCCTTTTACGGCGATGGTGACTATCCGTCAAGAGACGTAGCAAAGTAGTGGCCCAATACCAGAGCCTGTTGCTCCACGGAATGTTACTACGTATCACTTGTGCATTGAACAGAGGAACAAATTGTTGGCCATAACATAGCTCTGTGTTACGGACAAGTCATAGCAAAATCTGGCACGCCTAATAAAAGCCATTGCCTGTGTCTGTGAGGCCCTAACCTTAAAAAAACTCTCTAGTGCAGGTAGTGACGTTACCGTTGTAGAGGCTATACATTACAGAATGTTTCTTACGTTACGAAACGGAAGCGGCTTGTTCGCTCTCGGGCCGCGGCTCAGATATCTAAATCTCGACGAACATATCACCTTCTAGATGTGGCTTGGAGAGAATTGCCGATATCAGCTTAGGAAGGTCCTTCGTGCATTTATACGGGTCACGCATCTTGTTTCCTTGACGGAGCCGTCATCGATACCAATCAATGTATCTTATCTATACAATTGGAGACCATGCAGCCCGGGTCGGTGGAGTCACTGAATCGCGCAGGCAGAGCTTCGTTAGCAGTGAACGTGCCTGGACCAGCCATGCATTCCGTGAACAGGGGCAGCTCGTACCTTGCTGCTCACTCGGACCTTCGCTGCTACTTGATTGAGAGAGCTCGGTAGACCTTGAAGGTAGCAAGCACCTCCGTGTCATTTCCTACTACAAGTCTCTTCGTCGCTCTCATGTGTAGATCTTCTGTTCGGTCTTTATTGTTGCAGCTGCACGATGCGCTTCTTTGCTTTTCTCAGCCTGCTGGCGACAGCTTCTTTCGTATGTGCTAGAAGCCCCGCACATGTCGGAAAGAGCTTGCCAAAGCCGCCGCAGTTAACGTCAAGAGAGAGGAGGGACTTTACCCCATACAACAATCATGAAAAGCGCCAAAGCAACAGCTCTTACCTTACGCCGAAAACAGCCAGTAAGAGCTATGACTTCTTTGGATGTAAGGAGCACCTTCTGATCATACGCAGAGTATTCCGTCAACGGCTCTGCTATCCCCGATGTCGATTTTGATGTTGGTGAATCCTATGCCGGACTTCTTCCTATCTCATCAGCAGCAAATGAGACTCGAGAACTTTACTTCTGGTTCTTTCCTTCGACAAACCCCGCCGCAAGCGACGAGATCACCATTTGGCTGAATGGAGGCCCTGGCTGCAGTTCACTTGAGGGCTTACTCCAAGAGAATGGACCTTTCTTGTGGCAGTATGGCACCTTCAAGCCATTCAGAAACGAATGGACTTGGGTTAACCTTACCAACATGGTGTGGGTTGAGCAGCCCGTAGGCACTGGTTTCTCACAGGGGACACCAGACGCTACCAGCGAGGCGGATGTCGCCAGGGAGTTCCTTGGCTTCTTCAAGAACTTCGTAGATCTCTTTGCTTTGCAAGGTCGCAAGATCTTCATTGCGGGCGAGAGCTATGCTGGATACTATGTGCCTTATATTGCGGATGCTATGTTGAATACCAACGACACGACTTACTACAATGTTGACTCCATCTTGATATACGACCCGAGCACAAGCACCGATACTGTTCAGGAACAGAGTCAGTTCTGAGGTCTCTTGGCTTGTATCGCCACCCAAACACTGATTCATGACAGTTCCCGCCGTAGCATTCGTCGACTACTGGTCCGGCCTCTTCGCCCTCAACGCCTCCTTCACAGCCGATATCCACCGTCGCGCCGACTCCTGCGGCTACACCGATTTCCTCAACAAACACCTTGTCTTTCCGCCTGCCGGGCCTCTCCCCAGCCCTCCCAATTCCTCCGCGCCCGGCTGCGACCTCTGGACCGACATCTACTACGCCGCCTCGCGCATCAACCCCTGCTTCGACATCTATGTAAGTCATCTCTTCCAAGCACCTGACACCCCCTTCGAGCTATGAGTCTCGTCTTTCGAGCATCCACCTCGAAAACCCTCCCCTCGTCTCCGACCCTCAAACCCCACAGAAACACTGACTCCCCCCCCAGCAAGTCGCCACCACCTGCCCCCTCCTCTGGGACGTCCTCGGCTTCCCCGGCTCCTTCGACTACCTCCCCTCAGGCGCAACCGTCTACTTCAACCGCAGCGACGTCCAATCCACGATCCACGCCCCACCCCTCACAAACTGGCAAGAATGCACCTCCACCCCCGTCTTCGTCAACGGCACCGACACCTCCCCCCCGAGCGGCCTCTCCGTCCTCCCCGCCGTCATCGAGCGCCTCAGCCGCACCGTCATCGCCCACGGCATGCTCGACTACATCCTCATCGCCAACGGCACCCTCCTCATGATCCAGAACATGACCTGGCACGGCGCGCAGGGCTTCCAGACGCGGCCGTCGGACGAGTTCTTCGTGCCGTATCATAGCGAGGCCAGTCTTAGCTCTTTGGCTGGCGCGGGCGTGTTTGGGACGACGCATACGGAGAGGGGGCTGACGTTCGTGACGGTGGATTTGAGTGGGCACAGTGAGTTCTCCAGTCTGGTCTTGAGTGTGGGGGGGGGGGATAGGAGTGAAAGGGGCTGATGAGCTGGGACAGTGGTGCCGCAGTATGCGCCTAGCGCGGCGTATCGGCAGTTGGAGTTCTTGTTGGGGAGGATTGGGAGTTTGAGTGAGATGGGGGATTTTACGACGAGGACGGGGGATTTTACGACGAGGACGGGGGATTTTACGACGAGGACGGGGAATTACTCGTGGGCGCCGCCGAGGTAGGGGGGAAACTTGGGTCAGGGTGGAAGGGGCAATATTGGTCGGGTTGAAAATGTATCCATGGGGACTTTTGAGGAGGGAGTGTAAATAGGTTTGACGGAAAGCGCTTAGACTATATCGACTAACGCGATGACGCTTCTGAATGTGTACACCGTCCTGATAGTCCGATAATATGCTATCTTACAAAGACCGTAGAGCAACGCTACTCCTGTAGAGTCCTGAATCCCTGGCTGAAGATGGCGTAGCTATCATTCCATCCCAAATCCTCCAAGCACATTTCCTTCCCTGCAGCAACGCCAATGATCCTTTGACCGAACACTCGCCCCAATGCGCCAACCGTCCAAATCTCTCAAGACAACTAGTCAATCTCCCAACTCCCTCCCGCCTCTTTCCCCTCTCCCCTTGTCACCCGCTCCTGCGCACTCGCCGCCGTCCTGATGGGAACCCCAAAATCGTCCTCTTCCCACGGACTCTCCTCGGACTCCGCATCGCTAAAGTCCCAGCTACACGGTATCCTCTGTCCCTCGGCCCCGTGGCCGAACGTAAACCCCCGGTAGGAGCCGCTAGCGATCTTCCGGGCGATGTTCAGCATCAACGCGACGAGCTGGACGGGGGGGCCGAGGAGGAGCGAGCAGGTTTTTTGGAGGATCGCGGTGGTGAGGTGGTGTCCTGAGAGGGGTGTTTGCGGGGAGTAGAGGGTTGGAGGGGTGGATAGCGGGGAGGTGGAGCGCTGGGAGCGGCGGCGGCGGAGCTGGGTGCGTGGGGAGGGGGTGATGGGTGAGGGCGTGGGTTGGGAGGCGGAATCGCTTGTTAGTGGAGGGGTTTGTGGAAGCGATGGGTCGGAAGGGGCGGTTTGTGTGGGTGTCATTATCCAGTCGTGGGGTGTGGAGGAGGTGAGGGTTGATTCGGAGATGTCACGCTTGTGGGTACGAGTCTTGGAGATGGGGAGGGTGTCGTCTTCGGTTAGGAGAAGAGGCGAGGAACTAGGGTCGGTGTAGGGTGGTGAGGGTGGTAAGGGCGAGATGGGGCTGTGGAAGGAGTGGAAGGAGCGGAAGGAGTCCATGCTTGAGGAGATGGAGGATGAGTCTTTGTCCAGCTTCAAGGGGATGGGTATTGTTGGCGTGGGTTTTGACCGTGGAATCACCGTCAATGATAGCTGTGGGGGCGCTGTTATTGCTCGTCCATGGCTTAATAATTTGGGGCGTGTCGGTGTCTTCAATTCGTCGAGCTCGTCATCGCCAGGGCCGAACAGAGCTGCAGGCCTATCGTCAAAGTTATCTGCAGCCTCGCTGCTGTCGATATTTCTTGGAGTCACCGCAGTGCTGATCCTGGACGCACTTTTTTCTTCATCGGTACTTTGGGACTGGCTAGACTCTCCAGTCTCCGCGTTTCGGGACTCTCGATCACTGTGGTCCCTGGTATATGGTTCACGATTCGGTGATCCTAACTCGAGTTCCGGGTCGGAAGCTCGAAGTGTCGTAGAGTGTGATGGCCTCCTAGGCTTCCATGGCCGTTTTCGTATAGGCGTGGTTGGAGGCTCGGGTAGGTCAACTGTGAATCCTCGCTGGAATGGGCATGCCGTCACTTCGTATTGGAGCAGCTTTGCCAATACATCCTTCAACGTCACTGCCTTCTGATGCTCTTCTTCGGTGGCAGTGGGCAGCTCGACACGATAGTAGGCATCCGGGCCAACTTTCAAGACAAACTTCGCTTCGCCGTCAACGCACCAGCATTGCGACTTTGGTAGTATAGGCCGCAAGATACTGCCCGCGTTGAGGAAGGCGATTTCGAGAACTCGATAGATTCGCAATGGTCCTTATTAGAGGCGGAGCTTTAGCTTTGATCTTACTCAGAAGGACTTTCGGCTTACCTGCAGCTATCGTCCGCTCTGTAAGTGAAGCCCAGGGGAGAACTCCCACAGGCTCGTCTAGTGTGTCATTGTGATTATTCCCCGAGCTTCTGGGCCGCTTGACTCCACAGTTGAAGGAGACGATTCTGCAGCGATCTTGTGCGAATAGAGTCTCTGCTCCTTGGACCTGTGCGTCACGTATCGGTGTCGGCACTCTCGGATAGCCAGCGAGTCTTGTTGGTGCTGTAAAAGCGCGGCGGATAATAGGTGGGGACTTCGCGTTGTCCGGGGTCGAAGGCGCTGTAGCGATGTCCATAGCGGCCACGTCACACGCTCTTCTGTGGGTCCTTGATATGCATGTCCACGTCTCTGCTGTACAGCCAAGGTGAGCTGGATAAGTTCTCCAAGAACTAATATGATGCTGGGTGTTGTCGTCCGAAGCCGAAAGTGTTGTTGCAAGGGCAGCTGAATGAGGGAAGGCGCAACCGCGTTCTCATCTGTGCATCCTTCCTGACTCTCTTTATTCGATGAATCATCAACTACCCATGTAAGGGGAGCATTGTACACGCCTGATTTATTCAGCTGTCGCTTCAAAGAATTCACGATCGTTGATTCAAGTTCCGAGGGTTGACTTTGCAGCATTTGCACTCATCGAGACCTAGGTTTCGCCAGCAATATATCTCTATAATGCCGAATCTTTCCTTGGCTCAAGGACAGGATCGGAACCGGCACTTGATGCTCGAGTAACCTCTAAAGGGTTTCATGAGGCAAGTAAAGTAGACTTCTCATCCGATGAACGACTGGGCACGGTGCGTTATCTGATCCTCCACCGGTAGTGTGTATTTCCACGAAGAAGCTCACAGAGAACGCTTTTCATTTTTCCTATATCTATCGTCACGATTTCCCTGTAATCCTTCTGCAGGAGTCTGCTTTCACTCAATGCCTGCTCTGCTACGGGATACCGGCCAATCCTGGGTATGGGAGACAGAGGTGGCTCTCTGCAAACGCTTTGGTTGCATGCAGTCCATGTGTGAAGGGCTGAACAGACTTTCCTCAAGCTGAAATGACCCATGGTAGCCTCATAGGCGCTGAGCAAGATTCGTCATGCTTGGCTCTCAAAGTGGAATTTGTCGACTTTGGTTGTCATTGCTGCTAGATAGCTCCACTATCACGCTACGAGCGTAACTTCCCTATGTACGTTTACTGGGTACCTTCTTAGTCCCAACGTTGGCATCTAAGGTATCTAAGGAACTCAAGAAAACTTTGAACTGCGCCTAATATCTAGCTACTTACAATCTGTTCCTGGTCCCCAAACTCTTCAAACGTCTTACACCTACATTTCGTTGGTAGAATACAGCACTGTCAGGGATTCATCTCTTCCTTCATAATCAATATGGCTTTGCAGGCAGATCTCCTGTAGAAGAAACTGCGCTTCAAAACTTACAGGAGTGCATGGCATCTAAAACGATACTATCAGTCTTAACAACATCAGCTTGGCATAGGCTAATATTATGTGATTGAACTCGTACTATTGTCTCAAAACATTCTTGCGGCACGACCCCCTTTGTCCAACGGCATTCAATTCAACAACTTTGTTTCCTATAAGCCCGGCCAAGGTGGTTCAGATCGCATGGGTACACTTGAGAACGAGCTCATTATACGTAAGATGTATGCTGAGGAGCTCGACCAACACATCCATCGAATGAAGCATAAGGCTTATCAGGAATTAATAATGACAGTCATCATCGAGAGGTATCGTGCGATGAAATGGATAGAAAACCTGCGGCGGCGAGATGGGGATCACAAAGTGTCGAGGTCAGCAAGCAACTGCGTTTCTTCAAAGTCTTCGCAGTGTATAAAGCGTCACGTCCCCATGCAGGAGTGGTTGACAGCTCGTTTTGACCAGTTACTTGTTAGGCTCCTGGACACTAAGCGTCTTACTCATTGTCCACATCTTATCCTAACAACCCATTCTTGACTGGGCATCCAAGTAAAGCTGACATATTTCGTCTCTCAATACCTGTTTTACGAAGCTTCTCTCAAGTGATAATTATATGCTAGGGCTAACACTACTACAGTACCAGCGGTTCTCCTCCCTCATTATGGCTGTATGGCTTCCGTGTCCACCATCGAGCGCTTGTTGTCAAGAGAAGAAATTTGACTTAACGAAGACGTTCCCTCTGCCTTTGACTTCGATGAAGGAGGAAGCAAAATCCAAACCGGTTGGTCTTAAGATAAAGGTCTTTTATAAATAGCGTCGTGCAAATGTACATCTAGCTAAAGCAGCTATGCCGTAGACGATCGTCTTGGTTTCAATTGACAATAGCTCGTCTTCTCTAAGCATGTGCTCGGGCCTCGCTAAACTGAGGTTTTCTCATCCTCCTCTACTCCTACTCTCATCAACGTGGAGCAACCGCGCATGCCACGCCAAGCGAATACGATGCTCCTCCGACGTGCACTCGCTAAAATCTTTATCGAAGCATACACGAAAGCTTTGCATGCGATAACCGATTCGCTATGATCGACCTTTGACAGCGTAGGGCTCTCCGCGCAATACAAGCACAACAAGCTTCGATAGCAGTCGCATCGAACCTTCGCATGTCCCTCAGCTTGACTGATAGGTTGATACTGCAATTGACAGAACTCAGGACTTGAGATACGCGGTAGTGGAGTCGCATTGGGCTTCTCCTTGGTTCGAGCTTTGTCCTTCGCCTTGATGTAGGTACGAGATAATGCTCTTGCTAGCTTTCATACGCCAATTATCAAGGGCTTGGTCGAAATCTTCCGTGGGTGTCTTGACACACTGCTGTGCCAAGATGGTCAGTGACCGTCCTATACGGTACATAAATAGCTCTATTTTCTATCAGATCGCTCCCAGTATCTGCTTTTTTCTTTTCTTCATCTCAACTTCCATTGTTGGGCGCTCTTCCTCTAGTCCCTCCTCAATCTTCTGAACCTTCGTGGCTCTCAGCCTGGCCTTCTCAGCCTGCAGTTCCTTGTATTCTTCCGAGTCTTTATCGGCCAACCAAAGAAGGATCTCTTTCAAACCCCATTCGCCGCGCATTTAGTTCCATTAACAGCAGATCTTGAGCTCTTGTGCCCAAAGCATCTCTGAGTGCGCATTGGACCTTGCTTGGATAGCTGCTCGCACGTCCGCATTGGAACTAGACTCGATTGAGATGTTTCTCGCTTCGGACTCCAAATGCTGCTGTTGCGCGAGTTGCAATACTGCACGTGAGATATTCTGTGGTGGATGGAGAGTGACTGCTCGAATTCCACTAGTATGATGGAACCTTGCTGTTTCGGAGCCGTAGCCGGAATCGAGCTTGCCTTCCTGGCTTTTGAAAGACGTTGAGAAGGAGGAAGATTTGGTGATGGCTTGAAAATTTCCTGCTGAAGTTGGATGGGGTCAACAGCTATCTGAACTTCACAAGTAGACAGGTTAGAATACACCATCTTTTTTGCAAGACCCTAAAGACTGAGAGTCCGCTTCCAGGCGATCGTGTAGCCGTAAACTTCGTTGGAGTTTTCTGGACTCGTGAAATTTGGTAGCCATAGCTCGTGCTTCACAGCTACTTGTCAAATTTTCAGGTCAGGTTGATATAGAATGCATGACGCTTCTCGAGCCCTGGCTAGATTTTCAGTGGCAGTGGCATTGGTAGGGACCGCCGCATGCCTTAGTTGTGAACCTGAGAGGTGCCATGTTCACTTGCCAAAGCCAACGTGCTATAAGCTGTTATAGAAAAGGACATCAAGAGTTGATGAAGTCTGAAAAAGTGATCGATGAAGTTCAAATCAGAAGGCCACGAAGGTAAGTTGAAGAGCAACGAAAGAATGTACGATTGCTAAGTCTCCTACCTGCCCAGGGTACTCGTAGCGTTTCATTTGTCTGCGCCCATTGCCAAACTTTTGGGAAAGAGATGCTGCGAAGGAACATGCCTCCGCAAACACCTTTGATATCTCTCGAGCGTCGATGTTATGCCAATGATATACTGTGTCTATCACGACCAGTACATGATAGGTAGAGATGGCTTCAAGATGTGCAAAGGACTGATCGCCATAAAGCTACTCTTCTTAGCTTAGATCAACTTTTGCGACACTTGATTATTCGAAAGAAATCTGGAATGATAGCAATTGCTAGTACAGCTTGAGATATATAAATTCCTTCGAGAGATTCTACTTAGGCTTCTTCCTTAATCGTCTGGTCGCAGCATTGAACCATACTGCTTCCAGTCGATGTTGATAGCCTGCAACTTCAAGAGAGATTTCGAGGAAGAACCTGTATCATAATAATAAAAGAGCTAGTTAGTCGTCCTTGATGTTGCTTCGTATCTTCGATTTCTTCGTCAGCCAAGTTTCCTTCTTCAATGTGCCGTTCCTTGGATCTGACATAGTTGACCAACGTTCTGTCGTGTAGATGGCTCCTGTTGTCCCGTGGACTTAATCACACTTGTCTCGGCATCACACTCGAGACAGAACATTAGCTCGTCCATCTTAGGAAACCCTTTGCGAGTGATAGATATTCACTGTACGCAACTTACTCAGCCCTTCGATATTCCATTCCGGAGATTCGTGTAATCAATGTTCCTTGTTCATTCGGTAAGATGCATTGAAGCTTGAAGACATTGGCTACTTCAGACGTGAACACCTCAAAGCCATCACAGACTATTGCGAAACCTGTTGGTTTGAGTGCGCATAGCAAGATTTCTCTGAGTTCGGATTTGACATTTCAAAGCAGACACACAATGCTTAAGCGCTGTAAATCCAAGAACAATTGACAGAACTTACTATGTTTGCGTTTACAAAACAGGCCGTTGTATATAAGGTAGTATAGAATACTAAAACGCACCCTTGCAACCTTTTACTTTGTTTTAACAGGTTATTTGTTGACATACCAAATTGTAGAAATCTCAATTCGCGTTCTGATTTGAAAAAACTTGCTGAGTTATTGGCGTCAACGCTTTGCGCGTTTTGGTCGAAAGAATCTCGGGGTATACATATGAAAAGCCAGACCAGTGCGGTTTGTAGCCACTTCTGCTTGTTGTCTCAGAGGCAAAATCTGTAGCCTCAAGTTGTATGGAATGAGCTAAGGGTAAGTGCTGCTGAGTAAAAACTATTTATGTAATGGGTCACGTGCTCCATGTCTTCAATACTGATGCGGAAAAGGGATGGCATTCTAAGAAAAAGTGGAGAACCTGAGGACCGCAATTTGATTCACCCACAGGGTTCAAAATAGCAAAAGTAAGCGAAGTCGCTAGACCCGAGTTTTCCTCTGGAGTTTTGTGAACTGCTAGGAGCTCTCGAGGTGCTACCGCACTGAACTGGATGACCTTGCTTGTGATATACCACTTTCCGTTGTGGTACGTACTTATTCATATTCTTAAAGAGTGTTCAGTCCTAGCGCTACCGCTCTTCGATTTTGTCTCTTCGTGGCTGGCTTAGTTGGATTGTGTGTAGGAGAGCAAGTTTTCCTCTCTGGTTTTAGCGCCAGCGTCGAATGTAAGGCGATGTCTAGCTCTGATATCATGACGACGTCCCCTGATCACCGCTTGAACCTGATGCTAATAAAAGACCACCACGACAAATGTTTGATATTATTCGTCAGCTGTCACCAAATTAAGAAGAGATCTAACTTTCAGGCGCCAAAGCGATCAAAAAACGATCGGCAATTCCAAGATCAGATCTGAATCTAGAGTACAGCGCCGAGATTTGTCAGCCTGATAGTCAGTTACAGGAACAGCTGCAGGGGGTCATGAAGAACCCGACCCCACCCTCTGAACTCCTTCACGCGTGAAGAGGTGTGCCGGAGTGCGGCCAGCACCATGATGCTGGGATATACAGCCAAAACCATTATTTTGGCCCGGATCCGCAAATCAGGCTCAGCCTGGCAAGTCGCTCTGGATCCGGCCTGTATGTCTGCTTTAGTATTCTCTTTTCACACATACTCTCCGATTGCTTGAAAGGACTTCTGTTCAGCTATGGGTCTTCCTGTATTCGGCAATTACAGCAATCCCCAGTGGATTGCCGAGCCGAATGGTCGTGAAACATGGGGTCTTGTGCCGAATTGTTTGCTGACACTGGGACTTTCCGTATACAGTGCGATCCATCTCAATGTCTTTCACCGAGATTGCGGGTGGTGGGCAAGAGGTTTCATCAGGTGCAGATTGCTAGTAGTTGCCCAACTGGCGCCTGAGTTCATTGTCTTCAAAACCCGGGTTCAACGGCGACAAGCGGTCAGGATAGCTCGCATGTTTCGGAGACTCAATGAAAAAGAAGAAACCAGCTTTCGCATCCGGACTTTATGGGCGCATTCCTGGCCAAGAGTTGGTATCTTCGACCCAGAAAGACCCGAACGGCAAGAAATCTGAGATGGTCAGCGGCAAAGGGGGTTCAAAACCCTGCAGTCAGCCAGCCAAGCAACCTTCCTAGAATTTAAACGGCATGAAAGTAGTCCCTTTCGCTATGTCATGTCTTCGCTTCTTTTGATAGCTCTGTGACAGTGACTATGCGATATCCTTTACGTTTGATCTCGGGGAGCACCTTTCGTAGCATGGGAGCCGTCCAGCTTCTCCTGTCATGGCAGATGATGATACCCCCAGGCTGCAACATGCTCAAGATATGGCTCGCATTGATACGCCAAAAGCGAATCTTCGGGTCGTGTGGATAGATATTCCCAAGGACCAGCCGATAGCCTAATCTGCCCAACATATTACGCAATTTTTCGCTAAAGAAGCCTGAGCCTGGTCGGAAATATTTGGGAGGAGGCTCCATATCAACGGCAACGTATGCCTTATGGAGCATTTCTTCCACGGACTGGATCTGTTCCACAAGTGGAGTATTGCTCAAAGATCGAGAAGGCTCGTCGTGCATTGCTATGTCAGGGCCTCCGAATCAGTATCATTCTTTCGACACTGAGGTGGATAGCAGGAGACTTGCTATAGAAGCAAGGGCTCTTGCAAAGTCTCATGAATCCAGAAATGAGGCCAGCTGGTGGGTAATCAATCCAAAAATACGAACCGTGGTTCCCAAGCTCATTTCCATACCTTATTAAATCTTGGAGCGTCTCCTCATAACCCTCGACTTGCGAGCCAATTATAAAAAACGTTGCAGTCGCGTTGTTTGCTTCCAGAACCTGCATAATTTCTGCAGTGTATCCTGAAGGTCCGTCATCAATGGTAAGTGCAACAACTTTTGATGCCGTGGGAACGCGCCAGAGAACATCGGGCCATCGATACTGGAAATAACGTTGCAGGATACCAGGCGGTTTGTATATCAACCAGGCGGGCGCGACCAACATGCACATGGCACCCAAAAGAACCAGTACTGTCGCCATCGTCGAGTGATAGGCTCTACATCGAGATTTTCGATGCAAGGCGAAGAGCCTTCGTAAGAGCTGGAAGATCAAGGCGTTGACAATCAGCGATTCAACGTCGGCTTCTAAGGGAAGAGCAGGTTTACTCAAGTGATCGGCATTTTCAGCGAAAGGGGTTCTTGGGCATTCTTCTGCCAATTTTCTGAAGCGGATACGCCATGCTTTTGTGCAGCGAAAGCGAAAAACAATGTTTACTAGATATATGTATAGAAAGCTTCCATGATGGAACGCGGCTATTCGTAGAGAAAGCTCGAGGCCCAAGGCTTGGCAGGCAACTATAACCGATGATGCTATAAATCTCAGAATAGCTACTGGGATATCGATCTATGGCGAGCCACTTAGGTTGGGGTGCTTGTCGTCCATTACAACTACAAAGACCAAGTAAGCGAACCCTATGCCAACGAACAACGTACGACGGCAAGACTTTCCCTCTCGATTCCTTGGCACCTAGCAAGAGACTCTAGCGGATCGGAAGGTTGTTATATGAGAACTTCGAAGAATTCGGTACAGCACATGCCTCCTCAGATAGCTATAATCTGAATTAGGATCTATGTACATTGGAGGACGCTATGCGTGTGATATACGTATTATCTTACCCTCCAGCTCATCCAAGCAGGAACACATTGTTCTTGAAGGTACATGGCACGAAGACACAGGCTTCGCAAACCATCATAAAGTCTAAGCCAGCGCAACAATGGACGCCCACGAGCACTGGCTCCCTTTCGCTGCGTCTCTATGCCCATCTGGAGACCTCTCCAGCTATCAGAGTATCAGGTATTGGGACGAAACTACTGTTCACGATTGCTTGTCGGAAAATATCGGACTGGATAGCTCTCGCAGGGCTGTCATCGAGGATCACGTTGGGCCCAAAAGCCCCTTATTTATATCTTGCGAGAATGGTGAGACCAAGATTACCGGAGAGTCTGAGCCCACCTGGGTGAGAACATCTGCTATAGACTTCTTTGTCGAATCCGTTCCAAGCGAGTCATACCATCCAGCGATTTGACTTCCTTTCACTACAGCTGCAATATTCGCACCCTAGCCAGGGTTCTTCCAGTCAAAAGCCTCGCCCCGCGCCTCGAGCTCTACAATACTCGCAATTATGCTTACCGGCAACAATGAAAGATACTCCTGCTGCTGTGGCACATTGAATTGCACCCGCGCCGACGCTGATACCGCCTCCATAGATGAGAACAGCCTTTGTTGGGAATTTTGGAGCTATTGACTGCAATGGAAGCTCCAGTGACCATGGGCAAAGAGCACTTTTCCGGCAGTATTGATGTTCACAGCAATATGTAGCCCGCTTCGAAGGAATCATGGTCTCGAATATTGCATTCAACATCACCGGAGCACGACACGTATGATTAAAAAGCTTCGTATCTCGGTTCCAGAGATAAGCTGGGTCCGTCTCTGGAGCATGTCAGTTACGTTTGCATGCTTCAAGGTAACGCTATTCAGCTCACTCAATGACCCTGTCGCCTACAGCATCTCTTGTTACCTGCCTTACAATCTCCGCAACGGCACCAGCAGTGTCGCAGCCGAAAACACTCGGATACTTCTCGATGAACATACCGTGGTCTTGTATCTTCCTGTCCACTAAGTTTATAGCCACCGTATGACTTCTGATGATGATTTCTCTGTCCCCGGGCTGCTCGTACGCGGCTTCTGCGACTCTCAGGTGTTGGCTAGCGGCTGAATTCACGCTGCTTAGTTCTGGGGTACAGTGACTGCTGTGACGGTCTGGAGGTAGAAGAGAGTTCCCAATACAGTTCTGTTGTAGGGTGACAAGGTTAAGAAGCAATTGTGCATGAAAAGTCTTCACTCATCACAAGGCTTGCATGGCTCTTTTGCAAGATTCGGATAGAATGGACGCCACCACGACTCGATGAACGCTGCCATAACTCTAGTCTGTCGACTAAGAATCCTTCGGGTGCTTAAGTTACGAGACTCGAATTGCCACGAATGTCAGTTGACCAGCTCTGGAGCCGGCAACAGAATCTCTTTTCCCCTTCTGAAAGAGAAAAGAACATAGAGTAACTCATGTATCTCAATTGACCTGATTACTGAACAACTAACTGGTCAAGCGTCTGTTTCCTAGCTTTAGGCCCAGTCACAGGACCGGAGACAACGCTGATTACTGATCCCGGGCTTCGATACCAGGGGGGTTCTGTCGAGTGAGCTAAAACATAGGTGGAAGATTCTCACTCCATCACTCGGGGGAAGGCCCTACAAATAGACCCAGCCATTAGTCTGCACCACTTCAGATCTCCTCCCTCAACTCCAACCCATCTTCGGCAAATACCTGGGCTACGCTATTTCCCCCCGCCATCTTACCCCTGAGTCCACGGCATGGCCTCCTCTTTCAAGGGTTATTCGCACCTACCCCATTTTCGCCTTTCCCCTACTTCCTCCGGGTAAAGGGGAGTGGGGATCTGTTGCTGAAGACGAGGCGGAGGTTTTAATGATTCGCGGGAGGCAGAGGAGGGGAGCTTGATGAGCGTAGGGTGAGAATGTAGGTCAGGGAGAGCAGGAGCGTTATTCTTCCGGACATGGCTATGTCGGGCTGCGACAGCGGAGCTTTCGGGAACTGTTCACCGGAACAAAGAAAGGTATGGGACCACGAGACCCAAGGACGTGCACAACCCCGCGAGCTGTAGACAGGAATCGACAACCGTCAGTTGTTCTGAATGTCTTCTCGCTCAACACATCGACCCAGCGATCTTGGGGCGACTCTGCATCCATGCCCCACCCCCCACTGAAAATGCAATCCGTTACCGATCTCCGTACATCTCTTAACATCCTCCATCTCGTCCCTGAGACCCCAGCAGCATCACCGACTACCCATGCCACCATTACTGGAACTACATTCGACTGCCAGAGTACGCTTCTAGCTCTTCTGGATTTTTCATCGCCCGTCTTTGAAGCTCGCAGGATTATTCCATCTTCCATGAATCAGGGGGCATCAGGCCACCAAGAAGGTCCGTGGGCGAGAATGTGGGGGCAAAGACTGATGTTCGAAACGGCGTCGATTGGATCTCCGCACTCTTGCTAGTGGTGGCAGCAAGCAAGGTCGTGACGGCTATGATGGTGGTGGAGTTGGAGCTGTGATTGATTTGGCAGCTGCGGACTGAGTAGTTGGTGCATGAACTTGTACCTTGGTTGCATTTTTTCGAACCAGGAGGTTATCTCAGTAGTTTTCTAGCTCCATGGCTGATGATATCAGTGAAGAAAGGACCTCATGAAGAGGAACCGGTCCATAGCAGCATTGTGAACAAACACAGAGAGACCCACTTTGTCAATGGTTTCACGACATGATGCTGTTCGAAGTTCCGGTAGAGTCTCTAGTAGCCTTATAGCAAGAGTGCCATCTATGAAGGAATTATAGAAGCTTTATAGCAACAGCGCCATGTATGCCACAAAAAGCCATGCTATGCTCGCTTAACGCTCAAAACCTCAGACCACCCAGGTCTATATGCCTCTATCCTCTATATCACAGATACGTTAAATCGTAAGTCTATTATACTGGAATGCTCCTCTTATGCCTTTGTGCCTTGCCCTCTATGTCCCCACAAGCTCCTCCAGTCCCACCGTGTCCTCCTAGCCACGAGCAGTACGTACGCGAGCATCCGATACGCCACCACGCAGAGCCCTAAGGCCATCAGATTGAGTCCGGCATTTGCTTCTAGGTTGTAGAGGCTCAATACTTGCTCTCCAGTGCTGATGGGACACTCTCCGTTCGGAAGCTTCTGAGCGTCAGGGCAAGAAAAGCGGATCCCCGTGAGCGTATAGGGAGCAAGGTTTCCGAGCGACCATTTGATGGGGGAGAGATGGTTGAACGCTTGTAGAAATGAAGGGATGTTGAGAGACATGATCCCTCCCATGATGGTCGCTATGGAGAGTATGACCGAGGTCAGGTTGACTGCAAAGCCGGTGTGTGCGACTAATGTGTTGAACATGATACCTATGCTCTCACCGCAGGAGACGACGGAGAAGCAATTGAATGCTACTATGAAGAAGACTGATACCGTTCTGGGCAGTCCAGCAGCCAAGACCGTCAGAACTGCGAATATGAGAGATGTAACGATTTCGAAGGGTATCTCGGCAACGGTGTACTGCAAGAAGAAGGCGCTGACGGGATAAGCGCCATCGTCGTGTTCTCGGTAGAAGACGGCCTTCTCGTCAGGATAGACAGCCACGTTCTGAAGCATGCCCACGAAATAGAGAGCGGCAAATTCTTGCACAAAGCCAAGTCGACTTTGAATGCTGATATAGTCCGACTTTAAGGGTGCAAAGAACAGGGTCAGTATAGCAGCAAAGCCTAAGACCTGTGTGGTCCGGGCAACAATTGATGGAGGATTACGGCGGAAGTTGATGAAGCTTCGATGCAGCAGAAGCGGAAAAGCTATACGTAAAGGGGCCATCGAACGGACGAAGGAGCCAAGCTCGGCCGGGGTCGCGATGCGAGACACTGAGCGATTGATGGGTGGGGAGGTGTCGGTCCAGGAAGTGATCAACGAACGGACCTTTTCCCGACTAGCTAATTCACGGTCGGATTGCTGCAGATCGACAGTGATCAAATCAAGAGCAAAATCAGCTGGATTCGTCGCCAGTGGGCAGGAATGCCCCAGAGATGCAAAGTGCTCCAGCATATGAGAGCCTGCTCCGGCATATACGGGGAAGCCGCCGCGGGCGAGGAGAAGCACGTGACCAAAATGCTTGAAGAGATCCGACCGTGACTGATGTATGGTGAGAATCAATGTCCGACCTTCTTGAGCCAAACCTCGAAGCACATCCATAATCGATGAGGCCGTAAAGGCATCAAGCCCAGACGTGGGCTCGTCCAGCAGTAAAACCCTTGGATCCGTAAGTATCTGGATGGCAATTGTCACGCGACGCTTCTCCCCACCGCTGATGCCTTTGACGAGCTCACCGCCGACCAAGGTATTAGCGCAATCACGCAGGCCCATTTGGAGCAATACCGATTCAGCCCGCCGATGTTTCTCCGCTTTGGAAAGATGGGCAGGCAGCCGAAGGCCAGCGGCAAAGCGCAGATTCTCTCGTACAGTGAGGTAGGGAAGAAGGGCGTCGTCATCTTGGCAGACGTATGCGCAGATCGATCTTATAACAGACTCCGAGGGTACAGCGCCATTGAGGAGCATATCGCCATTGACTTGATACCGCGTGAAGAGCGAGCTCTTCAGTCGACGTGCCATGGTATTCAGTAGCGATGTTTTACCGGAACCGCTAGGACCCATGATGACGTTGAGTAAACCTGGCTCGAACTTGGTGTTGATTGTTGTAAGGATCGACAGTTTCGTGGACTTCCGCAACCAGACGTCACGCTTCTGTATGTCCAGTGAATAATTACTCAGTGTAATTTCGACGGTCCGGATATCGTCTCGCGATCGAGTCTTGATTTCTTTGCCGGCGGACCGATCGCGATCGTCATGCTGCGCTTTGGATATGCTCATTTCAACTTTCCAGAATTGCAGTATCAGACCGGCTCCAATATAGAAGGCAAAGGCGAACCCGACTAGTGCAACGATAGGTATCCAGACCCAGTTGCGCGGAAAGCCCAACGAGTCCATGATGAAGCGGCCAGTGTATTGTTCACAAATTAGATCTACTATACCACCAGGTGAAGGACAGTCGTATAATCGGCCAGCAGGATCGTTGGTGTGAGCAGTAAATTCGTTCGCCGTCAAAGCACCGAAGCCGTAGAACACATAGGCAGACCACTTCAGCCAACGTACGTAGACTGGTATTTGGTTCGACTGCACAAAATAACCACAACCTAGAGACTGTATCGTATAGCCCATATTGGCAATCAGCGAAGCGCCTGCGAAATGTCGTGACACGGAAACGCATGTCGTAGCAAAAGTGACAGCGATGTACTGCATCAGTATGCTGATGGCGAGAAACGTAAAGAATTGGCTGGCTTCCGCGCGGAATCCAACCATAAAGTAGAAGATGACTGAGAAGATGAATGGTACGGGTATGTCTTCAACGAAAACCCTGGCGAGCCGACGACTGACCAGAAATGCTGGGACACTGACTACGCCTTCGCTACGCTCACGGTCGAACAGCTCAATATCGACTGTCAGACGGTATGTCTCGAATAGTAGAATGAGGTATCCTTGTAGAGCAGCGGCAGTATATAACGCTCCTTCCCGGCTTCGAATACCTGCTAGACTGCCATCCAGCTGAAGGAAGATTAACCCCATGATGACTCCCATAGTAATAGCTTCGAGAAGACTACCAGCCATACCCATGGGATCTCGATATGTCATCTTGAATGTTCGGGCAGTCAGGACTTTAATCTGTCGGCCAACGGCTGCCGAGTGCTTGCCTGCGTAAGCGTGACTTATTATGGGTACTCCATTGCTGGGCCGTTTATCTTCATACGTCTTAGACATCCGCTCGAGTGAAGTTATTTTCCATATTTGCTTTAAGGCTTCGACACGAGCAATTGACCGGATTTCAGACTCTTCAGTGCGGGTATCCACAGCCGCAAGATCGATCAGGAACTCGGCCGGATTGACGAAAGCAGGAAGATTGTAACCTTGACGAGCGAAGCAATCTAGGCACTCAGCTGCTGGCCCACTATATATAGGTGAACCGCGGCTGAGGAGAATAAGGTGATCGAAAAGCCCCCATATCTCCGATCTGGGCTGGTGTATGGTGACAATTACGGTCCGTCCTTTGCTCGAAAGCATCTTGAGCGTTCTGATCAACTGAAAAGCACTTGTTGCATCGAGACCGGTTGTCACTTCATCTAGGAAAAGTACGGAGGGATTCGAAAGCATCTGGACCCCCAAGCTTGTCCTTCTTTTTTCGCCACCCGAGCATCCTTTGTGAATGTTGTTCCCGATCCTGGTGTTAGCACACTCTTTGAGACCAAGTTCTAGGATAACGTCCTCAACAATCTGATGCCTCTCGGCGGCTGTCGTGGGAGGGGGTAGTCGTAGCTCCGCAGCATAGGCTAGTGTCTCGCGCACGGTTAGAGTCGACAGTAGGACGTCTTGCTGCATAACATAGGCACTTCGAACGCTCGACAGCTTAGAATTGCCATTGTAGAGTATGGTACCCGCTGTGCCGAGCCTAGCACCTTTCAACCTGTGGGATAGTGCATTGAGCATGGATGTCTTGCCACTCCCAGAACTGCCAATGATGGCTGTAAGGCTGCCACTGGGCATATCGGCATCAACATCCTTAAGTATGTGCTTGAGTTTCTTCTCCTGTCCATTCCGTCCGCTGAGGCGAGCCTTGAAAGCCGTAAAGCTGCTGGGAGAGACATCAATGCTGACACCCAAGTCTCTGACACGGATGTCGACCGCTTCGACATTGCGGAGAGAAAGATCATTCACAGTCTCGCCGCTCGAGTCAGGCGTCTCTAATTTCTCCCTTCTCATCTCAAGTTCTTTATGGTGCTCCATTGCCGCAAAACGTGCGTCCTGCGACGGGCAGAGTCCTGAGTGGTCGTGCACTTCCAGAACCGTTGGGATTGAGCTGCAAGTAAGAGGCCATGACAAGATGAGAAATCAATATCATCTCTCGATCGACACTTCCCATGACCAGCATTTATGTCGACACATGCGGGTGCTTTCCGTCACAAACCGAGGTTCACAAAGATATTGGACGGGTCATGTCGTACTCTACGAGTAGTTGCAGATCCTACTCTTATCAACACGTGACTCTCATCCGGGTCCTTGGTGTCATCCGATCTGAGAAGATCATCACATCTTGAAAGGGTTCCCGGTGATTCAATCTGTCCATATCAAGATGGCACCTTCACGTACATCCCCTCCTCCCTCCACCCCTCCCACCTCCCTAACCCCCACCCAACTATCCACCTTCCATCGCGACGGCTACCTCATCCTCCCATCCGCCCTCTCCCCCTCCACCGTCTCCGCCCTCCTCGCCGAAACGCACCACCTACTCACCTCCTTCCCCCTTAAAACGCATCCTTTGACCACATTCTCAACCGGCGAATCCACCGCCCACGTCGGCGACAGCTACTTCCTCACATCCGGCGACAAGATCCGCTTCTTCTTCGAAGAAGACGCTTTCTCCACCCCACCACCCACAGCCACAGACCCGCACCCCAAGCGCCAACTCTCCAAACCCAAGGAACGCGCCATCAACAAGATAGGCCACTACCTGCACGCCCTATCCCCGCCCTTCCGCTCCGCTACCTTCACACCCCTGCACACCACTATAGCGAAACAGCTCGGCTTCCGCGACCCGAGGGTGTTGCAGAGTATGGTCATTTGCAAGCAGCCGGAGATTGGCGGTCGGGTGCCGCCGCATCAGGATAGCACGTTCTTGTACACGAACCCGCCGAGCGCGGTGGGGTTTTGGGTTGCGTTGGAGGATGCGACGGTGGGGAATGGGTGTTTGAGTTTTGCGAGGGGGAGTCATAGGCGGGCGCCGGTGAGGGAGAGGTTTGTGAGGAAGGGGGGTGGGACGGGGACGGAGTTCGTGGAGGTGGAGGGTGAGAGGTGGCCGAGGGGGATGGAGAAGGGGGAAAGTGGGGATAAGTATGGGGAGGGAGAGGAGGAGTATGAGTTGGGAGAGGTGAAGGCGGGTACGTTGGTACTTATTCATGGGAACCTGTTGCATAAGAGTGAGAAGAACGAGAGTGGGGAGAGTAGATTTATATATACGTTTCATGTTATTGAGGGGGAGGAGGTATACGATGAAAGGAATTGGCTGCAGCCACCAAAAGGAGGATTTTCAAGGTTATATGAGCCATGAGAAGGACATGGTTCTGAAATTGATTGTTCCTGGCCATGTAAATTGAAGAAGATATAACGTGGACCTTCTGTATTTACATATTTTCAACCGTGGATTCGTGGAACATTCCGCCCATCTAAATTCTTCGCGGACCCCTGCAGATAAAGAACTTACCACCAGCAATCGTAGAGATACGAAGACATTGAGCCATACGTAGCCCGTTATAGCCACTCTGCTCCCATAGAATCCCAGGTCTTGCAAGATATTGTTCGCCAGTGGCCGCCGAAGCTTGCAACAAAGCGGGCGGAGGTGTGCCCTTCCAGATGGGTCCAGTACGAAGCGTTTCGCGTGGCGTCTCTCGTCTAGCGTGAAGTCTTCATAAATTGTATCTAAGCCGTGATCGGTTGCTATTCCTCTTCCTCGTAGTTCGGTATTAATTCGTAGCCCCCTTCCGATGGCAAAGTAAATGCTGAAGCAATGATTATACTTGCTATAAGCACCATAACACCGCCGCTGATGGTGCACATGATCCACGAGTCATCCAATTTCCAACCAGGATAGAAGCGATCGTCATTATCGTACAGGAACGCCTGCGAGTTGGTGTCAGCATCTCATGCTCATACCCCACAGAGGACCGCGAAGCCTTTGGATGAGGCTTTCGAGGACTAACCATGAGACTCATGCTAGTAAGCTGCACGGCTCCGACTAGCAAGAGCATGCCACTCAGTATCTTCCAGCCTGTTGCCCGTTTCTGGACTCCGCCAGCCAGTATGACGAGATACGCAATAAGCGTCATGCCTTCAATGACAATGGCAAATGACATCGAGAAGCCGACTGAGCGCCACATCGAGCAGAAGTACCGATCATGGTGGCAGTCTTCTTGCTGAGGGAAGTAGTCGCATCTGCCGTCAATGGAGCTGCATCGCCGGTGTAGACCGTAGGTGTAATGTATCCGCTCGCCGCTGATCTACGGCAGTGTGGGGCGTCAGCAAAAAGCTCAACATATACGGCAGAGCCTCTGTCGCGAATCTAGCGCGTAACATACTGTCTCATTATCCCAGCTGATCCACCGCGGTATTATGATGCTCGCTAGACTCATAGCAGCAGCTATTCGAGGTTTATCAGCATCGTCCTACCACGAAGTGAGCCGTAGAGCTCACCAGCAAGAAAAGCCACCAAAGTGGTAACATATACGGCTTTCCGAGTCATCTTCTCCCGGTTGTACGAAGATTGTAGAAAGCAGAATCCCGCCCGTTGATCGCAGTGTGCGCACAGATGTACTTCCTCAATTATTCCAGTCCGGAGAATTGAGAGCTATGAGCTCGAGCTCATAGTTTCCTACTCCGTACTTGGTTGGAACACGAGAGTGTGGCGTGGGAGAAGTGGGAGGTAGGATTGGATCACGCGTGCCGCCCCGCCCAAAGGATCCGTGACCGTCTCGCCCGAGGCATGTCAACTCGGCTACAACGCCCAGATAAGGAGTATTACGCACGGGTAAAGAGATCACACTTACCTCAATATCCAGAATTAGTGTCGCCCCCACCTAAAATTTTAAACCGGTTTTTTCTCTCGGCAACATCTGCAGTATGCACCTTTTCTGCATTAATTAATTATCACCACCTGCATTTGCAATCAATTGACACTTGTTTATCTATTTATCGATGTCAAATTAGCTTGTTGCACCTGCTCTCTTTGGCTTATCTTTTAACATGTTTACAAGAGCTCGCAATGCGACTCTTACAACTCATGCGAAAAATATAGTTATCGTCGTAGCCCAATCACATCGCCCTCCTTCTAAGAAACGTGCAAAGACCTCGCATACAAAATCAATGCCACCTCCTAGAACATCGACATCGTCAACGAGATCTTTAGCAGGCGACCAAGCTCCAAAGACGATAATTCCACCATATATAATTACCTAAAATACTCTGTATAATGGCGATAACGTTATAAAGAAAATATACGCATTCAATTTCTTTGATTATTATCAAAAGAACGCCTTGTGCATTCAAAGACTCAATAAAAAGATCAAAACTTGTAATGTAATCTTGCACAATCGTCTTGCCACTATTAAATTTAACAATCCTAAAGACACCATCAATTCATCAATAGACGACGAAAAGAAATGAAAGAAGATGAACAAGATTGTCACACAATAGATTAAGAATAAACGAAAGAACGTCGTCGTCGAGATCCTTCTTAAGTATAACAATAAGACAAAAGAGAAATCTCTTGATTCTTCGTCAAAAGATCAAACTATAAACTTTGATAATAACTTGTTCGACTTCTCTTTCGACGAATTGTTATCGTTGTCTATCGACGAGCCTATTAGTAAAAAGAGAACTAAAAAGAGCATCAAAAAGACTTCAAAGAAGACTAAAACGATTATCGCAAAAACAAAGCAAAAAACTATAAGAAAGCGCGCATTAGAAAAGAATTTAGGCAAATTTGACAATTGTTTAATGCGCACATGACGATGTGATTTCGATTCTTGCAAGAACGTCAATTACTATTGTTGACAATTGTATGACGAACTTGGTCACCACTTCTTTCTAGATATCTATTGAATAAAGAAGTGAAACAAAAACATTGCAAAGCTAAGATCGATTGTTAAGAAGTTTGGCAATAAGTTAAAAGAACGTCTAATAAATATAAAAGAAGCTTAGAAACAAAAGACTAGAAAAGATGCAAAAATAAATAAAAATAAGATTGTAAAGAAGACGTCAAAGAAGTCTTTTTCGACGTTTTCTTTAATATTTTCGCAAACCTTATTAGCAATTTCGTCGATAACTATGTAAGCTTTAGAATTGTATAAAGTTTACGAATTATTGTTAACAATATATAATAACTATTTGCAATTATTGTTAATATATTAGTAAGCAACGTAATCTTCATAGACGATGCAACTATTAAGGAAAGATTATTATAGATATGAAATGTCCAATTCTTAGTATTATGTATTTGAAGACTATTCGCTATCTTATTGTTAGCTAGAATATTTATAGTTACTTTATTATCTATTCTATAATCAATTGCTAGAGCTACTATTATCGCCTTTATTGTTCGAAAAATCTATACTAGTTAAAAGTAGATTAACAATTGCAAAAGAAGTTTTATCGCTAGAGTTGCAAAGCAATTCTATACAATCTTTGCGTAAAAATACGATGACGCTTCTATTAAAATATTTTAAGTGACAAACAAGACAAAATTCTTTAGAGACTACGAATCTTCAATATGCGTACAATGTGCTCTATAAAGAACGTTATAATTTGTAGCAAATACGCAAATTCGAATCTTCTAATTAAAGAAAATATCAAATATCTAAAGGTCTAGGCGATTGTCTAAGAGCGCAAATAAAGAACTTTATAATAGAGCGCAAACGCGATGCAAAGAATATACTAAGCGACAACAAAGACAACAATAAAGGCGAAGAGAGATTAAACGTATTTGCAAATGCGACGTTTTCGATATAGTAAATTAGACATATATATATTAGGAGGAAATTAAGAGATATATATATGTAAAAGGGTTAAAATGCATAGAAATTCGTGTACAATTCGCAATCTTTTTAGCTCTTTCTTAAAGATATAAATCGTGCAATAAATAGTCTTATCGAAGTCGAATTAATTCTTTAATTCGACTTCGATAAGGTTGTTTATTGCATACTTATTTTGACATATCTAAAGTGCTATTTTGCGAGTTTCTTTTTATTGCATGTATCTATACTTATTTGTAAAAAATCTATAAAGAATTTCTTTGTTTCGTATATCTCGTAGTGTCGTTTTAGTTACTTCTTAAACACAAAAAAGAACTTCTCGATAAAGTTATAATTAAAAGAGTAAAGAGAAAGATAAATAACTTTGACGTTGTAAGTTTCGCACATTCTTTGCATTGTCTAATTGCCTATTAGCAAGATCGTAAAATAGTAGATAGATTTATTGAATAACGATAAATTGATGCGTTGTTTATTACTAATATCGATCTAGAACTTAGATATAAATTGCATCGCGAAAGAACTTAATTTGCAAAAAACTACTCGTATTGTAATTTGTCTATTGCTTCTTAATAAATGTAATAACATATAATGTTATTAATATTATAACAAAACAATATGTTGTGCCTTTTTAATCTCTTTATCGATAGTATAATACAAAAAATAATGTCAAAAGAAAACTATTTGTGCTTGCGATAATATGTGTGTTTGTTGACGACAAACTTATCTAGAAAGCATAGCTAATTTTGCGAATTTTTAAGCTTAGATATGCTAATTATGTAGTTGTTGCAATATATTTGCGAACGTTTAAGAATCTTTTTCTATATAATCTTTTTAGAAATGCGATTATTCTTTAGAACTCTAGATATTGTAGATTGACTACAAAGAATATCTTAATCATTATATAGATAGATAATTATTTCGTTCTAATACGTCTACGATCGATGCTTCAAATATAATCGCAATTCGATAACGACGACAAGAGTAACTATAGATAATCGATTTTGTTTATCTATTGTTTTCGATATTGTAGGGGTGTCATAGATATTGAGCTTTCGCTTGACTCGTTGTATGTTACGCCTATTGACGTATTTTATTTTGCGAATAATCGAATTAGATCGATCTTGATGTAGATGTTGAGCGAGGCAATCTCGTTGTGCCTATAAGTAGTGAGGCGCCATAACGACGACAACGATAAGAGCGACTCTACGAAGCATTGCAAACAGTAGGCGATGTAGATAGCTTCAATTGACCTTAAATCGATAGATATTGATTGCAAATGCAGGTGGTGATGATTAATTAATGCAGAAAAGGTGCATACTGCAGATGTTGCCGAGAGAAAAAACCGGTTTAAAATTTTAGGTGGGGGCGACACTAATTCTGGATATTGAGGTATCGTGCAAACGGCCAACTCGACTATAGTCGGATGCAGGTAAGGGTGATGGGAGCATGCGGTGCAGTAATGCTATTGGCACGCACTTGTATCAACGTGCAACGGCTTCATGCAGAGCAGAGAGCCACAAACGCCATGCTCCAAGCTACCTACTGGTTGGTATCGCTTGTTGAGCAGTCCTTCTGAAGAGCGGTCAGCCTGCAGAGAGATCCTCCGTGGCTTGCATGATAGGACTGCCGCGGACAGATCACAAGTACATGTACCGAGTACTGTCCGCATCGTAGAACTGTAATAAAGTCACAACCGCCGTGATAAGATCACGGCGTGACAGGCTAACGGTTTGAATGATTGCCTGACCAGACCACAAGGATAATAACGCGTTAAATGTTGGGTCCGGTGGTACTCCGCTTCTTTATGACTTTCTATCTCGCACGAGGTCTCTTTGCAGGCCTGCGGGTGCCATCATCGAAATCAAACACATAACCGCTTGATGCATCCTTTTCCCCAGTCATCGAGCCTGCGCCGCCCTTCGCTTGCATCACTCTGCTGCGATGCTCTAGGCTTGGAAACGCGGCTCCATTGCGAACTTCTAAGTAGATTTCGGTGTCAGCTCTTCCCCTTGAAGCTAAAGGATAGCTCTTTCAGGCATTCTCAAGCTTTTTGGACGTCTAAAAAAGAATGAAGGGTGTTTGGAAGCTCCGTACCAGGAAATGTGGGCAGAAGCTCTTTCCCAATCGCCCGTGGACTCTCTTTCCACCATCTCTCGGCCGTTGCAGCGTGTTTGCTCCTGCTCTTCGCGAGTGCCTCTGTTGCAGTGAAACGGGCTTGGGGATTCCATCTGAGGCACCCCTTAAGCATAGTCACAGTTTCGGGGGATGTCTCATTTAGGAATCTGCGCTCGATGTTGTCGACCCGACCCATATTTAACGACTCCCTCCGCCACTTGATGAGCTCAGGGCAACCCATTGCCGAGAACGCTGCAAGGTCGTCTCCTGTTGGAGATCCAAGGAGCTTGAGAATGAGAGAGAGCTGTTCAATTGTTGTTTCACCGGTGAGGCATGGCGTGTTCAGGAGAAGCTCCGCGAGAACAAGTCCGGCAGACCACATATCGACCGCGGGGCCATAATTCTTGGTCCCTAGAAGAAGCTCGGGGCTACGATACCAGACAGTAACTACCCCCGGAGTCAAAGGTCGAGGGCTGTAGGCTCGAGCCATGCCGAAGTCGGCTGCATCAAGTATGTCAGAATAAGTAGCAAGTCCTACCTAAGTGCGTACCAAGTTTGAGCTCGCCCTTGGCGGTCAGGAGTAGATTTTGCATCTTGATGTCTCTTTACCATGAAATTAGCTCGTGTATTGAGAGGTGGAGGAATCGGCTTACCGGTGTATGATAATGTTCCTGTGAAGATACTCGACGCCTTCCAGCAACTGTCGGAATAGACATTTCGCTACGTGTAATTTTAGTATTCGAGCTTTAATTCACTCTTCATCACTGGACGAACCTTGGCTTAGTGTAAATCTGACCTGCAGCTCATCAAGAAGATTTGCCAAATCCTACAAGCCCGAAGCAACCGGCACTCCCTCCGCTTCGAGGCGGAAGGAAAATAAGCCAGCCAGGTGCGCCATTACTCTTGAGGGCCTGAGGGGTAAGCCCTTGGTATTGGGCTACCAACCTGTTCTGCATACTCCATGACCATGTAGACCTCATCCATGAGCATTCCTCCAACAGCCACATCAAATACGTCGATAACATTACTATGCCGTAGGTATCGGAGTATGGAGATCTCTCGTAGGGCCGTGATTGGTACGCCATTCTGGCGCTCTTCAGGCGTCATGCGCACTTGTTTGAGGGCTACAATTTTGGAGGTCTCTTTCGCTCGGGCTCGAAAAATAACGCCGTAAGCTGTATGCGACCTTTAGATGATATTTATTGAGGTTCGAAACCAAGTCCAAACCTACTTCCTTCGCCAAGCTGATTCAATTTCTCAAAAGCATTCACTGATAAGCATTGACCTGCAGCACTATCAGCATGCGTGTGGACGGGATGGTGGCGAGGATCGCGACAGACCTTCGAAGCTTGCATCGAGACTTGATCCCAGAGGTTGCCCGGTGACGGACAGCCACCGTGGCAGACCTGGACTATCAGCAAGCTCTGCCATCGTCATCGCAAACAGCCCATTGAGCCCCGGATGATCATTTCGTTGCCGAAAAAGCCGCTGCTTGAAGCTGTGGTTCTAATCTTATCAGTCTTATCGATCTTATCAATCCTAATCCTCTTAAAGCCAGGACTTTGAATTGACTGCCCGTCACTAAGGTATCACTAAGAGATCCAGGAAGAGCATGTACTTTAGGCGTCACATCCTCCACCAGCAAAGCTTCTGCATGCGGGCGGAGTAGGCTCGCGAATAGTTCATCCTGTGGCATGGTACACTAGGTAAGTCCTGCAAAAGCCAACATTCTACAAAGAAAACGAGTCAGATACGATGAAGCTCAAAACCCATTGCCTCAGCCCTCAGACCTGATGCCAAGAAAAATCTACTCGTTTTCACCTATTAATGCAATCCACCTATCAATGCAACGCGCTAGTAATTTAGGGGCAAACTTCAGGGTTATAATGCTTAACCCTAGGTCTATGCACCTAAATCACTAGCGCGTTGCATTGATAGATCATAGATTGCATTAATAGATAAAAACGGGTAGAATTTATATTATTTCTGGATTATATTATTTTTTTCGCATCAGATCTAAGAGCAAAACCTCTTTATATTGCTAGATATATAATTGTTTAGTATAAATCTAAAATCTTATATAAGTAACAAGTTTTTGCAAGTAATTTACGAAGCTACAACTTGCATATCTATTATGCAACAACAATTCGATTATAATGTTTAAAATAGATTAAATTACGTTTGTCGCTAGATTGTAGTACGCTCTATTTAATAGCAATTAAATTATATAGTAGTAGTTTGTTGTTGCATTGTCGTCTCAAAGATAGATTTCCAAGTAGAAAAGCGCATCGCTTGCTTGAACAACATATATAACTAGTATATAGCACAATGCTTTGATACAAAAGCGTATTGAAACTAATAGATGCAAACTAATCTTTGATTAAGTTGTTAAGTTGTCAAGTTGTTGAAGATGTTAAGTTGTATTGCGCCCGGGCAAAGTTCTTGATTACACGTCGAGTTTTGAGCTAAACGTTATAAATGTCGCTTTCGTGTTAAGCGAAGCGACTTTGACGCTAAATTGAGCTTGTTTGACTTAGGTTCCGTTCCTGTTGCAATTTCGCCCGTATTATTCCTATGGAAGATTTTTGTTCCCTCACCACCTATAAAAACAAAAATCTCTTCCCACGGGTCTGAGAACTGAGGCAAAAACCCCATACCACGATACTTCCTCGGCCGATCAGTCCGAGTACTCCTCATAGATGCAGCTATAGTCTCCGTACAGAGAAGCTGATCTAGATGGGTTGAGAGTTGGTGACCCTGCTTCACTTTCTGCAAGACCTTGGCGAACAATATCCACAAGTCGAGGCCGCTGGCTCGTTTCGCCACTACGGTCTTGTTTATAATCCTGGCAACGGTCTGTAGACTTCTTGTCGACAGGAGAGCTTGTACCTTGATGTTCATTCTCCAGAGCCAAATGATTCATCTGTAGGTAATCGAGTGTTTGCTGACTGGCCCATGTCTCAGGAGCTGAGTGATCATAATGGCTGGCGCTGTCTAGGTCTATTCGTATGCGCATTGTGGGCTTGTGGCGCTTCGGTTTTACTTCTGCCTGCTTGTCAGTAGCTGGTATGACAGCCACATCAGTACCACTATGCCCACTTGCAACACGCCTTTGCTGCTTTCCGCTTCTCTCAGACTTCGGCGGTATGGGCGGCCGAAAACCCATTTCCTTCTTCTCTTCCCTCACCTCTTCATAGAGAGAAATGATCTCCATAATCTGGCATTGATCAATATCTTTCTTGATGATAGGAGCACTTACGTGACGCTGCTCGTTCTGCGAAGCATACGGATTAATCTGCCGATAGTCAGGTTGAGCGAGATTTTCAGCGCTAGTGGGGTCTGTTTGAATTTGCAATGTCGGCCTCTGGCGCATAGGTGCTGGTGACTCTTTTGATCGCTCCTCAACAGCTGGAGAGAAATTTGTATCCTTGGGCTGCGATTCCTTGATCCTCTGGCTATAGCTTCTTGGCTGGGCAGTCTGGCGTGGATCAGTATCTCCCTTACTCGCACGACTTAAGCCAAGATACTTGTTCTTTGGAGCTTGAGGGTCCATCGGGGGGTACTCTGGGGTGGTGGCGAAGTCTGCTCGAAGTTGTAACGTGGGCTTCTGACGCCTAAGTGCTGGTGTTTCTTTTATCTGCTCTTCAACAGCTTTGACGAGATTCATATTTTCAGAATGGGATATTCTGCTCCTCTGGCTATGGCGTCTTTCTTCGGCATTCTGGCGTCGATCAGCATCCTCTCCTCTAACAGGAGTACTCACGCGACCATGCTTCTTCTCCGTAATGGAAGGTCCCAGCTTGTAGTAATCCGGGCAAACCTTGTGGAACTTTGTCTCGATCCGCAGTACGGCCTTACTGCTGTGTGATGGCGAAGATGGAGTATGTTCTTCCAAGACCACTCGCGATTTTCCCGACCCTTGTTCGCGTGCTGTATGTCGGACGCTCTTCATAACTCCTCTCATGTGGGCAAGGTTAAGCTCTTCCTGAACCTCGCGGCGAGCTACTACGCGATCCCTGTTCCTGCTAGAGATCGAACTCGTTCGAACGATCCCCGAATCCATTCTGTGTTCTGCCGGTTACCGGAACCAGCTAGAGATCCTCAACGGCTTCTTCGACCGGTCGAAGAACGTTTGCACGGATTAAGATGACCGAGAATGGCGCAGGTGAGCAGATCGAAGATTAGTGTTCGAAGCGTTCAGGTACGCCAATTCTCGCAGAATCAGGCGGGTTGATCTGTCGTGGGCTGACTACTGTACACCAGTCTTATATCAATGTCATTGTTAGAAGGGGTATTCTGTGCTGTGCGCAACTCTTTGTTCAACAAGTGGGAACAATGGCTTTCAACGTAATCAAAGAGGCAAGATGGCTCTAGCGCTAGTCAAACAACGAGGTTAAGAGATGAAAGACACCGATAGTAGCTAAGCCCCCCGGCCGAGTGTCATTAAGCCATTTTAGCGCAATTAACGTTAGAGTTCGGTGAAGGTGAGGAAGAGAGGGTTGGATTAGAGCAGCTTGATCACTCTATTAGCAAAACTTCGATATTCGAGGCATCTTTGGCAGAAATTGAAACTGTATATTCTACCCCCTGCCTATTTATACACACCTCGTCTAATTGACCGCTTTCCTTTCGTCGTTAGTCACTACCTTTTGCACGTCTCCTGCCACCTCCAAAGGCGGGTTTATACACCAGCTCTGCCCGCAAAGCTCGACATCACGTTGTGTGTCCCGTCTGTGCTGGGTTGCCTTGCGGATTCGAAGACCAATGTACACACAAATTCCCAGAAACACTACGGCGCTGATGACAACCAAGGGTACTAGCACTTCTAGACGCAAATACGGGCGGTCGTGCTGGATCTTTGAACACAGTCATGAGGCGACGATGCAGCATGATGAGGAGAATACTCAATCACTCTGCGTAATAAGTCACCAGAAGGACCTCCGCACCAAACGAGAGATCAAGGTTTCAGATGAACCAAATCCAGAAGAAAGAGCAGTGCAGTGAGCCTACGAGCACTGGAGTTGCGTGGGCACCCGGGTAGAGAGGGTGACTGTGAGAATGCAGGGCCAGTCATAAGACGTGTCGTAGAGATCGAATCCAGAGCTTTGTCAGGGGGCGGCAAAGTTGGCGAGAATGCCTTTGTCCAAAGTCGGGACTCCTGTAAGGTCATTGTTCTTGCTCCAGTGCGGTAAAGCCTCAGAGAACTTGCCCGTGAACAAAGAGCGGCGATATGGACAGTAAAGGAATACAGGTGTGCAAAGAGAGGTACGCTTCGGAACAGCGCTATCTGGATGAAAATTCAACAAAGTCATGGCCATATGTGGTACTACTGTCACGATCGATAGAGTCATCAAGCTCTCAACGATCCATTAATGGCGATCAATCAGCTTCGCGTCAGCAGCTCCTGAGGGCGTTATGGGTTGTCGTATCTCGATAGGAAGAGATGTATCTCTCTCCCCGAGGTTTAAAATCGTATACCGGGACCAAAGTAGCCTGTCTAAGAAGACACTACCTTAGATAGGAGGGCAGACCTCGACGGTGGCCGAGACGGGACGGGGCTAACGGGTGCCACGCGGGAATGACGATCTGGCTGCCGATCCGCCCAAAATTAGACAGGCCTCTTGCGATAACCAAAGACACCGGCGCGGATAAAGTTCTCCGTCGATCAACTTCACCTCAACTGGTATCATCTTGCTGCATCGTGCAACCGGAGAAAATGTCCATCTCGGAATAGAAGCTGGACATGACAGGGGTATCAAATACCCGTATTGTCAGAACACGATCATCTGGACTCACACAAAGGTAATGAGTCCATGCGCTCAGCTCTCTCGACATTTTGCTGCAGACGCACGGGGAATACTGTTAAACTCTACAGCTTCTGGGAGAGGTCCGATGAGGTTCATCCTTGCAATACAGGCAATCTGAGACGTAGCGACTCGAGTCTAGAACGCGGCGGCAGTTGAACAACTACCAGCCTGCATAAGCATCGACAGCTAGCCTGGTAGCTGAAAGCTACGGTACAGGGCGTACTCATGACGACAATGTTCCTAGAAATAGGGTTTTCTTCCCTCGTGTGCAGACCTCGACCGAGAGGCAAAGCAGTGCGTTTGTTGTTCCGCACGAACCTCTGGTGTCCGACGATCAATCTCCCACATCATACATGCATTCGAGTCCGCTCCAGGTTTGTCGCTCGATTAGATTGCTTCGCCGACCAGTCAGCCTTTGGCACTTGAGCCGCTGTCAAGATGTCCTCCCAAAAGAGACCGCCTACCTTATTGCAGGGGCTACTGCTGGCGCGTTTACTGACCACTCAGCGGCGTCCCAACTATGGATCACAGACAACGTTAGATTCGCACTAGCCACCCTTGACAACCATACTCACCTTTTCGGCTACATTGAGATTAGAAATATCTTGCGGGATCATTAGCTTGCAGAATCTAGAGACTTAGCCCTGGATTTTCGGCGAGTAAGGTAACGATGCTATATCCTCTCCATACCTTACCCTTGATCCTTATTGATTCGCCTGCCAAGACGACAAGAGTCTGTCCGCACACTTCTGGGAGCAATGCTGTCGCCACGATACAGATACGTACCGATCAGGATCTTCGTGGGTGGGGTTTTGCATTGGGCTTAGTGGATATCAATCTTAAGGCTTGACAGCGCTTCTGTGTCTCTCGATGCCGTTTGTACGCTATTCGTCCCCGGTTTTCGTTGGTTCCTATTGATAGTTTTCTTTTGATGTCACCATCTCTTTTGCTTCGTTGCTGCTCGAAGAACACTAGACTTGTGTCTCGCGCGGTGCTATTGGTGAAGATATTCTTTGAAGCTAGGAAATTCCAGACAAAGTCCCCTGTGCAATCTCGGTCCCAGAGTGTCCTCGAAATGCTTTGCTATGTCACTTGTTTTCCGCATCTCTTCTTCTCTATCTCTCTAGGCACTCATTGACGCTGCTGTGGTCAACTTGCTATTCCTCTAACAGCAATATGTTGCGCATTTCCTTCGTCGCTTCGTTTGTATCTTTAATTCCCTTCGCTTCTCCTTTAAGATATGATCCCGCGCAGGTGAGCTGGAACCTGAACCAGAATCAGTCTGCCACTGATCCTCTCGCCTATTACGGTCAATGGCCGAATCACAGTAAGTCGCAACAGCGGTCCATCAAGCACGAAGACATCGACTAACGGTACCGCAGCTTTCCAACCTTCGCCGGTCAATTGGCGGTTTCCCTTCTACACTCTCATGCTCGATAGATTCATCAATGGCGACCCTACAAATGACGATGCAAACGGCACTGCGTGGGAACACGATCTTAGTATGTATGAGTCCGTTCCGGACTCATTCTTAGGAAAGAGACTGATGCCCACTCTCAGCTGGTACCCAGTTACGACACGGCGGCGATATCGCAGGTCTACTGGATACCTTAGATTACCTGGCGGGAATGGGCATAAAGGGTATATACCTTGCTGGCAGCCCACTCATCAATATGCCTTGGGCCGCAGACGCCTTCAGCCCACTGGACCTTACCTTATTGGACCCGCACTTTGGTGTCATCGATGCATGGCGACAATGCATTGCAGCGATGCACGATCGTGGAATGTACGTCGTTCTCGATAACACCATGGCAACCTTGGGCGATTTGATTGGCTTCGAAGGATATCTGAATGTTTCTACACCGCTCTCGTTTACGGAACACAACGCGCTATGGAAGACTAGTCGAAGATACCACGACTTCGATATAAGTGATACCGAACTAGACAAGTGCGAGTATCCGCGATTCTGGAATGATTGTAAGCGGCCATCCTCGGCAGACCTTATCCTCACGATCTAAGCAATGGCTGACCCGTCGTAGACGGAGAGCTGGTAGTTGACAACGGCACGGAAAACTTCAAAGGCTGTCGTGACAGCGATTTCGACCAGTATGGCGATATTGCGGCTTTCGACAACTACCCGGAATGGCAACGCCAGATATCGAAGTTTGCGTCAGTCCAAGATCGCTTGCGGGAATGGAAACCCTCCGTCAGGGCACGGATCCAACATTTCTCCTGTTTACAGATCGCTATGCTGGACATCGATGGATTTCGTATGGATAAGGGACAGCAGATTACAGTGGATGCACAGGGTGAATTCGCAGACTACGTACGTCGGTGTGCTGGATCGTTTGGTAAAAACAACTTCTTCATACCTGGAGAGATAGTCTCTGGTGAGCGTCTATTCCAAGACCTCATGAAGGCAGCAAGCTGACAAGAAATCTTAAGGTAATGCATTTGGTGCTGTGTACCTTGGAAGAGGCAAAGAGCCTCAGATGGCGGTCAATGATACCGACATAGCTATTCGGGTGACTACCAATACTTCTGATAGCTCGCTTTTCATCCGGGGCGAAGGCAAACAGGCATTCGATGCAGCATGCTTTCATTACAGTACATATCGAGCATTGACCAAATTCTTGGGTATGGTGAGACCGTGCGGCTCAATCACAAACATGATGCTGATATGTAGCAGGTAATACTGGTGACAAGGGCGCCACTGGTGACACACCAGTCGATTTCGTGAGTCGATTTGCTTAATCGTGTGTATTCGCGATGAAGCTTACGTAGGATAGGTCGATGCGTGGAACGATTTCATCAAAACGTAAGCTTGAAGCTTCTAATATATATTTCGAACAGACTATAAGTTTCGAGCTTCGTCTCTGGATCACCGTTCTAGGGAAGATGCTAATTTGGAGATCTCTCTAGAAACGATCTCATAAATGCGAACACAGGCGTCTTCGATCCCAGACATATGTATGGTGCGCAGAATCAGTGAGTGCTCCTGGAATACCACCGTGAAGGATCGCCGCAATCTCTATAGGCACACTTCATCGCCAAGTATACATTCTTGGGGAGCAATGCTGATGATCTTCCGGCAATAGGGATGTCTTTAGATGGCCAACTATAGACAACGGCACCATGAAACAAAATTTGGCAAATTTCATCACTACGTTGCTGCTTCCAGGTATACCCATGCTGGAGTGGGGAGAAGAGCAAGCGTTCTATGTCCTAGACAATACTGCAAACAACTACGTATTCGGAAGACAATCGATGTCGAGTGCGACTGCTTGGCAAGACCACGGCTGTTATACTGTCGGTAACGCAAAGATAGCGCCTGTAGGTCACCTTTTCACATTTACATTCTACCCTACAGGCGTCGATCACAAATGCTAACTTCGGGGCTATGTAGTGGCCACCAGGAACATATGACAAGGGCTGCACCGATGACTGGAATATTCTTGATCACCGTGATCCGTCGCATCCGATCCGGAATATCATGAAGACCATGTTTGAAATGCGTTCACGTTATCCTACTCTCAATGATGGTTTCTACGTTAAAACTCTCTCTAAGCAGACATATTCAATATATCCTCCCTTTTCACAGGGGGTCCCGACTGAAACGGGATTATGGAGTGTACTACGTAGCCGCTGGCCTGGTGCGTTTTTCCCTTTGTCTGGTGTTCATGATAAGCATGATTCAGCACTGACACGTTTACTGTAGGGCTTCAAGATTTCACTGGTCAAGGACAGGGAAATCAAAGTGTATGGTTACTCTACAGCAATATCGGGTATAACAAGACATTTGGCTTCGATTGTAACGACAATAAATCGGCTCTGATTGCTCCTTTCGACCAAGGCACTACTGTCAAAAATCTGCTATATCCGTACGATGAAGTAACACTCATCTCATCCCCGCAAAAGCTTGGTGAGTTTCTGCTACCCTGATCATAGAACATCTAGCAAGCGAAAAAGCGCAGACTTGAAACTGGCACGTCAAATACAACCGCTGACCGTGTGATTTCAGAACTGGACAACTCAACCAAGAACAACGGCTGCCTTAATTCCCTTCTGATGTCTCCATGGGGATACAAGGCGTACGTGCCCATAGGTAAATGGTTGGAACCCTCGCCTATGATCACCAAATTCAGCCCGGGACATGATCATCGTCTCGTATCAGACTCCTCGAGTAACAAACAAGACACCGTTCCAATTGAGCTGCATTTCTCGCAAGAAATGAATTGCGAAAATGTACAGAATCTGATCACCATCAATTCTACAACGGCCGACGGCTCAAAGCCATCGTTGGATAATGCCTCGGTGAATTGTAAGATGACCTTCGATCCGGAAGCGATTGTCTCTCGATATACAGGTCCTATTACCGGGCAAGTTCCTTCCAAGTGGGTACTCAAGGCGAACCTCGTCAATGTCTCGGATGGTGTACACTCTATCACCGTCTCCAATGTTACTAACCAAGCAGGTAACGCGTCTACGAATGTAAGTAGTCTCTTTTCGAATACAATTGCAACTGCAGAACTAAATGGTTTTTAGTCCATCGATCATTTTCTTCTCCGCATCGGGCAGCGTAGCAATCCAATTGTTTTCCCAAGAACCGGGAATTATTCAGATTCTCTCCTCCACAAAAACAGCAACGGTAGCTTGTACATCTCCCACCAGGCGGCTGGTGCTGACATGTTCCGCTACTCGTGAGTATATCCCAGCCTCTTCTCTCTTCCCTTTACAGAGAGGCTGACTAGAAGCTTCCTTAGGACAAACTGGGGCTCCAGCTGGAGTGACTGGGAAACATACACCGGCGCGAATTCCACAATAACGAAGCAGAATTGGAGCGGCACCAAAGTTCAGAGATGGCAAGGTACTCACGTCATGGTACAATACTGGGGAAAGATGATAGGCAGTAGCGATCATGTGCAGCAAGGCGACCTTGAGCACCGCAAGCATGAGCGAAGATACCCACACATGTTTGTACACGGCTCATTCAACGAGTATGGCTACGATTCTGGCCTGTACAGTTCATTTGAGCAAAATCAAGACGGTATCTGGCAGTACGACCTCATGTGAGTCCCACTTGCTGTTGATCATGCATCGTGAGAAACCCATGCTGAGACTTGAGAAATAGGGACGATTTGCCAAGTGAATTCCAAGCCAATGTCTGGGGAGTAACTCCAGCGGGAGAACCGGATCTCACACGCGCATTCGGCGACGTCGATAACGATACTGTACTCGATCTAATTTCGCCAGTATCACTGTTGAAGAACGTTATTTGGCTTGATAAAGAATTTCCGCCATCTCCCCATTTGGCATATCGCATACTTATCAACGATGCCACTATGCGATACTCACTTGTCCCCACAGGCTCTCGGACAGCACAAATCGTCATTTTCGCTCTTCTTGCGGCATTTCCTATACTTACGGCTATCGCTGGAGTGTGGGCCTACCGGCATGCTTTCTATGCTGTCAAATTTAACCGCATTGGGCAAACTGAGAAGCACGACTTCCATCCATTGGCCATTGCCCGAAGTTGGCATGCCGATCGCTTTATGCCAGAGAAGGTCTCAAATTTTGTCTCGAAACTTCAAAGCAAACCCATTTGGCAGAGGCCAGGCAATGCCAATGCGTCCCAAGTCAATACGCTTGCACAACGCCAATCTCGTCGTACGGTGCTCATAGCTACTATGGAGTACGACATCGAAGATTGGGCGATCAAGATCAAGATAGGTGGACTTGGGGTTATGGCTCAACTGATGAGCAAACATCTACAACATCTTGACCTTGTCTGGGTCGTTCCTTGTGTCGGAGGGATCGACTATCCGATTGATCAACATGCGAAGCCCATGATCGTCACGATCCTCGATGTTGAGTATACCATTGCAGTTCAGGTGGGAATGTTCTCCTCGCAATTAAGGCTGAAACTTACAACATTACTACCAGTATCACCACGTTCGTCCGAATATTACGTACGTCTTATTGGATGCAGGTATTTTCCGCCAGCAGACTGCGAAGGAGCCCTACCCCCGTAAGTATCAAAATATTCCAACGTCAACAACTCTATTTTGTATCAATCACGAAAAAAGCCTTGCAGTGCTTGAATACGTTTTGAATCATTTGTGTCCGTAGACTGGATGATAAGCTAATTTTCGATATCCTAGGCCGAATGGATGACATGGAGTCGGCCATCTACTATTCAGCTTGGTAAGTCGATCATCCCCACCGTTCGAAAACCTGCTTAAACGAATGACAAGGAACTCTTGTATCGCGGAGACTATGAGACGTTTTCCTATCGACTTGTACCACATCAACGACTACCACGGGGCAGTGGCTCCTCTGCATCTATTGCCAAGAACAATTCCTTGTTGTCTGAGTCTGCACAACGCCGAATTCCAAGGTACGTTCGACTATGATCGTTTCCAAAGCCGCCGACATATGCGCGACACTCTTACGTTTCACCTCCTTATGCTTCCTTACGAACCTCGTGCGTGCAGGCAAGATACTGAGGACAGATTCTGATAATTTTGCAGGGCTTTGGGCTATGCGAACACCGGCTGAAAGAGATGAAGTCTGCCGAGCTTACAACCTAGACCCTGACATTGTGCGCAAATACGTACAATTCGGTGAAGTGTTCAACCTCCTTCATGCGGGAGCGAGTTATCTACGGACCTGGCAGAAAGGCTATGGTGCGGTGGGAGTAAGTGAGAAGTATGGCAAACGATCATTCGCACGTAAGTTCTGTTCCGCCTGCGGCCGACGGCCATACGCTACGTGCCATATTGGAAGTCTGGCTAGATTGCGAGAGCTTTTTGCAAGCAATACGGCTGAACAGAGAGGCTGACTTACGAAGGTTACCCAATTCTATGGGGCTTGACCAAGGTCGGCGGCCTACCGAATCCAGATCCTAGTGATCTCGAAGAATGGGATAAGAAAGCCCCACCCAAAGCCATCTCAATCGACGAAGAAGCCGAGGCACAAAGGGGTAATATGAGATGCCACGTCCAGGAATGGGCTGGTCTAGAACTCGATCCAGATGCTGAGTTATTCGCCTTTGTGGGACGCTGGAGTATCCAGAAAGGCATCGACATCATCGCAGACGTCTTTCCTGCCATCCTTGAACAGAATCCCAAGGCACAATTAATATGTGTCGGCCCTGTCATTGACATATACGGTCGCTTCGCAGCCTTGAAGCTTGAGAAGATGATGGAGAAGTACCCTCGCAGGGTCTACTCGCGCCCCGAATTCGTCGCATTGCCGCCATTCTTCCATAGCGGAGTCGAGTTCGGCTTGATGCCTTCGCGTGACGAGCCCTTCGGCTTGGTCGCGGTCGAATTTGGGCGCAAAGGTGCGCTCTGCATCGGCGCTCGAGTTGGTGGTTTTGGATCTATGCCCGGATGGTGGTTCACCATTGAATCGACCACAACAAGCCATCTGATTCGACAGTTCAAAATGGCTATCAAAGATGCTCTGGCGGCTAAACCTGAGCAGAGGAGGAAGATGAGAGCACGATCGGCGATGCAGCGTTATCCGGTTGTTCAGTGGAAAGAGACCCTCGCATTATTGCAGGATAACGTAATCAGACTCAATCAACAACAGACACTCAAGCATGGACTCAAGATTCCTCGAAGCTCTGCTTCTGATGGGAGTATCACACCACCCGCTGACGCTGGCGGGCCCTTACGCTTCTGGTATCGGAAAGGTAGCGGCCCCTCAAGCGCATTGTCTACCGTGATGCATAGTAGACAACAAAGTCGATCAACCTCGCGCGCGCAGAGTCCGTCCAGGCTGCCGGATATCGGACCGCCAACGCTCGGTCGCAGGTTAGGTCCAGGACACACAACGGAAGAACCCAGGAACGGTCGTACCCGTAACCGCTTGAGCAAGCCGAACCCAAACACGACTGCTGCTTCCTCAGCTTCGGAAGTCGGAGTGGCAGTCAGCACTCCTCGAGAGGCTGCTGACTTTACTGGTTCTCTTCCGCCTCTGAACAGAGTTTCACGGATTGCAGAGGTGGATTCTGAGGACGACGCGTCTGAAGCCGCTGCAGATGAGTATCTCCTAACGCCTGAACAGGCCGAGGCAAACAGGCAGAACAGTCAGCTCGCCGCACTACAAGAGTCTTCGGGCGCAGTTACACAAGGACTGCACCAACCTTCTTTCGCTCCCGATCCTGCAGTAGCGCAGGATATCCTATCATATGCAGCCGAAGAGCCAATGCTACCAGACGCGACACATGGCACCGGTCAACCCATCTCTGGCAACCTAATATCGTCATCTGTTGCACGGTTGAGCTTGGGGGCTGTGGTAGGTGCTAAGAAGGATTACAAGTTACAGAACGTTGATCCGTTCTTCGATGATCCGACCGGACTCTACTACCATGCATATGAACGAAAGCTCGAGAGCCTCAGCGGCAAAACGTCTGAAGGTCCTCTGTGCGTCGAAGAGTACTTGGTCAAAAGCGAGAAGGACTGGTTCAACAGATTCCGTGGCGCCAAACTAGGAAGGACATCTGTTCCAGCGTCGCCAATGTTTCGAACGAGGGACAACAGCCCAGCTCCATCTACACGACCAGGGAGCAGTCGCTCGTCCAACGGCACGAACGAAGGTGTCGAGCAATTTCTACTTGAGGAGAACTATCAGCCGCCTACTGGACTGAAGAAGATCTTACTTACGAGAATTGGCGATTGGCCAGTGTACACATTTTTACTAGCATTCGTACGTTGTTCCATTGTCTCGTGACAGACGCTGCTGACGAATACGCAGGGCCAAATTATTGCAGCTAACAGTTATCAAATCACGCTCCTCACCGGCGCTGTAGGTCAACCGGCGCAGAAGCTATACATCATAGCGTCCATCTATCTCATTACCTCCATCATTTGGTGGTGGGTATTCCGCACGTTCCAAGCGAAATGGGTGCTGGCAACTCCGTTCGCAGCTTACGGGTTTGCCTTCTTTCTGCTGGGTCTGGCACCCTATGCGCATACGGAATTCGGCAGGGGCTGGGTGCAGAATGTCGCCACCGGCTTCTACGCGATGGCTTCGTCAAGTGGTGCTTTCTATTTCTCCTTGAACTTCGGTAGCGAAGGTTGGTCACTGACCTCAAAAATCGAATGATCGATACTGACTCTACGCCCAGGTAGCGTGCCGGTCGCGACCTGGAGCTTCCGCGCTTGTGCTATCCAAGGGACTCAGCAGATCTATGTCGTTCTCCTATGGTTCTGGGGTTCACGCCTCAACCAATTGAATCTCGATAACATCCAGGCGTCTGCCTTGGTAGCGTACGGCCCTGCATTGACCGGCATCACAACTCCCCTTGCCATCTTCCTCTGGGCCGTCGGGCTCGTGCTCTTCTTCGGTCTCCCAGACTACTACCGCCAATCCCCCGGCCGCGTCCCCTCCTTCTACCGCTCCATCATCCGCCGAAAAGTCATCTTGGTAAGCCCTTCCCGCCCCCCCCCCCCCTTCCCCCCTTCCCCCCTTCCGCACCAAAACTAACAACCCGTCCCTCCCATCCAGTGGTTCTTCGTCACCGTCATCATCCAAAACTACTTCCTCTCCGCGCCCTACGGCCGCAACTGGAAATACCTCTGGTCCAGCAAGCACGCCCCCACCTGGGCCATTGCCCTGCTCATCATCCTCTTCTTCCTCGTCATCTGGTCCCTCTTCCTCTGGCGCTTCGCCGTCGCCTCCCGCGCCCACTCCTGGATCCTGCCCATCTTCGCCATCGCTCTCGGCGCCCCGCGCTGGTGCCAGATGCTGTGGGGCACCTCGGGCATGGGCCTCTGGGTGCCCTGGGTGGGCTCCCCCTTAGCAGGCGCACTCCTCGGCCGCTCGCTCTGGCTGTGGCTTGGCGTGCTGGATGCGATACAAGGGGTTGGGTTCGGGATGATTCTGCTGCAGACGCTGACGAGGTTCCATATTGTGTTTACGCTCGTGTGTGCGCAGGTGCTGGGGAGTGTGGCGACGATTGTGGCGAGGGCGACGGCGCCGGATAAGGATGGGCCGGGGACGGTGTTTCCGAATCTGGTGCTGGGGAGTGGAGGGTTGCAGCAGGCTGGCTTTTGGGTTGGGTTGTTGTTTCAGGGGCTTATTTGTGTTGGGTTTTTCAAGTTCTTCAGGAAGGAACAGTTGCAGAAGCCGTGAGGGGAAGGTGAGGGGAGGGGAGGGGAGAGGCATTGGGGTGATGGATCGACGGAGATGATTGGGAGCTTGGTCGGTTGAGGGTGTGCAAGCATATGAAGACACGAGGAGGCGGAAACATGGGTAGATATCCGATGAACAGACGCAGCTATAATGTTTAAAACATACGAGAACATTTAGAGGCAGAGAATACTGTACAAACAATAGCATAGCGAGAAATACCACAGCATCAACAGAGACAAGGCGCTCGCTTATGGACCCGAGCAGTGATCCCCTAGATAACTCTACCGGAGAATAGCTCCAGACTTGCAACCCCCCTCACTTCTCGGCAGGCTCAAAATATGTCAGTGCCCAGAGCTTGGTAGGAAATCGTCGTTTTCAGCCAGAATCCCATCCTCCTCCTCAATCTGCAGCAACGCTTTTAGCAACCGAAGTGATAGGAACATAAATCTTCTGTCACTGTGCGGATAGCTTAGCACCCATTCGGGTACGCAGTATCTCCAGAAATGAATAGCGCTATGGCAGCATCATGTTGCACCTATTGAGTGACCCGAAGCTCTACCTTACCCATCTCCGGCCCCCTTTGAACAACTAGTATCAGGAATGCAATCGAAGCATCGGCGTCTTCTCAACCCAAACTGAAGGAAATCAAGGGACCAGGTCCTTCGATACAGATCATCTGGAAGCCGTGAAAGAGACAAGGAATCCAAGGCCGGGGTTGATCGCCACAGCTTCGACAGACCATACAAATGGGAACGTTATGTCTGGCTTATGGGTGATACACAGAATATATAGCGAAGGGCGGGGGGTTCACAAAAGAAATGCCCGACCACCATCAAGTTCTGAGAAAGAAGTCCGGAACCTATGAAAATGGCAGGACTGGCCAACAACAGCCGTTTGCGTGTTGAGACGAGGATGTTCAAGTCCTTTGATTTGGGATTGGGTGAGATGTTGCATCTGCACTGGTACAGTGTGTCTTCGAGATGCATGTGTAGGATCTCAGAAGTGGACAATAGTTGATAGAGCTTTGGAAGATAGGGAGAGTGTAGCGTCTGTAGACGTACTGCAAAGAATCTTCCGGGTTGCTGAGAGGGAAGAGGTGATAGGCAGGCGTCGTCAATATTTCATTGGGCATATGCATACTCCGGCACCAGGTGCTAACGAAAGTCATGACCCCTTTTAGGCGACCCCACCACCCCATCAAATTCTATGGGATACCGGGTCACGAAACAACTTTTCTACGCATTGGCGTTGGGCGCTTCTCCGGTATTTTCTATGGCAACTGCTAACTAATTTCTGGCGAACAGACCTTATTTCTGAGGAACAGACCTTATTTCTGAGGCGTTGATAAAGTTATAGATGCGATAAGGAGGTGTGTGGTTTAGATGGTGGAGGTTAGATTTGGTGGGGTGGTGGGGTCGCCTAAAAGGGGTCATGACTTTCGTCAGCACCTGGTGCCGGCCTGGTGTCGAAATGTTTGAGGGTGAAATAGCCCTTCAAACTTGGATCCAGGAATTGGAATTGGTGTATCTTGGTAGCAAAGAGAAAAGAGGAAGACCTGATGGGGTACTATTCTGTCACCCTTGGAATTTCCATTTCTTGTTATGTGCTCGAGGCTCGCTATTAGCCCATCAGAGCCTGATAGTTCCCAAGTCGGGTCTTGCAAACTATCTACAAATGACGAGCCGGAGCTTCGACGTCACTTCTCTCATTAGTCGACCATGTTATGAGAATAATGTATTGTCTATATAACATCGACGTGCAGAGGGCACCGAATAGGACTCCGCCACCCTTGGTTCGGCACTCTTACCCGAACGGAGCATGACTCTATCTATTGGTCGATGACGCGACGATCAGCAGACCCTGGATGAGTCAGCCGTAGAAACGATCATGCGACCGAAAATAGCAGTCTCAACCAAGGCGATATAAAAGCCTTCTGCCTGTACTCCATGCTTTTCTGTGCAACCTCAACTCCCAACATCCATCAACCTAGAACATGGCAGCGCAAGAATACTACACCGGCTCCTCAACCTTCCCCAGTCCCCCTCCCCCACCATACTCAACCCACGCCCCACCACCTCCACGATCGCCTCGTCCCTCTCCGCAGCCATCACCACGGCCTTCCCACAGCCAGCCACCACCACAAGCCTCCTACCCCCTTCTCCAGAAAGAGCTCTATCCGCCTCCGCCCCAGCAACAACACCACGCGCCTTGGCACTACCGCCCCAGCCAGCATTACTACAGCCCTCACTCCTCGCACGCCTACCCCCCACAGCCATACGCCCAGCAGCAGCAGCAGTATCCTTCCCAAAATTCCTATCCCCCACAGCAACAGCAAAGCTATCCCCTGCCCCAACGCCCATATAGCCGGTCTGCGAGCCCTCGTCATCATAAGCATCATCATCACAGGGATAAGGACGAGAAGAGCAGGAAAAGGAATGACACGACGAATAGCTTCTTCGGCGCGGGCGCGGGCGGCTTGCTGGGTGATGTGCTGCTGGGCCCGGGAGTGGGTACGCTGGGAGGGGCGCTGCTGGGGGCGATTGGGGGTAAGGAGGTGGGAAGGAGAAAGAGTCAGGAGAGGAGGAGGAGTAGGAGTCGGAGTCGGAGTGGAGGGAGGAAGCGAAGTCGGTGAGAGAGTGTAAGATGGTTCGGTGGGGACGGGAACGCGCAGGACGCTTTCGAAGAGTAATGATGCGACGGAAGATGAGACGGAAGATGGGAGGTGATGAACCGGAGTGCGAGTATTGCAAGCAGTAGATGTATATAGCAAGATGAGCTGGGCCTTTCAAGATCAGGCCGCCATCTACGACGAGTTCTTGCCCTCTGATATACACAGCCTCATCGCTAGCTAGGAGTGTAGCGTAAGCCACGTCCCGGGCGTGCCCCTAAGCTTGGTGAGCATCGACCCAACAATATGGGACGTGAAGGCCTACGTCTCCCCTGCCGGCACTTGCACATCCGCCTTCTTTGAACGTCACTTCAGTCACCACCTGCATACTTCCATCTGCCTGTCCCACACCTGCTCACTGATCTCAGCTAGGCCAACTGACACGCTTGGGCTGGCTTTATTGACGAGGAGATCTATACGCCCGTGCTTAGCTATGCCAGCTTGAACGACTTATTTAGCGGAGGCGGAAGAGGTGGCATCGGCGTGCACGGCAGTGGCGTCGTGCCAAGGTGGTTCGGCGCGGAGTTGAAATGCGGCACGCTCGGTGGTGGGAAGGGAGATGTCGCAGCCAAAGAGGATAGCTCCCTGGCGTGCGAAGAGGATGGTGAAGTTGGTCTCATTGTCGGAGCCTTCGCCTATGCGCCCGATGCTTGTGATGAGGGCGACCGTCTCTGCGAGGTCATGAAGGGGCATGTCGGACTGAGAGCGTAGCTTGATTGCAAGCTTAGAAGCTCCTTCTGGTGATCAATAGACCTCGTCCGCGTTGCGGCATAACATGCATGTGGTCACAGCCAGATCGACGACTTAATGCAACAGATGGCCGCCGGGTTGAGCGCTTCATTGCCCGTGCTAGATCACTAATTTGTCGAGGATTAGATGGTCGTTGTGCAGGATTCATTTTCAGTGGGTGTCGATTAGCATCCCCAGCATCCCTCTGGTCTGACACGCTGTTTGTGCCTTCTGCACCTCACTCCGTACCACTTTATGTAGTCGTTTCATGAGTGAGTCGATAGGCTGAGATTCTCCCATGTGTGAAGAGTATAGATCGAGAATGAGCATGCCCACGTCGACGCACATCCTGACATGACGCGGATCGGTAATGTATTTGCAGATCCACTTGAAGACTGGTTGGAGAGACACATCGTCACGTCCAGAGAGTGCGGCCCGTATAGCTGATCGGTGGCGAAAAGCAGTGAAGAGCGTGACGATCGAAGGAAGGTTGCCACTCTCCAGGACCGCATCCAAAGCCTCTCCATATTTGCCTTTATGAAGCGACTTCTCCCAGTTACTGCGTTTCTTCCGCTTTTCGGTGGCGTTACCTTCAATGATAATATCTGCTCCCTCGCCCGTGAAATCCCGGCCTCGAAGTCGCTTTTCCCATCCGCGTGGTCGCTTCTTCGCAATCTTCTTGTCGTGCTCCTCGATCTTGCCCTCAATGAGCGCTTGCATTTCCTTCTGCCTCTCCCGCTCCTTCACCTTCTGCTGGCCTGATAATCGAGTCTTGATTGAGAGCATTCCGGACTGCATTCCCACAACAACATGTCGGTCCTCACGAGTCGCACCTGCACTAATTACGCTTAGCGAGAGTATCGGCGACGAAAACTTGGATCCAGCCACGACGTTCCAGCCAGTGACCTCGAAAATCTTGAGATGGCCATCCAGACCGCCACTGACAAGTCTCGTATTATTTGAGGCTAAGCACAGTGAAGATACGGTCTTTTGATGGTTTTGCAACATGTGGAGCGGGCGGGCAGCGACCAGATCAAGGACCGATATTTGGTTGTCTGCAGCAGCCAAGATTGTAGTTCCGGAAGGCATTGGTAATACGTCTTCTACCGGAGCAGCATGCTTGAAGGTCATGACTGCGCTCCCAGGCGATCGAGGATCCCACAGCCTAACCGTCTGATCGTAGCTACCGGACACCAGTAAATTCGCGGCCTGTCCGGGCATAAAAGCCCCGCTCCTAACATAGTCCTGATGCCCAACGAACGAACGTGTACTTTCTTGGCTGGGAAGATCCCATAACCTGACTGTCCGGTCATCGCTGGCGCTCATAAGGGCCGTAGACTCGCTTGGCGAGAATTTCGTTGTCCACACTGGCTGTTTGTGCTCCTTCCATGTTTTCAATATCGCTCTTGAATTGATATCAAAGACCTGAATCGAACCACTCTCATCGCCCGCAACCATGACGCGCCCATCACGTCTGATGTCTGCGCTGTGCGCAGTGTCATCGAAGCGGGATATAGTTTTTGTGAGCTTGCGGGTTCGCACTGAAAAGAATTGAACTCGCGTGCCGGTGGTGACGGCGAAAAGATCAGAGCCTTGTGAGTATGCATTGGCCGGAGTAGGAGGGCATGAGATACTGGTAATGGGATCGCTGGATGGCGAAGGAATCAATTGTTGGGATTTGAAGCTACGCCAGTACGTCTGTTCTGCAGTGAGTGGTGAAGGGCCTGGAGGAAGCTTGATCAGCTGCAATGGCAGCACTTGGGCTGCCATGATTCTCCACCGGCGCCACAAATGTCAAGGATTATTGTTCATTCTGCCGATGTATGCGCCTGGAATCTGCAAAGCTATTGGAGAGGTTTGGAAAAAACCCTGGCAGATCTTCGGCGATTCGCTTAATGCCACGCTAACGAGACTACTTCAGCCCCCTCCCCTCATTGCTCACAGAATCACCAATTCCTGACTCTAGCAAGCCTACCCAATCCCCGCACACACGAATCAGGCCTCCATAGGCACATCCTGCTCAAGCAGATACATAACACTGTCAGCGTCATGTCCGGTCTCGCAGGAGAAGTCGAGAAAGGTGTCAATGACATGGGCGGTGGAGGAGGGCAAGAACAGCAGCAGGGCGGCGGGAACCAGGGTACCGAAGACAAGGTCCTGAACGAGGGCAAGTAAACTTGCGCTACTGGATCCGCCTCCTTGTCCAGAGTACTGACGAATTATGTTAGGCGTTGACAAAGTTGCCAGCGATAAAGGCGTTCCGGGTGCTGCGGACGGCATGATCAACAAGGAAGTTGATCAGGAAGCTAATAAGGTCCTATAGACGGCATTTGCTGTACGGCTGTATACGAACGGGGGCGATTGATTGATTGATGAGTCTCTCGTTAAAAACACTTGCTGCAGCATTCCTATACTGCCATCTCCTCTTTCCATCCAAAAGTGTTCTCAGGATTCTTCAGGAAGGATATAGACTGTGTCTCATTGCGCGACGTGAACTGTAATCGTCGAATTCTTAACAGAGGTTCCAGGACTTTGGGTATTTTTATCATTACCACTAGATACATAGTCTTGGAGCGATGACTCTCTTCACTTCCCAGGTAGGCCGGCTGGACCACATTATCTCTCAAGTCATCGCTCTCAGAAATATGAATTATGTCTTCAAAGGCCTCCCGAACTCGAGGATCTTCTTAGCCATAACAAATCTGGGCTGTTGTGACCATCGCCCTGAGTTCCAGGTGTTAACCTTCAGGCAAGGTACTTGAGTTCCCTACATAGTATGGCTTTCACCTGGAAAGCTCACCCATTGTTTGCGTGCCGGATGCACACTTAGCCTCCGGCTGGTCTGGAGAACCTGCTCGATACGGTCTGTGCGTGCTGCAGCTAAGGCAGTCGCCCGAGCAATGTTTGAGGACATCGAAAGCTGAAAGCGCCAAGATAATCTTGCTCAGATGCAGGAGATCAAAGCTGTCAGTGCGATTGAACAGCTTGTTGGAGGATTGCGTCAGATAGTCAATTATACGATATGAATGGCATATCTGGTACAAAGATCTGCGCATCTCTGTTTCTCGATTCTCTCTGCGCTATCGAGATTATCATGATGGCTTTGACTAGTACCGTAGCCGAATTATGGAAAAAGTTGAGCAGGTCGGCAACGTCTTCAGTATTACTAGGGTCAGGGAGTCAATAATTTGTGACAAGAAGGAAGAGGACAATCTAAGAAAGACACGGATCACATTGCTACCTCATCAGCAAGCTCGTCTAATTCGATCGAAGGAGTCGACAAGCATGAATACGTTTTCGACTCCATCCAGGATTACTACCCCAGTCCGACAGGACCAGTGATCATGATTTTTCGAACAAAACTACCTTTAATCCTAACGGCCTACGGGCTGACGTGCCCGCTCTTGAACGAGCACAGGCTATCTAAGATTACAATAATCTCTTAGTTCGTCATTTATAGGGTCGAATCCGGTCTTTTCTACCGACTACTGGGTTGGGCTCAAGGTCCTTGTTGCCGAGTCGATGATCAAATACTATCCGCTCTTGGCAGACTGTGTTCGTTCACCTCACCTGTATATTGTGCTGAAATCTGATTTGGTGCTGTGTTACGTGGATTCTCGACTACATCATGAGCAAGTATCGTTCTGTGTTCCGTTTTGGTGGCCAGGTTTCGTTTATGTTGCTGGAATTGCTTTGTACAATTCTCCTATATGCTCTGAAGCGCGATCCGTACAGCACGTACAAACCAGACTGGCAAATCAGCTAGGATGAATACGTCCCAGCCTCAACATCCTTGTCCTTATGACAATACTTCTCACGGGTGCCATGAACTGCAACGCATATACGGAAGCGAATCGAGGTGCCGATGTGTTTGAAACGAGAGTCCGAAGAACGCCTTTACGCGCAATTCCATATCCGCGACAGTACATTTTCCGGTATAAGTGGTCTTGCCGACCATATTGACTGCTTCGGAAAGACGCATTTCACAGCACCATGATTTTCATTCGATTTCGAGCTGTCCTGACATTATTGATCGCTTCTACTGCAGCATTAATCATTCGCCTTCCTCATCCACTACTCAGCCAACCGCCGAACCAAACCCACCTCCTCAACTCAACAGCTTCCATCTCCCTCGACCAGTTCAAGAGCCCACCTCGCTTCGCGTCCCCGAAGTAAGCTAACACCCACCAGGCCACCTCTCTCCCACCTCCCCGACCCCTACGTCTGGCACATACCCGGCACACCCACCACAATCATGTTCTACCGCTACCGCGGCTCCGTGCCCATCACCGGCCCTCACTCCGCCTTCGGGTGCATCATCCGCGCCACCAACGAAGCGTCAGAACATATCGGGCACCGGCACGAAGGCACCCAGCCCATGGGCGCGCACCTGCGAACCTGGCCCAACGCCGACAGCAGCGTGTTTCTGACCTTGAAACCGAGCGAGCAGATGACGTGGAATGTGTTGGGGACGCTGCTTTTCGCGATCAGATTCTTTGTAAGGGACAATCCTTGCGAGTTTGAGTTCTCGTTGTGGAATGAGGGGATGGAGGGGGAGGTTGGGTTTGGGCAGTTGACGGTGGATTGAATGGGCCGGAGATTATGGATTTAGTGCCAATGCTGACGCCAGTCGATTCTGGATGGGGCACGAGGGATCTATCACACTTGGACGGGTTTTATAGATGGATCGGCTGCCGCTGCGCATATATATGCATCGGACCGCCTTACCACCGCTCACGACTCCGGTATCGAGGGGGGAGTCCTGTGTTGGCGAGTAGCTATAGCATACGGAAACTTCAAAAGTCATCCGTGCACTGGCAACGATGGATTTTAGGGAAGCCTTCTTCTGATACTCCATCCATACAAGGCCTTCGACTACCTTACGCCGTAGCGTTTCGTCAATACCTTCTCCAGGAGTGCCAAGAGAATGCTTATTTCATTCTATGTGCAGGTCCCTACAACGAACACCTCGCCAGCGCATGAGACTCGTATTCCTGAAAGCCAGGAACCTTTCGCGTGGAACTGTGGTTTTCATCCCTGGCTGCGCAGATCACCACCGGGCACTTACTGTTTCAAGATTCATGGGATCTCATACTTCACTCTCGGGGCGCCCGGGGGAGCTGATATAGGATCGGTATTTTTTCCAGATGAACTCCTAACAGTGCATGCATCCTGTACCAAAGTAGTAGGGTATCTAGAAATTGATATCGACACAAAGCACAAAAACGCTCCTATGCTTCCATCCATACGCAACGCCCAAGAGATGCACATGATATCTCAGACTCCTCGGAACTGTCAGGCAGATTAGTCCATCACCTTTCCCACTGAAATGGGATATGGTACTCACCAGCCGCACAATCAAGAACCACACCGCACCCGTGAACCTGAACAGCGACAGCCCCGCCACACTCCACAGCACCACGGCCATGTAGATCGTACTCCTCTGTGACTCCGTACTCGTGACCGTCAACCTATCCAACCCCGCTGTACTGAGCACCACCGCAGCAAGCGCGAAATTGCAAAACATCCAGATCAACACGACTGCGCTCCTGAACCCTTTGTAATAATCCTCTTGGTGCTCCGCCTCGCTTGGTTTCTTGACTTCTTTGGGCGCCTTTTCGGCAATCTTACGCATCTCGGCTTCGTATTGCGCGTTCAGGTCGCCGTCGTCCTGCGGGATGTTGACGTCGACTTTACCGCCGGGCTTGAGGTTGGCGACTTCGAGTTTTGGGGGTTTGTCGTCGCCTTTGGTGCCCCAGGTGATGTCATGGGTGTTGCAGAAGGCGTAGACGTTGAGGATGTTGATGTACGTGGGGGTGAGGAGAAGGTATTGGAGGAACTGCGGGAAAAATTTTAGGGGGTGTTGATAAGCGAGGGATTGCAAAGGACTTACCGAGGTGAAGAGATGCCAGGGGTCGAAGAAAAGGAACGATATAACGAACCACATGACGTACGTGGACGCCAAAGAGACGATGAGGGTGAAGAAAAGCGGATTGTGGATGAGGTCTCCGATTGCGAATTTCTTGTCCTTGGTGTCGATCTGAATCGAGCGGACGGTGATGAAGACGGAAGCGAAGACCAGATAAAGCATTATACAGACCCAGAAATATACCATGGTCATATAGAACCTATTAGAGCCTTGCGGGCGGTTCCCCAGTGCTAGGACAAAGCATGAAAGCAAGGTTGCCAAGTACGCCCATTCGACCACGACCCCGAGGACTTTCCCGGTAGTGCCGAGAAGATCTTTATCACCAAGAGCTGTTGTGAGTATCCGGAAAACCAGGAAGAAATTACCCTGCGGTCAGATCAGCCTCGTTGTCTTTCCAGAGAACGGTGATAGTACTCACAATCGCGAACCATGCAAAGAGCATATTAAAGGCCTGATAAGAAAATTCGAGCATAAACATCATTTTCCTTATGAAGCTATGATCCGTGCGATTGATCTGGTAGAAATGAGCCAAGGCGTAAATAGCGGCGAAAAAGCTGCCATTAAGCCATCTTCTTCGCTGCTGGATGAACTCGGCCATGGTATCGGGCACGTCAGTCTCTCCGGTAGCGGACTTAACATATTGGAGTATCCAGCGGCAATTTCGTTTCGCAACTAGCTCGAAACAGAGGATTCTGTCTTCCGCCAAGTACATGTTTGCAGAGAAAATGCCGGCATTGGCGCCATGCATTTTCTCACCGACAAAATACTTCTCGAGCGGTCCTTGGCCGTTTTTATCGTTTTGCAGGGCAAGGTATCTGTACGCTGAAAAGGCTCCCGGCAAGACAGAGATGAAACCGAATGCAGATTCCACGGGTTTGTCCAGGATGTTGCTCATCTTGTACTCAAAATTCTGTGTGGCGACTAAAGGATTGATGAGCTTCTTCCCGCTACTCAACATGACTTTGATTTCCCCACACGCTCCTGCACACATGGGCTCAAGATCGAAAGCTTTCCATAAGTTGTATATAGAGTCTCTGCCAGGTTTGGTCCCAGCATCCAGAAGCACGCAGACGTTAGGGTCCAGTACTCTGCCGAAAGCTTGGAAAAACCACCTGTGCGAATTGATCTTCTTCTGGTTCTTCTCCTTCAAGCAGAAGAGCATCTGCACAGGTGTTGCTCCTTTGGGTTTGATGCTCACAGTCTTACCCTTCAATTCCAGCCCTACTTGCGTCGTGTATTCATAGATATGTGCAGTCACGTCCTTTCCGCTGACTTGCTGCTTGGCAATTCCATCTTGGTACACCCCTAATCCAGCCAACACAGCTCTAGTCCTTGGATTGATCTTGGCTCGTCCATCGCTAATGATGCAGACAACGATTTTTTTCCAAGCTTCTTTGCCCCATGTCTTGCTGCTCGTTCGGGACACCATATGTTCAATATTCTTGAAAACACCGATCATGGTCCTTGCAAAGAGGAAATCGTCTTCATTGTACATCGTCACCACGATGAAAAGCTCTGTGTGTCTTGGTTTAGCAAAGAGCCTCTGCCGTAGTGTAAATCGTTGTTCGTAAAATTCGGAGGGGTCGCAAGTTGCTGCAGAGTAACGCATATGTGTGAACTCGTCTCGCTCTGGTGGCGTAGCATGCGGGACTTGGCTCAACAGCTTTGGTGGTATCGGGCAATCTAGAACCAAGTTGCCATTGAATAATTGCACTTCTTTGACTGTCTTCCACCGCTTGATCGGTGCAGGGCTCGGAGTTACTCCTGGCGGTGGTCCATCGTAGCGATCCTCGATATCATCGTATTCAGGCTGAAGATGTGGATTTGGACTGTGTGGATTTGGACCGTATGGATTGTCCGCCTGCAAGATTGGCCGTTGGTCATTATCATCTTGGTACTCTTGTTCGTGTGTTTCTTGCGAGTATTGATGGTGTAACGGATGTCCGTCCTGCGGATTGGGCTCGTATGGCTGAGTGAAGTATGCATCGTGGTGTTCTTCAGGGGAGATTGCATAGTCATGGCTCACATATGGATAGTTTGGCCGCGATGCAGGATGATGGCTTTCATAAGCTTCGTTATGATGATAAGAATTCTCTACATTCTCGACCGAGTACGTAGGTTGCGCCGCTAGCCGGTCGCCGGGGCCCATGGGTATCTGTAGAGGCTGCTGTTGAGGTCTACCGCCATACGGTCCATCTTCAAGCTGGTATCCATGTAGTGGTTGACCCGGAGACGGTGTCCGACCGGGGTGATGGGGGTTCATATCGCCAGACGGATGATGGTAATCGTCGTCGTCTGCTGGCTGGCCGGAATAGTCTAGTTTGTTACGTTTGTGGTCAGCAATCTCATTGTTTACTTTCCGTGGGCGACTCGACAAAGACCCGACCACCACCAAGGAGATCTCAGCATTTAGAGCTTCGTTTGGGCATACCAATGCGATTGTATGACATGGTCAAACAAGTTCTTCGTGGAATATGTGAACTCAAGTTGTCCAATTGATCTGCATGAGAACAAGCGAGGAATGTGAGACTGCTTTGGTACTCAAGAAGGCAACCCCAATCCAAGGATGGCAGACGAGGTTGCCTCACGGTGCTCAGGGACGATGTCTGAAGATATGCAGCAGTAGGGAGTGGAGTCTCATACGAATGATCACCTTCTGGCAGGCTGAAGCTTGGAAGCCAATACAGTCTTAGCGCTGCCCCGTAAATAAAGCAGTCGTTTTTTTGGCCCCCGCGACGTGCGGCAATTGATTAGATCCAGCCGCCAACTCTGCCCCTAAACCACGCGTAACGCTAGGCTCAAGCTCAGCCGCTTCGTCATCTCTGGTGACACCCTTCACGACCTGCTGGACAAGATGATAACATAATACCCCCGGCTGGCGACCGACTTGCGCTTGCCCAAGCGTGGTGCTACAGCGACATGGCCAAAACCAGTGCCGCTACTGAGGAAAGTGCGCGAATATCGGTGCTTTTTGTCTGCTTGGGCAATATCTGTCAGTCCTCCTTAGATTGACAGTGTACTTACACACTAACATTACCAGGCCGCTCGACCATGGCCGAAGGCATCTTCCGGTCCCTTACAAAGTCCAACCCTCGCGTCGGACTTGTTGATTCTGCCGGAACATCTGCCTACAACCTTGGGAACGGGCCCGATATGCGAACAATGGCCACTCTAGAGGAAAAGGGCACAACAGACTACGACCACGAAGCGCGAAAGGTTCGGGACGGGGATCTCACTAGCTTCGACTACATCTTTGCCATGGATGGGGAGAATCTACAAGACCTGTTGCGGATACAGCGTAGGATGGCTAGAAAGGGGCCTGCCAAGTTCGGCAGAGTCATGCTGTTTGGCGATTTTGGGGGAAAGCCGGGAGAGGAGGTTGGAGATCCGTACTATGGTGCGATCGATGGCTTCGAGATAGCGTACGAGCAATTGCATAGGTTTTCGGAAGGCTTCATCAAGGAGGTGCTCAATCAAAATGAACGGCCGCTGAAGGTTGAATGAGGTACTCGTAAGATCTGCGCATGTCTCATGGTGATTTTCATTGCTTGCCCGCAAATAGTCCCTGGACTCGCTATTTTAAAGTATACGAAGTGCGGCTGCTACTAGGGGAGACTCGTCGAATCAACAAGAAGATTCAAATTGATCTGGGGCAAACGCGTCTGAGACCAGATTGCTCAATTCAAGGTGGTCAGCAATCGTTATTATAACCATAAGACACCACAAGCGACTGGCTGCGAAAATATAATAGAGTTTTAATCTAGGATGTGCATTAATATGCTAAAGCGCCTTAGCAGGCAACCGAGTGCATCAATGCAGGAAAAACAACAGGCCTGTGCATGCTCACGATAGCCACGAGCCGGCTTCATGCTAAGTATGCAAACGCCAGAAGTTGAGACAGGATGAGCCACTGTCTGAATCCGAAAGCCGCCTCCATCTTCGTCTTCCACCTAGCACCTCCCGCTCCTTCGTCCCTTTCTCATGCTCCATCTCACACGTCGACCAAGGGACCGATGTTCAACTTGTCCATCTTCCTACCGCCTTTCTTGCCCTTACGGAGCTTCTCTGCTGGGCTGCCTTCGTCCGAGAGCTTCTTCGGGGGAGGGTTCTCCGCCGGGCTGGCAATGAAGTGGGGCTCTCCCGCGGGCACGAAGAAGCGACGGTGAAGAACAGGGGCTTGCGAAGTCTCAGGCTTCTCGAGGCCGTTCTCCCTAACGTTGTTGGCTGCTTGCTGTGGCGAATTTGGCGATGGCACAAGCGGATGGTATGCCTCATTGACAACACTAGGAGCACGAGATCCAGTGGAGCTATTACGTGAACCGATTCTGAATTGAAATCCGTTGGCCCGTGGCCGAGAGGGAAAGTTCGTCGAGTGGGCACCTTTTGCAGCAGTGCTCTCTTGCTGGTTGGCTTGGATGGGGGTCGCAGAACGAAGTTGTGCTTTGTTGAGAATTGTTTGAGAGCCAACATTCTCTGGCTGATCAGGAGTTGACGAAGATCGTGGAATTGACTTCGTGACGCGGTTGGAAGAGTGCGGCGGTTTAACGGAATTATCCGATTGCGTTGCAGCAGCAGTAGTTGGATCAGTGATTGCTTGTGCCGCAGAAGCAGGGGCGTTGACTATGTTGTGCTTGTTGACCCCAGATTTAGGGATAGATTTATTGACCAACGAGGAATCCATATTAACGATACGAGATCCTGGTGCCTGATTGTTCCACTGCTGACGCGAATGAGGCTGCATGTGCGGCTGTGGCGTGAAGCCGCCAACGAAAGGATTGAAATTTCCGGGATAAGGGCTGACGATAAATGTAGGAGATCCCATGTTCGCGGTTGGAGTGCCCATAGGAGGTCGCTGGACTGTCGCATTCTGACGAAAGTCCTCAAAGCTCTGAGACGGCATGCCACGGGCCTGCGTACCGCCTCTCCACAACTGATCCGTTGGTGCTGGGCCAGGACGACGGTGCCATTCTGGAACCTCAGTAAATCCGCCAAATTTCTCTGGATGAGCGATACGGTACCAGCGCGGGTAAGTTGCAATCCCAATCTCGTGAAGCTTGTCTTCGTCCGGCATCTCGTGCTTGTAGAGGCACCCCTGCTGCGTATAGTCACATTCGCCCCAACGGATCCAATGCGTGCAGTACATCTTTCGGCCAAGGGTACCTTTGGTGCCTGCACCTGCTCCACCAGCAAGGGATGGTATAGCATCGGCCATTTTCGGTGATTGGTCAGGCGACTTTGACTCTTCACCAGCACCTTTGATCCCTTCATGTACCTCCTCGGAAGTGTCTGCGATCTTTCCATGATCATCCTTCACGCCATTGCCTTCACCCCCATCAACTACATCCTTCTTCACTCCCTGACGCCAATTTTCCATTCCAGCGAGCTTGAATCGACCCCCCTTCTTAGTTGCGTTAGTTGCAGGAGCGCCAATCTCCTCTATCGGACGATCGGTCTCTTCGGCAGAGGCTGTGGTTTCGGAAGGAGTAGCGCTCGGGCCAGCTGCACCAAGGTAAGACACAGTGTAGCGATTAATGCTACGTTCTTTGAGGCCGAGGCTGGTCATGTTCATTGTTCCTGCGGGGCTGAGGGTTGCAGGAACACCTGCTATTTGCACGGTCTCAGGCAACTCGTCGACGGCGATTAGCGGCGTGAGCGTGCCGTCTTCGCGAGCGACGAAGTACTGAGGGCGCGGAGAGCTCGACATCGTGATCGGGTACTAGTGCTTGATGATGTTGATGCCTAGCGAACCTAGAAATCTAATTTTCTGGTTTTTGCTTAATGCTGCTGATATGAGATTCACTGTATATGAAGTGGATACGGATAGTGTTTCCTGACGGTATAGATCCTGCTGGCAGTGTTGGGTGGCCAAGAATCGGTCACAGAAGCAACTGCAGATCGTGGGGAGTAAGTAAGGAGCGCAAGTAATATTTATGTCGATGGTAAATGCCAGCAATCAGCAAGCTGTACACAATCATGAGCGATCACGTGCCGACATTGTACGTTGGGTTTGCTCCTACCTACCTGTAGCAATCTCAAACTAGTGTTGCATGGTGGCTCGAGCTTTATATCTTGAAGAGTGTCTGGCTGGAGCAGCCACGAGGTGATGGGAACTCGTATCTGTATAGCAATTATGGGTAAAATTTGTAGATAGAAAGGAAAACTTTGTGAGGAGAGGAAGGAGTCTAGAAATAGGCGTAGGGGATGTCCGGCGTAATGACAATTCATTCACTCCTGGTGGAAGTTTCATTCATAGAAGCTTTCTGCCGCTTATTCGACGGCTTGATCCGGTAATCTTGTTCCGTGTGGTGAAGATCCTGGTGATGTAAATGTTGGAGTCAAGTCACCCTGTGAAGAAGGTCAACACCTGCAGCACAGGGTTTCCTATCAAACCTACCTTCATCTGACAGAAAGCAAGTGAACAGTTTTCATTCACCACCAAATCCAGGGCCAGCATGTACAGCCTTGCAGCTCGGATAGTTGCAGCCTTAGAGCACAGCAACCGATTCGTGATATATATTTAGATCAGCTTGAATGTAGGTTCGTTGACGAAACATACCCCGATTGTTCTCGGGATCCACTTTTGTACAGTGTCAGGACCCGCACTCGCGACTTCAAGGACTATTGATATTGACATTCACGAGCTGCTGAGGCCAACGTTCCATGTATCATATGCACTTTAGCGTCGACTTCTCGCGAATTCGTCTCTCTCAAACAGTCGAAACCATTAAAACAAGAGATTTCCATCACTTCCTGCTCCCACGTCTCGATTGTCCGCAAAACTAGGGCTCTTAATTCGCCCTTCAATGGTTTTCACCTGGCTGCAGGCAGCCTCTTGAACGGGCGCTGAGGGCATAGATTCGATGGGAAGAATTTCAGCCACCGACAATTTGGAAAAGGACTCGCACAAGATGCCTGCTGCCACACTGACATTCAAGCTATCCACGCCCCCCTGACCAAGCCGTTGCCCTTCTATCCCGACGAGATAGTCGGCCTTCTTCTGCAAATTCCATCGTAGGCCTTCACCTTCGCCCCCGAGCATCAATACACAAGGATGGTTTCTCGCAGGGCACATGAGTGAGGATGTAGACAAGTATGGTTGTCCATGTCTATTCTCCTTCGAAAAGTCTGTGGGAGCAACTGCCGCGTAAACTTTCCAACCGTTTCGCTGCGAATCTTCTATAAATTTCTGGGGGTGATTGACTGATAGCAGACGAATGCTCTCTGAAGCCCCTGCAGAAGCTTTGAGGGTAACGGGACTGAATGGTGCACAGTTTCGCAGTGAATAGGCAACCGCATCCACACCAAAGAAATAGGCCGTTCTTAGCAAAGCGCCTAGATTACCTGGATCAACCTTTGCATTGTATTCAATTAGCAGAACTCTTGATAACGATCCATGCCATAGTCACTTACAATGCCATCTAAGAAGAGAATGATTGGATATCGAGCATCGTTGCTTGTAGAACGAATCATACCTTTCGTTCCATTGATCGCCTCCTCTTCCCGAGATTGGTGGTTGAGATCTGCATAGAAAATATCTTGAGGCTGTGTCACAGGTTCCAAGCTGACCACAGGTAACCTCGGCAATGGAGATGCTTCGAGAATGTATCCCTTGAAGATATTAGTATAGATCGACTGATGCTGATCAACTTAGATCCCATTGTAATAAACATACATTGTGCGGTCGACCTGTACTCATCTTGTCTAAGAGTCGTAACCATTCCCCCTCCACCTGCATTACCTCAACGCCCTTGGAACGAGCTAGATTTCGCATGGCTTGATCCTGACCATGGTTTGCCCGATCTGGAGCAAAATACGAGTAGAGCTTGTAGAATTTTCGTTGCGAAAATTTCAAAGCTGCACTGACGACCGATGTGCCGTACAAGAATTCCGAAGCTGGGGTAGTGTATGGAACCGTGACTGGAACATCTATAGCGCGGTCTCGACCTAGAAAGTTTCCACCCCGAGAACGAGGAGTAGACCTATTGGACAATCCCTGCTCTTCTACTCCAATCGAGAGACGACTGTCCGAATGCCACCGTTCCGTGGTGTCGCTTCTTGCACCTGATAATGCCGCTCTGTCATCGTTGTGGCTCTCCGAAGATCCCACATTCTGCCCAAACATTGAAGCACGTCGGGCTGCTCGATTTTGGAGGGCATTGGTCCCTCGTCTCTGTGTCTGACTACTGCTGCGTGGGTCCTGAGATACTCTTGAGCGGCTACGATCGTATCGGTCGAATGTATCTTTCTGATGCCTGGATATCGGTGCATTGTGAGCTGCATCTGTTGAGGGCGCAGACCTGGCGGTCTGATACCGCATGGAAATATCTCTGGGCCCCCTCGTGGACGTCGGCGAGGGTCGTGCGCTGCTTTCATGAAAACCATATCGAACGTTAGTACGCACTCTCCTCTCTGGCTCCTCATTCCGCTTGCGGCCGCCTTGCAGATAATGTTTTTGCTTTGATGATCTCTTCGCTTCCCTCAATCTTGCCGACTCCGCCATGTCGTCCACGTCTTGTCGATGTAAATGGTTCGGCCTCTGGAGCTTTGGCTCCCTCCGAAACTCTGACCTGGGTCCATGACCCCTGCGGCCTCCATCCTGATCGTTGCTTCTGGGATCTCCTCTTGTCCAACTTGACTTTCTGAGTCCTTGATGAATCGCTGAATTGGTCGAGATATGTCCACAGAAGATTGACCAAGGTGGTATGAGTTGTCGGTAGGAACGAATAATGGACCTCAAAGGAGCGCCAATGTGAAGCATCGAACGTCTATACAAGAACATACGATATGATCCCCGGAAGGCTTCTAACGATGCCTGATAGCCCAAATTACTATAATTTTCTAAGGTCCGATGTTTAGCCGCCATCATCGCGCGTCTTGTTAAAGCGCGTTCAATTGACCTATCGATTCCGGCTTGTCGGATCCAAATGTCCTGGATTGCTTCAACCACTACCAGCGAGGCTCTTGAACTCCTTGAAATCCAATTGATTGGATTGACTGCTCCTTTCCCCACTACAGCTGTTCCCTTCTTTACTTTCTTATCCTCTTCCAGACTATATAGCAGATTCGCGGACTCGGAGCCCCACGATACGGAGATGATCCGAACAAATCTTCCTTCACCAACTTGACAAGGACGCGATGGTTTCTTCCAGAGGAGAAGGAAAAGTTATGGTGGACACATCTGGTGATAGCCTCGCCATCGATACTTCAGCAGCACCAGACGGAGCAGTGACGGATCCTAATTCACCTATCTTCGTCTCAGACAGAGATCCAAGTACGTCGCAAGTTCGAGAATCTAGCCCGCGGCCACCCTCCAGTAGCGATGGCATCGCGATTGTAGTTCCGCCGGTAGAAAGACCATGGGAGTACCAAGTCTACCAAGATGACACTACGATTGCCACGATACGGGAAGAGATAGTAGGACAACACGAGTTCAATTACCTTGTTCAATTTCAAGATGGTCATGAGGGAACAGTGAGTAGTTGCAATTATCAGTGAATGAACTTTCTTATGCTCACGCTAACCTCCTTATTTCAGATACCGCGTTCAGAATTGAGTGCCTTCGCAAACGGTTCTCGCGCTCTAGAGCGTTATCAGGTTCGAACTCAGGCCGAGGCTTCGACGTCAGATGAGTCTGCAACCATCACTACAGTTACCAAGCGACGCCTGCCCCAACGCGGCGCAAAACGGACCACTCATGCCGTTGTCACGATTGATTCTTCCGATGATGAACTAGTCAGTTCTAATACCGGAATACTGCGTGGACGACGGGCATTGCATCCCCCTAAGAGACGTGGGCGCAAGGCCAGAAATTCCGAACCAGCATCGCAATCATCCTCAAGTGTCACTTCAGAAGAAGTCCGCAAGGGTCCGAAACTAAGTAGAAGAAGTCGCATGCGCCAGAGCACCGAGCAACACGTTGACTATAGGGAAATACCAGTCACCGACGAATTTGCGACCAGCGACGACGAAAGTCGTCCTGATAAGCGTAGAAGGGGTAGGCCGAGTACCTCCAAATTAAGTCGTGGCCCAGGCAAAATGAGATTACGACCAGAAGGCACCCGCAGATCTTCCAGGTCAAAGAAGCCTATGTACGACATGCAGTTTCATGATGAAGATGAAATATCGGAGGCCGATGTTGGCAAGATCTTACCGAAAGCCATTGGAGCTAAGGAGAGATTTCAAGCTTTGCCAAAGGACAATGATTTTCGGCGTCGACACAACCCTACCTGCGACACCTGCGAGGAACACGGTGACCACGACGAGAAAGGCTTGTTGATATTCTGTCAAGGCTGCTCTGTCTCATACCATCAGAAGTGTTTAGGTCCGCGAACCACGCGTGATCACCTTGTTACCAAAGTAGACCATGTTGGCTTTGTTCTCCAATGTCGCCGCTGTATTGATGCGGCTCATACGAAGGAGCCTACGGTGCCGAAGCAAGGATCATGTCAGAAATGCCATGTTTCTGGGAATACGTCGAGTCCATTTCGCGCCCGCCAGACCACACGAGAGGAACAGAAAGCGAGAAAAGAGAACGACGGCGAGGATCCCTCTGTCGAAATCTCCTCTGATCTCATCAACAATACCAGCAATGTCCTTTTTCGCTGCGTTCTCTGCCACAGAGCCTTTCATTGGCATCACTTATCTCCCAAGGAGGATATTGGTATTGTCGTTGAGAGCGTTGACGAAGACCTCATAGTGGCAGAGCGCTTCGCAGAGTACACCAGAAATTGGTCGTGCCATGATTGTGAAGAAGCACCCGCAGAGATTGCTGGTTTGGTGGCCTGGCGACCCGTAGATATCAACTCCTACGTTCCTGGCCAGGAAGAAATCAACGAAGACGACAAGGAATACCTTATCAAATACAAGGGAATGTCACACCTCAGATGTCTGTGGATGCCGGGCGCTTGGGTTTGGGGGATCATATCTCCAGCCATGCTGAAAGCCTTTGCAAGACGCGAAGATCAGCCTAAGGTACGGACCGAGGATGCCATCCCCGAGGAATTCCTTCGAGTTGATATCATCTTTGATGTCGAATATACGAATGTGGTTAAAGTACAGGACGAAGCAATTGACAAGGCCCGGATCAAAGAAATCAAGAGGGCATTGGTCAAATACAAGGGCTTGGGCTATGAGGATGTTGTCTGGGAGGAACCGCCTAGCGCAGAGCGGTGGGCAGACTTTCAGGATGCGTATGATGATTGGATTATTGCTCGCTACGTTCATCTTCCAAAACAGCTTTCTCTAAACGCCTACATCGCGAAGCTACGATCACAAAATTTTGAAAAGAAGATAATGATGGCAAAACAACCGAGCAACCTCACTGGAGGAGAACTCATGGCTTATCAGATGGAAGGTTTGAATTGGCTCTACTATCAATGGCACAAGGAGCAGAATGCCATCTTGGCAGATGAGATGGGTCTTGGCAAAACCATCCAGATCATCGGCTTCTTGTCTACCCTCAAGTTGCATGGATGCTGGCCGTTCCTGGTGGTTGTTCCCAATTCGACTTGCGCTAACTGGCGCCGTGAAATAAAATTATGGGCACCTTCGTTGAGAGTGGTCACCTACTTTGGCTCGGCTGAGGCGAAGAGACTAGCCCATAAGTACGAGCTGTTCCATGGCCATTCGAAGGACCTTAAATGCCACGTCGTAGTCACATCCTACGACGCGGCTCAAGACGAGGAATTTCGCAAGGTCTTCCGCGGCGTCAATTGGAGGGGGCTTGTAGTGGATGAGGGTCAAAGACTAAAGAACGATAAAAATCTTCTTTATGGCGCCTTGAGTGCTATGAAGGTACCGTTCAAAGGTATGATTCTAGAGGCATTTGTAGTCCAATGAGTACAGAAATCATGTCTCATCACAGTGACTTTGACACTAATCGACCTCGCCAGGAGAGCATGCTAATCCAGGAGTATTTATAGTGTTATTGACCGGCACGCCACTTCAAAACAACCCGAGAGAGCTATTTAACCTACTGCAATTCCTTGACCCGTCTATTGACGCACAAGCCATGGAGGAAGAATATACGACTCTAACGAAAGAGAACGTGCCAAAGCTCCATGAGCTTCTCCGTCCCTTCTTCCTACGACGGACCAAGGCCCAAGTCCTGAGTTTTCTGCCGTCTATGGCGCAAATTATTGTCCCTGTCACTTTGACCGTCTTGCAGAAGAAGCTCTACAAGTCAATCCTAGCAAAGAATCAAGAGCTCATTAGATCAATCTTCGGAGGCAGTACACGGTTGCTGAAGACGGAGCGTGCTAATCTGAACAATATATTAATGCAGCTTAGGAAATGCCTTTGCCATCCCTTCGTCTATTCAAGGGACATAGAAGAACGAAATTCCAATGCCGTCATCGCACATCGCAACCTAGTCGACGCCTCGTCCAAATTGCAGCTCTTGGAGATCATGCTACCAAAACTTCAGGAGAGAGGACATCGAGTTCTGATTTTCAGTCAATTCCTTGACATGTTAGATATGGTGGAGGACTTCCTCGACGGGCTCGGCCTGTTCTATCAACGTCTTGATGGCAGTCTGAGTTCACTTCAGAAGCAAAAGCGTATTGATGAGTTTAACGCCCCTGACTCTCCCCTCTTCGCATTTTTGCTCTCAACCAGAGCTGGTGGCGTAGGGATCAACCTAGCCACAGCTGATACAGTCATCATCCTTGATCCGGATTTCAATCCTCATCAAGACATACAGGCACTTTCCCGAGCACATCGCATCGGGCAAAAGAAAAAGGTGCTAGTTTTTCAGCTCACAACACGGTCAACTGTCGAAGAGAAAATTATGCAAATAGGGAAGAAGAAAATGGCACTCGACCATGTTTTGATAGATCAGATGGATGCAGAGGACGACGCCGGCATGGATCTTGAATCGATTCTTCGTCACGGGACTGAGGCGCTTTTCCAGGACGATTCACAGAATATTCAATACGATTCTACATCAGTCGACAAACTACTCGATCGAAGTCAGGTCGAGGATACCCAGACTGGCAAGGATGATTCCGCCGAGTCACAGTTCAGCTTTGCTCGTGTATGGGCCAACGATAAGGCAACTTTGGAAGATTCTCTAGGCGACCCTAGCAATGAGCACGTTCCGGATCCGTCGCTGTGGGAGAAGATTTTGAAGGAGCGTGAAGAAGAGGTCGCGCGAGAAGCTGCCGCTAGGGCAGAAGCTCTGGGAAGAGGGAAACGCAAACGGCAAGTGGTGGACTATGGCAAGGAGACACGGGAGGTCGCTGCTGGATCGTCCCCTCATAGACGTGCCGTACCCAAGGATGCCGATTCGGACACGGACTTTCAGGCTAGACCAGACACAGACATTGAAGACAGTGGAGACGAGACTATGGAAGATGTCACCGTGGAAGAGCTTGACCCCGAGGAGCAGCAAAGACCTTCTCGCAGCATCTACGAATCACAGACTTCGACTCCAGTTCCAAAGAGCCGTACCGGCAGTTTCAAGCGCGTAATCATGTCACCCGACAATCATCTTCGAGAATTTGCTTCTACATCTGTTGCGGCTCAAGTGCCTTCCCAGCTCTATTCTCTACCACCGACTTTTACTGTTGGTCCTGGAGCATCTACACAACCATGTTACGTGCAGTCGACACCTCCTACGGCGCTCCAAGCCACTCAAGGCTCGGCGCACCCGCTACCCCTACAGAATATAGACCTTAACGTAGGACAGCTTCCGCCATGTCTCGCGTGTGGCACACCTCATAACTTAGGCTATTGCCCTTTGAAGCTGGCCAATGTCGAGCATTGCCCATTGTGCGGCATCGCTCATTACGGCCATCAACGCACTTGTCCACATCTTAATTCAATCACACAGTGTCGTACAATGTTGGAGGCGCTAAAGCTCAGCCGCGAACCGAGAGCAGACATCGAGTTGGCCAAGAGATATATTGTTGGCGTTATTGGGGACCTACAACGGCGGAAAAAGGCGAAAGAAGAGAAGGCGTTGGTCGAGTCGAACAAGCATACTTTTGCCAGCAACCAAGCACGTGAGCCTAGCGCCGGCAGACATCCAACTTTGCAGACCTCTTCTAACGTTCAAGCACATGCAAGCAATGGTAAGGATGGCTCATTATCCCTCTGTTCGAATAGTGGCTGACAAAGCGATATTCCAGGAGCACCAGGCACAGCTGTCAACGGGGCACCGAATGGCATCTCTTCGTCAAGAGGTGGAAGGCAAGGGTGAGGCGCATTGATTTCGAGCATTTGCAGGAGGCTAGACTTCACGAAGATACCCAGTCAAGTTGCTGCTCTGGCGTTGACTCGTTTGAATTGGCGGCTGAAGTGGCCGGAAGCAAATTTACACTTACCCAAGGCATCGAATAAATTTCAGATAATCTTCTTATAGAATGGGTGGGATGTTGTTGCTCCGTTCCTAGTGACGGCCCGCTCCTGGAAAAGACATATCTTATCAATCGAAAGACTCGCGTTTCCAAGTAATCGCGCTTGTTCATACCATAATTTTTGATCGTGCTTGATGGGTCACTTTATCCAGACAACACCCGTTTCCACGTCGGGGGCTCTCCAAACCAGACAGAAAGAGCTAAATCTTGCTCTTGAGCTCGACCCTCTGACCAACGCATCTATTGTACCATTGACTATAGCGACCGAGGTTCCACCTTGATGAGACCCGTTCCTATCGATGTTTATATTTCATCGGCTATTATGTCTATCCCATGCGGCGGCAAGAAGTTCACTCTTTGCTTGTCACCTGACGAAATTCCTTGGACGAGTGATGGTGAACGTTCTTACTGATACTCTCTACATAACGTGTGAAGCCAGCTCAGATTTCTCCGTGCAGCAGGTGATAGTAGTAGTAATAATCTTTTGATACTATTGCAGACCGACCCACACCTTTACGGGCGCATGCGGTCAGGGACTCATAGATGCAGAGGCAGCGCGTTGGCAACCTTCACTATCCTGATTAAACTCGAAGAAGGCATTGTAGACGTCAGTACCGAAAAGGGGCCCTGAGAAGTGAAGCCTGCCAGCGTATGGGCTGCCTATAAGGAGGTGGCTGAGCTCTGTGGCTCGCCAAAGAACATCGTCTGTCCTCAAGACGGCATGTCTTCCACCAACCCATCGGACCCCATTATTGCCACAAGGAGGAGTTCTACATCGCGGCTGTCCTCGGCAGCCAGAGCTTATCTGGCTGTGCTATCACCGGCATGGCCAAGGTGACGCGAACTGGGCACGAGATGGCGCGCAAACAAAGGAATTCCTCCACCACCTGATCGTGATCTCATTCGATAAGCCCGTTTTTGACCACTCGCCACCTGCAATAATGCAGTACACGCGTGTCTGGAGTTCGTTCCGTTGTTACACCAGGAACGGTGCACAAGGACTACCAAGAACATGGGCAGCTGACTCGACGCCATCCACTGAATGTCAATTAGGAAGCTCAGCGGGAACCACCTGAGAGCTTCTCATCGCTCCTTACTATCACGGACCGAAGCGTACGCCTCTGTGGCTCGTAGCACAAACGTTCGATTCGCACGTCAGGCCCCAAGGGCAGGCAAGGGAAGGCGTCTCTGTTTGTGTCAAGTGCAGCCCTTGAAGCCACCAGAGCCCGTTGATCTTGGCAGGTACGCCCATCATGGGCTCCTTCCAGATCCTCAAGGTTGCGCACCAACTTATATGAGTGTCGTTCTCCCTGTTTCTTCTCCTTCTCCCACTTCTCTCTTCCTCAACTCTCTCTCTACTCATTATCCTCGTTAACGTTGCTAAATCCCTTTGAATTCTTTTCAAGTCCAATCATTCCAGATTCTATATCCATCATAATGGCTAGCAACCTCACCAAGGTCAAGCTCATCCATAACCCCAAGTACCAGCGTTCTGGTCCCAAGTCCTATGTCTACCTTCTCAAGAAGTACAACATCAGCCCCACCAAGGAGGGGCCTTACTTCATGAACAACATACTCCACCACCAAGGCAAGCATGCTCCTGGCGTAGGCGGCAAAGCCCATGTGCAGCAGCACGTCTTGCAAAAGAAGGCTGCCACCAACGGCCAAGCTGGTGAGGTGCCGTCAGAGGACGTGCAGAATGACTCGGAATATCTCTCCGAAGTGGCTATCGGCACTCCGGCCCAGACTCTCAAGCTGGATTTCGATACTGGCTCTGCTGATCTTTGGGTAAGTGAATCCATCCCAAGTCAATCAGTCTGCCACTGACACCATTGTCCACTAGGTCTGGTCGACTGAGCTCCCCAAGTCTACTTCCACTACTGGCCACACCGTCTTCGATCCCTCCAAGTCGAGCACCTTCCAGAACTCCCCCGGCTCCACATGGAAGATCACGTACGGTGACGGCTCCTCCGCCTCCGGCACCGTCGGCACCGACAACGTCAACATCGGCGGCCTTGTCATCAAAGCTCAAGCCGTCGAACTCGCCAACATGCTCTCCCAGCAGTTCCAGCAAGGCATCGGTGACGGGCTCCTCGGCCTGGCCTTTGGTCGCATCAACACCGTCTCTCCCACCCCCGTCGCAACTCCCGTCGAAAACATGATATCCCAATCCGATATTCCGAAAGACGCGGAGCTCTTCACCGCGCACCTCGGCTCCGTCACTGCCAACGGCGATGCCGATCGTACTGATTCCTTTTACACGTTCGGCTACATTGACCAGGCTTCTCTCGGTGGCCAAACCCCCTACTACACCCCTATCGATAAAAGCCAAGGCTTCTGGCAGTTTGCCAGCGCCTCTGCAACCGTTGCTGGCAGGACCATCAAGCGCAACAATAACAACACCGCGATTGCCGATACCGGCACAACCCTAGCTCTCGTCGACGATTTCATGTGCCAGAAAATCTACGCTGCCATCCCAGGGGCGAGGTACGACCCCGCGCAGCAGGGCTATGTCTTTCCAACCAATACCCCTGCCGATAAGCTCCCTGTCGTCAGCTTCGCGGTGGGGACCCAGCAGTTCAACGTCAACAAGGCAGATCTGGCGTTTGCAGATGCGGGGAATGGGACGACTTATGGTGGGATCCAGAGTCGAGGGAATTTGTCATTCGACATCCTTGGAGACACGTTTCTGAAGGGCATTTACGCGGTGAGTGTTCAAACAAGGCCCCAGATCCTGTGCTGTGGAACACACTGACAAGGTTCCTAGATCTTCGATCAGGGAAATACCCGCTTCGGTGCTGTCCAGCGCCCTCTAATGTCTACGACAGCACCTCCAACGGCAGGTGGAACGGGTAAGGGGCTCAAGCCCTGGCTCCGATGCGGCTCATGGCGGCAGGTTGATGGATCAGAATAGCATGACGGGATACCGGGGAAGGACACACGGAATAGACGTCCTCTGGAAGAACACATCACTTGTTGGCGTTGACACTTTTACAGTCGAAACACAGACGCTCAGGTAGCTAGCTGGTCTACGATGATAGATGGGTGTTGGGATAATTACAGTAATGCAGTACTGTAAGCCGTCGGTATCTTGACGGCGGTCGAACAGTGTTGTTTGCAGAAGACTCCATGACAAGTGATTAATTGAACGATTGACCCAAGATATAATCTACCCCGTCTTCTCCCAGGCCGCAAAATCTCCCAAAGTCCAGTTCTAGCAAATAAAATTGAGATGACAAACATCACACCACACCCACGTCCGCATATCCACAAAAGCGAAAAATTAATGTCTCGATTGCGTTGCGAGGGAATCGAACCCCCGGCTCATCGATGGCAACGATAAAGGTTACCACTACCCCAGCAACGCGCTTTCGGTTGACGGATCCTGGGTGATCCTGCTTGTTCCTGAACCATGGAACAGATATAAGTTTCAATGCTTACTTTATTATTAATATAGTATTAATGAGGTGGCGTCCGGGCTGTTTTGTGTTCCGGGTTCGGGCTACTTGTGGGTATTTGTCGCAGTAAGGTAGCTCCGGAATCATCAGCAATTTCAATTTCCGTCTATGATTCTCAAGCTAAGAATGATCGAGTCCGTCTTCGTTGAAAACCTTCATTTTTGTACCCGTACTCAACTGAGATTGGTAACTCAACTAGAGTGCGCGACGTAGGCACAATTCGAGTCGCCTTGTATAAGTACTATATTGGAAAAGAGAAACCACATTGATATCATTGACTTCGTTCTCTTGACTCTATCAACAGACTGGATCCGCTGCAAACACTCTAGCCAGAGTACAGGCTGAGAACCCCTTCTCTCGGTATTCCATCAGCAGTACACTCAATCATCATAGTGGTGGTGTATCTATTCGCCCTATCCATCAGCCCCCTACTCGCTTTTCCGGTACTACGATAGCAGGGACTTGCGCGACCGGTTTTGTTGTCGCTCATTATTGGGCGAAAGTCTGCCTCGCTGACGGAACCGTGGTCCTCCGATCTGGGCATTGGAAATAGAATGGCTGTTTGCGACATGGATTTCGGGCGCGTAGCTATGTTTTATAGATTGGTCAGCACGAAAAGGTCAACGTCTCCTTTGGTGGAGAAGTACCGAACCGTAGCCAGTACTCCAGACTTTCCTCATCATACGGATGTCAAACTTCAGCTAAGTCTTCTCAGTCATGCTCTTGTATAGAGCGATCGCCGGCCAGAGCATGCGTGAAAGTTGGGTGTGCTTGCAGAACCTTGACCATGACTGAGCCAGAGCTGGCCCGTGGCTGGCGTTACAAGAATGGAATTCTTTGCAATGGCGTTGCAATTTGGTCGCAACCACACATTGCCTATTTTTTGCGGTCGCAATTTTCTTTGAGCTGACGCTATCAGTACTTTAGGTAGGTTTGGGTCACTGTTTAGTGCGAAGCAATGGCCTGGATCTGTCAGAAGTATTTTAGATTTGCCCACAAGGTTATTTGTTTCGAGGATAATGTAGGACGGAGCTTCAGGGGGGCGTCGATTTGCCACCACCGAGGTTTCCAGACACAAAGACAACCAGTACCGCCGCATAGGCAGCTGTGGCTGCAAACATTTCCGACCTCTTTGCGTTGCTCAACAGGCCTATGCTACCAGCAAATAAGACCATGAACAGAGCTATCAGGCCAAGTTGTAGATGTGGATTGGTGATGAAGTAAAGAGCAACGATGGCACCCTCGAGAAGTATAGCAGCCAGGACGATGGTAATGCCTGCGACAACTTTGTTGACCACATCTTCGGAATAGTACTTGACTTCCTTCGAGATCGAGTTGCGTGACCTAGGGAGCCATTGACCCCCAACATCCTGTATAATCTTAGTCAAACGATCCTGCTCTTCTACTACTCCTAAGGCGACGAAGTCATTCTGATCTTCTAGTAGCTGCTCCGCAAGACCCATGAAGGGTCGAAATTTCTTGAACCAATTGGAGAATGCGCCGAAAGCGCGATCGCCAGGTATCTGTAACGTTAAGACCTTCTGTCTGAGCACCAAAGCTTCCTGGTATTCCTTCATCGAAATCCTTATCTTATGAATCGTTTCCATCCTCTCTTTCTCGCGCGGGTATTGAGGTTCCTCCGCTCTTGCAGCAAATGTCTCCCAGCATTTTGCGGATAGTAATACTTCCCCGTCCTTTCCGTTGTAGTCCTCTTCGTCAAAGTCCTGAAGCTGCGCTTGGAGGTCTAGAAGCTCGCTTTGTAGATACAATAGGTTGCGTGAACTTAAGCGGTTAAAGCGTTTGAAGACCGACAACTCTGGATCGGAAGCAATGAAGTCTGCAAATGATGGATATGCATGAAACGTTGGCATCGCACTTGTTCATCGTTTCGAAGAAGTGGTCTCGAAAACATTGATAGCAGATACGAGAACGCTAGTCGAGAGCAGAGTTGGTTGGGATGGAGCACTGAAAACTGGAACCTTTGACGGGAATCCACCATCCAAAATTGGTCGTTTCCCGGCCGAGGTTCCTGCAAACGATATCCTTGGCTTTGCTCCGCCGCAGTGGCCTAAGTTGGGCAGCCCCCAGTCTGATTCTAGTATTTCAAATACCTTGTGCTTCAATTATCCATCGATTGCCTACCTTAACACTTTCTCACTATAGCTACCTATACTAGCGAGCTATGTCGGACATCCTATCCTTGGCATACATGCTTCAGGAAATGGGCGACATTTCGTCCCCCCAGAATCGCTGCCTATCAATAACCACTCGGCGAGCTCGCTCAGTACGAGTTCTTGAAGGATTCGTTAATGGAAAACTTGTTCAAGCCAAACCTGATACGGGAGCACAAGCGAACTTTATGTCTTTGTCATTCGCAAAGAATCTGGGACTTGCTCTTGATCATCGAGATGCGAAGTCTCGAACCGGTTTTCCCATGGCAAACGGACAGAAGATATGGTCCGTCGCGCAAGCGTCGGCTCAATGGCGGTTCAAGAATGCGGTATCGAAATCTTACGAGCTCAAATTCTTTGTGCTTGAAAAGCTGATCTATGATGTGATTATTGGTGACGAGTTTTTACAATCGACTCAGACAATGTCCGTTTACGAGGATCGCTTGAGCTGGGCACCGCGACCCAAGTCGACATTGCACATTCGTCACGTCAACCTTCTCGGTGATCCAAATCAGCGGATCAGTGGTAGATTGAATGAAGAGTCAACTTCCGCTCTTCCCGATTCAGGAGCGGAGCCAAGTCTGGTCTCTTATGAGTATGCGAAGCGTCGCGGCTTGCTTACCCGTAGACTATCGGGCGACAGGAACTTATTACAATACCCTGACGGCAGCTTGTCGAAAGCAGAGGGTCAAGTGATTGCGATTTGGCAATTCAATCGTGGTCAAGAACTCCACGCCAAGAGAATAGTCAGGTTTGAAGTTGTTCGCAATTTGCGATTTGATATTGTCCTTGGGCAAGACTTCCTAGAGAATACAAATGCATATACAGAACAGGCTGAGTGCTTTCACGAAGCAAGTAGCAAGGACCAAGCCATCGGTTTCTGTCTTGTAATCTGGCATTCCGGAAAGCGAGAACAAAGTTTGAATGAACCGGGTAAGTGATCTTGCTAAAATTACCAGGTATTTCACTGACTCATTTCCAGCGACTCTCGAGATAATACCGCACGAGCAAGAAGCTGAAGAGGAACTTAGGACGAGAGCGTTGACCGACCGTAAAATCAGGAAAGTGAAGGACGTCATTGATCGAAAGCGCGCACAGACAGACGAACAGCGTCGTATCCAGCTGTGGGAAAGGAATCATCCCAACATCTGGGCATCGCCATCACCAGACGTCGCCCAACAACCTCCAACATTCCCGCAGTCGGTTCCATGGTTTTCGCCGCGCTCGCCTCCACATTCGCAATCGGCGCCACGGCAGCCTGAGGCAGCTGGGTCAGCGTTCGTCCGTCCACCACCCCTATCAACGTTAGCGCCTTTGTCTGGCCAGCGGTTGCATCAGGGTGGCCCTAGGCGTCCTTGAAGTACTCCAATGGCTTGCACGTATATCAGTGTTCAAGCAGGCAGACGCAACTAGCGGACAATCGGGGACCAGCGGCGTTCTCCTATGTAAGGTGACGAAGTAGTCTCTTCGTGTTGCAATGATCTGCTGCTACGATGTCGCCAGTAGCACTTGCTTACTTTTCAAGGGAGCCACCCCATGGATTCCACCACACTTTGGCCGGACTCCACCCTTTGCGCGAGTATGATTTCTCAAGCACTGCACACGTTTTTCGTTTGTATCGCGCATTATCTATGGGAGAGCTACGCGGTCAACAAATATCGCTCAAGTCGTAACCAGAACGGACGAGAAGATGGTCAATCAGACGGACGAGAAGATGGTTAGCAAGAAAGACGAGAAGGTGGTCTGAGGACGACGGTGAGTGTAAGTTGGAGGCATTTCGATTTTTTACTAATGAGAGATGGACGATGATTTGTGCGTGCGAATTGAGCATGCAAAAGATATGTCTCAGGTTTGGATTTGCATTGGGAAGCAGGTGAGAAAATATATTGGATTTGGTGGTATACAAGCGCAAATATTATGTACCTTCGGGGGGTGGAGTACGACGAATGTTTGGGCATTGTACAACCAAAGTAGGGTGGCGTTCATGGAGTGGTCCCTCCTTTAAACTACTCTATACACTTATATCATGAGCACATGCATGGCCCGTTGTCCTTCTCTGACCAGCACCAGACCAGAGATTCAATCTTTCGATCACTCCAATCAAATTGCACTCCTGACTCTCTCTCGCAATCGGCGTCAAGAACTTCCTCCCCTTGTATCTCTTTCTAGAACGAACCCTCTCCCTCCCTTCGCTCGCAACCACCTACAGTCCCTCCCTGAACCATCCATCTCCCTCCCCTCCCCAGCAACCTCATCCCCACAAATTTTTGGTAGGGCCCCGGGCCAACCGGCCACATCGGCACAACGGCCCCACTAGCCCCGGGAGCCCAGATAGGCCCGGGGCGATGAAGTTATATTTTGAGAGAGCAATTTCTTTGTACATCTATAAACAACAACAAGATACTACAAGATAATCGGTAGCTCAAGCATCTCTTGTATATATAGAAAATAGCTTGTTTTGAGTCTCTAAAGCAGTAGTCATGCAGCTTTGATCGCGACCTGCAGGAACGGTTGGAATAGTCGGGAAATGTCTTGCAAGTTTTTGAATCACCTTACCATGGTCGGTTTCAAGCTCAAAAAAGTCATTCGCGATTCGTTATTATCCAAGAAGCTGCTCATACACTGCGATGAACAGCGTGTCTTCTTCGTCTTCAGAGCTATATAGAACACCCAGAAGCGTTGACAGAACCCCAGCCATAATGCTCCAAGGAAGTGTCACAAAGTTGGAGAGCGTCGGCTCTTGGTCGCAGAAAGAGTTACTTCGTAGGCGGCATATTAATTGTTAGTACGACAGGGGTGTTTAAGGTGGGGGCTGGGCAAAATAAACCCTGTCGTACTAACAATTATTATGCTGCCTACGAAGTAACTTATTATAACGAGCAAGAAGTGGGACGTTGATCTGGGTGCCAAGTTTGCCGGAATTGACGATATGCCTGAATCAGCAGGATCAGGAAAGAGGAAGGGCCGATAGGTTGAGTATTCAGGTACTATGCCACTTGCGCAGCGGTCCGATATCCTCATGCTGTCATCGTGCCTTCGAGGCGGAGATTAATTATTCCTTCACTGCGGGGCCTCACCAATGGAACGATTCAGACCCGTGTACAGCCCCTCCAGCAGCGTTTCAAGAGTTCAAGACTGGGCCCACTTTCTATCCACTGCGCCTGCTCCACGCGTGACATCGGAAGAGAGGTCACGCGCATTTGGGGAGATAGATGGGAACGAGGTATAAGGACTGGGGACGACTTGTTCTTTCATACTTTAGGGAACGCCTTTCCGACCGAGTTTGAACTTTGGAGGGTAATGAAGTTCACCATGCGACCGTCGGGCCCATTGGCAGCCGTGCTTCTGACCCTTCAAGCACATGCCGCCTCCATCGAATCCTGCCCAGGATATGCTGCAACCAATATCGTGGACTCGGGTTCCACCTTGACAGCTGATCTCACTCTCAATGGTGCCGCCTGCAATGCGTACGGCTACGACTTAGGCTCCCTCGGCTTGGTTGTCGAGTATCAGACCAGTAAGTGCTCCTATTGACCAGAGACACATGATTGGTGGGACAATAACTTCAAGTAGACACTCGACTGCACGTCCAGATATTCGACCCGGCAAGGCAAGCTTACCAGGTTCCCTCGTTTGTCGTCCCTCGACCAGATGCGACGGCATCAAGCAGTAGCAATGCCGCTGCTATTCAATTCTCCTACGTTGCCAACCCTTTTTCCTTCGAGATCCAGCGTGCGGGAACCGGGGAATCCCTATTCAATACCACCGGCCAGCAGTTGGTATTCGAGTCGCAGTATTTGCGATTACGGACCTCCTTGCCCGAGAACCCAAATCTCTACGGACTAGGGGAACACACTGATCCGTTCAGATTGAACACCACAAACTACACGAGAACTCTCTGGTCACGGGACGCTTACAAGATCCCGCCTGGAACAAATCTTTACGGCAACCATCCAATTTACCTTGATCACCGAGACAGCGGCCGAACTCACGGCGTGTTTCTTCTGAATTCCGACGGTATGGATATCAAAATCGACAAAGGCTCTGCAGACGGCCAGTACCTTGAGTACAATGTTATTGGTGGCATCATAGATCTCTATTTCCTCGCGGGTCCCGGAGCACAGGACGTAGCGAGAGAGTACAGTGACATCGTCGGCAAGCCTGCTATGATGCCTTACTGGGGCTTGGGATTCCATCAATGTCGCTATGGGATGCAAGATGTTTACGAGGTCGCTGAGGTTGTCGCCAACTATAGTGCTGCTAATATTCCTCTCGAGACGATGTGGACAGATATTGATTACATGGATGCTCGAAAGGTTTTCACTCTCGATCCCGAACGCTATCCGCTGGAAAAGGTGCGAGAGCTTGTCAGTACCCTTCATTCTCGCCAGCAGCATTATGTTGTGATGGTCGATCCTGCGGTTGCCTATCAAGATTATCCGGCATTCAACAATGGTGCTGAACAAGGCATTTTCATGAAGTACAGCAACGGCTCAATCTACAAAGGCGTGGTCTGGCCAGGTGTCACCGCTTTTCCAGATTGGTTCAATCCCAACACTCAGGGTTACTGGAACAGCGAATTCGGCTCATTTTTCAGTGCCACGAATGGTGTAGATATTGATGCTCTCTGGATTGATATGAATGAGCCTTCGAACTTCTGCTCGTTCCCATGTGACGACCCGGAAGGTTACGCCCGCGCAAATGGCTTTCCTCCTGCACCACCTCCTGTGAGGGCGACTTCTCCAAGACCTATTACAGGGTTCCCTACCGATTTTCAGCCTCCAGCAGCCAAGTCGAAAAGGCAAAATGCAGATGGTAGCATGCTTGGTCTACCCAATCTCGACTATATTAATCCACCGTATCAGATTCAGAATGCGGCAGGGTCACTCAGCAACAAGACGCTGAACACCGATCTTGTCCACTTTGGCGGCTACGTCGAGTACGACACTCACAATCTTTATGGCACAATGATGAGCGCCACAAGCCGAGGCGCCATGCTCAGCCGTAGACCCACAGTACGACCTCTAGTCATCACGCGCAGCACCTTCGCTGGCGCCGGCAGAGAGGTCGGCCACTGGCTTGGGGACAACGCAGCCACATGGTACGATTATCGGATCTCCATTGCCGGACAATTACAATTCGCCTCCATCTTCCAAGTCCCTATGGTCGGCTCTGATGTATGTGGCTTCGCAATGACCACGACCGAGACCCTCTGCGCTCGCTGGGCTATGCTCGGGGCTTTCAGCTCCTTCTATCGAAATCATGCCGAGGCTGGTAAGCCCCCCCAGGAATTCTACCGATGGCCATTGGTCGCAGAGGCTGCGAGGAAGGCTATAGATATCAGATACCGCTTGCTTGATTACATGTACACAGCCATGCAGCAGCAAAGCACAGATGGAACCCCATGGCTCAACCCCCTCTGGTACCTGTACCCGACTGACCCGGCCACTTTCGCCATTGATGCCCAATTCTTCTTCGGACCCGCCGTCCTCGTCTCGCCCGTAATAGAGGAAAACTCAACGAGCGTCAGCATATATCTCCCCAACGACCAATACTACGATTTCCAAACCTATTCTCCTGTCCGCGGCTCCGGCGCAATTGTCGAGCTCACGAATATCGATTTCACGAGCATTCCGCTCCACATCAAAGGTGGTTCCATCGTCCCCATGCGCATCGAGAGCGCGAATACAACAACTGTACTCCGCACTAAGGACTTTTCCATCGTCGTCGCTCCAGGCGTCGATGGTTCCGCGCAAGGGAGTCTGTACCTCGACGACGGGGATTCGCTTACTCAGCCCAGCACTTCGAATATCAATTTCGCGTTCAACCACTCCACCTTCAGCTTAACAGGCACCTTTGCTTACGATCCATGCGGCAAGCTCGCGGAGGTGGCATTTCTGGGCCAAAATGCGGCGCCAATGAGCGTGAGTGTGAACGGAGCGGCGATTAGTGAGAACCAACACGCGTATAATGCAACAAATAGTGTGCTGACGGTGGTGCTGCATGCGACGATGACGCAGAGCTTGGAGGTCAGATTGGGGTGATGGAGAGCTAGGACGGTTTTCAGGAAAGGGGATTCGCGATAGATCACAAAATATATAAAAAAGTATGTACACTCTGCAATGCCTTGAGACTAGGTAGGAAGGATATCACGAGCACGTTCATGCCTCGTTATTCTTCTCTGACCAGCACCAAACCGAAACATCAATCTCTCCATCGCTCTAATTAACCCTCCCTCCTAACCCTCTCCCACAATCACCATCAAACCCCCTCTCCACCTGCATTTCCTCCCAGAACCACCCTTCTCCCCAGCAACCTCGTCCCCCAGCAATCAAGAGCCGGCCCACGACTCAACCCAACAACTGCCAAGATCTCAAGGCCATATCACTCCACAAATCCAAAAACCCCCATCAGGCTTAAAAATCCCCATCCCCAAACATAAATCCAAGCCTCAGCAACGCATTCTCCATCAACCCATCCAACCCTCCTCCCCCCAGCACCTCAAACAACCAGCCTCGCCAAACCGGCAACCACGCGCCCAGTCATCTCGGGGTCGGGTGTAGACCATGGCCCCCCATACGCCAGACCGGAGCTCTGCGACCTGGGTTCGATATTGGAGGCAGAGGTTTTCGCTGACGGGATGCCGAGCCCGGAAGGGGTAAGTTGCGGGTGAGGAGCAGGGGCCATGCGTTGCCGTTCCGCTGTCCAGTCCTGAAATCTCGATGCTCTGGACCGAAATACGCCTTTGACCGGGACTGACACCGCTCTGGGCAAGGGGGGGGAAGGTTGGGTCTGGGATGGGAATCAGAGAGAGACGCCGGCATGCATGCAATCGGGGGGGACTGGTAAAACTGGTATGCCGGCGGATTTGGAACGGAAGGGGCGTGGATTGTCGGTGGCGAGGTGAGGGGGGCTGGGTAATGCCCTTCTGTGTGTCCCGGCGGATGGAGTGGGATCCCGTTTCCTGTTCACGGAAAGGTGGTCATGAAACAGACTTCAGCGAGGGCGACGTTGTTGTCATCCTGTACCGAATATCCGGCGTGCTCGTTGAGGAGCTTCTCTTCGTGAACAAGCATCCGTTTCTTGGTACATATGAAGAATGTACTGACGAAGGAAAGGCGGACTAACCGATCGAGTGGTGGCAATCCGCTGGAGTCGGAGAATAGCGGTGACGTGGTCGGATGATGCAGTGAGAGAAAGGTCTCCGTGGGGGTTGACAGGTGGAGTAGCATACGGATATATACTTCTCACGAGCAAGTCAGGAAGACTGGAGTCCGGGCTGAATATATCCTGATTATCTTGGAGGAGTGGCTACTGGAGAAGAAGAGAGGACTTCCCTCGTGAAAATGCCCGGCTGGGTGACTATATCGATCTTCTCCGTGACCATGATCTAAGAGTTTTTTTTTTTCATAATCATTCTACCGACATACTAGATGCATTTGCAAAGCAACCGAGCAAGAAAATCCATGTTGAAACCCCGTGCCTTCCTCTCAACAGCCCATAGACAGAAAAGAGTGGAAATCGAAATCTACTTACCATATCCATCCGGCCCTTTCTCATTCACATTGTAGTGTCAATCTGTTACCAAAGCCGTCCTCCAATTCCTCGAAGCAAGCCCGAGAAAGGGACCTACTTCTTTCCGTTCTTCGCCTCCTTGAACTCGTCTTCACTCGCACTGAGCATCTCATACTCCTCGTCCGTCAAGAACCCGTCATCCGTTTCGCTGTCGTCGAGATTGAGATTTTCGACCTCATCGGCCAAGTCATCCTCGGCGGCAGCGGCCTCGGACGGGGCAGTAACCGCCTCGTGCGTGCTCGACACTGGGGACTCCTTGTCCAGCTTCGGAAAGATCATCATGCTCTCGCTTGGCTCCGCAGCAGCAGCGGCAGGCACTGCCTCCTCAGGCGCCGCTTTACGGATATTGATGTCACACCACAGCTTGTGCCCGAAGGGAAAGCCATCCGCCGCTTTCAAGCGCCAGTAGCTGATGGCCTTGCCCTCGCGCTCCGGAGTGCGCATGACGACTTTGAATTCTACTTCCTCACCAATCTCGACAGTACGATCGATAGTGTTGCTCTCGGTAGCTTTCGTGATCACGTTCACGTTGGATGGCTGGTTGGGGTCGACGTTGAACATGGTGTCTCCGCCGATGAAGCGCACGCTGCAGCCGGCGGGCCAAGCATGCGGACCAGGGTTGCGGACGGTCCAGACTTGTTCGAACTGCGTGCTAGGAGCGAGGATGGAGCCGTCGGCAATTGCATCGCGGAGAAAGTGTGCTTGAAGAGCGGAGGTTGGTGTGCTGGCTTCTTCCTTCGCGATCTCTACATAAACGGGAGGAGCTGGCTCCGTGGGCTTGCACTCGGCAATGGTCTGCACTTGAGTCGCGGCATTGGTAGAGGGAGCTGCTGGGATGGTCTCGGTAGACTTGGAGCTCGTGGCAGGCAAACGGTCGCCAACAGTGTATGAATGCTCTCCGTTTTCCTTCTCACCAAAGGTGGTCACAGAGACGTTGCGTACAGGACTCTTGAACTTGATCAGCGGATGGGTGCGGTTGTGAAACGCGGCAGGCAGAGCCTCGCAGTTGGCACAGAAGTCGGTGTCGTGGCACACTGCACATTTGTAACGGTCGCCAGTAATGTATGCTTTGCCGACACAAAGAGGGCCATCGCAATGGATGCCGAAATGGCGTTGTTGGCGTGTAGGTGAGTTGACGATTGGCTCATAGAGCGCTGCGAATCGATGTCCAGGGTGAGATGTCGATGCTGACTTGATGCAGCCACTGCAGAGGTCCCAGTCTGGACAGTTCATGCACTTATGACGGACGCCGTAGATGGCCTGGAAGATATCAGCATATACAACTTGGAAAAATCGGACCTACATACCTTGTCGCATCCATCGCATACAGCGGCATGGGGGACATTACGTCCAGGAGCCAGGAGCTTGCTGGCAGACGTATTGAGGGTGGTCTCTTCCGATGCAGGCATAAAAGCATGGCCAGGGTGGTGTCCATGCTTCAGACCGACATGACAAGGTAGGCACAGATCGAAGTCTTCGCATACAGTGCATGTCACAAAGTTATTCTCATCAAAGACTGGCTTCGTCAGCATCTCTGTTGGGCTTGCTCGATGGGAAATTGTACCTCCAACACAAGAGTTGCATGTGCGGCTCATGTCCATAAGCTCGCAAAGAGCCTCCTTGGTCTCCGCCGTGAAAGCACCAGGAACCTCCTTCCTAACCTCGGAAGTGGTAGACTTCTTTGGCGCGACAGTCTCCGTTGAGCTTGACGTGACCTTTCCATCCTTCACGTATCGCTTCACCAGCCAGTGGTCGTCACCATTGCACCTAATTTGCCTATCGTAGCAGGCTTCGCAAAGATCGTAATCACCATCATCACATTTGCTGCAGTGGTAGTGAGCATTGGCGATAGCGAAATTGCAGTTGTTGCAGCAAATCGTGAAAGAAGTTCCAGGGGCGGCGAAGGGTTGAGCGATGCTCGATAGCATTCCTTTACTGTCTTTCGAAGCCATGAGCTCTGCATAAAACTGCTCGCGAGCGGAGAAGAACCGAGGCACAGGTGCTTCGTCATCTGCTCCCTTCTTGATCTCGTCCTTCGCCATCGTATCGGAGATCTTCTCCGTCTCGCTTGACGGAAGCGTGACGCTGGGAAGTGGTATGGAGTTGTAAGTGTAAGCTTGATGCTGTATTTCTATGCACGGAGATGTGTGAACAGAGGGGGGAACGTAGGCTTGGCCAGTGAGATGATTGGTTTCCAGCAGGATGGGCTCGGGGGCTATGGGTCCTGGAAGTGGGTTGGTGTGAATGCTCGCACGAATGCGAAGCTTGAGTTTTGCTTTAGCAGCACGATATAGCTGCTTGTATACCGATGGGTTGTTGCTGTCGAGCTTGATATAGGCTCCAGCGCTGTCGGAGAAGCGTTCGAATGTCACAGTCTGGTTTGGTTGAATAGCTAGCAAGGACCGAAGCTATGGTTCGTCAGTATTGGGTCGACGACGAGTACTATACTGTTGAATATTCGCAGGCATGGATGGCTGATGAATATACTCTTACACGCAAGGCTTCGGCTGGCTTGTGAAACATACCTTGTCGGGCAGAATGTTTGCCTGCAGCTCCCGAAAGGCCAGCTTGAATCGTCGATTCTCGCCGTTGTTCAACGCGATCTTGATGGTAATCGGAGTGTCCGGAGACAGGGCAGGGTTGGCATTCGACATGGTTGCAGTGTGCTTGGAGCTAGGCTGACAGCTGATGACGAACGAGTAGATCTGGGGATAGTAGAGCGACTCGGTCCCAAGTGGCCGAGCCGGCTATGTTGAGTATTGATAAGTAGGTGTGGGTTATGGCTAGAAGAATGGGAGAGCAGATGGCATGAAATGGTGCAGTGATGAAGTGTGATGAGATGGAGGATGCCTGGCGGAGGTTGAAGGGTAGAGAAACGAGGGAGCGGTAGGCGATCGAGAAGTCGAAGAGGGGCACCAGGGGCGCCGGGCGGTAGCCTTTCGCCAAGACTGGCCTGCATACCCGAGGCTGGACCGGCATAGTTCGGTCACGAGATAAGTGCGGTACTACTGTGGAAGGGCGACGAAATAACTACGGGGTATAACACTACATTGCTTTGCAGGACTGATGAAGCCTTCTTCATGATATATCCATGTGTTGAGATTGTCAAGCGACATTTCAACGGCAATGCGTAGTCTACTACGAAGCCACAACCTCAAACTGTGCTGTAATCACTGACTCTGTCACAACCCACGCTGCATTATCTCAGCGGCTCCCAGATCTATTCCTATGGCCAGGTCAGACAGACACAGCCGCTGTTCCGATAAGTAGTCGGGAATGGTTGAGGAAAGGCCTCGATTAGCTTACAGTGAAAGCCGCTTTGATAACAAAACACCCAAAAAATCTTCATCCAGACTTGCGCCAGTCTGATCTCGACTCGATCGAAGCATGGCTGATAAAACACGGTGTGTTGAATAGAATGGGTACAACACAAACACCAGTAACCCACGCTATGGCTGTACCATCCTATACCAGACTCGAGACCCAACCGAAGTATTGGGACTCGCACGCTTTGCAAATGCAGCAACAGACCCGCTAAAGAACACTGGACCAAAGGGAATGCTGACAGGAAGTCTCGAAGGGGAGCTATCATTGCTGGGGGTAGAAAGGTGCGGCCGCTGGTTGGGGATAGTAGGGGATTGGTGGTGTTATCCCCACCAGGCCCCCAGGTGGAGGCATGTTGTACGCCATGGGCGGATATGACGGGTTGGTCTCCGCAGCGGCCGCAAGCTCTGAGGAGTCGTAATAATAAACCATGCCGTTGCTTTCGCGGGCGACTGTCCCTGCCTGAGTGGGTGTGTCATCCTCGGGAGGAGGTGGTGGATGTAGAGCAAGGGGGATCGGATATGCATATGGCTGACCAGGCACAAAAGCGGGCGCCGTGACGGAGGTTTGCAGGGACTGGCTTGGGTCCGGCGGAGGATAGTAGTAGAATGGCGGAGGATACTGTTGAGGGTAGAAAGGTTGCGGCTGCTGGAAGGCGTATGGCTGGAATGGCTGAGCATGGATGGCGCGCTCTGGTATCTGAGCCAGAGGAGTGCCGCCGGACGCCTGGCTTGGATGTGACGGATGGCGAGAGTGAAGATACATCGGTGCCTCAGCCTGGTATTGCTGATGGGACACTTGTAGTGGCATTTGTTGATGGAACGGTTGCTGCTGCTGTTGTTGGGGCGGATTGAACGCCGGGGATTCGATATCTGCCACAGACACCGTCTTCTGCGGCCGAGGCTGGTGCATCGGTAAGGGTGCTGGTCGGTTTTCGCGGAAGGTTGGGTCTTGTGGTGAAGGATAAACGGTTGGCTGGTGGAAATTGACCGTAGGAGCCATTGTTGGTTCAAGAGTCGTGGGTTCTGGAGAAACCTCTTGTAAGAAACCTTGCGGCTGCTCGGCCGCAGGAGGTAGGCGGACTATTGGTTTGCTAGGCTCAGGGACCGTAATTGGTAGCCGGGATGTTGGGGGCCCGTTGGGTGATATGAGTGCCTCCGCCGACACTTCTCGTGCCAATGAGGATCTTCTGCTCAGAGCAACACTTGGCGAGTAGTTACTCCCCGCATAGACACTCGTTCTGCGACTGGAGAAACCTCCATATCCTCCACTTAAGCTTCCTCTGCCTCGCACTCTGCCAAACCCTTGCTGATTTGGACGTAGAGCCCTGGGTATGAAGATGAAGGAGCGGTCAACAGAAGGGAAGATATAACGTATCTGCATCTCAGGAATCGATATGCGTACTGGTTTGTCACGTCGTAACGGCGGCCTATGATGCGGTAACCGGGTGTATCGATAAACCGGTACGGCAGGCACAGCAACGGGAGAAGCCATGCCTGACAAGTAAACCCTGATTTGGACATTCCCGGTCTGGACGCTGGTCGAGAAAGATCGATTGGGCGGCAGCGTTCGATGCATGGACTTTGGCTGTTGTTGGGATGATGGAACCTCCCCTTGCGGTCTAAGAGGTGGTACTCGGTCAGGCTGAGCAACAGTCTCGTGCAAGTCATGCGCCCATGGAGCGTCGGATGGTCCAGACTGCTGTGGTGCTTGGCTATTGAGAGGTCAGCAGCGGGAGCGATGATAGAAACAGCTTGCAAGATTCAACCCACCCAGTCGTGGGGAAGGGACCTGTCACCGCTCCCCTTCCTCGACCTCTACCTCTGCCAAAGGGTCGAAATCCATTTTGCCCTGGAGCAGAGGACCGATGATCATGCATGAAGAACCCTCCACGATTGGGTACGAATGCAGGATCTGCATCTCTCTTCTTTCTATATTCCTCATGCTCTCGCCGTCGATGTTCCCCAACGATATTCACTGGTGCCTCCTCGGCCAGATCTTGCGCAGGCTCATGTGGTTGCGGGACAGCTTCCGGTTCCTTTCCTATATCGTCGAAATCAACCTCCTCCCCTTCATCAACTTCGCCAGAGAACTTGAGGCCGTTCATCATTGCCTGCGTATCACGCATCTTCGTAGGGAATGAGGGTTTCGTGTTGGATGATGCTGAATTGCCTTGTCTTGATTTGAGGGGAGGATCCGGGGGGACACTTATTCCATTCCTTTGCTTAGAGTCTCTGAGCTCGGTGGGTGCGGTCTCACTGCCATCGCTCCCCTCGCCATCTGCATCGTCGTCGGCATCGCTGATGGCGGAACCCTCGCTCAGAGAATCGTCTTCCAATCCAGCAGTAACAGAACCCTCCTCCTCTTCACCCTCATCCTCTATCCTCCTCCGTCTTCGGATGAGTTGCTTCCGCCCAGAGACCGCCATTGCGGCGAATCCAGAGGCAAGGTGAAGTTGAGAGTGGCACGGACCCAGTTATCAAGGATGACCGACAGGTGTGGCGTAAAGCCAGGCAGCCACGCCGGGCAAAAGGAATGCTTTGCGCCTTTCAAGGACCGCGGGAAGGAATCGGTTAACGCGCGCAGGCAGTTCTGAAGTGGCCGGCACCCGTAAAAGGAGTGCAGGAAGAAGAGTGTAAGAATGTCTAAGATATGATGAAATTGTTGACGTCGTTTGGAATCGGGAACTTTTTCTATTTCCGCTAAGACCAAAATGGGTTGGCCCATAGCGTGGTCAACTAGGCTATCAAATTGTACTTCTGAAGTCATAGTTTTGTCTAGCACTCCAACCAGGGGGAAACTGTTCATCAATACCTGATGACTAAATCATATCTTAGAGACATCGCCATCACAGTAGACTAAGTACTCATCGATTCATCAAGATAGAGCCCGAGGACTCAACCCAAATTCGGGCCACAAAACAGCATTTGTGAGAGCTGCAACTAGTAGGTGACAATCGTACTAAATCGCAGGATATGGCAGTAGCTATAATACAAAAAGGGTCCACATTGGATCCACATTGGAGGCTGAAGGTCATCATACTCTAGTGAGAGCTGACTCCCATTCGAATAGAAGTGGAGAATTAGGTACAATGTCCTCCCCTTGCCAGTATATGCTACCCCAGTTTCATGCAAAATAGACTGGGAAAGGATAAAGCTTGATCCGGAAAGGATAGAATCGGTCTTCTATGCTCGCATGGCTCCAATTTGCGGGCCCATTCCCTGTAGGCGACTGGCCAATTGAGGGTACTTTTCTTGCACTTCAAGCTGTGTCCGTGTGGCTTCAGCGTATGATAGCGCGTTGACAATCTCCAATTCGGTTCTTGAAAGCTCAGCTGCTCTCTCGAAATACTTGAGCGCTTCTGTCACCTTGCCTTGCTGTAGGAGAAGCTGTGCCATTGTTGCTACTGCGATGTCACATTCAGGATCGACTAGTCTCGCGTATTAGCCAGTTTGACCGTGTAGAGAGTTAATTGGTCAACATACTGATAAGTGCTTTTTGACACAATTTTTCAGCTTCTTGGAAATCCTGTTTCCACTGGAATAGAGCGAGAGCCTTGTTGATCAAAGGTAGTACATTCATGCCCATAGGCTTCGTTTGCTTCTCCAGCTCGACAGCTGTATCGAATTTCTCCACGGCTTCTTGGTACTTCTGTTGGTCAAGAAGTAGCTCTCCGTAGTAATTGTATACATCTGGGACTCTGTCAAAATTCTTGATACACCGTCTGAAGGTTGCCATCGAAGATGCAATTGAGCCCATCTTGTATTGGGTCACGCCCAGCTGTATGTGAGAGAAGATGAAATCGCGATCCAGATCTATTGACTTTTGGTAGTCCTTGGCCGCATCAGCGAATTCCCCTAGGATGAAGTGTAATTGAGCTCTGTGATAGTAGATGTCAGGATCGTCCTGGTTCTGCTCCATGGCTTGCTCGAAATCTTGCGAAGCAGCCTCGCGATTACCTATCTAGTGTTAGCAAGATTCTGCCGTGTTTTCGTAGGATCGCCTTCATACCAAGCTCGAGATGCATGCTGGCACGCTTGATGAAGCTTTGTGAAAGTGTAGGTTCGATTTCCACACTTCGGGTGAGGTCCTTAAGCGCATCAGCATTCTCGCCTCGGAGGTACCGGAATGTGCCGCGCATGTTATACGCAAAAGCTTCATGATCTCCAAGGTCACGGAGTTCAAGCGCTTTATCGAAGGCTGCGGAAGCCGTTTCGTAGCCATCAACAGTCTTCTTGCCCATCGCAACAACACCGGCCCTCAGCTGCCCTTTTCCACTTTGTTCATCGAACTCTGCTGTCTCTTCAAGACCTGTTGGTGGGGGCTTCGGCCTGAAGCTCTGCAGATAGTTGGTGACGAACGTCGGACTCGGCAATTTCTTCTCCTTGCCCTCGAGAATGGCCTTGCCCTTGGCTTCCGCTACCTTCTTCAACAGTCGTTCAACGCTTTGCGCGCTTTGGTCGTTCCGAAATTGATCAATGATACAGCTAGCCGTGTAGTCTAGAAGGGCTTCACTATTTTTCTCAAGATGCTCGTATGCATTTGCCCTCCTGTTGAGTGCCTTTACGTATTCGCTATCCAACGATATCGCGGCAGTGGTGTCCTCAATGACCTTGTCCCAATCGCCGAGCGCATTGTAGCAGGCTGCTCGATTCGAATAGAATATAGGATCAGGCTTGCATAAAATTGCTTTGCCATACAGATCAATTGCTTCATTGTAGCTCTTGTCACCATATGCTTTATTGCCGGCGATTTTAAGCTTCGTCGAATGCTCCTTTCGTTCCTGTTACTGTTCAGCCTTGACCTCATGAACACTATTACCATTGTGGCGAACCTGTTCCGAAAATGATTCGATCGTCGATTCATTAATCTGGGGAAGGTCTTCTGTAGGGTCTGATTCAACAGTGGGGGCCCTATCGTTTGATTCTTCCCTCCATTGTCAGTCTGGGCTGGATGTGTAGAGTTCCGAGCTTGCCTGTTTGCTTCGGCGTTTCTCTGGCTTCGGGCTGCCCTCGCTCTCTATCTTTCTTGGCTTTCCGTCTCTCCTTCTTACTTGCCCGCTTCTTCTCTTCCGTACCTTCGTCTCGGGCGCCTTTTCTTGAGTCTGAGAGATAGTAGATAACGCCTGCCCCGGAAACGACTACCGCGACGCCAGCTATTGTGTATACCACAGCCTTGTTCTCGGACGCCCATGATGACAGTCGATTCCATAAAGGTAATGATGAATATTGTGAGGAGAGCGAAGATGTATCAAGAGCCGCATTGCGAGCAGGAGATATGGGCACAGGTTCCGCCGACATGCTGCGCACAGCTATCGGATGGGGGATTATGGAGTATGGAGTATTATAGCGATGTTCGTAACGATGTGGGTAATACTAGAATAATACACAAGCGGTCTGGGCGAGAAAGAATTGTCACTCCAAATTCTGCTTGGAAAAAGTCGAAGGCCGTCATTCGATCCTTTAGTGTACCAAACTTCCCTGCACAACCTCGAAAGTTTTGCCAAACATCCAGAAAGTACGAACGAAAAGGTGTAGGGTATAAATAGGGTTGAGTTCAGCACTAAAATACCAGAAACAATTGAATTTCCAATGCTTTTACGAGTAAGTCTAAAGGATATATCGCGTCTACACTGGCCACAGAAATCTCGCGTCAACATCTTGATCCGCTTCGACACCAGTGTATGCCATTCCATCCACGAAAACAATAGAGTAGGCTGGCATAGGACAGGGTCTGAGGAATCTGTGTTTCGGCTTGGTTGCAACAGCATTTTCCCCCCATAATTCTATCATTGTCCGATTGATTCACGAATGAAGTGGATCGAACGAGATCTCCGTGATACGGCCATGGGCGAGTGTCCCACACATATACACTCAACTTCCAATGCCGACGTTTCTGCAGATGCCTCGAATGAGCATTGGTACATAATGACTTCGATTCGAATCGACCCCCAACTTTATGATCATCTCCGAACCACACGATACTATATGCTAAGATACCACCGAACTCGCATGCAGAACGCAGCACGCTGCTTCGGCTGGCACGAAGCCGAGAAAACTTTGCAGGGAGACGAAGGTTCCCAAAATCTTGTGAACGCTTTGGATGCCTTCGTGGCGAGGTCCTCTGACAAGGAAGCCATGCTCACTAGCACGAGCTACAAGCTCCGAGTCGTAGTCGATCGCACTGGTCTGTTTCACGTGTCAGCATCGGAAGTCCCGAAAATAAGTATAGCAAACCTCTATCCCAAAAGGCTTTCTGCTTTGGACTCTTCGCCAGGGGCGACAGCTTGGAGGGTCTTTGTCTCTCCTGTATCAACTACTCCATCTATGTTCACCAAGCACAAGACGACACATCGAGGCATATACGATGAGGTTCGCAATCATATTCCAGCCTGGGCCGTCGATAACAGGGATCCAGGCAACACGGGTATCATTCCTGAGATCTTGCTGGTTAACACGCAAGGCGAAATCATGGAAGGTAGTATTACGACGCCCTATTTTTTTCGTAATGGTAGATGGACAACGCCGCCCGCTGCTTCAGGGGGTAACATTGGAACAACAAGAAAATGGGCCCTGGAGTCAGGGTTGTGCGTCGAAGAGGTTGTTAACATGCGAGACGTTGAAATCGGCGAATCCATTTGGTTGAGTAACGGCGCGAGAGGTTGGGGTCCGGGTACTGTGACTGAAAGGTGATAAGGACACAGGGAACACAGTATTACGGACCAGGAGCCGTAAGTCTTGCAGCAGGTGACATACGTGAACACAATGACCACAGACAGCATGTCCACGGAGTGAGTCAACCAGTTGGTCAGTGCTGCACAAGAAGAGGAAAGCCTTGGTTCCTACAAGAGACATGTTACCTTTGATACCTAGAAGAGCTATATATCCACCTCAAGGGTTGAAGGCCAGAAGGCTTGAGACACGTTCAACGAAGCGCATTCGGGAAGGATAATCGTTGTCCCAAAGTTGAATTTGACGTAGTACGGATTTCTCACCAGCACAAGCAACACGCCACACGTCTCTGATGTACCTCTCTTAACGCCCAACGTTCTATGCATCTAGCAAATACGGCTTCTCTCCGGAACAACATGCCCCTGCTGGCCTCTCGAAGAAGCGTGCGGGAAGTCTGGATTTTTCAAGGGGTCTGGCTTGCTTTCTCCTGCCTCAGAAATTCGATGTCATCCAGAGAAAGCGCGTTCACCAGGGCGGCAAATTTCGACTTCCTTGAAGCTTTCTGCTCCTCTTCTGATGGCATCCCTCTGAACTCGAGCTGTCTAGGTCTCATGACTTCCGCCCTCACCTGTTCGGTAACAGCTTTTCGCCTGTCCCGGAAAGCCCTTACAAAAGCCTGCAATTGCTCTGTACATTCGGCTTTCATGTCTCCACTTGTGATCTCGCCGCTTTCGTAATCTTGGCGTAGCTTTTCCAGCTTTTCGTCATCTTCCAAGAAGAAAGTGAGGTACTGAAACGGGATGTCGACATTGGTCCGTCCGCCTAATTTCCGTTGCTCTTCCAGGGTTTCCTGCCCTCCAGAAAAGGCCTGTCCTATTTTCTTCTTGATTTGCTTGTCCGTGTCGCTCAGGAAAATGCTCGAATCTGCATCAGAGGCGCTCATCTTTGACTCGCTTCCCTTAAGGGATGGTAAGAAAACGGTGTGGATGATTGCAGGCTTTGGAAGCTTCATCTTTGGAGCATAGTCACGACATTGGCGGAAATACGGATCTTGATCGATAGCGCAGGGAATGAGACATGGTATTTTGGAGACCTTTTTGGTGTCGTAACCGAAGATGAAAGGGAAGCTAGTGGCGAAGGCGGTGGCAGATTGCATTGCTGGGAAATGGAATTCAGAAATGTTATTGCTATCTGTAAACCCGAAAGTGCCTCTGATCTGGTTGGCTGTGGTTCGTTTGCCCAATTCTCGGACATTCTCGTTGAAGGCCGCCGCAAAGGTGCTTTCTAGGAACTCCATATCAGAAAAGATGAATGTCTTTTTCAAGTCAAAGCCTATAGCTATGATATCTGCAGCATTTTGAATGGCGAATTTCCGGCATTCCTTCTGCGTAAGCTTTTGGTTGTGGAAGAACTTCTCGTCATCTGTCAACATGATGATAAGAGGAACATTGAAGACATCTTGGAGGTATCTGATTACTTGGTAAGTCTCGAATCCGCAAACGTGCTCTCTATACATACTTAGTGAATTCGAAAGGGATCGAATGGCCAACATGCATGCTGTCACTGCTGGGTCCTCTTCCGGTATACAAAAAGAACGGAACGCCGCTCTCGTATTTGTCCAGTATGACTGTTAGGTCACGATGGCTGAAGACCATTCCTCGGCGCAGCAATCGGTGCGCTTTGTGACCGGTAATTCTTTCAAATCGCTCGAGGAGGGGTTTGTCTATTTCCTGTGACCCAAACCTGTCAATGAGTTTGTCATAGTCAATTGCCACAGGTCTTCCTTGCTCATCCACTCCTCCTGATACGTCGAACGGAGTAATGATCTGCTCTTTTGATTTGGCTCCTTCCTGAGACTGTTCTGCTAAAGACAAAGCAGTCAGGGCTGGCGGTTGCCCTGGCTCACTGGCAATCTGCCCAATTGTCGCCATTGCTGGTCAATTTTGGTGTTCTCATGCAAAGGTATAATTGCGCTGAAGGCTACAATATTCAGTGTTGACAGTCATAAACTACCGGCCCGATGTACGAGTAAAAAACCCGACGATTAAAGAAGACGGTATAAGGACTGTTTCTTAACTCAGGAATCCTCGTGAAAACGTATAAGCGAATTCGGTTGTGTCGTCAATTTGGTCCCCTCCAGAACGCTTATAAAAATTGTTGTAGTTGCCTCGAGAGAGATCTAGGGTCTTGAAGGCTCAATGATGGGATGGAGGATGTTGGAATGGACGTTATAGGACTGTACGCAGTCGACAGAGCTACAACTTATGCGCTGAGTCATAGAGATCGACTCATACAAATACCTAATTGTTTCAAGATGTCAAGCCAGACGTTCGGTGAAGTAGTAACATCGATACCGGGCTAACCGAAGGTGGTTATGGTATGCCAAGCCATGTGCACGCGAGGCAGCGTCATTCCATGCAGGAGCCTCAGTGATACGTACGATAGCAGTAACTCAGCACACGTTATCAATGAAACCTCACTTCGACTATGGTGAAGTTCTTAGAGCACTCCTTCAACTACGACTACTCCTTCCCCGCAGTCAGCTTGGCCTACTTCCTCCGCTACCCTAATCCTTATGCAACCCACGTCCTGTCTACCGATGTCATCGAACGTCATTTTGACGCCGAGACTCAACGCCTCAGTACTACTCGTCTTCATCTCAAGCGATCTAAGATACCAGCCGCGGTGCTGAGAATACTTCCCAAGGGTATACTGGGTGCGAGCGCCGACGCCGGGCAGAGCTTTGTGTTGGAGACAAGCGTAGTCAATGTTAAAGAAGGATGGATGGAGACTGAAACCCGCAATCTAGAATGGACTGGCATTTTGAGCGTGGTGGAGAAGCAGATCTATCGAAGATCGCAGATTAATGACCCAGCCAAGAGGCCTTCGATACGGGACTTGGTGGACTTCCCGAGAAGCGAAGGCACGGACGTCATCACCACTACCACCCTCTTGTCAAGATACGGCCAAGCGAAGTATCTTCGTAGGAAGAGCGACACTGGTTCCAGTAGTCCGGACACTTCGGACGAAGAACCTCCTGCCAAGAAGGGTTTCTTCGCTGCCTGGTCAACGACCTCACTTCAGCGCAGTATCGAAGTGGTGGGCTTGCGGCGAACTAAGGCAGCGCTAGCGAAGAGCAAAGATGGCATGAATGTCGTCCTCGATAGGCTACGGCAGGGTGGACTCGTCGGTGTCCTGGATGGTATGCGGCGGGACCAGGAAGCAGCTTTTGGAGCTGACGGACCCTGGAAGCAAAGTCAGTCCGCATAGGACGATATGCCTGGGTTTGAGGAGGATGTATGACTACGTTGCTGGTTATTGAGTGATGCATAGCGGGACAAGCGCGGCGTTGGGGTCGATCAATTATAACTTTCACTTTGTGTTACTTAACCATCAACTCTATGGCATGTTCTGGTCCTTGGCACCATTCCTTATTTTCTGTAATCTTTTGGTCAAACAGGCCTTTTATACGAGGTCTGGTAGTTGAACGTCAAGCCGTCGCTTATGTGACTTTCGCTCACCCAGCCTTGGCCACAAGATGACCGTCATTAAACATGTCTGAGCTGACTAGACAACTGCGGGCCAAGGGTAGAAAGGTAGCGTATTTGTACCCGGAATGAGTTGGCAGAGCACTGAGAGCAGAGCTCGTATCGATCTGTAACCGCGTGGCTACCGGGATGGTCAGCTGAAACCCGATCAAGCAAGCGCGAAGATCCACGAACGGCGCGGTTTCACTGGAACGGCACGAGAAAGCTTGGCCTCCAACAGGCACCCCAGTGCTGCACCTCCTCCTTCCCTCCTTCCTTCCTCGTCCTCGGACAACTTGCGGTCATGCCGTGGCAACGAAGTACTTGATCACGATGATAGATCGAACTCCTCCTAGTCCTCCTGGACCAGGAATTTGTTTGCCCGAAAGCTGGCAAGGTCTTTCTTGATCCACTGCTGATGCAAGAGCTCCAGGATCAAGGCTGACGAAGGAGCCGAATGGCAGTCGATGGACTCCGCGACCATAAATTGTCATTAGACCGAGGCATGGTCTCATTAATGACCTGCATGCGTCTGCAAGTACAGGGGGAAAAAGGGCAAAACCAAAGACCGTCGCGTGGATCGTATGGATTATGTTGGCGCTAGGCAAAGTCCCACCCACGGGCCAGTTTCGCAGTTCTTTATAGTTTCACCTGAGTTCGAGGTACCTTCCATTTAATTATTCCTCGCTATTTGAACCGGAGTATACTTTAATCTACGACTTCTCTTCAAAAATTGATGCCAGTTCCGTCTTATCGCGTTGTGCACCCTACTTAGGGCACGTTCTTTGTTCGTTAGTTCTATCCACTTACTTTAGACGGCACTAAGTAATTCAAATCAGTCGCCACCGAACCTCTCCTCCTCTCGAGATCTCCTCTTCTGTCAAAGTATCGTCCACTCTCTACTTCACCTGCCCTCATCAATCTTGATTGAAGTCGCAGTATCCAGTATCTTTCTCTACCTCAACAGTTCACTCTCTCAAAGCCAATCGATCCTTCGCCGTTGATCGAGATGGCTGTTCTAGCACGCTCATTCTTCGTCACCTTGGCGCTTCTGATCCTGGCTTTGGCCTCCTCAAGCGAGGCCGGACGTGTCGGACGTCCTGCTAGGAGTGATACTGTTGATATCTCAAAGTACTCTCCTATGCTCTCCAATGGTAAAGCCCCCTCACAAGCCCTACACTCGATAAGATTCTCTCTCCTACCTTCTACAGACCACTGAATCTGAGACATATCTATTTTTCCTTGTGCATACGATCATGCCCGTGCACGAATTTGCTAACATCACCTCCTTTTATAGGTTCAGCTTCGTTGACAGCACCTTCGGGCACTCTCAAAGCCATCGCAATTGGCCACGGTACCCAGAATTACACCTGCGCTGCCGGTTCGACCAACGCCCCTGTTCCCATAGGCGCCAAAGCCGAGCTCCTCGATGCCTCCTGCCTTCTTCCTCTGTTCCCCACTGCGGAAGCCGCAGAGATCCTCAACGAACTCCCGGGATATCTGCTCAACTACGACTTTGCAGCGATCGGCAACTCGAGCATACCCGTCATTGGTCACCACTACTTTGCCAACACTGGACCAGCACCCGTAAATGGAACACCGACTTTCGACCTCGGCTCTCGTGGCTTCCTGTCTTGCAAGAAGGTCGGAGACATCAAGGCGCCGGGTAACGCAGGCGTGGACTGGCTGCAGCTGACGGCGAAGGAACCGAGCACGGGGCTCACGGAGGTATATCGAGTCGAGACCGCGAAGGGCCAAGCACCGAAGTCTTGCGTTGGTCAGCCAAAGGATATCGAGGTGCAATACGCTGCACAGTACTGGTTCTACGACTGATTCACCCGCACGACCTTGCAACGACGTTTTCGTGACATGATAGTGTATGTATCACCTCGGAGGATGTACGGATGTAATGGTGGGTGGAGGCGCATTTGCTGGTGTTGCTGGGATACTACTATGGCCGTGTAGTCGAATCTGCCAAAAGGGTCTAATGTGTCGATTAGCATGGTGCAGAGCTTCAGATGTCATGCAGGCTTGTACGGGATAGACTTCTGGCTGCCTAACCGGCTTAGCTACCATCTATCAAGCACAAGAACAACCCATTTCTGACACTGCATGCTGTGAAGCGTATCATGACTCCTACCCTCGCTCCGCTCCAGAGATACATTCCTGGCTGCCCACAACGATCTCCGTTCTTCCACCTTGTCAGCCCGAAACCGACCTGCAAGGTAGACGAGCCTCGCAAAGCACACCATCCACTCCTCGTCACTCTCCCAGGTCCATACGAGTGGCTCCTCCCTCCCCACGGCTCCCATCTGCCAGGCACCAACCACCACTTCAATCTCCTCAGAGCCTCATTCTCCTCGTCCCTCCCACCAACCTCTCCATCCACCCCTCCTCAGCCCTAATCCGACTCGTCCTCATCAGGTATCTGCTGCGTATTCTTCAGTTCCTATACCCCAACCATCAGCCTCTCATCCACGCATCCCTTCCATCCCAGCCCTCCCTTATCCCTCCCCCTTATCCCACCTCCTCTTCCACCCCATCCCCAACCCTCCTCCGTCCCCACAACCCCGCCTCCCAGCCCTCATGTCTCACCCCACCTCCTGAGCGTCTATGGAGTGATCCCTGACGCACCTCATCCAACCTCGCCTTCAACATTGGGAGCATATCCTCCTTGACGAACACCGTCTGGTCGTCGAGGTCCTCGATGATGTAGTCGTGCTTGTCGTGGTCGATCTTGAGGATTATGGCTTTTATGGAGGGGTCGCAGGAGACGAGGATTCCTGGGGGGTGGTTAGTTGGGGGTG